>Ga0265327_10001347_pt1 | contig 31829 bp, 24 predicted proteins | sample 41621metaG_FD_202089 | JGI IMG/M metagenome (GOLD analysis project Ga0265327, IMG submission 202089) | Rhizosphere microbial communities from Carex aquatilis grown in University of Washington, Seatle, WA, United States - 4-16-21 metaG | ecosystem: Host-associated > Plants > Roots > Rhizosphere...
GCGCAGCTGCCGGGCGGCCGCTTCATAACGCAAAGCCGGGTTGATGGCCTCGCAGCCGACCAGCAGAACCAGGGCTGGCAGCGCCCAAGTGCGACGCATCTCAGGCCCCGCGGTAGATGACGCAGTTGTCGGTGGTCTCGTAGACCTCAATTTGACAAAGCTGGGGCAGCGCGGGTTTGAGCTGCTCCCAGATCCAGACGGAGATGTTCTCGGCCGTGGAGAGGGGAATGAGGTCATTCAGGAACCGGTGATCCAGCTTGGAGATCACCCTGTCGACCACCACCTTGGACAAGTCATCGAAGTCGATGATCATCCCCGTTTCAGGGTTCACGGAGCCCTCCAGCAGCACAAACAGCTTGTAGCTGTGGCCGTGCAGGTTCCGACACTTGCCCGGGTGGTTGTAGATGAAGTGGGCGGCTTCGAACCAGTACTCTTTGCGCAGGATCATGGCACTCACGATGAAAAGGCCCCGCGATGGCGGGGCCCCTCAGTTTACCGCACCTGGGCCGATCAGAGCTTGAGCACGCTCAGCATGACCGCGATGGGCGTCAGGGCCTGCAGGTTCTCCTGCCAGTTCGAATCGCGGCGGAAGCGCTGCGGCACCAATACCGTGTCGCCGGGCTCGACGGTCTTGCCCTCCACCCAGCTGTCCAGAATTCGGCCATCGGCCTTCAGGAGGCGGATGTTGGACGTATCGGCATTCCGGGTGGTGCCACCGGCCAACTTGAGCAGGTCGGAGACCTTCATTCCGGACCGGACCTTGTAGGTGGCGAATGGGCTGGCGGTCTCACCCACCACATAGGCCGCTTCGGTGGCACGGGGAATGATGATCTCGTCGCCATCCTGAAGCTCCACATCCGAGAGGGTCTCCCCCTTCAGAGCGCCATTGAAGTCAACCACCATGCGGTTCAGGCTGCCCGCGAGGAGGCCGTGCATGATGGGGTTCTTCTGCAACTGCCCCGTGGTCGGCTGGCGTTTTGTCTCGCTGAGGCGCTCAAGAATCTCGTTGATGCCCTTGGCCGTGGGGTCCTTCCCGGCCAAACCTGATTCCTCCGCCGCACGCTGCAGCGAAGTGTCCTGGGTGCTCATGCGCCGCAGGAAGATGGCCGCCTGAGGCATGGAATCCGTCGTGATGCCGCCAGCCCGCTTCACCACCTCGCTCAGCTTGGGGTGATCCGAATCAAGGGCGTAGGAGCCTGGACGGATCACCTGGCCAGAGATGCGAACCGTGCGATGGACCTTGAAATCCGGCTTCTCGAACAGGCTCAGCTGGTCATCCGCTTCAACCTTGGGATTCTGGATGTCATCCAACAGGGCCACCGGACTGCCTTCCTGGGTGGAGAGCAGCTTCGAGAGGTCCAGACGGAACACCTGGCTGGGCTTGCCTTGGCGGCTGCGGGCCAATTCGGCCACGAAACGGTCCGCCGATTTCTCTGGGATTCCAGCCCGGAAAATGAGATCCGAAGCCCGCATGCCCTCATGGAAGGCATAGGTGCCCGGACGGGCCACTGGACCGAGAACCGTCACGAATGTGGGCAGGCGCAGGGACTCCACCTGGAAGAGTTCCACGCGATCGCGGTCTTCCAGGAGCAGGTTGTGGGTGGCATCTCCTTCAAGGGCACGGTTCAGATCGAAGGCCAGGAACTGAGTCCTGCCATCCACACCCGTGCGTACCACTTCGCCACGAGCCCGATAGGTATCTGGAAGCACTTGGGTATCCCGCTTAAGGAGATCCCCAACCCGCAGTCCTTCGGTCCGGGCAAAGAAACCGGGAATCCGAGCCCAACCCGCCACCTCCACCACAGGACCCGTTCGCTCCCGCTGAGGCAGGCCAGAGAGGATATCGCCACGCTGCATGGTTGTCTTCGCAGCTGTCGTCAGGGACACATCCTGACCCACCAAGGTTCCAGAGGCCTCACGGCGTCGGAGTGATAGGGCACCCGCGCCCGCTTCCGGGGCGAATCCACCTGCAAAATGGACCGCGTCTGCGACCGTTTCACCCGCGCGCAGCTCAAATTGCATAATGGGAGGAATCCCGGTCAACTCCCAGCGACGGAGCCAGTCTGGCTTCTGGGCTTCGGATTCGGCCAAAACCACCGGGAGGCCTGTCTCAGGATTGATCCGAACACGGTGATCACCCGCCGGAGCATCTTTGAGGGCCACCAACTGTCGCTTGAGGAAGAAGAGACGATCCTCGAGGTTGGCCCGATCCGTTAGGCTCAACACCACAGGCGCTGCCACTGGGGCCTTCGAGGCCATATCGCGCCCATCCTGGCTGGTGGTCATCGCAGGGGCGTCCGAATTAGTGGTCGCGGTTTGAGGGGACAACTGGGACTCAATGGCCTTGATTTCCCGCTGGACCCGCTCGCGCTGATCCTTCAGTGGATCCAAAGTCACATCCCCAACCTCTGAGGTTTCGCCCTGCTTGGACGGGGTAGGAGGCTGGTTGACCACCCGCTGGAACGCCCCTTCCAGCATCACCTGGTTTTGGGCCAGGGGCACAAAGACTGTATCCCCGTGCTGCAAGGCCACATTGGGGTTGCCAAGTCCTTCTGCCCTCAAGGGGTAAAGGTCCAAACTGTAAACTTTCTGGCCGCCGCGCATCACTCGGATGTCACGGTAGCTACCCACCGCAGTGGGGCCTCCTGCGAGACCCAGCACGTTCACGAGGGAACTGAGGCTCGACACGAGGTAGCTGCCGGGCTTGTAGACCTCACCCAGGACGAACACGCGGACTTCACGCAGCTTGATCACTTGAAGGTCGACCGAAGACCTCGAAAAATTACGGCTCACCAGTCCCTGCACGGCGGCCTTGGCCTTGCCCAGGGTCATGCCGCCGACCTTGGCCGTTCCGACCTTGGGGATCACGATCTCGCCCCGGCCATCCACCTGCACGGGTAAATCAAAGGTGGCACTTCCAAAGACATTCAAGTTCAGGCGATCCCCGGTGCCGAGGACGTAATCCTCCGAGATGCCACCCTCGGTGGAGCCCGTTCCCCGCTGCCGCACCTGGAAAAGATCTGAAGCAAACCGCTTGGGGCCCTTCTCGCGACGTTTCAGGGTCTGGATTTCCAAATCCAGTCGATCGCTTTCAGCTTGATTTTTTGGGGGATCATCGGGTCCGGGATTCATGCTCTGCGTGGCATTGGCGCGCCCAGGGATGGCATCTGCTCCCCCAGCCACACCCTGGGCTCCGGCCGCCTGTTTCAAGGCTTGCAAATCCAACCCCTGTGGCAGTTGAGCAATCAGGCTTGAAGTCAACATGACCGCCAGCCCCAGACGGGTGAATCGCATAGCATCTCCAATAAATTCAGGGGTAACCGCGCATAAAAAGCGGATCAGGATATCATGGGTTCGCGCGTCATTTCCGCTTCTAGGAAAGTTGTGCTTCTCTAAATACTCCCACCAACCCAACGATTGTCTTTCAGATGAACCCCTCCATATCCTATCGACCAGCTCTTCCGGAGCCTTCTCCCCTGGACCAGCCCTTATTGCGGCAGGGGGTGAAGCTTCTGATTGATGCCATTTTGGCTTTCCTCGCCTGGTATGGGTCCGAGCACATTTTTGCCGGACTGCACATCACACCCCATGGCGTATGGAAGTGGGTGATCATGGCCATGTCCGTGAACCTGATTTTCCAATTGACGCGCCAGCACTATCGCCTCATAGGTTTCCGGGACGCCCTTCGCATCACCCTGGCCACCGGCACCCTGCTCGTTGTCGGCGCTTTCGCGACCATTCTCGCAAGAGAGTTTCATTCCATTTTCGATATCGAAACGGCACTGGCATCGGCCCTTACAACGGGAGGGCTTTGGCTGGCCTTGCGCGGAGTCCTCCGTGCCCAGCACGAGCGCATTCGCGTGTTCACGGATGTTCCGGAAGGAACCATTCCCCATCGCACCCTCATCGTCGGTGCCGGTCGGGCCGGATTGCTCATCACGGAAGAATTGAAGCGGCACCCAGAATTGGGGATCCACATCGTGGGGTTCGTCGATGATGCCTTGGAGAAGCAAGGCATTCGTATCCAGGGAACACGTGTCCTGGGTCCCTCCCGGATTTTGCGCCAGCTCATCCGCGAGCATGGGATTACTCAGGTGGTTCTTGCCATACCGAGTGCTCCCGGCTCAGTGATTCGAGAACTGACGGATATTGTTCGGTCCGCGGATGCCGAGGTCAAAACCGTCCCGGGCATCTTCAACCTGCTTGGAAACCGGCAATGGAAGCCCGAGCTCAAGGATGTCTCCATTGACGATCTTCTCCGGCGAGATCCCGTTCAACTGGATCAAGGCGCACTTAGTCAGGTTCTTGAGGACTCCGTAGTTCTCATCACTGGCGGCGGTGGGTCCATTGGCGGAGAACTGGCACGACAGGTGGCCGCCTTCCGACCGGCTCGGATTGTCCTGCTTGGCCGCGGAGAAAATAGCCTTTGGATGGTTGAGCGGGCGCTCAGGGCTGAATTTCCCAACCAAGGGCTGTCGCTTGAGCTATGCGACATCCGGAATCCCATTCGGCTCCAGCAGGTATTCAATCGCTGGAAGCCCCAGGTGGTCTTGCATGCAGCGGCCCACAAGCATGTTCCTTACTTGGAAGCCCACCCTGAAGAGGCCGTCGAAAACAACATTCTGGGCACCCAGAATGTCTTGAATGCTGCCAATTCGGTAGGCACACATTCCTTTGTCAACATCTCCACAGATAAGGCCATCAATCCAACAAACGTATTGGGTGCCAGCAAGCGAATTGCCGAGTTTTTGGTACTCAGGGCTGCCGGACAAGCCCCGAGGGGCACGCGCTATGTCAGTGTGCGCTTCGGCAATGTCCTTGGCAGTCGAGGCAGCGTGATTCCGGTCTTCAAAGACCAGATTCGCCGCGGCGGCCCGATCACGGTCACTCATCCCGATATGACCCGCTACTTCATGACCATCCCCGAAGCCAGTCAGTTGGTACTTCAAGCTGGAATTTTAGGTGAAACTGCCAAGGTGTATGTGCTGGACATGGGAGAACCCGTCCGCATTGTTGACTTGGCCACAGATATGGCCCGTCTGAGTGGGCTGCAGCCTGGGCGGGACATTGACATCCAATTCTCGGGCATCCGACCGGGTGAGAAGCTTTTTGAGGAACTGTTTTCCCCGCATGAGGACCGAAGTTCCGAGGTCCATCCCAAGGTTTTCCACGCCACTCCAGAGGAGGTTAACGACCGCCTCATCGAGGAGGGTGTCGCCGCACTTCGGCTCGCGGCCATGGAGGGCGAAGGAACTCGACAGACACAGATCCTAGATTGGCTGCAGCGGCTGGTCCCGTCTTATTCACCCTCTCCGACGGGTCTGGGGCGTTATCGAAAGGATGCGTCCGGTTCCCGTGTCTCCGGCGCCTATGCCGTCTACTCCTCCGGGTCCCACTAACCAGGCATTTGCTTGTCCGTGGTATCCTGGACACTGCCGATTTTCACCAGCTTCCCTTCGGCGGCGACCTCTGCAGGAAGCCCACCTCCCCCTCCTGATTCAGGATCCGGCGGAAGGGTTTCATGGAGTGATCGCAGGAGACCTGGGCATGTGCCCGAGATCTGGGGAAGCCTCGAGGGCCTGAGGGCCCCGGAGACCTCATGAATGCTTTGAAATTCAACCCCACCACCGTCTCGGTGGACTTGGGCGGGACGCCCATTAGCCTCGAGACCGGCCGCATCGCGAAGCAGGCCCACGGCGCCGTCGTCGTCCGCCAGGGCGACACCATGGTCCTCGTGGCCGTGTGCTATGGCACGCCCCGGGAAGGCATCGACTTCTTCCCCCTCACCGTGGACTACCGCGAGCCCGTGCTGGCTGCCGGCAAGATCCCCGGTGGCTGGTTCAAGCGCGAGGGCCGACCCACCACGAAGGAAACCCTCACCAGTCGCCTGATTGACCGCCCGCTGCGCCCCCTCTTCGAGGAAGGCTACAACGGCGACACCATGGTCACCGCCCAGGTGCTCAGCTACGACGGCCAGCACGCCCCTGAAGTGCTTGCCATGGTGGGTGCCTCCGCGGCCCTCATCATCAGCGAAATCCCCTTTGTGAACCCCGTGGGCGGCGTTCGCGTGGGCCGTGTCAACGGCCAGCTCATCGTGAACCCCACGGTGGACCAGCGCGCTGACAGTGACATCGACCTGCTGGTGGCCGGAACCTCCGACGCCCTCGTGATGGTGGAGTGCGGCGCGAAGGAAGTGCTGGAAGCCGACATGGTCAAGGCCCTGGCCTTCGGCCACGATCAGATTAAGACCCTGGTGAAGCTGCAGAAGGATCTGCAGGCCAAGGTGGGCAAGCCCAAAGTCGCCGCCGTCAAGGCCGAGCGCAATGAGGCACTGTACAAGGAAGTCCAGACCGCCTTCGCCGAGAAGCTCTTCGCGGCGCTGACCATGAAGGTGAAGATCGAGAGCTACAAGACCATCGACCTGCTCAAGAAGGAAGCCGTCGCCCAGTTCTGCGCCGAGAAGCCCGAGCTGAAGAAGGACCTGGTGGCCTGCTTCGACGAGCTAAAGGAGACCCTCTTCCGCAATGCCATCCTCAAACAGGGGGTGCGCCTAGACGGCCGCAAGTTCGACCAGATCCGCCCCCTCAACATTGAGGTCGGTGTCCTGCCTGCGGCCCACGGCAGTTGCCTATTCACCCGCGGCGAAACCCAGGCCCTGGTGACCGCCACGCTGGGCACCATCCAGAACACTCAGATCATCGACGGCCTGGAAGAGGAGTACAAGAAGAAGTTCTACCTGCACTACAACTTCCCCGGTTATTCCGTGGGCGAGTGCAAGCCCAACCGCGGCCCCGGCCGCCGCGAGATCGGCCACGGCATGCTGGCCGAGCGCTCCATCTTCGCCGTGTTCCCCACCCCTGAGGAGAACCCCTACACCGTGCGCGTGGTGTCCGATATCACCGAGAGCAACGGCTCCTCGTCGATGGCCACCATCTGTGGCGGCACCCTCGCCCTGATGGACGCCGGCATCAAGCTGCAGTCCCCGGTGGCGGGCGTGGCCATGGGCCTCGTCAGCGACGGTGACAAGTTCGTCGTCTTGTCCGACATCGCCGGCCAGGAAGACCACTACGGCGACATGGACTTCAAGGTCGCCGGCACCGAGAAGGGCATCACCGCCCTGCAGATGGACATCAAGATCGGCGGTATCACCACCGAGATCCTCACCAAAGCGCTCGACCAGGCCAAGGCCGGCCGACTGCACCTGCTGGACCTCATGGGCCAGGTGCTCGCCGCCCCCCGCGCCGAGTTCGCCAGCAACGCCCCCCAGATGCACAGTATCCAGCTCCCCAAGGAGAAGATCCGCGACGTCATCGGCAAGGGCGGCGCCACCATCCGCAACATCATCGAGGTGAGCGGCTGTGAAGTAAACATCGACGACGATGGCCTATGCCAGGTCGCCGGCCCCACCCAGGAAAAGTTGCAGGTGGCCCTCAAGATGATCGGCGACCTCATCCAGACCGCCGAAGTTGGCAAAACCTACCTGGGCAAGGTCGCCAAGGTGGTCGAGTTCGGCGCCTTCGTGACAATCCTCCCCGGCCTCGACGGCCTGCTGCACGTCAGCGAGCTGGCCCACCACCGCGTCGCCAACCCCGCTGATGAAGTCAGCGAAGGCCAGGAAGTCATGGTCAAGTGCATCGGCATCGACGAAAAGAGTGGCAAGATCAAGCTCAGCCGTAAGGCGCTGATTCCCAAGCCCGAAGGTGCAGACGCTGAGCCTGAAGGCGACGCTCCCAGCCATGACGACCGGCCCCGCCGGCCCCGGCCTCCTCGCCGGTCCTAGGCGTTTTCCCCCACGAACCAATTAAGAAGAGGCCTCACATTCGAGGCCTCTTCTTCTATTTATAACCGAGGTCTACTTAGAATTTATGTGCTGGCCATATCCCCAAGGTCAAAAGGATCACCCGAACATCAGACCAGATGTTTGCCTGTGCTGCATATTCCAGGTTGATCCTGATCTTCTCGGGCATGATCTCTTCAACGTAAGTCCTGTCAGGATCGCTCGAGGCTGCCAGCAGTTCGCTCTCCCTCCGGTACTTCACAGAAGCCAGATCGGTGATACCAGGCCTCAGATCCAGCACTTGACGTTGATCCTCGGAGTAGAGGTCCACATATTTCCGAACCTCGGGTCGCGGACCGACAAAGCTCATCTCGCCCAACATTACATTTATGAGTTGTGGGAGTTCGTCCACCTTGGTGTCTCGCAGCCAGTGGCCCACCCGTGTGATTCTGGGATCCCTGCCCACCGTGAGGGCCGAGCCTTTCTGTTCTGCATCGACGACCATGGTCCTGAACTTCCACATGCGAAAGGGATGACCATGCCGGCCGATCCGACGCTGGCGGAAGAAGATGGGACCTCGATCCTCAACTTTGACCAACAATCCAATAACTAAGAAAACAGGCCAGATTAGGCAGAGGCCTACTGTGGCCCAAAATAGGTCAAAAACACGCTTCACCAAGGCTTAAGCCCTATGTGTTGAAATGATGTCCCGCACGGCGTCCACCACATCCTGGACATCCTCATCGCTGAGCCCAGGGTGAAGCGGCAGTGTGATCATTCGATTGAAGGCATCCGCGGCCACCGGGCAGTCCTCGGGTTTGTAGCCATATTTGTCCCGGTAGAAGGGGTGCATGTGGACCGGCAGGTAGTGGACAGAGGTCCCGATATTACGGGCCTTCAATTCCTCAATAAATGTATTCCGGTCAATGCTGAGTTTGGCAAGGTTCAACCGGATCACGTAGAGATGCCAAGCGGACTCGACCTCGGCTCGCTCCACGGGCAATTGGATCGCGGCCAGATCACCCAAACCCTTCGCATAAGCTGCCACGACTTCCCGCCGACGAACCTGGAAGCCTTTCAGTCGGTCCAACTGGTGCAGTCCTATCGCCGCCTGCACATCTGTCATGTTGTATTTGAACCCAGGCAGCACCACCTCGTAATACCAGGAGCCAGACTTGTCGAAGCGCTTCCATGCATCTCGGTTCATGCCATGGTGGCCGATGATCCGGGCCTTGTCCAATAGGCCCTGAGCGCCCGTGAGACAACCCCCTTCCACAGTTGTTAGATTTTTCGTAGCGTAAAAGCTAAAGGCAGCAAGGTTGTCTCGGGAACCCACCATTACACCCTTGTATTTTGCCGGAATCGCGTGGGCCGCGTCCTCCATGACGGCCAGTCCATGCTTCTGTGCCAATTCGAAGATGGGATCCAGGTCTACCGGATGCCCTGCGTAATGGACAGGAATGATGGCTTTGGTTCGCGGCGTAATCGCTCGTGCAGCCGCCACTGGATCCATGTTTAGCGTATCAGGAGACACATCGACCAGCACAGGGCGAGCCCCCACGTGTTCCACCACATTCGCTGTGGCACAAAACGTCATGGCGGGGACGATTACCTCGTCACCAGGCCCAATCCCAAGGGCCACCAAACCCACGTGCAAACCCGCGGTACACGAATTCAAGGCTACGATGCCAGGGGCGCCTAGGTACTGGGCCAGCTTTGATTCAAATGCCTTGGTTTTGGGGCCTGTGGTAATCCAGTCAGAATGGAGGGTATCCATCACCTCGGCCCGCTCCAAATCCCCAAGACTGGGCGGGGAAAACGATAGAAAAGTCTTCCGGACCTGATTGGACATGGGGCGATTCTCCGAATTGAATTAGGGCTGCGAGCGAATAACTAATTCGTCGTTAGTAAGTTGTTAAAAGTAAAAGGCCTGCCTATCTGCCATTTCCCATTCTAGCTCGAAAACACACAACCAATTATGATCAGGCCTACCCTTTCAGCCAGGGGAAACTTAAAGGTTGGAACCAATAGACACAAATCTAGGGACTCATCTCGATAGGCCTTGGTTGGCTGATTGGTCTGCCGACCGTCGCAACACCAAGAAATGCAGCACCCCCGAAGCACTCCCGAAGCCATAGCCGAAGTGGAGAATTGCAAAGGAGAGCATTACCAAGGGAATGCTGCGTAACTCAGACTTCAAACCGATTTGCACGCTGCCTACAATCAGAGCGATTAAATAGATAACAAGCAATCCAAGGAATCCAACACGCAATGGTCCCAAGAATAGCCCCCCGAGGAAGAGGAGAAAGAAAGACAGCACGAATACCAATGGTACGACCTGACGCAGGTTGGCCGGCCTCTTGTGCTTCTGGATGGTCCTAATCCGCCAAAAGCCGTACTGGTAATACTGCTTAGCTAATTTCAAGAAACTACTGCGTGAATAGTAGTTACTGGAAATCCTAGGATTCATATAGATCTGACCACCTGCCTGAATCAGTCGCAGATTCAACTCATCATCCTGGTTACGAACCAGTTCCTCATCAAATAATCCGATTTCATCGAATGTCTTCCGCCAATAAGCTCCAAAGGCCAGCGTATCAACATAGCCTTCGTAGTTTCCGAGCCGAAACATGGCGTTCCCAACTCCAATCGGCGAACTCATGGCACTCGCAATGGCTCTCCCGACAACGTTGGAACTGACGGTCATCACCGGCCCACCCGCACACCAGGCCTCGGGGTGCGCCTGTAGAGTCAAAACACAAAGGCTGATGAAGTTGCTCGGGATGATGGCATGTCCATCTACCCGCAGAATGACTTCCCCTTTTGCCTGACGAATGCCTATGTTCATGGCATAAGAGACCATTTGTTCCGGGTTGGGCAGTAAATGTATGTTTCGATGTTCTTTGGCCAATATCTTAACCAATTCATCCGTGCCATCGGTGCTCAGCCCATCAATGACTAGGATTTCCACCCGTTCAGCCGGATAATCGTTGTCGAGAATGGCACGAACGCAACGTTCAATGAAATCGGCTTCATTACGAACGGGCACTAATACGCTGACAAGAGGTAACACTACCCCCGTGGCCGACCCAATCGGCAATTCGCATTGTGTTACCTCTGTCATCGACTGGTATCCAACTCAATCACCATTGGCATGCAATGATACGCCAGAAACACTAGAGCAACAGCACATTCGCGCCAGACAACTTGTTTCGCTTGAGGACATTGCGAGTGTCTAGCACTCGGCCAGCGTGCTCAACCACCAATGCATAATCCACCTTGGTGTGGTCGGTGAGCACAATGACCAAGTCTGCATCTCTGAGGAGTTCGGCGGTTAGGTCCTGGTTTGCCATGCTCAGGCCGTGCTCGGAGAAAGAGGACACGTAGGGGTCATGATAGGACATCACACATCCCCGGGCATGCAATAGGTTGATGACTTCAGTAGCAGGGCTCTCGCGGGGGTCATCAATATCCTTTTTATACGCAACCCCAAGAGCAAGGACTTTGGCTCCCCGTAGGCCTTTCCCGATATCGCTCAAAATACGTGCTGCCTTCTCGACGACAAATTCTGGCATATGTCGGTTGATTTCACCGGCTAGCGAGATAAAGCGAGTGTTGAAGTTGAACTCGCGTGCCTTCCACTCGAGGTAATGCGGATCCAGCGGAATACAGTGCCCGCCAACTCCAGGCCCAGGATAGAAGGGCATAATGCCAAAGGGCTTGGTGAAAGCTGCATCAAGCACTTCCCAAACATTGAGCTCAAGACGATCGCAAAGCATTGTCAGTTCATTGACCAAGGCGATGTTAACGGCACGAAAGGTATTCTCGAAGACCTTAGTGAGTTCAGCGGCAGCGGCAGAGCTAACTTCCACCACTTGAGTGATTATTTGGCCATAAAAAGCCGATGCAACCAAGAGACTTGATGGATCCGACGCACCAACCACTTTGGTGGTATTCTTAGTGTTAAATCGTGCATTGCCGGGATCGACCCGCTCAGGACTGTGTGCCAAATAGAAATCCACCCCCACCTTCAGACCTGATGCCTCAAGAATTGGTTTCATGACCTCGTCGGTGGTACCTGGGTAAGTAGTGCTCTCAAGGCTGATTAACTGTCCCTTATGAAGGTAATTTGCAATTTCCCTAGTGGCGCCCTCAACATACCCAAGATCTGGGTTCAAATTTTTGTTAAGTGGCGTTGGTACTGCAACTACGATTACATCCATCTCCCCCAGAAGAGACATATCCGCCGTCGCCCTGAGTAGACCACGAGTGACCAGCGCTTGAAGCGCTTCGGAATTGACATCGCCTATGTAATTCTCACCCGTGTTAACCTTATCGACCTTTTCTCCGCTCCGGTCAAACCCAGTCACGAGAAAACCACACTTGCCGGCTTCAACTGCGAACGGTAGGCCGACATAACCAAGACCTACAACTCCAATTTTGGCCGCTTGTGATTTTATCTTCCCGATCAAAGAATCTTCGAATTGGTTTCCAGTGTGTCCCACACGGACTCCCTAAGCTGCTGATACAATCAAATCACACAGAATCGCGGCTGTCTATATATTATCCGAATCAGCCATCGTAAAATGCCATCGCATCGGCTTGGCAATCAAGACTGCACCCCAATTATTATTATCGCATATCACTGGAACAGGTTTATATCTTATAAAACCAAACCTGGTGAGATTTTTTTGATAATAACCATCCTTAATTGCCCAACTTGAGACCATATCCACATTTTCGCTACGGAAATGGTCTATCGCACTTGCACACAGTTCTGCAAATACATCCTTACATTCTTCATTTACCAAAAAATCAGCCAAATACCCTACTCGAAGATCGGCGAATTTACCTATCTTGGTTACAAGATAACCAACAACCTCTCCCTCTCGCCTACAAACCCAAATATGGTAATTATCAGGATTTGATATGAATCGCCAATCAAGATAGCGTCTATCTCTTTTTACGATCCAATCATAATTTTTAGATGCTTTTTGGGTCATCCCTTCTATCTCAGAGGTAAATTCAGTTACCCTACAAACTTGGCTAGATTTTGATTTAATCGCATTTCGCGACCAAAGCGGCAAGATAACACCAGCAACTGACCCGACAATTCTGTTCAACATGGAATTTCCGAACCGCTTGACCACAGTTTTTTTGTAGTCGAGAGGCAAAATCCAATTGTAGACACCTAATGAAGAGACTTCACAAAAATTTAATTTATTATAACCAGGAAGGGAAAGATGATTAGGGGTGCCATAAATAAGCTGAATTTCTTGTGATTCAGCCAGATTTCTTGTAAAATTTACCAACTTAGAAAACATCCCTTGCCGTTGAAAATCAGGGTGTGTGAATGTATCACCAATTTCGCTACCCAAGCATTCACCGCTTTGCGTCAAAATAACCTTGGGCGTAAGGGTGGTTATTCCAACAATATTTCCATCGTCATCAGATACGTTTAGAAATCCCATTTTAAACGGATTAGAGAATAATTTCCAACGATAATAATCTGGTTCACAGGACCTCCGATCCGATCCCTCATCTGATGAAAACCTCTTTCTGAGTTCAGAGGCCCTTTCAAAATCTGTACCGTCAGAGGTCCTGATTTTCCATCGCACATCTATCTTGTTCACACACTCCTCCGCATTTTGAAAATCAGTCTCGAGAAATCAGACCAAATTGGTTGTGCGATTCCAAGCCAATCATACGCACCGTCGATTTTCCTTTCAAATATTTCTAGGCTGTCACCTTCGTACACAGAGATCCGAGGTAGATCAAAGGGGTCAGTATTCTCCCCGACTGAGCCGACCCTTCCCCAGATGGCCCCTTTATACCCGAGTTCGGAAATCAATAACTTAAGCTGCCGCCCTCGCTCAGGTGTGACACCAAATGGGCACACAAAAACCCTACTAATTCGGCTTACATGAGCTTCTAGATCACGATGCCCACTCAATACATCGGAGCGGACCTGATCAAGTGACATTAGCGAAAGGTCCCCGTGAGTCGCCGAATGGTTCCCAAACACCATCCCAGCGCTATCCATCTCAGCAACTTCACTCCAGCACAAAGGTATTGAAACATCCTGGCTCCGACGTTCGGCCTCGAGAAGCTCCTCATCCGATCTGAGCCAAGGAAAGCGATTTTTATTATCAATCCAACTTGTTGCCAAAAAAAATGTAGCTTTAATGCGTTGACTAGATAAAACTGGAAATACATGTGTGTAATTATTTTTATACCCATCATCAAAAGTAATACATATCGAACGTTTAGGGATTGGTCGATTGCTTGAAATCAGCTCGATCACCTCATCGATTGACATTACATTATACTTGTTGGACGTCAGAAATCGAATCTGGTCCGCAAATGAAGACGGATGAACATTATAATATTCGACACCATTCTCTTTAGGAAGAGGGCACACTCTGTGATAAACAAGAATTCGCACTCGCGAATGACCACCAAAATATGACCACAATTTGATCACTGGATGAATCAAGGTGCTAATTAAATTACATATTGAATACGCTATTTTTTTCATAGAGACTTGCGTTTCCAATGTTTTCATTTTAATGACCTTAATTTATATTCAACAAAATTAAACTCTTGTTTTAATTGGTTTAGCAGGTACTCCGCCCACTATTGTGTTTTCGGGTACATCTTTAGTTACCACCGATCCGGCGGCAATCACTGCCCCATTAGAAATTCGTACTCCAGGAAGTATTATACAACGTGCACCAATCCAGACATCATCACCAATGTATACATCTTCAAAAATTACCGGCTGTAATTTCATAAGAGTGCCCAGTTTTGTGCCATGATTCCCTGTATATATCAATACTTCTGGCCCCATTAAAACATTATCCCCAATATGAACATTTGCCCCAGAGCCAATTATAGACCGCTCGCCTATCATGGAATTATCCCCGATAGTTATCTGGCACCCCGTGCTGAAATAAACATGCGGTCTAATATTTACATTCGAACCACATTGATGGAATATATACTTAACTATAAACCGATTCAGCTTCGAGCCCAAGTTCTTCGGGGTGTCGCCTGTTTTTATTCTGCTTGATATTCCATAATAGAACAAAAGAGCAAGCCTATTAAACAATTTATTCACCTACTCCTCCTTGACAAAATCCTTGAAAGGACAACATTCCAGGCTAATTAACATCAAACCGTAGATCACACGACGCATGATGCCCGTCCAGCCAGGTTGGAACTTACGTCTAAAAAGGCAAGTTCAAAGGGGCGAGAAGGAATTGCAAGGCGCTGAAGCCTATCATTACTCCTATGGTACAGTCTATCCCATTCTGAGTCGCCATGGCATTGGATAAACCCGGGAGGCCGTCACCCAGGTCAACACAAAACTGACAAAAAAGGCGAGCGCCGTTGCCTGGGCGGCTCCTACAGAACCATTCCAATGAACAAATTGATAACATAAAGCGATGTTCAGGATGGCAGTAAAGAAGGTTAAGTAAGCCAGGATATATGTTTTTGATTGATAAAACATATAGGTTGATACCATTTTATACATTCCATTGAAAGCATAGCCTAAGGCGATCCATATTACTACTGCTGTAGCTTTTTGAAAATTTTTACCTAGGTATGGCCCGATCAATGCGGGCGCAACCCAACCCAAGGTCAACGCCAATGCGACGATTATTAAAAAATATCCGTACGTTATTTTAACTATCATCAATTTATCTGAATTTAAGTTATTTTTTAATTTTCCAAAACACCATGGGACCCATGCTTGATTAAATGAATTTTGAAGCAACAATATCCCCATCCCAACCTGGTACCCCACCGAAAACACACCGGTTTCTGCGACCCCCATCAAATTTGAAATGATCACTCGATCCGTCATCGCGATAAGCGCAGCTCCAACACTGTGAGGTATCATGGGCACACCAAAAGCAAGTGCATGTTGTATATACTCTTTATTGAATCTAAAATGAATTAGGTTTGCACGAGACAAGAATACCAAACTAATAAAACCTGTTATGAATGTGGCGAAAAACTGCCCCAGAACAGTACCGCGCCACCCGATCCCAAATTTGACAACAAGAATCAACGATAATCCAAAATTCAATGCTGTTTGAAGAATTTGAGAGGCGCCGTATTTAACAGGTTTGTTTTCCATTTGAAATATAGTTAACAACATTAAAGTTAGAAATTGCGAAACACACGTTCCAATAACGAGAGGTAACCACCTCCCTGGGAATCGTGTCAGATGAACGATTGAATTATGAAACACACCTACTATAATTCCCACACCACACGTACTCGCAATTAATACGATAATGCAATTCCCGATATAGGCGGGGAAATCTATGTGATCCTTTTCTAAATATTGACGCCCAACCGCACCATGAATGCTAAATCCAATTAGTGATGAAAACAAAAAACACAACAATTGGAAGGTCACAAAAATACCGTAATCCGTTGGAGATAGATACCTTACCAATATAGGCATCATTAAGAATGGTAACCCGGAATTTAATGCATTAGTTATTGTATAAATTGCCGTATCTCTAAATAGTTGATTTTTAAATAAGTTGATGATTGGCTTTCCCAATTGGTTCAATGCAGCACCTTCATGAAAAATGATTCAAGTAGAGTAGGTTCGAAATGGGAGTCGCAATTAGTTAGCAGGCATGCCCTCGGGGGTCCCTCGTCTCCATAAATATTCATTAAAAATTGCTTAAATATAAGCAGCTTAATTCTACCCGATCTATCACCTTCATAATACGATCTTTCAACCTCCACGGATTAACATTCCCTTCTGAGCCTGAAGATCAAATCAGGTCTCCACGCTGATCGAGCACCGTCCAATCATCTTTGTAGATGATTATTATCTCTAATTCGACCCAGATATATAGCCCAACCTCTATAATACAACCGTAAAAAAGTTTACCCCCCCCCGGGATGTATAATAATCACCACATATTAATAGGTTCACTTGCAATTCTTCATTCTATCGCCCAACTTGGGATAGAGCCCAATCACACCAAACGGCCAAACACCCTCTAAACCATAGTATTAGCTCAGGAGCGATAATGTACCTTCTGGCCAACCGCCGTGTAATGACCAACAACTTTGAGCGGCAAATTACCAAAGCAAACGTCCCATTAATGGCCAAATTCCCGAAAGCTGCTGGTGCGCGCTGCGGGCCAGTTCCAATGGGCCACACCACGAGTTGAAGCTAAATGGACCCCTGAGGACATCCTGTAAAATGCAACATTCGTGACGGTCGATATTGATGGCGGTCATGGTGTGAGCTTTGGCTAATCCATGACCACCAGCGAATCGATTGAATTGCCCGATCGCCACACCCCATCTACCAATTGGTCATTCTGCCAAGCATCACCTCGCAATTTTCTGCCAGACGCCAGAAATAACCATGGATTCGGCTGGCCGAAATTCGAAATGGTGATTCATCGGCGAGCGACGGGTGATCGCCAACTCAATTCGCTTCCCCGTACCGACTTATTGTCGGGTCAATTCTTGGAGTGGACCCGATTTGTAGAGTAGAAGCCTCTCTAGATCATCCGTGACATCCGTGGCACCGCCCTTAGCGGGAACAATCACATTGATTCAGATACACTCAATACCTGCCCCATGAACACCGGGCGCCAAAGTTACCCAGCCGGCAAAATGTTTGAGGAATTCCCCTATGTACCAGTCATGCCTTCCGATAGTCCACCCCGATGACTCTGTGATGCAGGGGATGAAGGTTTTAGATGAAGGTGGTCTAGAAATAGCCTTGGTTGTTGAGGGTTCTCGTTTGGTGGGCCTGATGACTGATGGTGACATCAGACGTGCGCTGTTGAGTGGCTTGGGCTTCGAAGCCATGGTTTCAGCGGCGATGCAGACGAATTTCACTTGGGTTCCCCCTCGTATGGACCGGGCTGAAGTTCTAGACATCATGAAGGCCAGAAAGTTCAAGCAAATCCCAGTTCTCGGGTCAAATATGGAACTTGTTGGGCTCCATACACTGGATGATCTCTTGGGTACCCGTCCTCGGGGAAATGTGGCCCTCATCCTTTGTGGTGGATTTGGGACTCGGCTACGTCCCATCACTGAAACCATTCCGAAACCGATGATCCCTGTCGCAGGCCGACCCATCTTGGAACGTATCGTTCTCCACCTTGTTGGATGTGGATTCAACAAAATCTTCCTGGCTACCCATTATCTGGGAGAGATGATCGAAACGCACTTCGGTGATGGTCGCGGGTTCGGTTGTTCTATCGAATATTTACGGGAGGAGGTGCCTATGGGAACCGGAGGCGCCCTAGGGCTGCTGCCCTCTGAGGTTGACGAGCCGCTCCTTGTGATGAACGGTGATCTCGTAACTCATTTTGATGCTGGCAGGATGATCGAACACCACATCGAATCTGGAAATCAAGTCACAGTCGGCTATTCCACCCATATTCACGAGGTCCCATTCGGAGTACTGGAACTCCATGGTGATCGCGTTCATGGGTGGCAGGAAAAGCCAAGGGTGACTCTTCCTATTAGTGCTGGGATTTATGTGATGGAACCCTCAATTCCTGCTCGAGTTCGGACACTTGGACCGACACCTATCACCTGGGTAGTGGAGGACTGCCTATCGCGCGGAGAACCAGTAGGGATCTTTCCCGTAGGAGATGAATGGGTGGATGTCGGTAGGCATGAAGAATTAAATAAAGCTCGGGGTGGGGCTTGAAAACGCTTGCCCTCGTTACTGCTCGAGGAGGCTCGAAGGGTTTTCCCGGGAAGAATCTCGCCCTCCTAGAGGGTCGACCTCTTGTCTCATGGAGCCACGCCCTCCTTTCTTTATTCCGATCAAGGCATGAAAATGTGAGACTCTTCTTGTCAACCGACAGCCCAGCTATTGCCTCAGCTTGGCCAGAAGAGGATGCACCTCCGAGACTTCGTCCTTCCGGCCTGGCGTCAGACACTGCCTCAAGCATGGACGTTGTAGAGCATGAATTGAGCATGGCTGCTCTTGAAGGCTTCGATGCAGAATCGCTGCTGTTGGTCCAGCCCACCTCACCGCTTCTGGCATTAGAAGACATCGAGGCGGCATGGTCTCTTCTTCAAGAAGGTGCCTCCTGTGTGGTCGGCATGGTCCCGGTCGATCACCCTATCCAGTGGACCTGGTCCAGGAATCAGGAAGGGGTATTACGCCCACTTATTGACGAATCAGATGCTTCCAGGCGCCAGGATTTCCCAGATGGATTCCGGCCGGTGGGCTTTTACCTCGCCAGTCGTCAATTTATACATACTCACAAATCCTTCTTTGTAACTGGCCTCACACGTTCAGTCGTTGTGCCACCCGAGCGAGGCATCGACATCGACCGCCAATCAGATCTTTGGATGGCCGAGGGAGTTCTTCGTCACGAGAGGCTCTCCAAGGGGAATGCGCTATGACCGATACGAGACTCATCGAGTTGGGAAGACTTGTTACTGGTCGGGAATCTTCCCTTTTTGGTTCGGACTACCGCCAAGCAGCTCCTCGCCTCAGAGAGGCCTTCACCGGTAAACGAATCTTGGTTGTTGGCGCTGCAGGATCCATTGGGGGCTCAACTCTTCGCTGCCTCCTGGAATGGGAACCAAGCGAAACACTTCTGGTTGATACCGCGGAAAACAATCTGGTGGAGGTTCTAAGAGAGATACGGTCTGATTCGTCACTGGCAGAGGCGAATCTCGCCATCGAACCAATAGATTTTGGTTCTCCCATGATGGAAAGCATTCTTTCGCAGCATCAAGGTTTTGATTGGGTCTTCAACTTTGCGGCTGTCAAACATGTGAGGAGTGAGCGAGACGTCCCAAGCCTTCTCCAAATGGTCGATACGAACCTATTAAAAGCTGATCGATTCCTGGGGTGGGTTCGTAAGTATGGGCATGGCCATGAAGGCGTGTTTTTCGTCAGCTCAGACAAGGCCGCCAATCCAGCCAACCTTATGGGAGCCTCCAAGAGGATCATGGAGCAACTCCTCTTTTGGCATGGTTCACCGGATACTGAAAGAACCACCCTTCAGGGTGAATGGCACGGAGGTAAAACCCTAAGGTGCACTACTGCGCGTTTTGCAAACGTTGCATTCTCTGATGGCAGCCTGCTGCTTGGTTTCCTGAATCGAATCGCCAAAAGACAGCCATTGGCTGGACCAAGCGATATTCGCCGGTACTTTGTTACCATGGAAGAAGCTGGTCAAATCTGCTGTCTAGCCGCCGCACTCCCATCCCACGGGCAAATTCTAGTGCCTCGCCTGTCACCAGCAGATGATCAGAAGGATTTCAAGGAAATCGCGACACTGGTCCTCGGGTACCACGGTTGGAAGCCGAATTGGGTTGATTCAGAAGTGAATGCTCGAGGCATGGCTCCCGCTCATGGCCAGTGGCCTTGCTTTTTTGCCCCAAGCACTGCCATGGGTGAAAAGGAATATGAGGAATTTGTGGGCACTGGTGAATCACCGCTGGAAATTGGATTGGAGAAGCTCCACCTGGTAACTCCACCACCCCTGCCAGCCACGGAGGTGTTGAGGGATGTCTTCGGAAAGCTTGCCGGATGGCGTGAAGACCCTGAAAGCTGCCTCGGAAAGGAACACATTGTTGCCTGCATGAATCAAGTGGTTGAATCCTTGACCCTCGTCACCAAAGAACACTCGCTCGATAAAGGAATGTGAACGATGATCTCGCTTTCTGAACCCAATATCTCCGGAAATGAACTGGAATACCTGCGGCAGTGCGTAGAGACAAACTTTGTGTCCTCCGTTGGTCCATTTGTTTCTCAGTTCGAAGAGACCTTCGCCAAGTTTGTAGGTTCACCCCATGCAGTGGCAGTGTCTAATGGGACTGCCGCCATACATATGGCCTTGATTCTCGCGGGTGTGGGCCCTGGTGATGAAGTAATCGTTAGTGATTTCACCTTCGCGGCATCTGGAAATCCCATTTTCTATCAAGGGGCGAGTCCCATCCTCGTGGATTCTGAGGCTTCCACTTGGAATTTGGATCCTGGTCTCGTGGTCGAAGAATTGAATCAAAGGGCACGACAGGGGAAGGCCATGCCAAAAGTGGTTCTGGTTGTCCATATCCTTGGCTATCCGGCTCAGATCGATGCCATCGCAGAGGCCTGTGACCGTCATGGTGTTTGGTTGATCGAGGATGCAGCAGAGGCTTTGGGGGCTTCCTACACTGAAGGCCCTTTCAGTGGGCGACAAGTAGGTACCATTGGGAGAATCGGATGTTTCTCCTTTAATGGAAATAAGATCATGACCACAGGTGGGGGTGGCATGTTGGTGACCCACGATCTTGCTTTAGCACAAAAGGCAAAGCACCTCACAACACAGGCGAAACTCCCCGGTTATGCGTATTTCCATGATGAAGTTGGCTACAACTATCGATTGACCAACCTTGCTGCCGCGCTTGGTGTGGCTCAGCTTGAACGGTTGAATTCATTTTTAACGAAAAAATCCACCATTGCGCATCGGTATGACACTGCATTCAAGGACCATCCAGGCCTCCGTTGTCCACCACACCCATCGGGGATGTCACCAACGTTCTGGTTATATTCCATCCTCCTTGCATGCCGATGGGAAAAACCGCTTGAGCAGCTGCTTGCCAAAGGTATTCAAACGCGGCCGCTTTGGACGGCCCTGCATCTGATGCCGTCCTATCGGGAAGCACCCCTTCTGGGTTCTGGCAAGGTCTCTGAATGCCTCTGCTCTCATGGGCTATCAATACCTTGTTCGACCAATATTTCGGAACAGGATCAAGATTCGGTCATCAGTGCCGTACTCGACCTCGATTTGGCGTAAATGGAACTGACTTGAACCGTCCCAGGGCAATAAACATCTGAAGTTCGGACAGGACGGAAAGCCAAAGCTTTCACTCAACTTGATCCAAGGGGTGAATCCGTCGATCACAGCTTCATCAACAGAAAAGGGCAGCGAACAATGACTTGGGGTATCCAGTGGCGTCAAGATGCCCTTATCTCCAATGAGGTCCCAATTTACTTTACCTCGAGTTACCAAACCCTTTTCGCCGGTTCTGCGCTACCTCGGGTATTGGAGATTTCGTTTGGGCCTCAGACATGGGCCTTCCCTCTTCTGCAAACGGATCTTGGGAATGGCGCGGGAGCAGAAGTTCATACTGCCTACGGGTACGGGGGTGTATGGCCTGTGGACCCATTTCCCGAGCCCATCGATTTGAAGGTGATCCAAGCATTTTTTAGGAAGGAGGGGGTCCTCTCGGCCTTTATTCGTCATAGTCCCTTTTTGGCCAATCAGAGGCTCTGGACCCCAGAGTCGAGCGAATTCAACCGCACCTGTTATGTTCGAGACCTCTGTGCTGATCAAGACTTGGATACCTTCAGCCGGCAGGTAGATCAAAAGCTCCGATGGTCCATAAATTATGCCCGTCGACAGGGGTTGTCGGTTGAGTTCCAACCCGCTTCCCGTTGGTGCGAACGGGATGTAAGCAATTTCTACAACATTTACCTAAAGTTAATGGAAGACAAAGATACCAACACGGCCTACCTGTTTTCAGAAGCTTTTTTCTTTGGGCACGCCTCCTTTGGAGACCGGTGTGAATTGGCCGTCATTCGGGACCCCCTCACCATGGAACTCATCGCTGGGGCATTTTTTCTTCTCGATCCCACCCTCGGCTGGGCTCACTACCACCTCAGTGCCTCGCGAAGGGAGAACCTTAAATCCCAGCCCATGGAACTGCTTCTCGCCGAGGCCGCCGTGCGTTACGGCAACCAGAAATTCAGGTCCCTCCATCTGGGCGGAGGGCATGCTGCGGATGCAAGCGACGGTCTAAGCCGCTTTAAGAGAAAATTTGCCAGCAGGGAATTGCCTTTCCATATTTCAAAGTGGATCTGTGACCAAGAGCGTTACACCATGGCCAGAGAGAGGTCTGCCGCCCTTCCAAACCCGCACATGTTCCTGATTTCCGATGCACGGGGTGCGCAATAATTTCAGTATTTTCCGCTATATGTCGCAATTTGCGCTCTCTGAACATCTTATTCATTCGTGTTTTATTCAAATAGTTTAACTCCCGACCTTCTATAATTACTCACTATATACGGCTTTAAGAACTTAGCCCTGTATTCTTTCATTTCAATTTAGAACAGCATTTTCTCTTACTTATAGCAATGATCTTCAGGGTTGATTTTGTGCAATCCTAGGATTGGCTAGGTTGATCCCTGAGGTCTGAGGTCGAAATGAAACGATTGGCAGTATTTACTTCAGCCCGGTCCGATTTCGGCCCATTGCGCCCATTATTAACACAAGCCTCTATGGTCTCCGACCTCCATCTGTTTGTGGGTGGAGCACATTTTGTCCCTTCTCGGGGTCTCACCTTTAATGAGGTTCGAGACTCCATTCAGGGACTCGATATACGACTCATTCCAATGGAATTTTTGCTGGAAGGAGAAACCCCTGCGGCCCAAGCAAAATCTGTCGCCCTCGGTCAATCTTCCATGAGCCAGATTCTTTCAATGGCCACCTACGATGCCTTGGTCCTCCTAGGCGATCGTTGGGAACTGTTCGCTGCATCGATCCCGGCATTGCTCTTTGGAATTCCCTTGATCCATATCAGTGGTGGAGAAGTCACAGAGGGAGTCATTGACGATAGCATTCGCCATGCTCATTCCAAATTGGCTCATCTGCATTTTGTCGCCGCCCAACGCTATGCTGAAAATCTTAGCCATATGGGAGAAGAGGATTGGCGGATCACGATTTCTGGCGAGTGTGGGCTTGATAGCATTCATACCAAAGACATCGCAACGCCAGAAGAGGTCATGACACGGTTCGGCATTGATTTGAAACGCCCACCCCTCCTTGTCACCTTTCATCCGACGACCCTAGATCTCGACATCTCCCCAGAACAACAAGTTGACGGTCTGATCGAAGCTTTGGCACGTTTTCCAAATCACCCAATAGTCATTACGGCCCCCGGCATGGAGCAGGGCGCTGGTGAGATACAAAACCGTCTGAAGCGATTCGCTGACGACCAGGAGGGAGCAACATTCATCACGCATTTCGGTAGCCGTAACTACCTCGCGGTCCTCCGAGCTTCGGTGGCTGTAGTTGGAAATTCATCCAGTGGGTTGGTAGAGGCGGCCTCATTTGGAGTTCCAGCCGTAAACATCGGAAAACGCCAACTTAATCGGATTGCAGCTGAAAGCGTAATCCACGTCGGTTATGAGGCAGATGCCATTGCAGAAGCGATTCGGCGTGTGATCGGCGCGCAATTCCAAGCATTTAGTCGATCTTGCCGCAACCCCTACGATCCCCATAGGGATGGGCGAAATTCCGAACGCATCCTTTATGCAATACTCAAGGCACTTGAGTCCGTTCCAAAGTCCCGCCTTCTCGCCAAGAAATTCGATCTCAGTGTGCGACCTGATCAATGGGACACATTATTGAAGGGTTTTGCATGAAGAACAAGGTATTCGTCATCGCAGAGGCTGGTGTCAATCACAATGGGAGCCTCACGCTTGCACTTCAACTTGCTGAGGCTGCGAGGACAGCGGGTGCAGATGCCGTTAAGTTCCAGACTTTCCGCACTGAGAAAGTCATGACTCGGGCGGTGTCCATGGCCGAATACCAAAAGGAAAACGTCGGGAAGGACGTTTCTCAATTCGAGATGGTTAAACGCCTTGAACTAAGTTATGACGATTTTATATCAATAAAAGCCCATTGCGAAAAAATTGGGATCGATTTTCTTTCCACGCCAGACGAAGAGGAGAGCCTGGATTTTCTGGTGGATCAGCTTGACCTGCCCTGGATTAAAGTCGGTTCAGGGGAAATTAACAACTTCCCATTTCTTGAGCGAATCGGGGACAAACGTCGGCCAGTCATTCTGTCCACAGGAATGTCCTACCTCGGAGAAGTTGAGGTCGCAGTTGAACTTCTTCGAAAGAGTGGATGCCCTGAAGTCGTGCTGCTCCATTGCACCACCAACTATCCCTGCCAACCGGAGGAGGTTAATCTCAAAGCGATGGAGACGCTTCGGGTTGCCTTCAATACGAAGGTCGGGTACTCGGATCACACCCTTGGATGGGAGATTCCAGTAGCTGCTGTTGCACTGGGGGCTGAAATTATTGAAAAACACTTCACCCTTGATTCCTCGATGGAGGGGCCTGATCACCTAGCCTCATTAAATCCGACACAGCTTCGTGAGATGATTGAAGCCATCCGTAAGATTGAACAAGCAATGGGAGACGGCATTAAACAGCCAAACGCCAGCGAACAACAAACGAAAGGGAGAATACGGCGTCGGTTGGTTGCCAGCCGAAATTTAGAAAAGGGACACAGACTTCAAAGGGTCGACCTCCAGTTGAAACGAGCAGAAACTGGAATCGATCCCGACCAACTTCAAATAGTACTCGGGCACCCGTTGTTGGCACCATTGGTCGAGGACGGACCTCTGACTTGGGCCCATTTAATGAACTGACCCATGCCCGATTTTCTGGCCACGATTGGTCTTCGGCTACGGGTAGGTCACCGAGGGTATTCATAGAGTTTATTTTGCAACCTCCAAGCGGCCTCGGAGATCAGCCTGTTCAGTCATCGGGGAAAGCATAAGCTCATACCATAATTTTTTCTCTCGTGTTGTATTAACAATTTATCGGGTCACCGCCTAGGGGCACCTTTGATGCACCGCGAGGCCAAGGATTGTGGCAAATCACCTAGCCTTGAATATTAATCGTTATTAAACAACGATATACGCAGAAAATCATGGTGTGCAGGTGTATGATTTTAAAGGTTACCCTGGAGCAATTGGTGTGGATCAAAAGCATATTCAAGCGAGAGATAACCGTTGACCTCAGGCGGGAATCTACATTAGCCCTGGTGAGCAACATCAGTGATCGCTATTTGGATCGTTATATCGGGACACCATATGAAATGTTTGCCAGAACTGTCTCCCAGTTTCATGGCTCGAAGAGCTACCGGCCGTACTGGCAGGTCATGATTCGCCGATTTGCTTCAATTTCCGGTTTGGTTATATTTTTCTTTTCAAATTGTTTTAAAAGATTCTCCTCCGTCGACAACCTTGATATCAAACCTGTTGAGGGAGTAAAAACTGGTGGTGATTTGCGGGAGTATGAGCTGCCTCCCGAATTAGCGAACAATCGAATTGAAACATGGGATCCAACATCAACCTTTCTACCTTGGAAAGACGTAATGGCCCTATTTATGGCCTTCATTGCCATAAAATGCTGGGAACCAGAAGTTTATTATAGAAGCCTCCTGGCTCTTAGCGATCAGGTTGGTCTGTTTCGGAAATTTCAACCGCAATTTGTATTGCTATACAGGGAATATGATTTCACATGCTCGATATTGGTTCACCAGTGTCACACGCATGGCGTCCAGGCCTACAATGTCATGCATGGCGACAAGGCTTATGTTGCGAGTGACGCTTTTTTCAGGGTAGACCGTTATTATGTTTGGCATAAAGGATATGCTGAGATTGCGATTAATATGAAGGCGTGCCCAGGGGAAGTAGTCGTCTTTACGCCTTACCGTATGCTCCCCCAACCACAGGAAGCAAAACCAATTGCTGACCTCTTGCTGATTCTTCCGCCATATTCATTAGAGGTCGAAATTGAAAATTTATGGATTGAGCTTATCAGCCGTCTTTCCACTCGGTGGAAATTGCGACTTCGGCCTCATCCACGCTACCAATACAATTCTCGATTGCAAGCAATGGTCAATCTGGCTCACGTAAATTTATCAGACCCTAAAGTCGAGGGAGCTGTGGATGCAATACGGAGTGTGCGCGCGGTGGTCGGATTGCAGTCTACCATGCTCATCGAAGCCTTCCACCAAGAGGCTATGGTTTTTTGCATACAAGATAGTCGGCTAGACCAAATACAACCTTATCATCCGTATTTCAACAACAAAGAGATTCATATCATGCCGATAGCCCTTCTTCCAGACTCCATTGAAATGCAATTGAGATGAATACTATAGCCAAACACCACAATAATTCAACGCCTAATGATTTTCTTTTAGCGTTGCTCCTTTACCTTCCGACACTTTATTTTATGCCGGCGGCGGGAAATTTGCTTGCCATCTTATTCTTTTTATTTTTTTCTAGGCAACAACCCGTCTATCGGAGAGACATATTCCTTGTAATTTTCATTATTGCAGCATTGATTAACATGACCATTGGTCTTCCTAAACATAGCGATGGGAGGCTGGAAGTACTATTTTCGGTGCTATTTATTTTTCCATGTGTGTGGATCGGTAGGAGCTTAAATCACCAAATTCTAAAATATTTTCTATTTTTCACCCTTTTAGAGTGCTTAATTGTTCTCTACGAAGTGGCAAATCATCAAACAGTCTTGTTTGCCAACCAGCTAGTAACTGCTGACGAGACGGCCATCTCTTCACTTCCCAATGATTTGTTTTACTATTTCCGACCTTTTGGCCTTTCATCAAACTCAAGCATTATATCATTAAAGATTTTTGTCGCGATTTTAATCACTCTGTTTTTATTTGATCGAATTAAATTCCCAAAATCAACCCTAACGGGATTATACCTCTCTTGTGCACTAACCTTTAACCGTACAGTCATGGGCATAGCCTTAGCGTTAGGTTTTTATATATACATGAAGCATGTTTTTTCAATTCGGAGATCAGGGGGCAAGATCCTACTACACCTAATGGTAATATCTACTGTAGTTATCGTAACTATCTTGCTGTGGAATGACGCAATATTCCAAATTACTAGGGGGGGCGGCAGCACATCCATGCTACTCGCGGGAAGACCTGAAATCTGGTCTGCAGCCACTTCCTTTATTTCAGAACACCCATTCCTGGGTAACAACTCATTTAGTTTTAGAGTAATGATAGAAGGCAAGCTATTTCATTGCCATAATTCATTTCTTCAATTATATGCGACACATGGAGTCATCGGCTTAATTTTGTTAATTTATATAACATTAAAGATTCGCTATAAAAATTTGCTTTTTATACTTCCGATCATAATCTTTTCTTTAACTCAGTATGGTGTTTTTTGGAATTTTTCATATTTAGATGTGATTTTTTATTTTTTCCTTGATTGGAATGAATCGAGGTTAGGTAGTGCATCCCACGGCCGCGACGTGCTAGCGAATGGATCGTTGAGTCAATTGACGATTGCATAAACCGAAAAGCACTAGAGATTGTGCCAGATGAACCAGATGCTATAAATATGAAGTCCCCTTCAGACAAATGCCGGAGATCGATGTTGGCTCTGGACACGGGTGGCCGAGCGTAGAGTCTTCACTGTAAAACCATGCATCATACGCATTCGGTTCACCAGGAGCACCGATCTCATTCCCTTTTTCTCTTACTCAGAAGGGGTCTCATACCAATTTTTCACCCCATATATCTGTCATCTCCTTGTTGATTGACCGGAACGCCACCTGAATTCGAATTCAATCCATTCTCGAACCCGCCTCCCATGGCATCATCTGCCCTTGAATATCGCAATGGTTAGAATTACCCTGTACCACCGACTGAACTTGGGCATTGTTATTTTCAATTCCATTACTAGACCAAACAATCACTTCGAGGATCAACCACCATCAAGGATTTAACAAAAATATGCAACTATTGCTAACAGCCCGCCGTGCAATTCTACCCTTAAATCTGAAGGTCCCATTCAATTGGGCCTTATGCACGGCGCTTACCGCCATTATTACAAGCTTGTTTTTGCCTAATTATTATAAATCAGAAGCAAGGATTTTACCCGTCGAAAGCAAGGGGGCCAGCGGCTTAGGGAATCTTGCTGCTGCAGCTGCAAGCCTTGGCGTGAATGTTGCGGGAAATGACGGGAGTGAGTCGAATTTTTCAAGTATTCTTAACAGTCGATGGCTTAAATCAAAATTGACTCAGGCCGAGTTTGTCTATTCAAAAAAAAGATGGCTTTATGGGTCGAGCTCTTCAATCAAGTGCACAGTTTTTGACTTTCTTGAAGCAAAAAACACTGATCAGGCTGTATCAGAATTAAATCGCATTCTTGCAATATCACAAGATTTAAAATCCAATCTCATTACAATTACCGCACAAACCACTTCGCCAGAAGCCTCCCAGGTGATCGTCTGCAAGGCTACCGAACTACTGAACCAGTTTGTCATTCAGAATGCAAAAACACGCAGCGGGGAAAAAGCCGCTTTTGCGGAGAAAAGGCTGATTGAAAGCCGCCAGGAGCTGGATGAGGCTGAGCGCCATTTTCGCGTCTTTCTTGACACCAACCGCAACTATCAAATGAGCAATGACCCCTCGATAAAACTCCAAGGCAATCGTTTAGAGGCCGAGCTATCTCTCCGTCGTCAGCTGGTCGCTACGATTGCAGTAAATCGAGAGCAGGCATTACTGGCTTCAAAAAATGATGTTCCAATCGTAAATATCCTTGATTATGGAAATTTACCGATAGAAAAGTCAGGACCATCCAGATCATTGATTGTATTGATGACTTTTATTCTTTCATTTTTAGTTTTATTTTTAATTCACAATATTGATCTATTGCAAAAGCTATTCAGTGAAGGTGAATCCGCCTCTTGATTCATTATCAGGGAAGCTATCGCTTTACCTTTGAAAGCGGCCTGAAGGCTATAGTGGCACTTCAATGATGAGATAAATGTGACATTTGAGCTCAAACGTGCGATTAGTGGTCCTTCTCATTTCACCACACTAAGGCTCCTGCGCGTATAACCCTAGATGTGGTGAAATGAGATTGGCTAAGGTAAAGTTATTTGGCACACGGTGATATGAATTCGAAGCAACTCGCAAAGGGGACCTTTTCAAGTATTAGCATGCCACTTGTCTGGCTAATTGGTTGATTTGGTGGCTTGGAAAAGAATGGGCCTCACAACGCACATCGCTGTCGACCAAACAAATAATTCCTAAAAACCATAAGAATAAAACATCAAAGGGTTGACCAATAATTCCGAATTGAAGGCCTACATTAGTCGCCCCTGAACAAGTCGCAGATCTAAATATGGCAACCATTTAAGGGAACCTTTCGCATATCTGATACACCAGACTGAAGTTCCATATGGATTCAGGGAGGAATTCCATACCCTGCTTGGGTTTGCAGGAAATGAGGGTGCTTGGGTTCTGACTACAGGGCGGGATTGAGGCGGAGTAGGTCGAAGGCCTTCTGCTGTAGTTGGCTGGGGGTCGGATAGAGGGTCAGCGTGGCCTTCTCGGCCTGACTGAACCGCAGGGTGTTGCGCGTATAAGCGGCGAGCTCGCGCAGCAGGTCGCGATAGCGCATCACCTTCACCCCGTCCTCGTTCAAGCCCGTGGCCTTCTTGCCGCCATGGGCCTTGGGTTCCTTCTCGGCCCATAGGAGTGGCTCCCATGCTCGGCGCAGGTGCCACTCCACGTGATAGGCCAGCATGCAGAGGAACACGTGCGCCTTCACCCGATTCTCCAGCCGGTGATGGATGGGCCGGATCTGGAGGTCCACTGCCTTCAGGCTTCGGAAGGCGCGCTCCAGCTTGGACAGCCCCTGATAGGCGGCCTTGGTCTGCTCGGTAGACATTCGATCTACGGGCACCTTGGTGCGGATGACGTAGATCCCATCCAGGCTGGCCTCCTGGGCGATCACGCCCACGCGACGGTGCCAGCTCAACCCGTCCGCCTCGATCAGGATCCGGAAATACTTCCCCATTCCCGTCTTCGCCAGGGCTTTCCCGGCCGCCATGCCGATCTCGCCGGCACCATGCAGGGGCTTGGTCTTCCGCTGGGTGGCGTCGAGCACCTTCTGTAAATGCCGCTCGGTGGTCTGGAGCAGATCCTCCCGGCGATGCTGGCTGCGCTCCTTGGTGTAGGGATTGAAGCAGGCGATGAGGCGCTCGCCAGGGAAGTCCGGGTGCTGGACCTCCGCCATGCGCTCCGTGTCGAACAGGCTGGGCGTGATCACCCGCGCCTCGGCCAGCTTCCGGACACTCGCCTCCTTCAGTGCCGTCACCCAGTCCAGCCCCAGGGGTTCCAGTTCTGTGCGAATGGTCGTCTCCGAAACCATCCCCCGATCCCCGACCAACACCACGTGATCCAGGCCGAACCGGCTCTTTAGCTTCTGCACCTGGTTCGCCACGGTCTGGTGGTCGTTGGTGTTGCCTTCGAATACCTCCACCGCCACGGGGCAGCCCTCGGAATTACAGAGCAGGCCGTAGGTGATCTGCATCCGATCCCTACGGTGATCTCGCGAATACCCGAACCGCGCCAGCGGACAGTGCTTCCCCTCCATGTAGGAGGACGACACGTCATACAGCACCAGGCAACCGTTGGTCAGATGCTTTTTGGCCAGGGCATCCTCGATCTTCTCCTGACGCGCCACCAGCCAGTCCATGGCGGCATACAGTTCGTTCTCGTCGGCCCCTTCCACCCCAAGCACTTGGCCCAAGGTGGAGGATCTGGTTCCTTCCGCCAGCAGCCCCGACAAGGACAACTTGCTTCCCGCGTGCAGCACACGTCCTGCCACCAGCGCCATCGCCAGGTCCTTCTCCCGGCTCTTACGCGTGGCAAAGATCCTGTCGAAGCCCAACTCCCGCATCGTCCCAACTACAACCGCCACGTGGCCATGAGGGCGAGCGAACGCCAACTCGACCTGCTCAGCCGCAGGAGCCAACACCTCGCCCTTCAACGCCAAACGCAGTACTTCCACCGCTGCATCAGGGAGCATGGAGAGGTTCGCCACCGTGCGGTTCTGAACTCGTCCATCCTCACGGAAGGAATGGCGGAGCAGGTGCGATCGATAGACCTTGTCCCCGACTTTCTTGGTGATCGTGGCGACATGGACAGATAGATCAGACAGGTTCATGCGCACAAATATATGACTGCAAGCCCATCAGTCAAGACTATATTCTGTCTACATCATGCAATCATAATCCGATCCAAAGCTAGACCCTCACTGCATCTAGACCCGAAATCCATATGGAACTTCAGCCTGGAGGCCCGCAACGCCTTCGGCCTTGAATCGAGCCAGCCACGCATAGGCTCGGCGGGGGCTGAGGCCTATCGAATGGGCTGCAGCCTTGACCGTCCAACCCTCATCC
>Ga0265327_10001348_pt1 | contig 31829 bp, 29 predicted proteins | sample 41621metaG_FD_202089 | JGI IMG/M metagenome (GOLD analysis project Ga0265327, IMG submission 202089) | Rhizosphere microbial communities from Carex aquatilis grown in University of Washington, Seatle, WA, United States - 4-16-21 metaG | ecosystem: Host-associated > Plants > Roots > Rhizosphere...
AGGCTCCTGGCCCGGGTTGTTAGGGATCTGGAAGCGGCCACTGTAGGTTCCGAACATCAGTCCCAGCCGCGTGTCGTCGTCGAGGTAGTAGGACAGGTTGCCGAAGGCGCTGCCCTGGCTCGTGTGGTCGTGCAGGGCGTTGACGGTCGGCTGCGGATTCTCGATGCCCTGGTCGCTCTGCATCGCGCTGCCCGACAGGTAGTAGCTGAGGTTGCCCTTGGTGCCGTAGACCGCGCCGTTGACCTGCAGCAGGTTGTGGCTGCCCAGGCCGATGCCCAGCGATCCGCCCGGCTGGCCGAAACCCTCCTTGGTCTGGATGTCGACCACGCCGGCGGTGCGCATGCCGTACTGGGCCGGCAGCGCGCCGGTCAGGAAGCTGAGCGACTGGATGTAGCGGGTGTCCAGCGACTGGCCGAAGCCGGCGATCGCATCGGGCAGCTGCACCCCGTTGATGCGGTACTGCACGTTGGCGTGGTCGTCGCGTACATGCAGCGAGCCCGAGGCCTTGGAGTCCTTGGAGACGCCCGGCAGCGTCAGCAGCACCTCGTCGAAGGAGGTCGAATCGCCCTTGGCGAGCGAGTCGATGAAGCTGCTGTCGATGCGATAGACGGTGGTGCCGACCTGCGGCGACAGGGCCATGCGCGCGGCGGTGGCCTTTTCGGATTTGACTTCGATGGTCGACAGGGTGGTGTCGGCGGCTGCCGTGGAAGAAGCCGCGTCGCTGGCTGTCGGGGCTGCAGCCGCAGCGCCTGGAGATGAGGAGGGTGATGGCGGTGAAGCCGAAGATGGCGATGAAGAAGGCGTGCCGCCGACCGACTGGGCCGAGGCCGCGACCGACAGCAAGGCGAGAACCGCAACGCCGATGGCGCTGCGCGTGAATCTGGATGACATGATGGACTGCTCTTTGAATCAATGGGAAGCAGGCCGTGAGCCCCCAGGAATGGGGCACGGCCGGCATCGAAGCGAGGATTCAGCGAGCGGTCGGTGGGGCGCGGGCGTCGAAGGGCGCGCTGGGGCGCTGCGGGGCAAGCCCGTGGAAGTAGGAGAAGTTGGCCTGCGGCAGGGCCAGCGCGGCCAGCACGGCCAGCGGCACGCCCGGCGGCGAGCAGTTGCCGCTCAGCAGGTCGTAGAGCCGACACTGGTCGCTGCCTTCGTGGTGATCGAAGAGCTTGAAGAGCCAGGCATGCGGCCCGGCCGCGGCGCTGCGGATCTCGTCCTCTGCATGGGCCGGCGCATTGGCGGACTGGCTGGACGATGCGAGCTGGCCGGCCGCCGTCGGCGCGAATGCGTCGACATGGAAGACGGCCGGCGCATGCAGCGTGCCGTGCACCAGCCCCAGCGTCGAGGCCAGCAGCAGCGCCAGCGCCAGGACGAAGCTGATCGGACGATGGAGGCGGGGGCTTCGCGACACGGCCGTCATTGTCGTCGAAGCGCCCGCCGCGCCGGCTGCACGCGGCGCGGCGCGGCGATCAGGCCAGGAAGCGCTCGACTAGCTTGACCCAGTAGCTGGCGCCGATCGGCAGGATCGCGTCGTTGAAGTCGTAGCCCGGGTTGTGCACCATGCAGCCGCCCTCGCCATCGCCATTGCCGATGGTGAAGTAGCAGCCCGGCTTCACCTCGAGCATGTAGGCGAAGTCCTCGCTGCCTGTCAGGGGCTTCATGTCGGGGATCAGGCAGTCCTCGCCGAAATGGTCGATCGCCACCTGGCGGGCGAATTCGGTCATCCCGGGCTCGTTCTGCAGCGGCGGGTAGCGCCACTGGTAGTCGATCTCGGCGGTCGCGCCCAGGACGTCGGCCTGGCTGTGGACGATCTTGGTGATGCGCTCGCGCAGCAGCTGCCGCACCTCGGGATTGAAGGCGCGCACGGTGATCTTCATCTCGGCGCTGCCAGCGATCACGTTCGGTGCATTGCCGGCATGGATCGAGCCGACGCTGATCACCGCCATCTCGCGCGGGTCGACATTGCGGGCCACGACGGTCTGCAGCGCGACCACGATATACGAGGCCACCACCACCGCGTCCACCGTGGTGGCCGGCATCGCGCCGTGGCCGCCGACGCCGTTGATCTTGACGATGACGGTGTCGGACGAGGCCATGAAGCCGCCGGCCATGAAGCCGAACTTGCCGACCGGGAAGCCGGGCATGTTGTGAAAGGCGAAGATCGCGTCGCAGGGAAACTTCTCGAAAAGGCCGTCTTCCATCATCTTGCGCGCGCCGGCCAGGCCTTCCTCGGCCGGCTGGAAGATCAGGTGCAGCGTGCCGTTGAAGCGGGCCTCCTTGGCCAGGTGGCGCGCGGCTGCCAGCAGCGTGGCGGTGTGGCCGTCGTGGCCGCAGGCGTGCATCTTGCCGGCCAGCTTGCTGGCGTAGGGCAGGCCGGTGGTCTCGTGGATCGGCAGTGCGTCCATGTCGGCGCGAACGCCGATCGACTTGCCGCCCTTGCCCTTCTTGAGGGTGGCGACCACGCCGGTGCCGCCGAGGCCGCGATGGATCTGGTAGCCCCAGGCCTCGAGCTGCTCGCAGACCAGGTCGCTGGTGGCGAATTCTTCGTAGGCCAGTTCGGGATGGGCGTGGATCTTGTGCCGCAGCGCCAGCATCTCGGGCAGGTTGTCGGCGATGTCGGGCAATACCGCGTCGTGGGTGTGCATGGTGGGTCTTTCTGGTCTGGATGCGTTGAAGGATCAGTCTTCGAGCTCGCGCTGGTGCGTCTCGGGCACGGCCATCATGGCCAGCGCGGTGATCACGCTGGTGACGGCGACGTACCAGGCCGGCGCCGCCGGGTTGTTGGTCGTCTGCAGCAGCCAGGTGATGATGAATTGCGTGGTGCCGCCGAAGAGCGAGACGCCGATGGCATAGGCGATCGACATGCCGGTGGCGCGGATGCCGCGCGGCAGCAGTTCGGGAATCGCGACGAAGGAGGCACCGCCGCTCACCGCGGTCAGGGCCGCCAGCAGGCCGGTGACCGCCAGTAGCACGGTGATGCTCGGGTTGCCGATCAGGTAGAGGAAGAGCGGCACCGTCAGCACCGCGGTCGCGACCCGCGGCCACAGCATGATGGGCTTGCGGCCGTAGCGGTCGGCGAGCCAGCCGCCGAACAGCGCGAAGACCAGGGTCGAGACGCCGACCATCACGGTCGCGGCCATGGCGGTCGCGGGCGGGAAGTGCAGCGTGGTGATCGCGTAGGTGGTCATGTAGCTGCCGACATAGGTCGACACCGTCCCGCCCAGCACGATCAGCACCGCCAGCACGAGCACGCCCTTGTAGCGGCCCAGTGCCTTCAGGCCCTGCGCGCTTTGCGAGCCGGCTGCGGGCGCATGCAGGGTCTCGGGCATGTTGCGGCGCAGGTAGATGGCCACCGGCACCAGCAGCAGGCCGACGATGAAGGGCAGGCGCCAGCCCCAGGCCTGCACCTGTTCGGCCGGCAGCAGGCCGATGATGACGACGCCGAAGATGCCGGCGATCAGCGTCGCCACGCCCTGGCTGGCCAGTTGCCAGCTGGCGTAGAGCGCGCGCTGCTCGGGCGGCGCGGCCTCGACCAGGAAGGCGGTGGCCGGCCCGACCTCGCCGCCGAGCGCCAGGCCCTGGACCAGCCGGCAGGCGACGATGATCAGCGGCGCGGCCATGCCGATGCTGTCGTAGGAGGGCGTGAGCGCCAGGCCCAGGGTGCCGACGGTGATCAGCGCGATGGTCAGCATCATGGCCGGCTTGCGGCCGGCCCGGTCGGCGAAGGCGCCGATCAGCACGCCGCCGATGGGCCGCGCGACGAAGCCGACGCCGAACACCGCCACCGACAGCAGCAGGCTGCCCATCGGCGTGGAGGCCGGGAAGAAGGCCTTGCCGATGTAGACCGCGAAGAAGGCATAGGTGACGAAGTCGTAGAACTCCAGCGCGTTCCCGGCGACGCTGGCGGCCACGACCATCTTCGGGATGCGCTCGGGTGCCTTGCTGACGGGCCGGCCGGCATCGAGGCCGGCGGCGGAAGGAATGGCGGCTGAACTCATGGTTGTCTCTCTCGCTCTTGGTGTGGGATCGGTGGGAGGGTAGAACAGATTCAGTCGATCAGGAAGCGCTCGGCCAGCAGCGTCCAGTAGGCGGCGCCGACGGCGATGTTGTCGTCGTTGAAGTCGTAGCCCGGGTTGTGGACCATGCACGCACCGGCGCTGTCGCCGTCGCCGTTGCCGATCACCAGGTAGCTGCCGGGCACCTTCTCGAGCATGAAGGCGAAGTCCTCGCTGGCGGACGCGGCGGGACCCTGCAGCATCACCCTGTCGGCACCGACCAGCTCGATGCCGACCTGCCGCGCGAAGGCGGTCTCGGCCGGCGTGTTGACCAGCACCGAATAGCCGGGCTGCCAGTCGACCTGGGCGGTGCAGCCGAAGCTCTCGGCCTGCGCCGCTGCGAGCGCCTTGATGCGGCGCTCGAGCGTCGCGCGCACCTCGCGGTCGAGTGCGCGCACGCTGAGTTCGAGCGTCGCGCTGGCCGGGATCACGTTGTTCGCCTTGCCGGAATGGATGGCACCCACGGTGATCACGGACATTTCCTGCGGATCGATGTTGCGCGAAACCACCGTCTGCAGCGCCATCACCAGGCTGGACGCGGCGACGATCGGATCGGCCGCGCGGTGCGGCATCGCGCCGTGGCCGCCGACACCGTGGATGGTGATGCTGCAGTAGTCGCTGGAGGCCATGGCCGCGCCCTCGCGGAACATCAGCAGGCCCTGCGGCAGGCCGGGGCCGTTGTGCATCGCGAACACCGCATCGCAGGGATAGCGCTCGAAGAGGCCGTCATCGATCATGCGCACCGCGCCGCCACCGCCTTCCTCGGCGGGCTGGAAGATCAGCTGCAGCGTGCCGCTGAAGCTGCCCTTCTCGGCCAGCTGGCGCGCCGCCGCCAGCAGCATCGCGGTGTGGCCGTCATGGCCGCAGGCGTGCATCACGCCGGGCCGCTGGCTGCTCCATTCGGTGCCGCTCGCCTCGTGGATCGGCAGCGCGTCCATGTCGGCGCGCAGGCCCAGCCGCTTCCTGCCGTCGCCGCGCCGCAGCACGCCGACCACCCCGGTGCCGCCCACATGGCGTTCGACCTGGTAGCCCCAGGCCTCGAGCTTGTCCGCCACCAGGGCCGAGGTACGGTGTTCCTCGAAGGCCAGTTCCGGCTGGCGATGGATGTCGCGGCGCAGCGAGATGAATTCGCCGATCTGGAAATTGAGCGCTTCGGCGAGATAGGTCATGGGTGCGCCCCCGGGGCTGGGCATGCCGGCGTCGTGGGTCCGGTCAGGTGGCGTGGGGGTCGTGTCATGGGGAGATCCTTTTCCGGGCGCAAAGCCGGCCACTTTAGGAACTTGAATGCCCGACGTCCAATGCGTTGTTATCTCGCATACCATGCATTCGATGAATGGTTCGAGAAGCGCCAGCGCGATCACCCTGGTCCAGTTGAGGCATCTGCTCGCCCTGGCCGAGCACGGCTCCTTCACCCGCGCCGCGCAGTCGGTGTTCCTCACCCAATCGGCCTTCAGCCGCAGCGTGCGCGCGCTGGAGGACGAGCTGGGCCAGCCGCTCTTCGACCGCATCGGCAAGCGCAGCGAGCTGACGCCCTTCGGGCAGGAAGTGCTGGGGCGGGCGCGCCATGTGGTCTTCGACGCGGACGAGCTGGGCAACAGCGGCCGGGTGATGCAGGGTGGCGGCTCGATCCGCATCGGGCTGGGTTCGGGTCCCGGCGCGATGCTGATGACGCCGCTGCTCAAGGAGATGGCGATCCACCATCCCTCGACCCGGCTGACGATCCTGCGGGGCAACACGCCGCTGCTGGTGCAGGCCCTGCGCGAGCGCCGGCTCGATGCCCTGGCGATCGACGTGCGCTCGCTGACGCCGGCGAGCGATCTCGATGTCACGGTGCTGACCGAGATGCGCGGCGCGGTGATGTGCCGCCCCGGACATCCGCTCACCCGGCGGCGCATGCCGCTGCGTTTCACCGCGCTGCGCGGCTACCCGATCGCATCGACGCCGTTGAGCGACGAAATCGCGCGGCTGCTGGTGGAGCGCTACGGTCCCGACGCCCATCCGTCGGAATTCGTGACGCTGCGCTGCGAAGAACTGTCCAGCCTGATCGAGGTGGTGCGCGCCACCGATGCGCTGCTGATCGCGATCCGCCGCGCTGCGCCCGACCTGGTGGAGCTGCCGGTCAAGCCGCCCGTCGGCGCCCCGGCCCGCTTCGGCCTGGTGACCCTCGTAGGCCGGGCGGAAGCGCCGGCGCTGCCGGTCGTCCGAGAGCTGATGGAGCGCTTGATGCACGACTGAGCGGGGGCCGCGCCTACGGTCGGCACCCGATCAAGTAGGCACAGTGCTTGCATCGGTGCATTGCATCGTTGCCGTGGAGACCGACATGCCCATTCCTCTGCCCCGTCCCGATCGCGATCCGATTCCGCTGGTCCTCGGCCGGCCGCCTGCGTTGCCCGCGACCACGCCGATCGGATCGGCGAAGTCAGGCACGCCGGCCGGATCGGGTCGCGGGAACTAGGCGCGCGGCGGTTCGCCGCTGGTCGCAGCCTTGCTGCCCGGCACGGCGTCGGGCGGTCGGTGCGCCGATTGACCGTCGAATCGGTGCCCCGGTAAACTGAATTTTCCAGTCCGGGGAGTTCTCTTCCACCATGACCAACGAGGAGGCACCCGAGCAGGCTGCCGATGAAGAAAGTCGCAGCGGCAAGCTGGAGCTGGCCTTGCTGTCGCTCGTGGTCGGCTGCCTCAGCGGCGTGGTCTGCGCCGTCTTCCGGGTGCTTCTGCAGCAGGCCGACACGCTGCGCAACCTCTGGATCGAGCTGGCGCACCGGCATGGCGCGATCGGCCTTGTCCTGGTGGTGGTCGGAGTAGCGGCCGCGAGCGCGCTGGCGGCGACGCTGGTCAGCCGCTTTTCTCCGGACGCGGGCGGCAGCGGTATTCCCGAGGTCGAGGCCGCAATCCGGGGTGGCGAGCCCGGCCGGCCGCTGCACAACGCGGTCGTCAAGTTCATCGGCGGCCTGCTGGCGATCGGCTCGGGCCTCGCGCTCGGTCGCGAGGGGCCGAGCGTGCAGATGGGCCATTCGATCGCAGACGTGGTGGCTCGCGCGTTCAGGCGCAGCGCCCGCGATTCGCGGGTGCTGTTCGCAGCCGGCGCCGGTGCCGGACTGGCCACCGCTTTCAACGCGCCGATTGCGGGCGCGGTCTTCGTGCTGGAGGAACTGCTGCGCCGCTTCGATGCGCGCACTTCGACCGCCGCGCTCGGCGCGTCGGCCGGCGCGATCGCCGCCGCCCGCTTCTTCCTTGGCGTCTCGCCCGACTTCGACGTGGCGCCGGCACCGATCCCGGGCCTGGCCTCGGTGCCGATCAGCCTGATGCTGGGCGTCGTGGCCGCGCTGGTGGCGGCGCTCTACTCGCGCTCGATCATGCATCTGCTGGCCTTCGTCGACCGAAGCACCCGCATCCCGGTGGCACTGCGCGCCGCATCGATCGGCGCGCTGGTCGGCCTCCTGGCCTGGTTCGCACCGGGGCTTGTCGGCGGCGGAGATTCGCTGACCCAGCAACTGCTGAACGACGTCGGCAGCCTGTCGACCATCGGGCTTGTCTTCATGGTGCGTTTCGCGCTGGGGCCCTTGTCGTATGCCGCGGGGACGCCCGGCGGACTGTTCGCGCCGATGCTGGTGCTGGGTGCGCAGGTCGGGCTGGTGTTCGGGCGCGTCGTCGAGCAGTGGCTGCCGCAGGCCGGCATGCCGGCGGCCAGTTCGGCGACGGTGGGCATCGCCGCCTTCTTCGCCGCGATCGTGCGGGCGCCGCTCACCGGCATCAGCCTGGCGGTCGAGATGACGGGCAGCGTCACCCTGCTGCCGCCGATGCTGTCCGCCTGCTTCGGCGCGATGGTGGTCATGAACCTGCTCGGCGTGCGGCCCATCTACGAGCAGCTGAGCGAGCGCGGCGAGCGGCGCCGAAAAGCAGCGCTTTCCACGTCCTCTTCGTCTGGCTGATCCGCTCCAGGTTCGAGTGGCTCCGGCGGACCCGCGCGACCATGGTCGTAGCCATCGAATTGGACCGGGCCCGCGCGAGCCGCGAAGGCTCTGGGGCAGGGCAGGCGCGCCGCCACTCCGATCGGCGTGCGCTCAGCCGCCGCTTCGCACCTTTCTTGCGGCGGGCCGGAGCCTGGCGCCATCGCCGAGCACTTCCAGCGCCTGCTGCGACCAGTCGACCCACAGCTGCTCGGTCAGGATGCCCGCGCTCAGGATCAGGTGGCGGATCCTGTCGGCCTGGGTTTCCTCGCGCGAGAGGAATTGGGTGCGTTCGAGTTCGCGATAGAGCGCCAGGCGCTCGCGATGCGCCTCGAGCCGGCGCGCGATGTCTTCCGGCAGGGTGGTGGGGCCGATCACGGCCTCGGCGCGCACCCGCACCATCAGCTGGTCGCGGGTCGAATGCGGATCGCCGCCGGCATTGGCCCAGCGCTTGAGTTCGCGCCGGCCGGCCGGCAGCACCTTGTAGGTCTTCTTGCCGCCGCGACCGCTTTCGGCCAGGGTGGAGCTGACCCAGCCGGCGTCTTCCAGGCGGCCCAGTTCGCGATAGATCTGCTGGTGCGTCGCGCTCCAGAAGAAGCCGATCGAGCGGTCGAAGCGGCGCGCCAGTTCGGAGCCCGAGCTGGATTGTTCGATCAGGGCGGTGAGCAGGGCGTGCGGCAGTGACATGGGCGGCCCGATTGTAGGCTCGGCAGGCGGCCGCTGGCACTGTTCATGAAACCAGTTGCATAAAATCCGGCGCATCGCTAAAGTTCTGCAACTGGTTGCATTGAGCGGCCGCAACGCCCACCATCGAGACCCGCCAAGGAAGACCCATGAAGACGCGCATCACTGAACTTTTCGGCATCGAGCATCCGATCATCCAGGGCGGCATGCACTATGTCGGATTTGCCGAACTGGCGGCGGCGGTGTCCAACGCCGGCGGTCTGGGCATCATCACCGGCCTCACGCAGCGCACGCCCGAGCTGCTCGCCAACGAGATCCGCCGCTGCCGCGAGATGACCGACAAGCCCTTCGGCGTCAACCTCACCTTCCTGCCGGTGCTCACCGCGCCCGACTATCCGGGCTACATCCGCGCCATCATCGACGGCGGCGTGAAGGCGGTCGAGACCGCCGGCAACAACCCGCAGAAGTGGCTGCCCGCGCTGCAGGAGGCGGGCGTCAAGGTGATCCACAAGTGCACCTCGGTGCGCCATTCGCTGAAGGCCGAGGCCATCGGCTGCGACGCGATCAGCGTCGACGGTTTCGAATGCGGTGGCCATCCGGGCGAGGACGACGTGCCCAACTTCATCCTCCTGCCGCGCGCCGCCGAGGCGCTGAAGATCCCCTTCGTGGCTTCCGGCGGCATGGCCGACGGCCGCTCGCTGGTGGCCGCGCTGGCCCTCGGCGCCGAGGGCATGAACATGGGCACCCGCTTCATCGCCACCAAGGAAGCGCCGGTGCACGAGAAGGTCAAGCAGGCCATCGTCGCCGCCTCCGAGCTCGACACCCGCCTGGTGATGCGGCCGCTGCGCAATACCGAACGGGTGCTGACCAATGCCGCGGTCGAGCGCCTGCTCGAGACCGAACGCCGGCTCGGCGCCGAGACCAGGTTCGAGGACATCCTCGCCGAGGTCGCCGGTGTCTATCCGAAGGTGATGCAGGACGGCGACATGGACGCGGGCGCCTGGTCGTGCGGCATGGTGGCCGGCCTGATCCACGACGTGCCCAGCGTCGCCGAGCTGATCGGCCGGATCATGGCCGAGGCCGAAGACATCATCGGCAGGCGGCTCACCGGGCTCATGGCCGCCTGATCCGGTCGATGGGCGTCTGGGCGCCCAAGCCGGCTACTTCCCGCGCGCCGCCAGCAGCGGCGAATCCAGCAGCAGCCTCGCGGTCTTCTCGAGGTGCTTGCCGATCAATTGCTGGGCCCGCTCGACATCCCGATCGAGCATCGCGTCGATCAGCGCCTGGTGCTCCGCCTGCACGTCGCGCTGGGTCGCTGAGAAAGGCGCCGAAAGCTGCCTGTAGCGCTCGCTCTGCTGGTAGAGGAAGTCGTGCATGCGGCGCAGCCATCCGTTGGGACAGCCCGCGATCATCGCGTGATGGAATTGCGCATGGGCCTGGGTCCACTCCGTCGACAGGAGCGCGCCGCCGTTGGCCTCGAGTTCCTGCAGCCGGGTCAGCTGATGGAAGGCCGCCACCAGCGAGCCTTCCCAGGCCAGGTCGCCATGGCGGATGGCCTCGGCCAGGCACAGCTTCTCGATCTCGATGCGGGCCTGCACCAGTTGGCTCAGGTCTTCCTCCGACACCTCGCTGACCCGCCAGCCGCGCTGCGGCGCCGAGATCACCAGCGAGTCGGCTTCCAGCATGGCCAGCGCCTCGCGCACCGCGCCGGCGCTGACGCCCAGCGCCGAAGCGAGTCCGGCGATGTTGAGCTTGGCACCGGGCAGCAGCCGGCCCGAGAGGATGTCGCCATGCAGCCGCTCGTAGACCAGCCGGTTGTTCATCAGCGGAGCGCCGTTGTTTTCAGCCAGCGCCGCGGATCTCATCGTCGTAGGCATTGCATGTTCAGGATGGGTCGGGCAGGGCCGGCGGGAAAACCCTGCCGGAATGCTTCGAAGGTTCTTGTGTATTGTTCCATAAAAAATATATGATCCGAAGATAAATGTTCATTTGAGAGACAAACCAGCATGGCCGCCGTTCATTCACTCGATGCCTTCGTCTTCACCGTGCCCGACCTCGCCGAAGCCCAGCGTTTCTATTCGGCTTTCGGGCTTCGCACCGAACTGGCCGATGGCCGCTTGTCGCTCTACACCGATGGCAATCCGCATTGCTGGGGCGTGGTCCACGAACGGCCTGGCAGCGCCAAGAAGCTGCAATACCTGAGCTTCGGCTGCTTCGAGGAGGACTTCGAGGCCCTCGCAGAGCACGCCCGGTCGCAGGGTTTCGCGGCCGCCGAGCCGCATCCGCTGGGCAGCGCCGAGGGCTTCTGGCTACGCCATCCCGAGGGCTTCTCGGTGCAGGTGAAGGTGGCGCCGAAGAGTTCGCCGACCGAGAAGAGCGTGGCCTTGCGCGAGCCGGCCGTGGCTTTGGGCGCGGGCGCCGCGCCGAGCCGCTCCAAGATCCGCCAGGTGCGTCCGCGCCGGCTTTCGCATGCGCTGCTCTTCTCGGGCGACGTGGCGGCCGCGGTCGACTTCTACCAGCGCGCGCTGGGGCTGCGCGTCACCGATCGCTCCGCCGACGTGATCGTCTTCATGCACGGCGTGCACGGCAGCGACCATCATCTGATCGCCATGGCCAAGAGCGACGGCCCCGGCCTGCATCACGTCAGCTGGGACGTCGGCAGCATCGACGAGGTCGGGCAGGGCATGGAGCAGATGCTGCATGCCGGCCACGACAAGGGCTGGGGTGTCGGCCGCCATGTGCTGGGCTCCAACTACTTCTATTACGTGCGCGACCCCTGGGGCAGCTACAGCGAATACTCATTCGACATCGACTACGTGCCCTATGGCTTCGAGTGGCCCGCCGCCGACCATCCGCTGGAGGACTCCTTCTATGTCTGGGGCCCGCGCGTGCCCGAGGACTTCGTGAAGAACTACGAGACCGATCCTCCCGCCGCCTCCTGAGATCTCCCGCTTTTCCTTTTCCATCGAAAGAGTTCCATGCGCTTCGTTTCCTTTCTTGCTCCCGGCTCCTCGCCCGCGATCGGCGTGCGCGCCGGCGACGACATCATCGACCTCAGCGCCGATGGCCTGCCGGCCACGCTCGAGGCCCTGCTCGCGCTCGGCAGCGCTGGCATGGACGCCGCGCGCGCTGCGGTGGCGCGCGCCACGCATCGGCGTCCAGTGGCCGGCGTGCAATTGCTCGCGCCCTTCCGCGCGCCGTCCAAGGCCATCGCAGTCGGCCTCAACTACGTCGACCATGCGGCCGAGAGCAAGTTCGATCCGCCGACCTATCCGGTGTTGTTCCATCGCTTCCCCAGTTCGTGGGTGGGCCATGGCGAGCCGATCGTGCGGCCCCATGTGTCGGAGCAGTTCGACTACGAAGGCGAACTCGCCGTCGTGATCGGCCAGGGCGGTCGCTACATCCAGAAGGCCGACGCGCTGAAGCACGTGGCTGGCTATTCGATCTTCAACGACGGCTCGATCCGCGACTACCAGTTCAAGTCGGCCCAGTGGATGATGGGCAAGAACTTCGACCGCTCCGGCTCGATCGGCCCCGACTTCGTCACCGCCGACGAGCTGCCCGAGGGCGCACGCGGCCTGCGGCTGCAGACCCGGCTCAACGGCCAGGTGGTGCAGGACGCCAACACGCGCGACATGATCTTCGATGTCGCCACGCTGGTGGCGGTCTGCTCCGAGCCCTTCGAGCTGAACCCCGGCGACATCATCATCTCCGGCACGCCCTCGGGCGTGGGCCTGGCGCGCAAGCCGCCGCTGTGGATGCGGGCCGGCGACGTCTGCGAGGTCGAGATCGAAGGACTGGGCCTGCTGTCTAACAAGGTGATCGACGAAGCAGCGCGCGCTTAGGGGCAAACCCCGGGGCCGCGCGGCGCCCGGGGCGGTGAGGATGGCGGGCGCGCAAAGGTCGCGGGAAGGGCCCGGCCATCGCGAGCAGCGTCCAGGCGACAGCGACAACAACGACAGGAGACACGCATGCCATTCCAGCGCCGCAGCTTTCTCTCGGCTCTCGCCGCCCTCGGCCTTCCGGCATTGCCGGTGGCCGGGGCCCATGCGCAGGCGGCCGCCGCGCCGACCGGCACGCCGGTGCGCATCGGCGGCTCGCTCGCGCTGACCGGGCCGCTCGCGCCCACCGCCACCATCCACAAGCTGGTCGGCGACATGTACGTCGAGTCGCTGAACCAGCGCGGCGGCCTGCTCGGCCGGCCGGTCGAATGGGTGCTGAAGGACGACCAGTCCAAGCCCGAGCTGACGCGCACGCTCTACGAGCAGCTGGTGACCGGCGACAAGGTCGACCTGCTGATCGGGCCCTATGCCACCGGCGCGATCCTGTCGGCCATGGGCGTCGCGCAGCGCTACAACAAGACGCTGGTGCACCACACCTTCGGCATCCCGAGCCTGGCCAAGTACGAGCAGCAGTTCCCGGCCTGGTCGATGGGCCCCGAGCCGCAGGTGACGGTGCCGAACATGGTGCTCGACGCGCTGGCCGCATCGTCGAAGCCGCCGAAGACCATCGCCGTCCTGACCAGCAAGTTCCCGTCGGTGCAGTTCATGTCCTATGGCGCGCGCGAGGTCGCGAAGAAGCGCGGCCTGCAGGAGGTGCTGTTCCTCGAATGGGACATCGGCAACCGCGACTTCGGCCCCATCGCCGGCCGGGTGAAGGAGGCCAACCCCGACTTCATCTGGAACGGCGTGCTGGGCCTGGAAGGCAACCAGCTGCTCGATGCGATGAAGAAGATCGACTACCAGCCGCGCCAGCATTTCTACATGTACCCGGCGCCGGGCCCGATGCTGAAGGCGCCTGAAGCCGCGAACGCGCTGACCGTCACCATCTTCGAGGACCAGCCGCCCTTCACCAGCACCCCGATCGCGGCCGCCTTCGCGAAGTCCTTCAACGAGCGCGCCACCCAGGCCAACCTGCCCGACACGCATGCCGAGACCCAGGCCGCGGCTTCCTTCGCGGCCTGGCAGATCATCGAGGCGGCGGTGATCGCGACCCGATCGCTCGACGACAAGAAGATCGCCGACTGGATCAAGGCGAACCAGGTCGACACCATCGAGGGCAAGCTGCGCTTCAACGAGAAGGGCAACTTCGGCGCCGACTTGTCGAAGCTCAAGCAGGTGCAGAACGGGCGCTGGGTCGTGGTCTGGCCAGCGGAATTCAGCAATGGCGCGAAGCTGAGCGTGTGATGAAGAATGGCCTGCTCCGCGGCCTTTGGATCGATGCCGATGGCGCGCAGCGCCATGGATAGCTGAGATGACGCTGCCGAGCGCGGGCCTTCTTGCGCAGGCGGTGGTCGGCGGCATCTTCACCGGCGCGGTCTACGGACTACTGGGCCTCGGGCTCAGCCTTTCCTGGGGGCTGCTGCGGCAGATCAACCTGGCGCAGTTCGGCCTGGCCTTCGCCAGCGCCTACCTGGCCTACGAGCTGCAGCAGCACGGCATCGATGCGCTGTTCGCGCTGGTGCTGCTGCCGCCGGTCTTCTTCGTGATCGGCGCGGCGCTGCAATGGGTGGTGGAACGCTTTCGGGTGACGCCCTTCAACTCGCTGCTGGTGAGCTTCGGCATCACGATCATCCTGGAGGCGCTGATCCAGTGGATCTGGACCGCCGACTACCGGCGCCTGGAGACGCCCTACGGCGACCTGAAGCTCAAGCTGGCCGGCGTCTACCTGCCGCTGCCCGAGATGATCACGCTGGCCATCAGCGCCGCGCTGGCCGCGGCCGTGTGGCTGGTCATGCGGCGCAGCGACATCGGACGCGCGATCCGCGCCGCCGCGGAAGACGCACCCATCGCCATCGCATTCGGCATCCACCAGAAGGCGCTGGCGCTCGGGCTGGCCGGCCTCAATGCGGCGCTGGCCGCGATCGCCGGCGTCTGCATCGCGCTCACCTACACGCTCGCGCCCTCGCAGATCTTCGCCTGGGTCGGCGTGGTCTTCGCGGTCGTGATGCTGGGCGGCCTCGGCCGGCCCTGGGGGCCATTGATCGCGGGCTGCGCGATCGGCGTGGTGGAGGCGCTGACGATGGCGATCGCAGCGCCGGCCTGGGCGCCGCTGGTGTCCTTCTCGCTGCTGCTGCTGTTGCTGCTGTGCCGGCCGGGGAGGGCGTGATGGGCGGCGCGCACGTCGCATCGGGCCGCGAGTCGCTCGGTCCCATCGGCCGGCGTGCCGATGGCGGGATGAAGCGCAAGCTGGCCTTGCTGCTGGTGCTGGCGATCGCATTGGCGGCGCTGCCCTTCGTCGGCCTGCCGCAGTCATGGGAATCGATCCTCTACCTGGTCTTCCACTGGATCGCGCTCGCCACCTCCTGGAACCTGCTGTCCGGCTACGCGGGCTACTTCTCCTTCGGCCACGGCGCCTTCTTCGGCATCGGCATGTACACGACCGCGGTGCTCACGACCCGCTTCGACATGCCCTTCGCCTGGACCCTGCCGCTGGCCGCGCTGGCCGCGGCGCTGTTCGGCAGCGCGCTCGGCGCGGTGGCCTTCCGGGTGCGCTCGGTGCGCGGCGAGGTCTTCGCGCTGCTGACGCTGGCCGCCACCTTCGTGCTGGCGACCGTCATCCTCAACACGCCGATCGATGGCGGTCCCGGCGTGTACCTCAATGCGGTCGCGGTGCCGACGCTGGCGCGGACGGCATCGGGCAGCTTCTACCTTCTGGCGCTCGGTGCCGCGGCCCTCGCGCTGGTCGTGGCGGTCGTCGTCTTCCACTCGCGTTTCGGCATCGGGTTGTTCGCCATCCGCGACGACGAGGACGTGGCCGAGGTGATGGGCGTGCCGACCTATCGCTACAAGCTGGTGGCGCTGGCGCTTTCCAGCGGGATCGCCGGGCTGGTCGGCGGCGTGCAGGCGCTGTTCGTGGCCTATGTGACGACGGCCGACACCTTCGGCATCGCGCTGCCGCTCACCGTCGTGCTGATGGCGGTGCTGGGCGGCACCCGCCACTGGGCCGGGCCGGCGGTCGGCGCGATCGCGATCACCGCGCTGCTGCTGGGCTTCACCTCGGCCGACAACGCGATCGCCGGCCGGGTGGTGCTGGGCCTGGTGCTGATCGGCGTGATCCTGTTCCTGCCCGACGGTCTGCTGGGCGGATGGATGAAGCGCGGGGCGCGCGTGCGGCGGCTCGAAGGCGATGCCGCCGCGCGCGCGGTCGGCGCGGATGAGATCGCCGCCGCCGCCGCTTCGCCGGCGCTGCGCGAGCCGTCGAACCCGGACGCGCCGGTGCTGCTGCGCACCCGCAAGCTCGCCAAGTCCTTCGACGGCGTCCGGGCGCTCGACGGGGTGGACGTGGAGATCCGGCGCGGCGAGATCCTCGGGCTGCTCGGACCGAACGGCTCGGGCAAGTCGACCTTCATCAATGTGGTGAGCGGTCACTACCTGGCCAGCGGCGGCCAGGTCGAATTCGACGGCCGCCCCCTGGCGCGTCTCGCAGCACATCGGGTGGCGCGCAGCGGCATCGCGCGCACCTACCAGATCCCGCGCCCCTTTGCCCACCTGACGGTGCTGGAGAACGTCGCCCTGAGCGCGATGTTCGGCGCCGGGTCGCTGGGGCGGCGGCAGGCCGAGGCCGAGGCCTGGGAGTGGCTGCGCTTCACCGGGCTGGCCTCGCGCGCCGGCTCGCTGCCCGATTCGCTCAACCTGCACCAGCGCAAGTTCCTCGAATTCGCGCGGGCGCTGGCTGCCCGGCCGCAGCTGCTGATGCTCGACGAGGTGCTGTCCGGGCTGACCCCATCCGAGATCGACGCGGCGGTGGCGCTGATCGAGCGCATCCGCGCCGGCGGCACCACCATCGTCTTCGTCGAGCACGTGATGCGGGCGGTGGCGGCGCTGTGCGACCGCGTGCTGATCTTCGACCGCGGCGAGCTGCTGGCCAGCGGCAGCTTCGCCGAGGTGATGGCGCGGCCCGAGGTGGTGCGGGCCTACCTGGGGCAGGAGGACGAGGGCGCATCGCCTGCCGGCGCCGTCGAGCCGGAGGCGGTGCATGCTGCTTGAATTGACATCGATCCGCGTCGCCTACGGCGCGGCCGTCGCACTGTGGGATGTCTCGCTCAGCGTCGGCGCCGGCGAGCTGCTCTGCGTGGTCGGCCCGAACAGCGCCGGCAAGAGCACGCTGATCAACACCATCGCCGGCCTGCACCGGCTGGCCGCCGGCAGCTTCATGTTCGACGGACAGGACCTGTCGCGCATGCCGGCCCATCGCTTCTGCGCCCAGGGCATCGCGCTGGTGCCCGAGAGCCGGCGCCTCTTCACCGGCATGAGCGTGCGCGAGAACCTGGAACTGGGCAGCTACATCCCGAGCGCGCGGGCGCATCGGGCGCAGAGCCTGGAGCGCGTCTGCGCGCTGTTCCCGATGCTGGCTTCCAGGCTGGCCCAGCCGGCAGGGTCGCTCTCGGGCGGCCAGCAGCAGATGGTGGCGATCGGCCGCGCGCTGATGGCGCGGCCGCGCCTGCTGCTGCTCGACGAGCCTTCGCTGGGCCTGGCGCCGAGCGTGGTCAACGACATGTTCCGGGCCATCCGCCAGGTGCATGCCGATGGCATCGCGATGCTGCTGGTCGAGCAGAACGTCGGCAAGGCGCTCGAGGTCGCCGACCGCGGCGCGGTGCTGGAGGAGGGCCGCATCGTGGCCAGCGGTTCCCCGGCCGAACTGGCCCGGCGACCCGAGATCCGGCGCGCCTACCTGGGTGCCGACCTGGAGGCGCCTGCGCCGGGTTGAGGTCCCCGGCTGCCGCCGCCGCCCCGGCCCGCGACCGGCGCCCATGCGGAATCCGCAGGGCGTTTGCCCCCATGCCGAGCTTTCCGAAAAGTGATTCAATCGCGCAGATGTCGAACCACCGCAGCCCGCTCTACCTGCTCGAACGCTCCGATGCCGGGGTGGTCCACCTCGACCGCGAGCTCAAGGTGGTGGCGATGAACAGCTTCGCGCGGCGCGTGCTGCCGATCGAGGAGAAGAAGCCCTTCGAGAAGATGGTGCTGTCGTTCCACCCCGAGCGTTCGGTGGCCAAGGTGAAGTTCCTGCTCGACCAGGCCGAATGCCCGGTCAGCAATCCGCCGCCGATGACCATGATCATCAACATCCCCGAGCGGGTGCTGCTGATCAAGGTCACCAAGCTGTCCGACATGGCGGGCGAGGGTGCCGGCTACACGCTGATCTTCTACGACATCACCGACCTGGTGAGCGGCGAGGACGCGACGCTGCCGCCCGTGCCGGTGGCGCTGTCGGCGCAGAAGCCGGCGCCGGTCAAGCGGCAGTTGCACAAGATCCCGACCGTCTCGCAGAACCGCATCGTGCTGGTCGACGTCGAGAACGTCACCTACATCCGCTCCGAGGGCCACTACACCTGGGTCAGCACCGGGCAGGGTTCCAGCTTCTGCAACCTCAACATCAGCGACCTGGCCGAGCGTCTAGATGGGGCGTCCTTCCTGCGCATCCATCGCAGCTACCTGGCCAATCTCGACTTCGCCGAGCAGATCCTGCGCGACGAGGGCAAGGTCAGCCTCAAGCTGCGCGGCGAGACGACGCCGCTGCCGGTGGCCCGGGCCAGCGTGCCGCGGCTGCTCGAGCAACTGGGCATCGGCGAGGCGGAGGCGGTGAAATGAAGCACCCCCCGAGCGGCTTCGCCGCTCCCCCCTCTCTGGCGCCTTCGGCTTGGAGGGGGGCGCACCCGAGGGCCCGGCAAAGCCGGTTCCCTGGGTGCCCTGGAAGGGCGGCCGGCTTCGCGGCCGCGGTCGCGGCGCGGGTGAGTTTCATGCAATGCGGGTGGTGCGCAGCGCCGTGGAAAACTGAAGTGCAGCGGCAGGTCTAACGACTGGTGCGCGGAAACCACTTCTCGACCAGCTTCTCGTAGGTGCCGTCCTCGTAGATCTGCAGCAGCGCCTCGTTGATCGGCTTGCGCAGCGCGCTGCCCTCGGCGACCGCGATGCCGTACTTCTGCGGCCTGAAGATCGCGCCCACCACCTGCACGGCGTCATGGCTCTGGGTGGCCCAGTACTGCAGGGTCGGCGCATCGTAGACCACCGCCTGCACCTTGCCGCTGGCGAGCAGCCGCAGGGCTTCGTTGCCGTCAGCCATCTCGACGAAGGGCAGGCCGCGCTGGCTCAGGTAGTCGCCGGCCACCGTGCCGCGGATGCTGGCGATGGTCTTGCCGGGCAGGTCCTTCTCGCCCAGGATGCTCGACTGCAGCTGGTGGACGGTCTGGGTCGCGGTCACCGTCGCGGTGACCTGCGCGATCAGCAGCACGCCGAGAAACCACATCGATGCCACCGCGACCCGCTTCCAGACGCGCGCGCCCTCGCGGTCGCCGTGCTCGCCGGTCGAGAAGATCAGCATGATTCCCCAGATGCCCTCGCCGAGCGCGCGCAGGTAGGGCTTCTGGAACTGCTTGTTGCCCTGCCGGCGTTCGAGGACCAACAAGATGTTGGCCAGCAGCAGGATGACGACGAAACCCGCCGCGAACAGCTCGGCCAGCGGCAGCCATGGAAAGGCGCTCAGCGTCGCCATGAACGCGCTGCGGTCATCGGCCCTGACCATGATCTGCAGGCCCGAGTCGTAGTAGGGATGCGAGAAGTCGAGATAGTACTCGCGCTCCGGCGTCATGGTGAGCGCGGCGATCGCGACATCGGCCGTGCCGCCGCGTACGGCCTGGAGCAGCTCGGGCACGGTCGACACCATCTGCCACTGGAAATCGACGCGCATGCGCCGCGCGACTTCGCTCCAGAGGTCGATGCTGAAGCCGGCCGGCGGGTCGGTGCCGGGCAGCACGAAGGGCGCGATGACCTTGGTGGCGACGCGCAGCGGACGGTCGGGCGCCTGCCCGGTCGCGGCGCGCGCCGGCAACGCCAGCGAGCACGACAGCAGCCAGGCGAGGAGGAGGAGGGCGACGAATGGCGCCGCTTCACGAGCGGTTCGCTGGCGCTGGACGGGTCCCCTCATCGGCCACCTCGAGAAATCGGAGGCGCCCAATATAGGCGATGCATGCCGCCGCGCGTGCTTCATATACTTGCCCGGCAATACCGCAACAGCTTCTCAAGTGCCGCCATGCAACGCTCGGCCCCGTCTCCCCAACGCAGCTTCCGCCTGGCCGGCATCGTGGTCCTGCTGGTCGGCTGGATCGCAGCGGCGCTGGTCTACTTCACGGCCAGCGGCGCCTTCGATGCGGCGGCGCCCGATCCCGCGGCTGACTACCAGCTGATCAACGGCCAGGTGGTGCGCCTGCCGATCTCGGCATCGAAGCGCGAGCAGCAACAGCTGGCGCGGCTCGGCGGCGAGGCCAGCGTGCACATCGTCGAGTTCGACAGCTGGCTGGGCTCCTTCTGGCATGGCGAGCGGCTGGCCTGGACCCTGGCCGGCGGCTCCGCGCTGATCGCACTGGGCTGCTTCTACCTGGCCGGACTCGCGGCCGAGGATGTCAACGACTGACGATCGATCGCGGCCGCCGCCTTCTTCCGGATACAACGGGCGGCAGGGCCTGGTCAGCCGTGCGGCTCTAGGATGGGCCGGGCCCTTTCCAAGTCTTCCCCAAGGTTTCCATGTCCGCCACCATCGTCCTCGTCTCCTGCGCCGTCCTCGCCCTGGTCGTCATGATCGCCCTGGCGCTGCGCGAGAGCCGCGACAAGAGCTCGCCCGACTCGCACGGCGGGAAGTGACCGCCCCCTCGGCACGCTCTGCTCAGATCGCGTAGCTCGCCACGCATCCACCGGCCGCGAAGCCGCTCGGGGGGGTGTCTCCTCCCCCGGGAAAACCCGCGCCGTCCTGTTGAAGGCCGCGTTTCATGCGCGCCCACCTGCATTTCGTGCAGATGCCGATCCGTTCGTGCGTGGGATTTCGCCGACAAGGCGGCCTCTCTTAACTTCAGCCGGCGACCCCACGACTGGAGACAAGCACGATGATTCCTTCCGGATTCGACTACCACGCGCCCCGCACCGTCGGCGACGCGATCAAGCTGCTCGGGCAGTACCCCGGCGAGGCCAAGCTGCTGGCCGGCGGCCACAGCCTGCTGCCGATGATGAAGCTGCGCTTCGCGGCGCCGGCCCACCTGATCGACCTCAACCGGATCGACGGCCTGCGCGGCATTCGCGAGGAGGGCGCGACGATCGTGATCGGCGCGATGACAGTGGAGAACGAACTCATCGCCTCCGAGCTGCTGCGGCAGAAGCTGCCGCTGCTGCCCGAGGCCGCGAAGCAGATCGCCGATCCGCAGGTGCGCAACCGCGGCACCATCGGCGGCGACATCGCGCACGGCGACCCGGGCAACGACCATCCCGCGCTGTCACTCGCGCTGGATGCCGAGTTCGTGCTCGAAGGCCCGAACGGCAGCCGCACGGTGGCCGCCGACGGCTTCTTCCAGGGCACCTACATGACCGACATGGCCGAGGACGAGGTGATGGTGGCGATCCGCGTGCCGGCCTTCGCCGCCGGCACCGGCTACGCCTACCAGAAGCTCAAGCGCAAGACCGGTGACTGGGCGACGGCGGGCGCCGCGGTGGTGCTGCGCATGGCCGGCGGCAACGTGAGCCATGTGCGCATCGCGCTGACCAACCTCGCGCCCACCGCCCTGCGCGCCCATGACGCCGAGGCCGCGCTGCTGGGCAAGCCGCTCACCGACGCCGCCATCACCGATGCGGCGCAGCGCGCGATGGCCATCTGCGATCCGGCCGAGGACCTGCGCGGCGACACCGAATACAAGACCGCGATGGCCGGCCAGATGGTGCAGCGCTCGCTGCGCCTGGCGCTCTCGCGCTGCAAGTAAGACCAACCCCGAACATCACGGAGCCAAGCCCATGGGCAAGCAAATCGTCACCGTCAGCGTCAACGGCAAGAAGCTCGAGAAGGCGGTCGAGCCGCGCACCTTGCTGATCCACTTCCTGCGCGAGGAGTGCCAGCTCACCGGCGCCCACATCGGCTGCGAGACCAGCCATTGCGGCGCCTGCACCGTCGACCTGGACGGCGCCTCGGTCAAGAGCTGCACGCACCTGGCGGTGCAGTGCGACGGCTCGGAGGTGCTCACCGTCGAGGGCCTGGCCAAGGGGCCGCTGCTGCACGCGGTGCAGGAGGGCTTCTACAAGGAGCACGGCCTGCAGTGCGGCTTCTGCACGCCCGGCATGCTGATGCGCAGCTACCGCTTCCTGCAGGAGAACCCGAACCCGACCGAGGAGGAGGTGCGCGCCGGCATCAGCGGCAACCTGTGCCGCTGCACCGGCTACCAGAACATCGTGAAGGCTGTGCTGCATGCGGCCGCCAAGCTGCAACAGACCGAGAAGGAGGCCGCATGAACGCGCCGATCGATCCCAAGCTGCTCGAACGCACGGCCGCCCTGCAAGGCATGGGCGACAGCCGCCTGCGCAAGGAGGACGCCCGCTTCATCCAGGGCAAGGGCAACTACGTCGACGACATCAAGATGCCCGGCATGGTGCACATGGACATCGTGCGATCGCCGGTGGCCCATGCGCGCATCAAGAGCATCGACAAGAGCGAGGCGCTGAAGGTGCCGGGCGTGATCGCGGTGCTGACCGCGGAGGACCTGAAGCCGCTCAAGCTGCACTGGATGCCGACCCTGGCCGGCGACGTGGCGGCGGTGCTGGCCGACGAGAAGGTGCACTTCCAGATGCAGGAGGTGGCGGTGGTGATCGCCGAGGACCGCTATGCGGCGGCCGACGGCGTCGAGGCGGTGATCGTCGAATACGAGGAACTGCCGGTGGTGCTCGACCCCTTCGCGGCACTGGAGCCCGGCGCGACCGTGCTGCGCGACGACCTGGCGGGCAAGACCGAGGGCGCGCACGGCAAGCGCGAGCATCCCAACCACATCTTCACCTGGGAGGCCGGCGACAAGGCGGCCGCCGACGCGGCCTTCGACAGCGCGCCGGTGAAGGTCAAGGAACGCATCTTCTATCCGCGCGTGCATCCCTGTCCGCTGGAGACCTGCGGCTGCGTGGCCAGCTTCGACCCGGTGCGCGGCGACCTCACCACCTACATCACCTCGCAGGCGCCGCACGTGGTGCGCACGGTGGTGTCGCTGCTGTCGGGAATCCCCGAATCGAAGGTGCGCATCGTCTCGCCCGACATCGGCGGGGGCTTCGGCAACAAGGTCGGTATCTACCCGGGCTATGTCTGCGCCATCGTGGCGAGCATCGTGCTGGGCAAGCCGGTGAAGTGGATCGAGGACCGCATCGAGAACATCTCCTCCACCGCTTTCGCGCGGGACTACCACATGGACGGCGAACTGGCGGCCACGCCGGACGGCCGCATCCTGGGCCTGCGCGTGAACGTGCTGGCCGACCATGGCGCCTTCGACGCCTGCGCCGACCCGACCAAGTTCCCGGCCGGCATGTTCCACATCTGCTCGGGCTCCTACGACATCCCGGCGGCCTGGTGCAGCGTGAAGGGCGTCTACACCAACAAGGCGCCGGGCGGCGTGGCCTACCGCTGCTCGTTCCGGGTGACCGAGGCGGTCTACGTCATCGAGCGGATGATGGACGTGCTGGCGCAGCAACTCGGCATCGACAAGGCCGAGATCCGCGCGCGCAACTTCATCCGAAAGGAGCAGTTCCCCTACACCTCGGCCTTCGGCTTCGAGTACGACTCGGGCGACTACCAGACCGCGCTCGACAAGGTGCTCGCGGCCTGCGACTACAAGGGCCTGCGCGCCGAGCAGGCGGCCAAGCGGGCCGACCCGAACTGCCCGACGCTGATGGGCATCGGGCTGGTGGCCTTCACCGAGGTGGTGGGCGCGGGTCCGAGCAAGATGTGCGACATCCTCGGCGTCGGCATGTTCGACAGCTGCGAGATCCGCATCCACCCCACCGGCAGCGCCATCGCGCGCATGGGCACCATCACGCAAGGGCAGGGCCACCAGACCACCTACGCGCAGATCATCGCCACCGAGCTTGGCATTCCGTCGGAAGTGATCCAGGTCGAAGAGGGCGACACCAGCACCGCGCCCTACGGTCTGGGCACCTACGGCTCGCGCTCGACGCCGGTGGCCGGCGCGGCGATCGCGCTCGCGGCGCGGAAGATCCATGCCAAGGCGCGCAAGATCGCGGCGCATCTGCTGGAGGTCGGCGAGAACGACCTCGACTGGGAGATCGACCGCTTCAAGGTCAAGGGCGACGACAGCCGCTTCAAGTCGATGAAGGACATCGCCTGGGCCTCCTACCACCAGCCGCCGGCGGGCATGGAGCCGGGGCTGGAGGCGGTGCACTACTACGACCCGCCGAACTTCACCTTCCCCTTCGGCGTGTACCTCTGCGTGGTCGACATCGACCGCGGCACCGGCGACACCAAGGTGCGGCGCTTCTATGCGCTGGACGACTGCGGCACGCGCATCAACCCGATGATCATCGAAGGCCAGATCCACGGCGGCCTGACCGAGGGCTATGCGGTCGCGATGGGCCAGCAGATGCCCTTCGATGCGCAGGGCAACCTGCTGGGCAACACGCTGATGGACTACTTCCTGCCGACGGCAGTCGAGACGCCGAAGTGGGAGACCGACCACACCGTGACCCCGTCGCCGCACCATCCGCTCGGTGCCAAGGGCGTGGCCGAGTCGCCGCACGTGGGCTCGATCCCGACCTTCACCTCGGCGGTGGTCGACGCCTTCGCGCACCTGGGCGTGAAGCACATGGTCATGCCTCACAACGCGTACCGCGTCTGGCAGCAACTGAAGGAGAGCGGCGTAGCGCTCTGAAGCGCGCGCCGGCACGAAGAAAATGGAAGTCAAACTCGACAAGCGCTATCCCCTCGACGTCGATGCGCAGCGCGCCTGGAAACTGCTGACCGATGTGTCTGCCACTGCCGGCTGCATGCCCGGCGCGGCCATCACCGAGCAGGTGGACCCGACCCACTACAAGGGCAACGTCAAGGTCAAGGTCGGCCCGGCCAGCGCGGCCTTCGCGGGCGACATCGAGGTGCTGGCGCTGGATGCGGCCAGCCAGACGCTGAAGCTGCTCGGCAAGGGCGCGGATCGCAGCGGCTCTTCGGCCTCGATGCAGCTCACCGCGACCATCGAGCCGGGCGACTCGCCAGCGACGTCGGTGCTGGTGGGGCATGCGGAGGTCATCGTCAACGGCAAGTTCGCGCAGTTCGGCGGCCGGCTGATGGTGCAGGTCTCGGACATGCTGCTCGGCCAGTTCGTCGAGAACTTCAAGGTGGCCGCGGCGGCGCTGCCGCAGGAGGCCGCACCGGCGGCGGCCGCGGCGGTTGCCGGCACCGCGACCGAAGCGACACCGGCCGTCGCGAGCGCATCCGCTGCAGCTGCGTCCGCTGCCGCCGAAGCCATCGCGCCCCTTGCCATGGAGCGAGCAGCGGAAGCCCCCGCGCAGGCCGCTCCGCGTGCCGCTGCCGCTGCCGCACCAGCCAAGGCCAACGAGATCAACGCCATGGCGATCGCCTGGCACCTGGTCAAGGGCTGGTTCGCCGGCCTGTTCGGCAAACGCGCCTGAGCCTTCCATGACCGAAGCCGAGTTGCGCGAATCGCTGCACCGTGCCGGCTACATCGCCGACGAGGGCCTGGCGACCACGCTCTGGCTGGCCGGCGAGCTGCAGCGGCCCCTGCTGATCGAGGGCGATGCCGGCGTCGGCAAGACCGCGCTCGCGGCGGCGCTGGCGAGGGCCCGCGGCCAGGCGCTGGTGCGGCTGCAATGCCACGAGGGCCTCGACTTGTCGCAGGCCGCCTACGAATGGAACTACGGCCGGCAGCTGCTGGCGATCCGGCTGGCTGAAACGCAGGCGACGGGCATGAAGGAAGCCGAGCTCTTCGCGCGCGACTACCTGCTAGAGCGGCCGCTGCTGCGCGCCATCTCGAGCGAGCAACCCTGCGTGCTGCTGATCGACGAGATCGACCGCGCCGACGAGGCCTTCGAGGCCTTCCTGCTGGAAGTGCTGGCCGACTACCAGATCACCGTGCCCGAGCTCGGCACGCTGCATGCGCGGCACATCCCCCAGGTGGTGCTGACCAGCAACGGCACGCGCGAGCTGTCGGATGCGCTGCGCCGGCGCTGCCTCTACCACTTCCTCGACTACCCGACGCTGGCGCGCGAGATCGCGATCGTGCGCTCGACCCTGCCGCATGCCGAGAGCGCGCTGGTCGAGCAGGCGGTGGCCTTCGTGCAGCGGCTGCGCCGCGAGGACCTGGCCTACACGCCCGGCGTCGCCGAGACGCTCGACTGGGTGCGGGCCCTGCATCGGCTGTCGATGAAGGCGCTGCCCGAGGATCCGCAGGGGCTGGCCGGCACGCTGGCCTGCCTGGTCAAGACCCAGGACGACCGCTTCCAGCTCGGCGAGGACCGGGTGCGGCAACTGATCGAAGGACGGCGCAGCGTCGGCGTTGCAGAGAAGGCGCCGCAACCGGCAGGCACATGAACGACGACATCGCGCGCCCGCTGGAAAGCATCGCCGGCTTCGCGGCGCTGCTGCGCGACCATGGGATGAAGGTCGGCATCGCCGAGCAGCAGGCTTTCGTGCAGGCCGCTCTGCGGCTGCCGGTCGAGCGCGCGGCGCGGCTCGATCCGGCCTGGCGCGCCATCGCCTGCCATGACGTGCGCGACTGGAAGCGCTGGCCCGAGCTCTTCGAGAGCTACTGGCATCCGAACCGGGTGCGTGGCAAGAGCAGGGTCGGCGGCCAGACGCGGCCCAGCCGCAGCCTGCAGCAATTGGTGCAGAGCCTGCACGACAGCATGGATGGCGGCATGCCGAACCGGCGCCAGAGTGGATCCGACACGGCGCTCGAGTCGCCGCTGGCTTTCGACGAGGACGACGGCGGGCTTCAGCGCGCGCAGGGCGGCAGCAGCCGCACGACCGATGCGCTGCACGACCGCTCGTTCTCTCAATGGCTGCCGCAGGACCTGGCTCTGCTGCAGAGCCTGGCCGAGAAGATCGCGCGGCGGCTGCGCCGGCAGCTGGCGCGCCGCTGGCACGACGATGCGCGCGGTCACCGCCTCGACCTGCGCCGCACGCTGCGCGCATCGCTGCGCACCGGCGGGCTGCCACTGCATCCGGTATGGCGGGCGCCGCGCCGCGAATGGCCGCGCCTGTTCGTGCTGGTCGACGTGAGCCGCTCGATGGAAACGCACGCGCAGCTGTTCCTGCGCATCGCACGGGCCTTCGTCAGCGCGATGGACGCTCGTGTGTTCGTCTTCCACACCCGGCTGGCCGAGGTCACGCCGCTGCTGCGCAGCGATTCGGCTGCGGTGCAGGAGAAGGTCAACGCGGTCACCGCCGGCTTCGGCGGCGGCACACGTATCGCCACCAGCCTGGCCGATTTCCATTCGGTGCATGCGCGGGCCCAGCTGGCGCGCAATGCGCGAGTCTGGGTGCTGTCGGACGGCTTCGATGCCGACCCGCCCGAATGCCTGGCGCAGGAGCTGGCCAGGGTGCGCGCGCGCGGCGCACGCATCCAGTGGTTCCATCCCTCGGAAGCGCCGCCCGCGTCGCAGGCGATGGCCCGGGTGATGGCCGAGCGCAAGCTGGTCGAGCGCTTCGCGCGCCTCAACAGCCTGCGCGACCTCTCCGAATTCGCGCAGCAGCTGCGTTGAAGGTGCAAGCGCTACAACAAGGAGTCAGACGATGAACAACGCGGACACGGTCTTCGAGGCGGCGCGCCGATTCCAGCAGGCGGGCACGCCCTGCGCGCTGGTCAGCGTGGTCAAGGCGTTGTCGCCGGCCTCGGCCCATGCGGGCGACAAGGCGGTGGTCACCGCCGACGGCGAGATGCATGGCTGGGTCGGCGGCGGCTGCGCCCAGCCGGCGGTGATACGCACGGTCCGGCAGGCGCTGGCCGATGGCCGGGCGCGCCTGATCCGGATCGCGCCGGCCGACCAGCCGCAGGAGCGCGAGCTCGACGAGGTGCTCGAATTCGGCATGGCCTGCCATTCCGGCGGCACGCTGGAGCTCTTCGTCGACCCGCTGCTGCCGCGCGCCGAGATGGTGGTGGTCGGCAATTCGCCGGTGGCTGCCAGCCTGGTGCAGCTGGCGCCGCGCGTCGGCTTCGCGGTCACGCTGGTGGCGCAGGGCGCGAAGGCCGAGGACCATCCCGATGCCTGGCGCGTCTTCGATCGCGACGATGCGGCGACGGTGGCGCCGCATGTGGGCCGCGGTGCCTGGGTGGTGATCGCGACCCAGGGCCGGCGCGACCTGCAGGCGCTCGGGCTGGCGCTGGCCCTCGATGCGCGGCAGGTGTCCTTCGTCGCGAGCGCGCGCAAGGCGCAGGTGCTGAAGGATTCGCTGGTCACCGCGGGTGCCAATCCGGCCGCAGTGGCAGCGATCGTCGCGCCTGCCGGCTATCCGATCTCGGCCTCGACGCCCGAGGAGATCGCGTTGTCGGTGCTGGCGGCGGTGGTGTCGAACCGGCGCGGCACGGTGGCGCAGGCGGGCGAGGCGAACGAGGCCGCGAGTGCACGCGCCGATGCCGAGCCGGCGGCCGTGAACTCGCTGGCGTCGGCCACCGAGGCCTCGGCAGCTTCGTCGTGCTGCGGAGGCGCGGCGCTTCGATCACAGGCGGAGCGCCTGCCCGAGCCGGCGCTCCTCGAAGCATCGCCGTCTACCGGCAAGTCCTGCTGCGGAGGCTGACATGGGCTGCATCCTGAAAGGTGGCGGCGGCCTCTATTCGCGCGTGGTGGTGGGGGCGGTGCTGCTGGCGGCGGGGGCGGGCAGCCGGCTCGGCAACCGGCCCAAATCGCTGCTGCAACTGGGCGGGGTGCCGCTGATCCGCCGCCAGCTGATCGCGCTGTCGGGCGCCGGCGTCGACGAGGTGGTGGTGGTGCTGGGCCATCACGCCGAGGCGATCGAGGCGGCCGTCAGCGAATTCCCGGTCACGCTGGCACGCAACCCGTCGCCGGACGACGGGCAGGCGTCCTCGGTATTGATCGGCCTGCAGGCATTGACCGGCAAGCTCGACGCGGTGATCGTGGCGCTGGCCGACCAGCCGATGGTCAATGCACAGGACTTCACGACGCTGATCGGTGCTTTCAAGAAGCGCGGCGATGCATCGATGGTGGTGCCGCGCGTCGCCGGCGAACCCGGCAACCCGGTGATCTTCGAGGCCGAACTGCGCGACCAATGGCTGGCCGGCGACGCCAACGGCGCCTGCCGCCGCTGGCGCGAAGCCAATCCCGCCCGCGTGCACTGGCTGGACACCGACAACCAGCGCTTCAAGGTCGACATCGACACGCCCGAGGACATCGAGCGCTTCACCCAACGCACCGGCCATGCGCTGACCTGGCCCACGCTCGCATCGGTGGCATGAGCCGCACGGCCGCTCCGAAGGCGAATGGCGGAGCGCTGCTGCGCGGAGGCTTGTCCATTCGCCGCACGGCCGCTCCGAAGGCGAATGGCGGAGCGCTGCTGCGCGGAGCCTTGCCCATTCGCCGCACGGCCGCTCCGAAGGCGAATGGCGGAGCGCCTGTCTTCATCGCGCGCGCCTGCGCCTGGTGTCTCTATCTCGGCGCCTGGATCGGATTCGGCAACCTGCTCCAGGCCCTGGCGAGCGGGCCCTTGGTCGCCTGCGCCTGGCTTGCCGGATGGCTGGCCGCCTCCGGCGCCTTCGGCCTGGTCCTCGATCGGCTGTCGATGTCGCGGGCAGCGGCGCGCGCGCTGCTGATGCTGGCCTCGACGATGGGCGCGGCCGGCGTGCTCGCTGCCCTGCACGGCGGCGGCAGCGCGGCCATCGGCGTGGCGATCTTCGGCTTCGCCTTGCTCATCGCGCAGGCACGGAGGGTGGCGCGCGCGGCGATGGACGCGATGCCGCAGGCCGTGACGGGCGATGACCGCGGCCCGGACTGGGCCGGCGCAGGCGCGCCGATCCCGGCCGCGCTGGCCGGCGCGGCCCTGGCCTGGCTCGCGGCGGGCGATCCGGGCGACCTGCGCGCATCGTCGGTGTCGTGGCTGTTGGGAGCGCTCGCAGTCAGCGCGCTGCTCGCGCTGCGGCTTCCGTCTCGCATCGGCGGACCATCGCCGGATTGGCGCGCGTCGAGCGGACTGCCGGAGTGCGCCTGGCTGGGTGGGGCAGCGGGCGGCGGCATCGTGCGGCTGGCCTCGCTGGCGATGGCGCCGATGATGTGCGGCCTGCCGCTCATGGTCGGCCTGTGCAGCGCGCTCGGAATGTCGGCGCGGGTCGCGCTCGGACTGCATCTGGCCGCCATGTTCCTGCCGGCGCTGGCTTTGGCTCTGGCGCGCACCCGGCCGGGCTCTGGTTCGGCTTCCGCCTCATGCGCCCTGCTGCTGGTGGCTGCTGCCGCGCTGGCGCTGCGGGCGCCGGATGCGTTTGCCGGCCTGGGCGTGGCCTGGCTGCTGGCCGCGGCCTGGAGCCTGGCCTGGGGCTTCTCGCTGCGCCTCGACGAGTCTGACGGGGCCCGCGCGGATCTTCGATACGAGGCAGGCGAAGCCGCCTCTTGCGCCGCCTGTCCCCCGCTGGCGAACGCGCTCGTCGGCGCGCTGCTGGTGCTGGCGTTCGGCTGGAGCCTGTCGACCCTCGGGCTCGCCGCCGTCGAAGCCTGGCCGATGGCGCTGGGGGGCCTGGCCGGCCTTCTGGAGCTCGCAAGGCTTGCGGCGCGGCGATCGCTGCTCATGCATCGGGTCTGCCGAATCGGGGTCCGGACCGGTGCCGGCGCTGCGCCGCGGATGCGCGCCCGTCCTTTCATCCAGGGCGGCGGGAAGGCGCTATAAGCGTGGACGCGGGCGGGGCATGCGTGGCCCATGCCCCGCGACCACCGCCTTTCCTTCTTGCCCCTGAAAGCCTTCCCATGTCCGATCCCTCCGGTCTAGCGCCGCTCGAGACCCTTGCCGAGCGCATCGGCGCCACCCTGCGCGAACGCGGCGAGACGGTGGCGGTGTGCGAGTCGTCCGCAGGCGGGCTGGTCTCGGCCGCGCTGCTGGCGATCCCGGGTGCGTCGGCCTATTTCCTGGGCGGCACCGTGGTCTACACACGCCGCGCCGGCAAGATGCTCCTCGAACTCAGCGCCGAGGACATGCGCGGCCTGCGCGGCGAGACCGAGCCCTATGCGCGGCTCGCCGCCGGCCGCATCCGCGAGCGCCTGCGCGCCACCTGGGGCATCTGCGAAAGCGGCGCCGCGGGCCCGTCCGGCAGCCCCTATGGCGACGCGGCCGGCCATGTGTGTATCGCGGTGGCGGGCGCCCTCACGTCGAGCCGCACCGTCGAGACCGGCCTTTCCGACCGACCGCTCAACATGCAGCGCTTCGCGCGCGAACTGCTCACGCTGTTCGACGAAATGTTGATCGCGCAACCGCCGGTGCCGGCCCCCGGCAGCCGCGCATAAGCTTCTGCCGAATCGGTCTTTGGCCGGGCGCTCGCGGCGCCGGAGAATCCTCGCCCCCTTGTCCAAGGATTCCTCGATGTCCGTTCCCGCAACGATCCGGCCCGCATTGATCCGGCTTGCACTGGCGCTCGCCGCCCTGCTCCCGGCAGCCGGACCGCTCCATGCCCAGCAGCAGCAGCAGCCGGAGCAGCAGGGCTGGCCCGCACGGCCGGTGCACATCACGGTCGCCAACACACCCGGCAGCGCGCCCGACGTGCTCGCGCGCTACCTGGGCATCCGCCTGGCGCAGCGATGGAAGCAGCCGGTGGTGGTCGACGACCGCCCGGGCGCCGGCGGCATCGTCGCTGCCGAGGCGCTCGCCAAGTCGCCACCCGACGGCTATTCGCTGCTGGTGGGCGCCGACGGTCCGATCACCATCCTGCCGAACCTGCAGCCCGGCCTGCCCTACGACGCGCTGCGCGATCTGGTGCCGGTGGTCGCGCTCGGCAAGGTCGACTTCGTGCTGGTGGCGAATCCGAAGACAGGCTTTCGCACGCTCGGCGATTTCGTGCAGGCCGCCCGGGCCCATCCGGGCAAATACAACTACGCCTCGGCCGGCAATGGCAGTCCGCAGCACCTGGGCATGGAAATGCTGAAGCAGCGCGCCGGCATCTACCTGACCCACATTCCCTATCGCGGTGGGCCGCTCGGCATGCAGGACGTCATCGGCGGCCAGGTCGACCTGATGTTCATCGCGCTCGGACCGGCGCTGCCGCAGATCCGCAGCGGCAAGCTGGTGGCGCTGGCTGTCAGCAGCGACGAGGCGCAGCCCTTGCTGCCCGATGTGCCGACCGTGGCGCGCAGCTATCCGGGCTTCCATGCGGGCACCTGGTTCGGCCTGT
>Ga0265327_10001349_pt1 | contig 31807 bp, 30 predicted proteins | sample 41621metaG_FD_202089 | JGI IMG/M metagenome (GOLD analysis project Ga0265327, IMG submission 202089) | Rhizosphere microbial communities from Carex aquatilis grown in University of Washington, Seatle, WA, United States - 4-16-21 metaG | ecosystem: Host-associated > Plants > Roots > Rhizosphere...
AGCCCGTGGACTCACGTGTTCGAGCAGGAATTCACCGACGTCGACGGTCTGATGGGGCCCTACTTGATGCACCCTATCCATTGGGCGGTCGTCGATCGCTGGTTCGACCCGGAAACCACCGACGTGATCATCCGAGATCGCTTGTGCCACAGCTTCTGTGAGCTGACCACGCCGGTGCTGCGCTGACAGAACCGGCTAGACCCCGGCGGGCAGGACATTCGGATTCGCCGTTGCCGGCGGTTGCAGCGGCGGCAGAACCGTGCCGCCGTCCAGCGTGTGCACCGGCAACTGTTGAGACCACGGGTAGTGCAAACTGAACGCCACCAGACCCGTCCGCTCCGCGGCCGGGGCGTGGCACATCGCCAGCACCGTCTCCGCCAGATACTCGACCGGCTCGGTGGGGAACGATTCGGGGATGAGCGCAGCCGCGCCCGGGGTACGCACCGCTGTCGACGGACCCACACAGTTGACCGCGATGTTCGCATCGACCAACTCGGCTGCCACCCCTTGGGTGAACCGGTGCAGCGCCGCCTTGCACGATGCGTAGACAACGTCGCCGGCGGTCTTGTTGTAGTCACGGTACGGCCGCGCCGGCGCCACCCCGGTAACCGAGCCGATATTGACGATCCAGCCCGCACCCTGACTTCTCATGTGCGGCACAACAGCTTTCGTCAAGGCGAACGGGATGCGCAGGTAGTGATCGATTGTCCGGTCGAAGGTTGCCATCGGCATCTCCTCGACCACGGCATAGTCGGCGAAACCGGCATTGTTGACCAAGATGTCGACGCGACCCGTGCGTTGCAGAACCGCCCGGACGAGACCGTCACGAGCGTCGGGGTCTTCCAGGTCCGCCGGCACCCCGAAGGCCGAACCGCCGGCATCTTCGATGAGCCGCACGGTTTCCTGAATGCTGCCCGGGATCACCTCACTCACGCCGGCGCGCACCGATGCCGAGGGTCCATGTCCGCGCGCGGTGACCGCGACCGTGGCGCCTTCGGCCGCCAGCCTCTGCGCGATTGCCTGCCCTATCCCACGACTACTGCCCGTCACAAGTGCGGTCTTGCCGGCCAAGAGACCTGTCATTGCAGAATGAAGTCTTCCTCGATGGGAGCCCGGTGCTGACGCCACAAGTCCACGAGGCGATAAGGCGTGGCCACGACAACGCGACCTGAACCTGAGCGGTAGTAGGTGTGGGCGTTGGGCGTATGGCACCACACGGTGCCGCGCATCGCCTCATCAATGCCCTCGACGTAGTTGTCGTAAGCACTGCGCGTGACCTCCATGGACTGCACGCCACGCAGCGCCATCAGCTGTAGGCACTCGATGATGTAGTGCGCCATGACCTCCATCGAGAAGTTGGCCCCCGCGCCGTGCCCTGGGCTGTAGTTGGGTGCCGAATTGATGAACAGGTTGGGGAAACCCGGAACAGTACCGCCCCGGTAAGCGCGTGGGCTGTCGCCCCATTCAGCCGACAGTGCCTGGCCGTCGCGACCACGGATGTCGATCGTCGACAAGAAGTCGAGGTGGTAACCCGTCGCGTAGATGATGACGTCGAGATCGATTTGTCGACCGTCGCCGGTGACAATGCCGTTGAGGTTCACAGCCGCCGGCTCGCTGGCTTCGACGTCGACGTGCGCACGCGTCAGCGCCGCGTAGTAGCCGCCGGGGTCGCGGATGATCCGCTTTCCATAAGGGGCGAAATCGGGTGTGACTTTGCGTGCCAATTCTGTTCCGGCGCCGAACATCTGGTTGATGTAGTCCGTGCACATCTGCAACAGCACGTCGTTGGCAGGCGAGATCGACAGATGATTCTTCGACCACTCCGGGTCCTGCAGGATGACCGGGTAGTTGTTGTCGGCAGTAGCCCAATACGACTTGACCCGATGCCACTTTGCGTAGAACGGCAGCACCCGCCCCAGGTAGCGACGATGCTCGGGTACCTCGTCGGACACCCGCCTCCGTGGGGCGACCCAATGTGGCTGCCGCTGGAACACGGTGAGGTGCTCGACCTGGTCGACGCAGGCATCGACAATCTGCACCGCCGTGCAACCGGCTCCGATGATCGCCACCTTCTTGCCGGTCAGGTCCAGCGACGGATCCCATCGGGCCGAGTGAATACTGATGCCGCCAAAACTGTCTCGCCCCTCGATGTCAGGAAAACGCGGACGATTCAGGTAGCCGGCCGCGGTCACGACGACGCCGGCATGGTCGATCGTCGTGCTCCCGTCGCCACTGCGCGAATGAATCTGCCACTGTTGACGCTCTTCATCCCACCGCAACGACTCGACCTCGGTGCCGAACCGGATATGGGTGCGCAGTTCGTGTTTGTCCGCGAGCGCTACGAGATACTCCTGGTACTCGGCGCCCTGGGGGTAGTAGCTGGACCACTCCGGGTTCACTTCGCGAGACAGCGAGTAGTAGGCCGACGGCGTATCTACGCCGATGCCGGGATAAGTGGTGGTCAGCCAGGTACCCCCTACTTCCGTATTGCGTTCGAAAATCTGAAACTGCACGCCCTCTTCGGCGGCCGCCAATGCCACTGCGATGCCGGCCAAGCCGGCTCCGATGATGGCCATGGTGGTGGTCTGGGGAATGGGCACCGTACGCGGCAGGGTCGGTTGAGACGGGCGGAAACCACCCTGTTCGATCAGGAGGTCGACGTATTCGTCAGCTACTTGACCGCCCACCGCCAGCGGTAGCACCCGGGTGAACAAGCCGCGGTCCACGACGGGCTCATCGCTCGGCCGGAAATGGTCAAGAGCGACGACGACCTCATCGATCAGCGTGCGCATCGTGTCGGGATCGGTTGTCCCCGCCCGCTCCGGCGGATCCGGAACGTGATCGATCTTGGAAGCGTACCGATCGACGACCGATGGATCGCCGGTCATCTGCGCGAGCACAGCGACCAGAACACCGGGATCTGCCTGCATCAGATGCGCACGCAGGGCATCGGGATCCGGGGCACTGTCTACGGGCGAGGACGATTCGGTCGCGGCGGTCATACAGTCGAGTATCGAAGGGATCGTCCTCGCGCCGCCGCTGCTTTGACCTCTGAGCGGGATACGATCCTGCGGGCAACCCTGTGCGCTACATACGTTTCAGCGCATGGATTCTGATGACCTGGACACCGTCATCGCCCGGGCCCGTAGCCACAGCCTCGCCGATATTCCACGACGGTCGGCACGCAGACAGCCGCACAAGACAGCAATCGTCGACGGCGAGGTGACGCTGAGTTTCGCCGAATTCGACCACCTGGTTGACCGCGCCGCTGCAGCATTGTGCGACAACGGCCTTCGGCCGGGAGACCGGCTGGCGTTGTTGTCGCGGAACTGCTGGCAGTACGCGGTACTGGCGTTCGCCACTGCCCGCGCCGGCGTGGTTCTGGTCCCGATCAATTTCATGCTCACCGCAGAAGAGATCGCCTACATCCTCAAGCACGGCAAAGCTGCCGCGCTCATCGTCGAAGCAGACCTGGCGCCGGTTGCCGAGGATGCGCTGCGCCACGGCACCGCTGTGCGCTCCACCGCGGCGCTGGTTCCGCCCGGGCAGCAATGCCCCTCTGGTTGGCCGGATTTCGCCGATTGGCTCGCCACCGCGAGCACTGCTCCGGACCATCTTCTCGGCGACGACGAGATCGTTCGGGTGATGTACACCAGTGGCACCGAGTCACGGCCGAAGGGGGTGATGCACAGCAGCCGCGGCCTGATGTGGCAGTACATCAGCACCATCGTCGCCGGCTCGATGTCCGGCGACGACGTCGTCATCCATTCCCTGCCGCTGTACCACTGTGCGCAGCTGGACAACTTCCTGGCCACCGCCATCTATCTCGGCGCGACAAGCATCATCGTGCCCCGTCCCGAGCCCGAACTGGTGCTGCGCGCCATCGAGCGCCACCGCGCCACCAGTTACTTTGCGCCGCCCACTGTTTGGATCAGTCTGCTGCGCAGCTCCGGATTCGACGACGTCGATCTGTCCAGCCTGTGCAAGGGGTACTACGGCGCATCACCGATGCCCACCGAGATCCTGCATGAGTTGCGCCGCCGGTTGCCGGGTCTGCGCCTGTGGAACTTCTACGGCCAAACCGAGATGGCACCTCTGGCCTCGGCCCTCGGACCGGCGGAACAGGACACCCACGCCGGATCAGCGGGCCGACCGGTGATCAATGTCGAAACCACCATCCTTGATGAGACCAACACCCCCGTATCACCGGGAACCGTCGGCGAGATCGCCCACCGCAGTTCACATTTGATGCTGGGTTACCTCGACGACGCGGACAAGACCGCGGAGGCGTTTGCCGGCGGCTGGTTCCATTCCGGCGATCTCGGCTTCTACGACGAGCACGGATTCTTGCACGTCGTCGACCGCAAGAAAGACATGATCAAGTCCGGTGGGGAGAACGTCGCCAGCCGCGAAGTCGAAGAAATCCTCTACCTGCACAACGGTATCGAGGAAGCCGCCGTGTTCGGGCTGGCGCACCCGCTGTGGGTGGAGGCTGTGGTCGCCGCCGTAGTCCCCCGCTCCGGTGTCACGCTGACCGAAGACGACGTCCTCGCGCACTGCCGTGATCATCTCGCCGGCTTCAAGACCCCCAAACGGGTGTTCTTCCTCGATTCCCTTCCGAAGAACCCCAGCGGCAAATTGCTCAAACGCCGACTGCGTGATGATTTCAGCCCCGAATTCGCGCAAAACTGAAGGAACACAACACATGTACAAAGGTCGCATCGCGCGGTTCGACGAGCCCGGTAAGCCATTTCAGCTCGAAACCGTCACTCTGCCAGAAGTAGGACCGGGCGAAATCCTGGTCCGCGTGACCCGCACCAACATCTGCGGGTCAGACGTGCACGCCTGGCACGGCACGTTCGCAACCCGCGGTCTCGGTGGGCACCTGCCGACGGTGCTCGGCCACGAGATGGTCGGGGCGGTCGAAGCTCTGGGTGACGGTATCGCCACCGACTCCAACGGCAAGCCGTTGCAGACCGGCACTCGAGTGGTGTTCCCCTACTTCTACAGCTGCCACAGCTGCCGTAATTGCCTGGCCGGGCGGCGAAACGCCTGCCTCAAGCTGAAGATGGCCATGCTGGGCCGTGCCGACGAGCCACCATATTTCGTCGGCGGCTACGGCGACTACTACCTGCTGCCGGCGGGCGCCGTCGTCTACACCGTTCCGGACAGCGTCGGCGACGACATCGCGGCAGGCGCCAACTGTGCCCTGTCCCAAGTGATGTACGGCCTCGAACGCGTCGACCTTCAACTCGGCGAACACGTCGTGGTGCAGGGGGCCGGAGCCCTGGGACTCTATGCGATCGCGGTCGCCAAAGCCCGCGGCGCCGCGAACGTGATCGCCATCGACGGCATCGCCGAACGGCTGGAGTTGGCCGCCGCCTTCGGCGCCGACACCGTGCTCGATCTCAACCAGGTCGCGACCCCCAAGGACCGAGCCAAAGCCGTGCGCGCCCTGACCGACGGCCACGGCGCCGACGTCGTCGTCGAAGTTGTCGGGCACCCCTCGGCGATCGAAGAGGGCCTGCAGATGCTGGGGCAGTTCGGCCGCTACGTCGAGATCGGCAACATCAACGCGGGCCAGACATTCGCCTTCGACCCATCGCGATTCGTCTTCAGCAACAAGACCATGGTCGGCGTATCGCTGTACGACCCCGCCGTGCTCTCACGCGCTCTGACCTTCCTGGATCGTCACCAACACGCGCTGCCCTTCGACCGGCTCGCGGCGACGACCTACTCGCTCGACGACATCAATGGCGCCTTCGCCGCGGCGGACGGCAAGCGCGACATCCGTGCCAGCATCACCCCGTAGTTCGCAAAGGACGAATATGCACACTCATCAACGTTCCGAGCTGTTCATCGACGGCCGCTGGGTAGCGCCCTCCGGCAGCGGTGTCATCGACGTCGTCGACCCGGCCACCGAAGCGGTGATCGGCCATGTCCCGGCCGGCGATGAAGCCGATGTCGACGCGGCGGTCGCCGCAGCACGCCGCGCTTTCGACCCGGCGATCACCGCCCAAGACCGGCGACAACGGCTGCGCCGGGTGATCGACGCAATGGAAAAGCGCCTGCCGGAGATCGCCAACCTCATCACCGCCGAGATGGGTGCCCCGGTGCGGATCTCGCAGACGATACAAACCCAGGTACCGCTCGCCGTTGCCAACGGTTTCGCCGATGTCCTGGACACCTTCGAATTCCAAGAGCGCGTGGGTAATTCGCTGGTGTTGCGCGAGCCGTACGGCGTCGTCGGCGCCATCACCCCGTGGAACTACCCGCTCTATCAGGTGGTCGCCAAGGTGCTTCCGGCCATCGCCGCGGGCTGCACCGTCGTGCTCAAACCGAGCAACGAGGCACCACTGTCGGTGTTCGCGTTCATCGAAGCCTGCGACGAAGCGGGCCTGCCTCCCGGGGTGATCAACCTCGTCTCCGGCCCTGGACGGGTGATCGGTGAGCGCCTCGCCAGTCACCCGGATGTCGACTTCGTGTCCTTCACCGGGTCCACCGGGGTGGGGTCCCGTGTCGGCGAGTTGGCGGGCCGGTCAGTCAAGAAGGTGGCCCTCGAGCTCGGCGGAAAATCGGCCAACGTCATCCTCGACGGCGCCGACCTGGCCACCGCGGTCAAAGTCGGCGTCGGCAACGCGTTCCTCAACGGCGGCCAGACCTGCATGGCGTGGACGAGAATGCTTGTGCCGCAGGCCCGCTACGGCGAGGCGCTCGAACTGATCGAATCGGCGGTGAGTCGCTATACCGTCGGCGATCCCTGGGACCCGGCCACCCGGATCGGGCCGTCCGCCTCGCGATCCCAGTTCGAGACCGTGCGTGGATTCATCGACCGCGCGCGACGTGATGGAGCGCGCCTGCTGACCGGCGGCTCCGAGCGGGTGCGTGACGTCGGGTTCTTCCTCGCCCCAACGGTATTCGCCGACGTCGACCCGGAATCTGAACTCGCACAGGAAGAGGTCTTCGGACCCGTGCTCGCCGTCATCCCCTACACCGACACCGACGACGCGCTGCGCATCGCCAACGGCACCCCCTACGGCCTGTCGGGCGCGGTATGGGCCGCTGACGACCACACCGCGATCGCATTCGCCCGTTCGATTCAGACCGGGCAGGTCGACATCAACGGCGGCCCCTACAACCCGATCGCGCCGTTCGGCGGCTACAAGAAGTCGGGAATCGGCCGTGAACTCGGGCGATTCGGGTTCGAGGAGTATCTGCAAACGAAGTCGCTTCAGCTCAGGGGCCTGTCGTGAAAGCGCCCGTCGACGTCAGCACCAGCGGCTCGATCCAGCTCTGGACGATCGATCTCCCGGAGGTAGGCAACGCCATATCCTCCCCGGATGTGATCGCGGCGATCGAGGCCAACATCGATGCGGCCAACCGCGACAGCGCAGTTCGGGCGATCGTCCTCACAGGTAGCGGCAAGATCTTCTCGGCCGGCGGCAACGTCAAGGAGATGGCCGACCGTCACGGCATGTTCGGCCTCGATCCCATCGACCAGCGTCGTGCCTACATCGATGGCATCCAACGCATCCCACGTGCGATGAGCCGGCTCGAAGTCCCCATCGTCGCCGCGGTCAACGGTGCCGCGATCGGCGCCGGCTGCGATCTGGCCATGATGTGTGACATCCGTATCGCCTCGGAGCGCGCATCGTTCGCGGAAAGCTTCGTGCAGCTCGGCTTGATCCCCGGCGACGGCGGGACCTGGTTTCTGCCGCGGGCCATCGGGTACTCCCGCGCCGCCGAGCTCACCTTCACCGGAGATCGCATCGATGCCGCAACCGCGCTGGAGTGGGGCCTGGTCAGCCGCGTCGTAGCCCATGACGATCTGCTCGCCGACGCGCACGGGCTGGCCGAACGCATCGCCGTCAATCCCCCGCATGCGCTCCGTATGGCCAAACGGCTGCTTCAGGAATCCAGCACCGGCACATTGGAATCGACCCTCAGTATGGCCGCAGCCATGCAGCCGCTGGCCCACCATGACCCGGCACACCACGAGCGCATTGCGAAGTGGAAGACGTCATGACGCCAACCCTGAAACGACTGGTGCCGCCGGCAAGCAGTTCGAACCCGGCCGCTGACGCATTGCGCGGCCAGGTCCGGGCGTTCCTGGCCGAGCAATTGGCCGCCGGCACCTTCACGCCGTCGGTCGACGCCTGGTTGTGCGGCTGGGACGAAACCTTCACCCGTTCACTGGCACGACAAGGCTGGTTGGGCATGACGGTTCCCGAACGCTATGGCGGGCACGGCCGTTCGTTTCACGACCGCTTCGTCGTCACCGAGGAATTGCTGGCCGCCGGCGCGCCGGTGGCTGCCCATTGGATCGCCGACCGCCAGATTGTGCCGTCGCTTCTCAAGTACGGCACCGAAGAGCAGAAGCACGAGTTCCTGCCACGCATCGTCCGCGGTGAGTGCTTCTTCGGCATCGGGATGAGTGAGCCAGACTCGGGATCGGATCTGGCGAGCGTGCGCACCCGCGCAGTTCGCGTCGACGGGGGCTGGGCGGTAACCGGGACCAAGGTATGGACCTCGGGGGCGCACCACGCGCACGCGTTCATCGTCCTGGCCCGCACCACGCCCGTGGACGCGGCGCACCGGCACGCGGGGCTCAGTCAGTTCATCGTCGATTTGGCCGCCGAGGGTGTGGACGTCCGGCCCATCATCTCGATGAACGGTGGGCATCACTTCAATGAGGTGATTCTCGACGAGGTGTTCGTGCCCGACTCGATGGTCTTCGGCGAACTCGGGCAGGGTTGGAGCCAGGTGACCTCCGAATTGAGTTTCGAGAGAAGTGGTCCTGAACGGTTCCTCTCGACCTTTCCGCTCCTGACCACCGCCCTCGAACTGGCAGCTCCGCAAGATGTTTCGTGCGATGTCGAGATGGGCCGATTGGTGGCACGTATCGCCGGGCTGCATCACACATCAACGGCGGTGGCAGACGCCTTACAACGCGACGAGGCCGCCGATGTCTCCGCGGCCGTGGTCAAGGTCCTCGGTACGACGGTCGAGGGCGATATCGCCGACTACGCCGATCTGCGCACCGGCGATGAGACCTCATGTGGCGCCGTGTGGACCGACCTGGTCTCCCGCGCTATCGATCAGCGCCCGGGATTCACCCTGCGCGGCGGAACCAACGAGGTGCTGCGCGGCGTCATCGCGCGGGGATTGGGCCTGCGATGAACGCGACCGGAGCGATGACAAGCACGCCGGCAGTCGACCGCGATCTGGTCGCCATGATGGACGCCGTCTTCGCCGATTACCGGCTGTCCCACGATCATGGGCCGGCGGAGGCACGAGTCGACTGTGACCGCGTCTTGTGGCAACGACTCGATGAGCTCGGGCTGGTGCGGCTGACCGGATCGGAACAATCCGGCGGCAGCGGCGCGAGCTGGCGCGAATCGACTGAATTACTCACCGCCGCCGTACGTCACGGGGTGCGGCTGCCGTTGGCCGAACATGATCTCTTGGCGTGCTGGCTGCTGGAGGCCGTCGGGCAGGAAGTCGATGACGCTGTCCGTACGATCCACCTGATGCCAGGCCCCGGCCGGCCCCCGACGCTGACGCCCTGGGCCGACTCGGCCGACCGGATCGTCACCGTTTGGCGCGGCGACGACGGCTACCGGGTCGCCGACGTCGACGCCTCGGAGATCACCATCGCCCTGGGACGCAACCTGATCTGCGAACCGCGTGACACCGTCAGCGTCGAGGTGTCCGGCCGGTCCGGACACATGGTAGCGCCAGAGTTGATTGCCGAACTGCAGCGCAAGGCCGCGCTGGTGAGGGCAATTCAGGTGTGTGCCGCACTGGATTGCGCGATCGCGGCATCAGTTGACCACGTGATGTCGCGCATCCAGTTCGGCCGTCCCCTGGCCAAGTTCCAAGCGATCCAGAATCTGATCGCAGATGCCGCCGCCGAGGCAGCCGTCGCCCGCTCGGCGACCGAAGCGGCACTGCACACCGCACTCCAAACAGGCTGGCTGACAGACCATCTCGACTTCCAGATCGCAGTCGCGCGATCCTGCGCCGGCCATGCAGCATCGGTCGTGACCCGCAACGCTCACCAGGTGCACGGTGCGATCGGCACGACACGCGAACATCGTCTGCACGAGTGGACCCGCGCGGCCCTGGCGTGGCGCTCAGATTACGGTTCTGTGCACTTCTGGGACCGGAAGGTCGCCGCCGCGGCAGCGGAGGCGGGTGGCGCAGGCCTGTGGCCGTTGATCACCGGTACCGACTAGCCGCCCACCCCAACCGCTTCAAATCGCCTCAACGACAACGGAGAACGGTCTGCATGTCGCCTGTCGACACTTACCGCATTCGACCAGGTCGATTATTCCGGTGACCGGTCACGGGCAGTGTGACGAACAACTCCGACGAGTTGACTTGACCGGTATGAGCAACTCGATCAGCCTGTCTGAGGCCCAAGAATTCATTGCCGAGTTTTGGTTCAACTACGACCAGGGAAACTTCGCCGAAGTCGCCGCGCGTTTCGGCGACGAGATGGAGTACCTGAGTCGTTCAGATTCGGGTAGCTGCCCGTTCGAGCATCTGTTGGCAGCCGAATTACACGGTGGCGCAGAGACTATGGCTTGGATGACCGCGCATCGTAATGAGAATCCCTACCCGTGCCGGCACCACGCGACCAACATCTTCCGTACCGGCACCGAGGGTGAGGCCACCATGGTGCGGTTCTACCTGTACGTCAACCAGATCACCAACAACGTCCCGTTCGCGGTGTCCAGCGGTGTCGTCGATGCCGGCATCCGCCGTGAAGGCGCCGGCCTGGTGTTCACCTCCATGAAGGTGGTGCTCGACGCCGAGGACTCGATCCCATTCGCCGAGCACACCGCGAAGACCGCGGCCGCGAACGGGCAGTCCGCGTGAACGCTGGCACGATCTTCGGCGGTGGCGTTGCCGTCATCACCGGCGCCGGTGCCGGCATCGGCGCCGGCCTGGCGCGTCATGCCGGTCTGCTGGGTATGACGGTGGTGTTGGCCGACATCGACGCTTCCGCCATTGCTGTCTTGCGTGACGAGATCTGCGCCGCGGGGGGAACCGCCGTCGATGCCGTCTGCGACGTTCGGGATGCCGCCGAGGTACAGCGACTGGCCGACAGGGTCTTTGACGAATTCGGTGCCGTGCGACTGCTGGTCAACAACGCCGGAGTCGAACAGTTCGGCTACCTGTGGGATACGCCGCTCGCCAACTGGCAGCGGCTCGTCGACGTCAACATCAACGGCGTATTCCACGGCATCCGCGCGTTTCTCCCGCGAATGATGTCCACCGACGCGCCCGCGTGGGTGTGGAATCTGTCGTCGATCGGCGGAGTCGCCGTGGTTCCCCTGCAGGCGCCGTACATCATGAGCAAGCATGCCGTCCTGGCGCTGACCGAATGCCTGAATCTCGAGGTGCAGTCGGCAGGACACGCTCATCACATCCACGTCCAGGCCGTGCTGCCGGGAGCCGTCGTCTCCAACATCTTCGAATCCGCGGGCGGAGTCGACACCGGGAACACCGACGCCGCCGAGGGGCAACGCGCGGCCATGCTCGATATCAAAGCCGCCGCAATGGACCCGCTCGCCGCGGCACAGGTGGTCTTCGATCAAGCCGCCGAAGGCCGCTTCTACCTCATCACCCAGCCGGACTACGTGGGCGCGGCGATGACCGAACGCGCCCGAGTACTGACCAGCCAGCAGGCTCCTCAACTGCGCGAACATCGCCGGTTCGACCCCAGTCACAACTGAGATGCCCACACCACAACTCGATCACGATGCCGCCGCCCGGGTGGCATCGTTTGGAGACATCCCGCCGATGCGCGCCCGCGGCCTGCCGACCGTCCGCGCCGGTATCGAGTCCGCACCGCTGCCGGATATGCCGTCCATGGCGAGCACCGCGAGTCTCACCGCACCCGGCCCTGCCGGCCCTCTGCCAGTCCGGCTGTACCGGCCCAGCACCACGGAACGTCTCCCTGTCCTGGTCTACTTCCACGGCGGCGGACTCGTCATGGGCTCCAACCACTCGTTCGAGCCGCTGGCGCGAGAACTCGCTCACGCCAGCGGAGCCGCCGTCGCAGCCGTCGAGTACCGCTTGGCTCCGGAGTCACCGCCACCCGCCCAGTTCGACGACGCCTATGCGGCAACCGAATGGATCGCGGCCAACGCCGATGATCTCGATCTCGACGCTGGACGGTTGGGGGTGGCCGGCGACAGCGCGGGCGGATCGCTGGCCGCCGCAGTCGCTTTGGCGGCCCGGGACCACGCGGGGCCACAGATATCCGTGCAGATCCTGCTCTACCCCGGCCTGGATCGCGACATGGGCGCGCCATCGATCACCTCTATGCCCGACGCACCGATGCTGCGCCACGACGACATCGTCTACATGCACGAACTGGTGGACCGCAGTGGCGACCGGCCCCATTCGCACTATCAGGTGCCGGCCTATGCGACCGATCTGAGCGGCCTGCCGCAGGCAATCGTGGTCACCGGCGAATGCGACCCCATCCGGGACTGGGGCGAGCGTTACGCCAATCGATTACGTGAGGCCGGCGTGCAGACCACCCTCACCCGTTATCCCGGGATGTACCACGGGTTCTTGATGCGATCGGATGTGACCGCACGCGGCCGGCTGGCCATGGCAGAGGTCGGTGCGCTGGTCCGCGCAAAGTTCGCCCATCCCTGCGCTGCCGACCCGTCCACCAACGGATCCACCGTCCAGAGCGCTTCTGTCCCAACGTCGACAGTCGACACACTCACCACCGAAGGAGAACACCATGCTGACCGATGAGCGTCGCCGCGAGCTGTCCGACGTCCTCCGTCCCGTCGCCCCACCGCGCGAGATCACCGACGTCTACACCCCCGATCAACGGCGGCGACTACTCGACGTCGTGCATGACCACGGTCCGTGGAAGCTGATCATCGCGCAGCACTTCGCCTCGGCGGACGAACTTTTGGCGACGATGAGCGGTTCGTTCCCAGAGGGTTTCACCCCGTCACTGGACCTCTTTCTCACTCCGACGTTCCGCGGCTATCTCGCCAACTACGGCGCCGTCCTGTATCCGGAACTGCACGACTGCTTCTACAGCAGCGCCTTCATCGAGCAGGCCAAGAGCTACTGGAACGCGCAATACGCCAAACCGCAGATGATGCTGTTCAACATCAACGGTCCGTGCGCCAACCGCGACCCCGGTCATCTCGACTCCCCGAGTTTCCGCGGCGTGCGCTACGAGAACGCGCCCACCTGGCTGTGCAGTGTGATGGGCAAATCGGGCTTGTTCACCGATTACCTGATCAAAATGGCGCAGGTCATCACCTGGTTCTCCCTCGACGCGCAATCGGGATTCACCTACTGGCCCGACGGGCCGCTCAAGGCGCCCGGACGGGTACTGCCACCGATCAACAACAGGGGTGTGGTCGTGCAGAACGAGATGATGATGCACCGCGGAGAAGCCAACGGCCCACTGGCGCAACAGGTTCCCGCCGGGCTGTCCTTCGACACCGTGTTCACCGGAGACCCCGACGATCGGGATCAATGGCTGCTGAAGAACGGTGAGGACGTCATCGGTCGTCATCACACCGACGAGCTGAGGTTCCTGGTGCACTGGTCCGCCGAGGTCTTCTCGGACTACGACGAACTCAAGAAGAACATGGACGGCTCCGACGACATCACCATCGAACGCGCGATCGGCATGATGGTCGACGACCTCAAGGGCAAGGGCATCAAACTCGATGTGCCCAGCGAGCCCCTCCACGACGCAGCGTTCATCGGTGCACTCAACGCGGCCTACGACTTGGGTGCCCCGACGACCTACCCGGACGACGCGTCTGTCAGCGCGTTCCAACTCGCATAGACCGCGAAAGGCACTGAAAAATGGATCGTTTCACCGACCGTAGTGTCATCGTGACAGGAGCCGGCTCGGGCATCGGCGCGGCCACCACCGCACGGCTGCTCGATGAGGGAGCCACCGTGGTGGCCTACGACATCTCAGCTGACGGACTGGCGACCACGGCTGCCGCCGCCGAAATCGCCGGCACGGCCAAGCGACTGACCACCGCAACACTCGACATCTCGAACGAGGACGCCGTCATCGCCGCTGTCGACAGCGCAGTAGCTGAGTTGGGGGGCCTCGACGTACTCGTCAACGTCGCGGCGATACAGACCTGTTCACATACCCACGAGACCACCCTGGCGGACTGGAACCGCACGCTCGCAGTCAATCTCACCGGCACCTTTCTGATGACGCGCCAGGCGCTACCGGCACTACTGGAGTCGGGCAGAGGCGTGGTGGTGAACTTCACCTCCACAGCGGCGACATTCGCGCACCCCTACATGGCTGCCTACGCCGCCAGTAAGGGCGCGGTCCTCAGCTTCACGCACTCGCTGGCTCTGGAGTACTCCAAACAGGGTCTGCGCGCGGTGAATATCCAGCCTGGCGGCGTCTCCACCGCTTTGGCCAACAACACGCTCGAGAAGATGCCTGAAGGCTACGACTTGGGGTTGTGGACCAAACAGACGCCGCTGCTGCACGGTCGCGACAACCCGATCCTCGGCGATCCGAGCGCTGTCGCCGCGGTGATCGCCATGGTCGCCTCCGACGACGGCGCATTCATCACCGGCACCGAAATCCGCGTCGACGGAGGCGCGCACGCGTAGCCGCTCTGAGCAACCCTCAGACGCACCGGTTCTGCACAGCCTCCTGTGCAGAACCGGTGTGCCCGTCCGTGCCAACCGAACGAGTCCGTCACGATCCCGAGTCGGCACCCGGCAGTGCGCCCACAACCATCCCCATCCCGGTCCGTAGCACCGAACGCAGGCTACCGAAGTCGCCGTGCTCGACCCACTGCACATACGCATGCCGGCACGCCTGAATGATCAACTGCGCCGGTAACTCCCGCGTCATCGGATCATCGTCCAAGCCGATCCGGGCATCGAGAAACTCGGTGATGGGCCCGACGAGTTCCTGACCCCAATCCAGCCAGCGCAACCGATACTGGGGTGCACCGACCACCAGCGACATGAATGTGCGGTCGAACTCGACCTGTCCACGTTTGGGCACCTCGGTGCTGAATGCCTCCACGAGGATGTCCACGACATCGCCGTCTGGCGGAGCGGTAGCCAAGACCTCGACGCTGAGCGTGCCGAACTGACGGAACAGCGGCATGACGACGTCTTCTTTGACCTGAAAATGCCGATGAAAAGTCCGCGGCGCGATACCGACGGCCTGACAGATGCGCTCCACCGTTGCCGACGTCGATCCCTCCGCGAGGAAGATGTCGCGCGCGGCAATGGCGATATCCAATCGGAGCTCTTCGGCTCGTCGCTCCGTCAGCGTCGCCGGCCTGCCCTCAGCCCGCATGCATCCTCCTGGTTTCGGCGTTGCGGTTCATCGTATTTCGTGTTCCGGACGATGCGTCGCGAGCACAGGAATCGGTATCCCGATGACAGGGAATCCGGTAGTGACGTACATCTCCCGAACACTACCGTTAAACGTGTCAGATTCTGCCATCCATGCTGAATCTGACAGCGGGATGCCGCCGCGCCGCCGGCTGCGAAACAGTTGGTCGCCACTCGTCCCGCGCCCACCGATGCTCACGCAGCAGCCCACCGAGGAGGAACCATGGCCACCGAATCCGAAGAAACCACCACGGAGACCGAGGAATTGAACTACGAGAACTACACCCACGACTTCATGGGCAAGGTCGGCAACATCCAGGACTTCTCCCGCGACTTCCTGCTCGGTCTGGCACGCGTGTTCGAGGACGTTCTCAACTTCATGCCGTATGCGCACGTGAAGATCTATTCGGAGAAGGTTGGTATCAACGCCGCGATGGACGTGACCGCCCAGGTCTCGCGGGCTGGGATGCGCCAGGTCATGCCCATGGGACGTTTCATCGCTCCGCCCGGTTGGGATTGGAAAGACGCCCAATACCAAGCGATTCCGTTCGACGTACAGACCGAGGACCTCACGAAGCCGGCTTTGATCCGCCTGATCAAGACCTACTGGGACCAGTACCTCAAGGGGCACAACTACCTCATCGACCAATGGACGAAGATCATTCCCGAAGAAGAGGTATGGCTCGGGCTACCCGATATGTACCAGCTCATCATCGACTACCAGTACCCGAAACTGGCGAAGGTCCTCAAGATCGAGCCGGTGCATGTGGTGGACTTCCTGAAACTGGCGGTGTTGAGCATCGATGGCACCCTCGGCTACGGCGGCGAATACATCGTCTACAACCCGGATCACGTCGTGCTCAACATGCGCCGCTGTGAAGTGCTGCAGAAATACACCGACGAGGGCCTCTATCCCCCGGCGCGCGCCTGGATGAACTGCACCTTCGAACAACGTATCTCGGCACCGTTCTTTCCCGGCTGCAAGCTGGCTATCAACTTGCCGCCCAAGGACTTCAAATTCGCCCAAGGTGAACCGTTCTGCGTGTGGACCTACACCCGAGGCGACGAGAACCACGAGGCCGCCGCGGCCGCGCCAGATCCGCGGGCTACCGCGATGGAGCGGATTCCGCTCATGGACGTGACGGTGTCCAAGTAGGAACCGTCGGGCTGCGCCGTGACTGACGGCGCAGCCCATTTCATCCACAGTCCGAGCAGGTGCCGTCGACGGGCATGTCATCGAGGCGGTTGTCGTGCAGTGGTGTCATCACCCGACAGGGCCGGACGCCGCGGCGCGGGCGGCAAGATTCGCCTCGACCTCTCGCATCCAGGCCTCCCACGGTCGGGTCGTATCCAGCTCGTATTCGAACCGGTCAACCATGTCCGGCGTGACGTCGGCGGCGTCTACATAGAACTGCTCGTACCAACGGCGCAACTGGTACACCGGCCCGTCTTCTTCGACGAGAAGCGGATTGTCGATGCGGGTCTTGCTGCGCCAAATCTCCACGTCCTGCTCGAAGCCCATCTTGACGAAATCGCCCAGTGCGACGGCAGTTTCGACGGCGAGCTCGTCGGGCATCGACGGGTTCTTCTCCACGACGATGCCGTACTGCAGTGCGAAGGAGTTCTCGTCGATCGGATAGTGGCAGTTGATCAACACAGTGTGCTGATCGAAACCCTCGTAGTGGTACGTCAGCTCGTCGATCATGAACGACGGTCCGTGATAGGCAGCCAGGGACGTCGTCCCGAGGATCGTCACGCCCTCCTCGGGGTCGCCAAGATCGGGACGTCCAGCGCTCTTCATGTATTGGGTCGCGACGTGACCTTCGAAGATGTTCTTGAAGTGCGTGGGCAGCGAGCCGTGGATGTAGAAGAAATGCGCCATGTCGACCACGTTGTCGATGATCTCGCGGCAGTTGGTGTGCACGACCGTGGTGTACCAGTGCCAGTCGGTCCAGCTGTCGCTGGTGGCGCCCTCGATGCGAGGGATGGTCACATCCTGTGGTGGCTCTTTGTGCTCCGGGTCATTCCAGACGAACAGCATGCCGTCCTGCTGCAATGTCGGCCATGCTGCGGTTCGGGCCAGCCGCGGTGTGCGCTTGGCATAGGGAACCAGCTTGCACCGGCCATCCCCGCCCCAGCGCCAATCATGAAAGGGGCACGCGATCTCATTTCCTTTCACGGTGCCCTGCGACAGGTCGCCACCCATGTGACGGCAGTATCCGTCCAAGACGCTGATGGCGCCGTCCTCGCCGCTGAACACGACCAGCTTCTGCCCAAAAGCGTTGATCTGATGCGGTTTTCCGTCGGCGAAATCACGGACGAGCCCCAGGCAGTGCCAACCTCTGGCAAACCTGGTCGGCACCGAGCCAGCTTCGATCAACCGGACGTCGTCGGTTTCAGGTTGGGCTGTCATCTGTCGGTCCGTCCTTCAATTGGTGAAATCGCCATCGTGACAACATCATTGAACTGTGCGAACCACTCGCCGCGAGATCGGCGTTCCCGCTGACAGGAATTTCCCGGCGAGAAATGTGTCCCTGCAGCTTTAATGTCGTTGATCGTGACCGACTCGACGCACACGACAATCCCCGCTGGTCTGACCATCGCTGACACCGAAGTCGACCTTCTCGTCGTGGGGTCCGGCACCGGTCTGGGCGCCGCACTGGCCGCGCATGAGCAGGGCTTGTCGGTGCTCGTGATCGAAAAGTCGTCCTACGTGGGCGGTTCAACGGCCCGCTCCGGCGGCGCCCTGTGGCTGCCCGCGAGCCCTGTCATCGAAGAGTGCGGAGGCCTCGATACGGCGCAGCGGGCGAGCACCTACCTCGATGCGGTGGTTGGCGACTCTGCTCCGCGGGATCGTTCGACCGCTTATCTGCGCCATCTGCCGGCGGCGGTCGACATGCTGCGCCGGACCACTCCGATGAAGCTGTTCTGGGCCAAGGACTATTCCGACTACCACCCGGAGGCACCTGGCGGTTCAGCCGCCGGCCGTACGTGCGAATGCCGCCCCCTGAACACCGCGATTCTCGGTGAGTACCTGGCGGACCTGCGCCCCGGGGTGCTGGAAGTCGGCATTCCGATGCCGACGACCGGCGCGGACTACCGCTGGCTGAACCTGATGAGCAGAATTCCACGCAAAGGGCTACCCACTGTCATCAAGCGGCTCGCTCAAGGACTCGGCGGACTCGCACTGGGTCGCCGCTACGCCGCCGGCGGGCAGGCCTTGGCCGCCGGCCTGTTCGCCGGAGTAATTCGCGCAGGCATTCCCATCTGGTTGGACACCGCACTGACCGGCCTCATCACCGACGACGGCGGCCAGGTGACCGGCGCGACTGTCGTACGGGCAGATGCCGCTTTCACGATCACCGCGCGGCACGGCCTCGTACTCGCTGCGGGCGGATTCGACCACGACATGGGCATGCGACGGAAGTTCCAGTCCGAATCCCTCGGACGCAATCTCAGTTTGGGCGCGCGATCCAACACCGGCGACGCCATTCGAATAGGTCAGGAGGTCGGCGCCGGCATCGCCTTGATGGATCAATCGTGGTGGTTCCCCGCGGTGGCCCCACTGCCGGGAGCGGCCCCCGCGGTCATGCTGGCCGAACGCTCTCTGCCCGGATCATTCATCGTCGATCAGACCGGCCGCCGGTTCGCCAATGAATCGGCGGACTACATGAGCTTCGGTCAGCGGGTGCTGGAGCTGGAGGCTGCGGGCACCCCGGTCGAGTCCATGTGGATCGTGTTCGATCAGCAGTACCGCAACAATTACGTCTTCGCCGCGGAACTGTTTCCCCGGATGCCCATTCCCCAGCACTGGTATGACGCGGGAATCGCTTTCCGTGCAGACAATCTCACCGACCTCGCGACGCAAATGAACGTTCCGGCCGGCAACTTCCGGACGACGGTGGACCGATTCAACGAGAACGCGTTCGCGGGCCAGGACCCCGATTTCGGGCGGGGACGGAGCGCCTATGACCGCTACTACGGTGACCCGACGATCACGCCGAACCCCAATCTTCGTCCACTGATCCACGGTCCGTTCTATGGCGTGAAAATGGTGCTCAGCGATCTCGGCACCTGCGGCGGGCTGCTCGCCGACAGTCACGCGCGCGTCCTACGCGAGGACGGCACCGTTATCGGTGGCCTGTACGCGATCGGCAACACCGCCGCCAATGCGTTCGGCCGCACATATCCGGGTGCAGGCGCGACGATCGCACAAGGCCTGGTTTTCGGCCATATTGCCGCTCAGCACGCTGCGCAGAGCAGATTGGTGGCACAGGCGCGATGAGACGCCGGTACGTCAGCCACCTACGTCTTCGGCAGCGGCCCTGCGTTCGATCTCGTACCAGTAGCTGAGATCGGGCCAAGCGATGGCAGTGCCCTTGCTCGTGTTCGGCAGGGTCGCCTCCGCTTCCTCCAGATCCTTGATCAAGTTCAGCGCAAGCTCCCGCTCTGACGTGTAGTAACGATCCGCCCAAATCAGCGCAAGTTTGGCGTACCCCCACGAAGGATCAGCGCCGGCCCACTTCGCTTCCGCAGCGGCTTCGCGCTGCAGCTGGTCGATCTGCGTAACATGTTCGTGCAGAAGCTGTTTGAGCGCGACCGGATCACTCAGATGTCCCAACATCACGCGCAGGATCGCGGGATGCTTCAACGTTGGCAGCTCAATCGGCGCTTCCTTGGCCCACCGGGAAACCGCATCCAACCCCTGGTCGGTGATTTTGTAGAGTCGCCGGTAACGAGCGCCTTTACCCTCGACGCGCGAACTCAGCAGTCCGAGCTTTTCGAGCTTCTTCAGCTCTGCGTAGATTTGGCTGTAGGCGGGGCTTCCGAAGAAGAAGCGCATGCTCCAGTGAATCCACTTGCGGATGTCGTAGCCCGACAGTTCCCGCTCGTACGACAGCATCCCCAGCAGGGCCCAATTGAGCGCGGGCAGCGATGGTATGTCTGACGTCTCGGGTTCTCCCACACCCTCAGGTTAACAATCGGGCCTGCCAAGACGCCGCACCTCGACCGCCAACCGGGATTTTGCCTTGCCCGACGATGACCGACCGCGTGACAGTGGTTCCGATGCCCGAAGTGGACGAAGGAGAAGCATGGGACTCGGTATCCAACGCCCGCAGGCGAGCTGCGCCACCGGTGGTGCGCGTCTGAGCCACACGAGCGGGCCCGAATGACCGAGACCCATGCACCCCACGTCCCCGAAACGCTCTACAAATCCCTCACAGACTCAGTACGTCGACTGGTCGATTTCACCATTCGCAGCCAATGCGATGCCACGATCATCGAATCGGTCCGCGCCAAAGTCGACGCGGCCGCAGATGAACTCGGCCGCGCGCTGATTCCGGGGGCCTTTGGCGTCCAACAGAAGATCAACGGATCGTCACTCGCTTGGGGCAACGCGGTTATCGGCTTACGGAACGCCCTCGCTCCCCCGTTGGACATTCATCATGATGACGACGGAACGGTGTGGGCCGAAACCACATTGGGTGCGGCGTACGAAGGGCCCGGTGGTCAGGTCCATGGGGGCGTCTGCGCCTTGCTGCTTGACCATGTCCTGGGCGCCACCGCGCACAAGCCCGGCCGGCCCGCAGTCACCGGAACGCTGACGATCCGCTATGAGAAGGGCACCGCACTGGGACCCATCAGGATCACAGCCCATATCGACCGTGTCGAGGGTGTGAAGACCTTTGCCGTGGGGCATATCGCGACGCCGGAAGGTATGACGGTCCGCGCGGAAGGTGTCTTCATCCACCCCCGCAGGCCCACCAGCTAAGGAGCCCTATCAGGGCGTCCACCCCAGTCGACTACGTAGGCGTCAAGGTGAACGGCAGCCAGTAGGTACCGGCTCCGTCACCGGGGCAACCCGGCGCAGCCACGGTGAACGTGCGCTCGCCCGTGAAACTGCCGTCGCCGTTGGGCTTCAAGAAGTCGGAGCGGAACGCCGTCACCGCAGCGCCATCCGGACCGCAATGGAACGGGTAGTCCCCGGAGGACTCCCAGCGGTCGCCCGCCCAGCGGTAGTCGAACAGTGCCGGCGCGTTCGGATTCTCTTTCAGCTCAGTCACTCTCAGCCAGTGCGCGATACAGCCGCCGGCGTCGCACACTGTCCGGAACAGGGCGGCCTGCGTCGACGGGTCCGAGGTGTCCGGACGGCCGTTGAAGGTCTGGCGCGAGTGATCGAGAAACGTGTCGTAATTTCCGTAGAGCGGCACGGGTTCGGCACGATCGGCGTGCGCCAAAGGAGCCGTCACCGTCAGCGCCAATGCCGGCAGCACACAAATTTTCGGCAACATGACTTTGAATAGCACACCGCCTGACGCCCTGGGGGTCGATCGGACTCAGATCGTCGCGGCCTACGGCACCATCGGCGCGCTCGCGGGCAGTCGCCACCGGGCCATCGTGTTGCGCAGTGTGAAGGTGTGCCAGGAGTCTCCGTGGAGCAGCACGGTGACCTCGCTAGGACCTGACGTCGGATAGCTGACGCCGGAGTCGTCGAAACAGATGGCCTCGATGTCGTTACCCACGAAGACACTGACGCCGATCACGCCTGCAGGGCCGACCAGCAATTGCCGGTCGGGGTTGCGGCGGGCGCCGATGCCCAACAGTCCGCTGGCGATGTTGAGGTGGCCATCGAATGCTCGATCACCGAGTCCGCCGGTGTCCGCACCAGAGAGCACGCGGACCCGAATCTGCCGGCCGACGACGTCGCACTCGTCGGCACTCATGGTCTGCACCCACAGTGCGCGCTGTACCGTCGCGGGCTCGGGGTCGATGTCGGGGTGTACGTAGGTACCCGTAATTCCTTTCGCCCCAGCATCTTCAACGACTACGAAGCCGCCGTCGGGTGCGATCATGATGTCGCACAGCAGCTTGTTTGGTGCCGTTCGCACGGCCATGTCCCCTCTTTCCGCAGCCAAATATGGCGATTGCCCTGTGAACACACCGGCTCGGCAGCCCGCGGCTGTCGATCTCCACTGGCGCGCACCTCATGCCGGGCGGTGGTCGACGGCGTTCAATCCGCCCAAGGATCGTCGGCGAAGTACAGTCCAGAATCCTGTGGACTTCTCTCGTCAGCCGCCTTTCCTCCCGACTTACGAGCGGCAGCCGTGATCGTCCCCCAGAACAGCATTGGCATTGATGCGAGACACCGCAGAATCTGCGGCACACCACGAAACATTTTGTCCTCCTTGTTCATAGGTCCGGAAGCCACCGCAAGCTGCTCCGGACGAACGCGCCAGCGACTGCTTTCGTGAGTGAAGGCCGGTCACGCACTACTCGAAATCGACAGTGCGGCAGCAAATTCGAGAAGTCGTCTCATTTCGTCCTGACCATCGTCTGTGTTCTTGTCGAAGAGGTAGCACTCGACGTAGTGCTGACTGTCCTCGGGAGTGGTTCGGGTGGTGCTGTTGACTGTCGGCGTGTACAGCCGCAGGCGCACCGACACCAGCTCATGAGAACCGTCGGGCAGGACGTCGTAGTCCGTATGGAGAGCCTGATCACTGAGCCGCGAGAGCAGAATCGTCCGCACCGAGGACTGGAACATCGGGTGCGGCAATCGAGTATCGTGACCAGCACATTCAGTCTCAGAGCCGTGCCACAAGACCAAACGCCGGCCGTCGGTGACCGCAACTTCTTGCCACGTCGGACGCTGCGTCAGCACGAACGAGCAGGCAGTGTCGAAGTTGATGAAAGCGCGCAAATTGTTCAGCGCCGCTTCGGGATTGCGTAGGCCGAGCATTACCGCCTGCTGAAGATGCCTGTGTGATGTCCAGTCAGCCATGTGCGGCGAGTGCCCTTCCGAATTGAATCAGCCGTTCCATCTGTGCTCGTCCGCCGTCGGTGACAGACTTCGTGAATAGCAGTTCTTCACTGAAGGACTCGGTCCTCGATGGGGTCTTGGCGAGGGTGTAGTCGGCCGTCGTGGTTACCAGCCGCAGCTCCACGCTGTGCAGTGATCGTCCGCCACTGTGGTCGATGCGATACCCGACCTTCAGATTGCGGTCGGTCAACGCGGACAACGGAATCGATCGCAGGGTGGATGTCAGCAAGGGTGCGCCGGGCTCAGGATCGTCGTCGTCGGTCAGTTCGTCGTCACCCATCCACAACAACAGTGTGCGGCCGTCGGTCGCCGCGATCTCCTGGTACAACGAATCGCGCGAATCCTTCTCTTCGAGCGTGCGTTCCATGACGAATGCCTTGATCGCATTCGGATCCAAAACTCGGTACAGCGCCTCCAACGCGATGGCGGGATCACGCAGGTAGGCTTCCGCAGCTTGCGCCAAATCGGAGTAGGGTGCCCAATCGTGGTGCTCGTCCGGCCCTGCGGGTCGGCTAGGTGATGCTTCGGTCATCGACGTCAGCTCCTGGATGGTTCCATGTCCCGCGGAGCGGGCATCACCCTCGTCGGCGAGAAATCACCCATGACCACATCCCCCTGCCCAACAGACCGACCCGTTTACCCGTCAACGCTGACGAGCTTGTGCAAGGTGTAGTCGGGAATCAGCGGCAGATCCGAACGGTGATCTAGCCCACACCAAGGGACACCTGCGGGAATGCTCGACAGCTGCTGGTCCAAGCGCCTCAGGGTGTCGACCGCCGACGAAACCTCCTCAGCGACATCAGGTGTACGGTGCGCGACGGGTGACGCCGCGGTCGCATGGTGAGGTGGGGCTGAGACGGCTGCCTTGCAGCATTTCGCGGAGTGCGTCTTATGTCGCCGACAAGTTCTTATGCCGGCTCTCAGCGAACTAATGCCTACGGTCCCGAGCCGTTCGCCGGCCAGCAACCATTGACCCTGGCGCACGAACGGTAGCCAAAATCGGGCGCAGCGAACCGCACCGGCATTGATACAAGAGACCGCACACCGCACGGCGTGCCACGAAACATTGCCTCCCCCTTGCGAAAGCCCGCCCCAAGCCCCCCGGCTCGCTTGGCTCTCAAACTGATAGCCACGACAATTCCACGAACTGACCGACTCGTCAACTCATAGCGATGGGTAGCTGTCAACACCTTCGTTCGACTTTGAGTTAATGTTCATGCCTCGGACTTGCATGCCAAAGCAATACCGGTCTGCGATCAGCCATGTGAAGCCGCACCCCCGGGCGGTCGTCACCAGGCGCTTGCGCGCCGCACACCAGACCCTCCCGCCGAGCGGGCGGGACGAAAGTTTCTGCACCACAATCGCATTCAGGGGGAAGGCATGGTCGTCAGGAAACGCCGCAGAGTATCGGTGGATGCTGACGCGTTCACCGAACGATTGAATCGATTGTTCGCCGTTGTCTATCCGCCCGGGCGCGGCCCCTATCGCAATATCGAGGTGACGGAGGCACTGGCCGGCCGCGGTTACCAGCTGTCTGCGCCGTACCTGTCGCAACTGCGCAGCGGAGTTCGCAGTGGCCCGTCCACTCGGACCGTGGAGATGTTGGCCGAATTCTTCGGCGTTCGAGTCGAGTACTTCGACACCGACAGCAGCTATGCCCGCGCCGTCGATGCGGACCTCGACTGGCTGGACGTCGTCCACGACCAGAGCGTGCGCGAACTCACCACCGCACTCATGACATTGGCGCCCACAGTGCGCGACCAACTCATCGACTCGGCACTCCACACCACGAGCCGCGACTCGACAGCGACCGACGGTCCCGCCGACACACGCGCCGGGCGTTGAGCAGGTGAAAATACCAGAACCGTTCAGCAGCAACCCCGATGATGACGATCACGACCGCAGACCACCGATGCTGCTGCCGGCCAAACACTAATCAGGCTGCAGCTCAGTCGATCTCGGGCAGCGGTACCCCGACCACCAGCTCCGCATACTGGCGCATCAGCCGCAGCGCGGTCTCCCGGCTCAGGTCCGGGTCGCGTGCGGCGATCCGGTAGCCGAAGTAGTCCTCCATCGACATCAACGTCATGGCGATATCACGCGCCGGGTGCCGCAGCCGGAACACCCCGCTCCCCTCGCCGCCCGCCAGCAGATCGGCGTACAGGCCGACCTGCCGGTGATAAATACCCTGCACGTCGCCGCGCTGGTCCAGTTCGAAGCCGGCCGACAGCACCGCCCGCCAGATCGCGCGCCACTCCGCATCCTCGGGCCCGGTGGGCAGGCCGGCAGCCATCGTCATCACCAGCTGCTCGCGCACGTCGGCCGATGAGCTCTGCAACTCAAGCCGCGCATCGTAGAACCGCACATCGGAACGCAGCGCCAGCTCGGAGAGCAACTGCGTCATGTCTTTGAAGTAGTACCGCACCGCGTTGGTGGTCAGTCCCAGTTCCTCGGCGACATCGGCCAGCTTGAGAGTGGCGAGATCGTGTCGCTCGATCAGGGCGATCGCGGCGTCCATGATGTCGCGACGCCGCTCCTCCTGCTTGTTGGGCCGGGCCATGGCACCAATCTTGCCCGTTCTATTGCGAGAAGTAACGCGCGGGCGCATAGTTCTTTTCCAATTAGGAAAAGAACTATGGAGAAGCAATGCGTGCCAGAGATCTCGGCGTGGTCATCGGGGAACACCCCACCGGCCCGGCCAACGCCATCACCGACGTCGCGGGCGTGCGGGTCGGGCACACCACCCTGCAGGACGGCGGCATCAACACCGGCGTCACCGTCGTCGTTCCCCATGACCGCATCTGGACCGAGCCGGTGTTCGCCGGTTCGCACCGCCTCAACGGCAGCGGTGAACTCACCGGCCTGGAGTGGATCCGCGAATCCGGCGAGCTCACCAGCGCGATCGGGCTGACCAACACCCACAGCGTCGGCGTCGTGCGCGACGAACTGGTGGCCGCCCAGGTCCGCGCCCGCGGCGCAGGCCTCTACTGGTCGCTGCCGGTCGTCGGCGAAACCTACGATGGCCTGCTCAACGACATCAACGGCTTTCACGTCCGTCCCGAGCACGCCCGCCAAGCGCTAGAGGAGGCCTCCACGGCACCGCCCGCCGAGGGCAACGTGGGCGGCGGCACCGGGATGATCTGCCACGGCTTCAAAGGTGGCATCGGTACCGCATCGCGCAGCACCGAGACAGCCGTCGGGCAGTACACGGTCGGGGTGCTCGTCCAGGCCAATCACGGCCGGCGGGAACGACTCCGGATCAACGGCGTGCCGGTCGGCGAACTCATCGGAGCCAGCCAGGTGCCGCTGCCGGACCTGCCCAAGCAGTACGAGCCCGGATCAGGCTCCATCATCGTCATCATCGCCACCGATGCCCCGTTACTCCCCCATCAGTGCACCCGGTTGGCGCAGCGCTCGGCACTGGCGGTGGGCCGCCTCGGCGGCACCGGCGAGCAGTACAGCGGTGACCTGATGCTCGCGTTCTCGACAGGTAACCGCGGCATCCCGCCGTATGCGTGGGACGAGGACTCCTCCACCGCACACCCGGAAGTGCCCCTTCGGATGGTCGCACCGCAGCTGATGACCCGGCTGTTCGATCTCACGATCGAGGCCACCGAGGAAGCGATCGTCAACGCGATGGTCGCCGCCACCACCATGACGGGGCACAACGGTTTCACCGCCCACGCCATCGACCACGATCTGCTGCGTCACGCCATGCACGCCAATACCTCTGCACCCGAGGAGATCTCATGACCACTGCACCGGCCGAGACGCAGGGGCGGCGCCTCTCCGGGCGCCTGGGCCCCGTCGGCATCGTCTTCATGGTGGTCGCGGCTGCCGCCCCGCTGACCGTGATCGGCGGCAACATGCCGTTGGCGATGGGCCTGGGCAACGGCGCCGGCGCCCCCGTGGGATTCGTGATCGCCGCGCTGGTGCTGCTGGTCTTCAGCATCGGCTTCGTGACCATGACGCCACACGTCCCCGAAGCTGGGGCGTTTTTCTCGTATGTGACCGTCGGCCTGGGCGAACGCATGGGCAAGGGCATCGCGGTCGTCGCGCTGATCGCCTACACCGCCATCCAGATCGGTATCTACGGCTACATCGGATGGGCCATCTCCGACACTGTCGCCCACTACCACGGCCCGGTAATCCCTTGGCCTGTCTATTCATTCATCGTGCTGGCGATTGTTGCCGTGCTCGGCTACCGGCACATCGAGCTGAGTGCCAAGGTCCTGGGCGTGGCGTTGGCCCTTGAGATCGGCATCGTGGTCGTGCTGGACGCGGTGATGGTCGCCAACCCCAGCCCGGCCGGTGTTACTTTCACCTCCTTCGCACCCGCCACCTTCACTCAGGGCACCATCGGCATCGCCATCCTGTTCGCTCTCACCGGGTTCATCGGATTCGAGGCCACCGCCGTGTTCCGTGATGAAGCCCGCGATCCCGCGCAGACCATCCCCCGCGCCACCTACGCCGCGGTGATCATTATCGGCGCGTTCTACGCCATCACGGTGTGGGCATTCGTCGTGGCCGTCGGGCCGGATCAGGTGACCGCCGTGGCGAAGAAAACTCTTGCCGGAGAGGGCAATATGCTGCTGGACACCACTGGCGACATGCTGGGCACCGTCGGCCGCGACATCGTCAACGTCCTCCTGCTGAGCAGCCTGTTCGCCTGCGTGCTGTCCTTCCACAACGTCATCGCGCGCTATCAATTCGTGTTGGCCGGCAAGGGCCTGCTGCCCGCACGGCTGGCCAATGTGCACGACCAGCACGAATCACCGTCGTTCTCCTCGCTGGTGCAAACCGCCACCGCCGCAAGCATTGTCGCCGTGCTGGCGATCCTGGGCATCGATCCGCTGGTCGGGGTGTTCGGCTCGATGGCCGGCGTCGCAACGGTCGGCATGGTCCTACTGATGCTGACCACTTCGGCGGCAGTGCTGGTGTTCTTCCTGCGTAACCGAGAACTTGCAACGGGCCAGTTGTGGACGACGCGCATCGCCCCGGCGTTGGCGGTGCTCGGTCTGCTGGGCAGCCTGTGGCTGGTGCTTTCGAACTTCACCCTGGTCACCGGTGGGAGCGCGACGCTCAGCACGGTCCTGGCCGCGATCCCGTTCCTCGGACTCGTCGTCGGATTTGCGGCCTGGCGACCGTCGCGGGCGCTGGCTGCCGACTAGATGGCAGAACGCGCTGCCGCTCACCCTGGATCATCTCGCGCGCTTGGCCAGGGCCGCCGGATCAACGATGCTGATCACCTTGCCCCGCACATGGATCCAGCCTCGATCGACAAACGAGGCCAGAGCCTTGTTGGCTGATTCGCGGGTAGAGCCGGCGAGCTGAGCAAGTTCATTCTGGTTGAGCTGATGGTCGATGCGCAGTGTCCCGTTGTGCGATTCGCCGAATCGGTTCGCCAGGTCCAGTAGCAGGGTGGCCAGGCGCCCGGGGACGTCGTTGAACGTCTGATCGCACAGCTTGTTGTTGGTTCGGCGCAGCCGCCGCGCCAACACACGAAGCATCTGTTCGGCAGCGTGGGGTTCCTGGCGTATCCAGGACAGCAGTGCTGGACGGGTCATTGTCGCCGCGCGCACCGCCGTGATTGTGGTGACGGTGGATGTGCGCGGACCCGGATCAAGAAGGGCGAGTTCACCGAAAACATCGGAGGGCCCGAGGACGGCGATCAGGCTGTCAGAGTGTCGCGTTGTGCAGGCGACTTTCACTCGACCGGCCGTGATGATGTACAGCCGGTCGCCGGCATCCCCTTCGCAAAACACGTTGTGCCGCTGCGGAAACGACACCCAGTCAAGTTGCGTAAGCGCGGCGGCGAAAGCACCCGGGCCGACGTCTTGGAAGATGCTGGCGCGCGCCAACTCTGCGTTCATCGCGGGCCCATCCTGACCGTTGACATCGCTATGCCGCAGTACCTATCCATCGTCTCCCCCATTTGCTGCCGATAGCACCGTTCGCAATTCCCTAGGTGGACTATCGGATTTGCTGACAATTGCTGACCAGCCTACGGGTTGACGAGCCAGCGCGTCTATGCGATTGTTCGCCATATTGAGTGAAAGACCAAGCGAGCCGGGGGGCTTGGTGCTGGTCTTCACAGGGGGATTCATACATGGTCGAGTTTGGCTTGGTGTCCCTGCGCCTCAGCGCAGGGGCAATGATGTTCGCTGTATCCGCCGCATCGGGTGTATCCGGCGCAGGTACAGCTGCTGCTGATCCGCAGCCGATGCCGGATCGGTGGACGCAGTTTGTCACCGACGACGGCTGGGTGGTGGATGTGAACACCACCAACCAGGTGATCAACCACATCGACAACCTGGCCGGGGCGTCCAACTCCTGGCAGGCGCGGGTAACGCTGCGCTCCGAAGCCCGCATCACCGGCACCGGTGGCGCGGTGATTCAGGACGCCCAACTCGAATCCGGCTACTTCGTGGGATGCCGCACCGACTCCTCCCCCGGTGTCGAAGTCGGCGCCGATATCGGCATCACGCCCTACCAGCAGATCAACGGCCAGGTCTATGGCGGCGGCTACGGCCAGGGCCAGGGCGGCGCCGGCGGTGGAGGCGGCGGCGGAGGCGGATTCGGCGGGGCCTCGGCCGGGGCCACCCTCGGGGTGCAGGAACACCTCGGCGGCTACATCCGGGTACTGCTCAAACCCGGTGGGCTCGCGCAGGTTCCGATGGACCGGATCAGCCTGCGCAACATGCACGCGGTGTCGAATCTGCGGGAACAGAACATCGAAGCCGACGGCTGCGGTGGCCAGGTGAAAATCCAGTCCTACACCACGATCCGGGTGCGCACCGACAACGGCAACGACACCCAAACCCTCTACGGCGAACCGAAGGACCTGTGATCGTGGCACCCGCATTGCGTTCAGGACGCCAGCGACCCTCAGTCGGCCGACGGGCGGCGGTAACCGCGGCGGTGCTGCTCACCATGACCAGCGTCGGTGGTGTCGCCAACGTCGCCGGCACCGCCGGCGCGGACCCCGCGGCACCGGCACCGCCCCCCGTGCCGGTGCCGGTGTCACGGCCCATGCCCGAAGATCCCGCACGGGTCAATCCGATTGGTGGAGCACGGGTTTCCTCCACCACCCCGCAAGGCGAAACCGCCGGCATGGAACGGCCGCTGGCCGCGCAGGTCGAACGCGGCGCGGCGACGGTGCCGATGTGGGCCAAAGACGGCATCTTCGCCCCGACCGCGCACCCCAACCGACAGATCGCCATCCATCTACCGGGCGAAGTCACATTGGGTCCGGCAGCCTGGCTGCCCGGCGGCGGCGCCGTCTACGGCTCGAACGATGTTGACTACCAAGTTGTCTCATACGCCGGGGGCGGGGTCGACATCACCGTGACCCGTAAAACAGTGTTCTCTGCGTCGACGATCCCCTTCGGCGTGAAGATGCCGGCAGCGACGCATCTGAGGCAAGGCAACAACGTAGTGCTGGTGGAAACCGATGCCGCACCGGGCAATCCGGCACGGGTGATCGGCACTTTCAGCATCCCGGCCGCCACCGACGCCAACCAAGCCCTCGTCGGCGTCACCCCCACCCTGGGCCCGGGGTTCCCGCCAGGACAGTCCAACCTCACCGTTGACCTCGGTCCGACAAGCATTTTCGCGTTCCCCGTCACCATCACCCTGTCCTACCGGGCCTCCGACGCGGCAACCACGGGCACACCAGCCACCAACTGGGCCGGCCTGCCGCCCGGAACACCTGCTGGTGCGGTGACCCCACCGAACCCCGCCGGATATGTAACCGACCCGACCGGCTCGCACCGCCCAGACGGTGTTGACACCACCACCTACGCCCAGCGCCACTCCGGGCACTGCCAAGGCGGCCCCGACACCTACGCCAGTAGCGACGGGAGGGCGGCGAACTTCGTGGCCGCGTGCCAAACCCAACAACTTTGTCTAGCAAGCACTCCCACGCGGACATCGGTGGACTCCTGCAACGACCGGCTGCTGGCCCACATGTCGATCCAATGCGTGACCGTGTTCGGCCAAACCGGCGACGACTACGACGCCTGCGTTCGCACCGCCTCCGACGAAGTCGCGTGGGCCAAAGCAAACATGGCTGGCGGACCCGGCTAACCGCGAATCAACACCGTCCGCGTTCCGAAGGTCGTTCTTAGGGAGGAAATCCGGCGATGGCACCGACGACGCCGCGATCGCGGCTGAGCGTGTACCGCTACCGACGCGCGCTGACCATTGTGTCGATACTTGCCGTGTTGCTTGCGGCAGTGGTGACCGTCAATGGTGATCGCCACGGTACAACCGTAACGGCGCTTCCCGGGGCCACTGCCCAACCCGCACCCACCGGACCCACCGGCGGGTCTGGCGGGGGCTCGGGCGGGCCCCCGTTCCCGCTGCAGCCACCGGATATGCCCAGTACCCCAGGGGGTTACAACAGCGGGTCATACCCTGCGCCCGACCAGAACAACGGTATCTCCATCTACAACTCCGATGCCCCGCAAAGCGCGGACGCTGACAGCCAAGCCGCCAACTTCCCGCAGTCGCGGCAGCCTGCCAACGGAACCCAGCCACCGGACTACGACCACCCCATCTCCCCGCAACCCTCTGCGCAGCAGCAGCAAGGAAACC
>Ga0265327_10001350_pt1 | contig 31792 bp, 27 predicted proteins | sample 41621metaG_FD_202089 | JGI IMG/M metagenome (GOLD analysis project Ga0265327, IMG submission 202089) | Rhizosphere microbial communities from Carex aquatilis grown in University of Washington, Seatle, WA, United States - 4-16-21 metaG | ecosystem: Host-associated > Plants > Roots > Rhizosphere...
CGGCAGCGTCCACACAGTCAACCGATGTTCAACCAAATAAAGTTACTGTGTAATGCAAAAAAAGCCTCCCGTAAAACGGAGGCTTTTTTTATTCCTAACTTTGACACAGTGCTAAATTTTGTCAAAGTTTAAAAAATAAATCAAAATTTTATGAATGTCGTGGTCAATTATTATCTTTGCTTGTTTTTTTGAAAATCTTTTGAAATTAAACTAACGTAAAATAATAATTCTCAAATTATGTCAGCTTACAGTTTTGATGCAGTAATTTTCGACCTCGACGGCGTTATTACACAAACAGCTTTGGTACACAGCACCGCTTGGAAGCGTATGTTCGATTCGTATCTCCACGAACGTTTTGTAAAATACAACGAACCTTTTAAGGAATTTCGCCACAACGAAGATTATTTACCCTATGTCGATGGAAAACCGCGTTACAAAGGCGTGGAATCGTTTTTAAAATCGCGCAACATAAACATTCCTTTTGGCGATCCGTCCGATTCGCCGGATGCCGAAACAGCTTGCGGTCTTGGTAATAAAAAAGACGTCATGTTTAACGAAATTGTAAAAAACGAAGGCGTTAAAGTATTTGAATCGAGTTTAAAATTTATTCACCAACTGATTGACAAAGGAATCAAAATTGGCGTAGCATCGTCAAGCAAAAATTGTTTGGGCATTTTACAGGCAATTCACATCGACCATCTTTTTCAGACGCGTGTTGACGGCGTTGTTTCCGCCGAACTTGGTTTGCACGGTAAACCCGAACCCGATATTTTTACAGTCGCCGCCGACAACCTTGGCGTAACTTACGACCGAACAATTATAGTCGAAGATGCAGTGTCGGGCGTACAAGCCGGACAAAAAGGAAATTTTGGTTTGGTGCTTGGCATTGCCCGCGAACACAATCACGAAGAATTGCGTTTGAACGGCGCCGACATTGTTGTTAACGACATGGCAGAAATTTCTTTAAAAGACATTCAGCGTTGGTTTGACGAAACGTTGGAAGACGAAAAATGGTCAATATCGTACCACAGTTACGAAAAAAATAAAGAACGCACACGCGAAGCTTTGCTGGCTGTTGGTAACGGTTATTTCGGAACACGCGGTGCGATGGAAGAAGTTGACGCAAACCAAGTCAACCAACCCGGAACGTACATTGCCGGCGTTTACAACCGTTTAATTTCGAAAGTTGGCGACCGTGATGTTGAAAACGAAGATTTTGTAAATTGCCCAAACTGGTTGCCCATCAATTTTAAAATTGCGGACGACAATTGGTTTGACTTTAACAGCGCAACATTTACAAAGTTTTATAAAAAGCTCAATTTCCACAACGGCATGTTTATTCGCAACATTGTGGTAAAAGATAACAAAGGGCGTTTAACATCAATAGAATCGCGACGCATTGCCAGCATGGACAATCCGCATTTGGCAGCAATCCGTTACAGTTTAAAACCACTTAACTATTCTGAAGCTATAACTTTTCGCATTGGTCTAAATGGCGCAATTATAAATACCGGCGTTGACAGATATAATCAACTGAATCAAAAACATCTCGAACCGGTTTACGAAAACATCGATGGAAATAATTTATCGTTGGTTGTTCGTACTTCGCAGTCTAAAATTCAGATTGCCGAAACTTGCAAATTGACCATCGCTTTAGATGACTTTGATATTGATTGTGATTTCGAAAATATTATAAACAAAGGAAGCGTTTATGTCGAAACGCAACTTGATTTAAATGAAGGATCAACCATTCATATCGAAAAATTGGTTTCGATTTATACTTCGCAGGATAATACTACAAGTCCGCTGGAAGCAGCGAAAAAAGATTTGGCTAAAGTGAAAGATTTCAAAGATGTCGAATATAAAAGCAGTTTGAAGTGGAACGAAATCTGGCGCGAGATGGATATAAAAATCGAAGGCGACCGTCAGGCACAGCGAATGATGCGTTTACATTTGTATCATTTGATGGTTTCGGCGTCGCAACACAATGCCACCATCGATGCCAGCTTTACAGCGCGCGGTTTACATGGCGAAGCATATCGTGGTCATATTTTCTGGGACGAACTTTTTATTCTTCCATTATATAATGTACACTATGCCGACGCTGCAAAAGCTACATTAATGTATCGTTTCCGCCGGTTAGACAAAGCGCGCGCTTATGCAAAAGAATACGGCAACGACGGCGCAATGTTTCCGTGGCAGAGTGGGAGCGATGGTCGCGAAGAAACACAGGTGGTGCATCTCAATCCGCTCGACGGTTCGTGGGGCGCAGACTTTAGTTCGATGCAACGCCACGTTTCCCTTGCAATTGCGTATGATGTTTGGGAATATTTTCTTGCCACAAAAGATTTGGAATTTATTGAAAAAGCCGGCGCCGAAATGTTTCTTGAAATTTGCCGGTTCTGGGCAAGCAAAACATATTATGGCGAAAACGGTCGCTACTCAATCCGCAAAGTGATGGGACCAGATGAGTTCCACGAAAAATATCCTGACGCAAAACACGACGATGGCGGAATTAACGACAATACTTATACAAACATTATGGCTGTCTGGTGTTTCAAAAAAGCTTTCGAAATGCTCGACATGATGGATAAAAAGTCAAAACAAAAAGTGTTAGACAAAATTAAACTGTCGCAAAAAGAACTTGACAAATGGAACGACATTTCAAAGAAAATGAATATCGTTATAAAAGATGGTATTCTTTCGCAATACGACGGTTATTTTGATTTAGCTGAACTCGACTGGAATTATTACAAACAAAAATATGGCAACATTTATCGCCTCGACCGCATTTTAAAAGCAGAAGGCAAAACGCCCGACGATTATAAATTAGCAAAACAAGCTGACACATTAATGACTTTCTATAATCTCGACGAACACGAAGTTACCGGTATTTTAAACGATCTTGGTTACAAAATGCCAAAGGATTATTTAAAGAAAAATCTCGAATATTATTTGGGCAGGACTTCGCACGGCTCAACACTCAGCCGCGTTGTACATGCGCAACTTGCCAACATGATTGGCGACATGAATTTAAGTTGGGAACTTTATTCTGACGCACTTTCGAGCGACTTTAATGACATACAAGGCGGAACGACTGCCGAAGGAATTCATGCCGGAGTAATGGCTGGAACGGTTTTGATTGCCATGCAATCTTATGCCGGTGTAAACATCCATTCAGAGATTGTTAAAATAAATCCGAACTTACCAAAAATATGGCGCAGCATTGCTTTCAATTTCCATTTCCGCGACGCACAATATTTTGTAGAAATTGCGCAACACAAAATCCGCATTAAAATAGAAAGCGACGAAGCAAAAGATGTTGCTGTCGAAATAGCCGGCAAAGTTCAAAAAGTTGCAGTTGACGACTGGAAAGAATTTAAATATTAATTTAAAGTTGAACTTTGATGCTGTCTCAAAACGGATTTTTTTACCGCAAAGGCGCTAAGTCGCAAAGAATTTTGGCTAATTTAAAATAATTTCGCGTCTTTGCGCCTTTGCGGTGAATTGGGTTTTGAAACACCATCAAAGTTCAACTTTTTAACATCTTTTGATTTAACAAGGATTAATCAAAATATCCGTATTCATTTATCAACAAATTGTTTATTTCATCTTTCACAAGTTTTGTTAGTTCGCTTATTTCGTCAAACAATTTTTCCAAATCTGCCAATCCTAATTGCTGCGCATATTTTTTTATTTGTATTAAACCGGAATAGGGTGTTAAAAAGTCTTTGTAATCAAAGTATTTAAAATATGGTTCGTCTTTTAAACCTACATTAAATAAAAACTGACTTTTGCAATATTTTAAGTTCCATGTCTTATAAAGTTCTTTTATTTTTTGTACCAGATTATAAGCAATTTCGTGTTCGGGTATAATCTCACTATCTAAAGTTGTCGCCCAAAAACTTTCTGCATTGGTTGGACAAAGCGGATTGTCAACAAAAACTTCGGGTGCTCCTTTTACTGGATTGTCTTTTTCGAACTTTGTAACCACGCAACGGTTTTCTGCCAGCACAAAAGCAAAACAAAGCGCGTGGAAATAGCCGGCAGATTTTTTCTTTATTTTTGGTTGCCAAACATTATATTGATTTGCCCAAACAGGATATTTTCCATTAAAAACTTTTGTTAATGCAAACCAAGTACAAAGCGATTGGGCTGTTTTAAAATCATAAGCACAATATCCATATTTGTCTGGTGCGCCGTTGTGTACTTTTGTATAATTGATATGCAAGAATGCATTAGGCATAATAAACCATAAACATTCGTGTGATTTTTTTTCAAAACGAATATCATCTTTGGGTTTAATTCTTACAGGCGAACAATTATCTAAAAAACCGATATTCACCGAATTTTCTATTCCATAGGTTTTTTTATTGTTTCTTCTTTCGTCTTTTAAAGGTAAACCGCCGTATATTTTATGCGAAGTTAATTCTGTTTTTGTAGCATCGCGTTTAAAATCGTACATAGTTTGGCGTTTTCCCTTTTTTATTTCCGGCAATTTATCGCGTATATCACCCCGCGAATTATCGAAAACTATTTTCTTTGCTGAAACTAAAACCGTATCTAAATATTTCGTAATTTCTTCAACCGGTTCTTCCCAGTCAATGTAAATGTCATTCTTTTTTAAGTTGGTGTAGTCAAATATTTTTATGTGGTTTTGACGTTCTGCGTTATAATTGTATTTCCAGATGGTAAATCCAAGCGGCCATTTACCACTTATTTTGAAGAACTCGTTACTGGTTGTTATAAAGCCGCCAATGTATTCAAAATAGCTATCCCAAGTTTTTCTAAATTCGTCGTAAGTCGGTCGCGGAATAAGCCATGATGTTGGTGTAAATATCATTACCATCTGGCTGTTTGCATGACTTGCCGAGTATTTAAGTTTACATATATTTAATATTTGCCCCAGAAATGCAAGGTAACGTTCTTTCACAGCGTCGTAGCCTGTGGTTTGAATAATGGAATCGTGTATTTGGTAATTCGATTCGGTTTCGTCGCGCATTTCTTCGTTTTCGTCGGTGTTTTTATAAGGCGGATTGAGAATAAATGCCAAAGGTTTATCAAGACTTAAATTCTTTTCGTTTAATTCTTTTTCAATAAGACTGATATATTCCTCGGCAGATTTGTCGATAAAATTTAAACCGCTGCGTTCTGATGTTTTGGGAATGATTGTAAAACCGCTCTCAATATGCCAAGGATCAATGCGCATGCGGCGTTCGATGGTGCGCAGCAAATCGTATTGGAGTTCCGATGCTATTTTATGTTTTAATTTAAGACGCCAGTTTGCAATCAGGTTTCCAGAACCGGCTGCCGGATCGAATACAATATAATCTTCGCTGATTTTTTCTGTCAATTTTTGACTTGCAAACCATAACGCAAATTTACTCAGATTACTGTCTGTAAAAAAGATACCGTGTTGCTTTACATAATCCGGATCAATGGCTGCCAGCGCTTCGTCAAACCTGCTGAAATAATAATCGATGGTTAAACCGGAACCTTCGTTGGTAAAGATGTAATGATTTTCGATGTATTTCTTTAGTTCGGCAAAGTATTTTGGATTGATTGCAATTTGTTCGCTCAGTTTATGACCTTTGAAACCAATTACCTGAAACGTATCCATGTAATCGTTGGTTGCAACTGTGCTGGTTATGTCCCAGTATGCAACGGTGGCGTAGAAACAGTGGATGGCATCAATCGGGTCTTCGAAAAACTTCTTGAAATATTCTATTGCCTGAATAAAATTATGCGTATTTATTTGAATACGCTCTGTATCGGTGTTCTTTAAGATATTCAGTATTTCAAATATTTCGAAAGCAAGACTTTTTCCTTCGCCATTAAAGAAGTTGCCCGACAAATCTTTGGGCTCGAGCCAGTAAATGGCTGCTTGCTGTATTTCTTTTTTTATTGCATTGCTGGTTTTCCTTGCGTTTTCTTTTCCTGTTTTGTTTGGCGCTATTGATGCGTCCGATTTAAAAGCTAAAATGACAGCATATTCCGGCATTTTATTGGCTTTCCATATTGCAATAAATTGATGTGCAATAACAATAATCATCGAATATGCCAGACCGAATTTTTTATGATAGTGCAAAGCCTGATAAAATGCTTCGAGCCAGTCAGCCGAATCGGTTTTTGCTTCTACAATAATTTTCCCTTCTACATAAACATCAGCGCCGCAAGCGTCAGACTCAATTTTTAATTTATCGCCAAACAATTTTTTGAACAACGGATACAACAAAGGACGTTTCGCATCTTCGTTGCTGTCGCTGCGGAGATATTCTTTAAATTTGCGTAGCTCGTCGGTATATGTAGCTGGTTTTTGCATTTAAAGTTGACGGTTTATAATATTACTACAAAGTAAACCGAATTTTGTTAAAAATCCAATAATATTAGTTTAAATTGTTAATTATCCATTATCCATTATCCATTGTCCATTGTCAACTATCAATTGTCAATTGGTTTAAATGCTCACATTATTATCACGCAAAACGTTTAACAATAATTCGCGCGAACGGAATAGCCGCGCTTTGACTGTCCCGATAGGAATTTTAAGTTCATCGGCAATTTCCTGATATGACAGTTCTTCGAAATAACGCATCTCAATTAATTTGCGATAACGTGGATGTAATTTTTTGACGATGGTGCGCATTAATATTTCTTTTTGCTGAATTATCATTTTTTCTTCGGGGTCGGGCGTATTGGTTTGCACCGAGTAAAAAGGATCGCTGTCGTCAAAATCCTGAGTCGATTCTATGGGTATATGTTTTTGTTTGAGTTTTTTTTTACGTAAAAAGTCGATGCAATTATTTGACGCAATTTTAAAAAGCCATGTACTAAATGCAAAATTTGGAGTATATAAATGCAGGTATTTAAATGCTTTTCCAAATGTTTCAATGGTCAGGTCTTCTGCGTCTATTTTATTGTTGACCATTTTGAAGAGCATAAAGTATAAAGAGTCGCGATAAAAGTCCACCAATTCGGCAAAAGCTTTTTGATTACCATCCAGAGCTTGTTTGATGGTATAATAATCACGTTTCGCTTTGTCCGAAAAGTTAGGATTTATCGCTTCCATTTACGGTTTTTTGCAAAATAATTCGACATATAGATTCCGGTATTAATAAATGGTAATACAATGTCGAAAATCAGCCAATATGGCAACAAATCGGCTTCTTTCAACCGGCGCATGCTAAAATAAAAAATTACAGTAACATACACAAGTCGCAAACCAAATGCTCCCAAAATACATACCAAAAAAGGTTTATTAAAAATAAGAATGACAAAAGACAAATATAATAAAATACGGCTGGTTATTTCGAGACTCAACAATATTTTGTGTATAAATTTATATCGACCGGACGTTGTAAAATGGCGTTTTTTCTGTGCAAACCATTCAGCAAAAGTATTTTTTGGTTCGGACGATGTGTGACTGTCTGGATGGATTTCTATTTGAGTAATTGATTTGGTGGCGTGCTGGTTAATGAACAAATCGTCGTCGCCCGAAACAATGTCAATATGCGATGCAAAACCTTTGTTGTCGAAAAATAAACTTTTGCGATATGCGAGATTTCTGCCGACGCCCATATATGGAACGCCAACCAAAGCAAACGAAAGATATTGCTGTGCGATAAAAAAAGTATCGTATCGGATAAATTTGTTGACGCCAAAAATTTCGTCCGGATTTTTGATATATCGACCGTAACCAAGTACAATTTTTGTTTTCTCGGTAAAATTCGACTGCATTGCCGACAACCAGTTTTTGCTGCTTACCATACAATCTGCATCAGTCAAAAGAAGCCATTCGTTTTTTGCTGCTTTGATTCCAATGGTTAACGCTAATTTTTTCCCGTGTTCGAATTTTGAATCTTCGCGGATGTTGGTTACATACAAATGTTTGTATTGCGCCGAAAATTCGTTTAACAATAATTCGCTTTCGTCGCTCGAACAATCATTTACAACAATGACTTCGTAGTTTGGATAATCTTGTGTAAGAATGTCTGGTAGAAATTTTTTTAAGTTATCGGCTTCATTTCTTGCACAAATTACTATCGATACCGGTTCTTGTTTTTTTGCAGTTTCTTTTTTTCGATAAATGGCAATGCGCAAATAAAATAACAAATAATAAAGCAATTGTATTAAATAACTTGCAGTAAAAATAAGTATAATAAAAAATAAAAACGGATTTAGTTCTTTAATTTCCTGATTATAATATTCGATAATCTGTGTCACGGCTTATGATTTTGAAGTTTTAAAATTTTAGTTGAAATGGTCTAATAATATTTTTTGCGGTTCGAATGAAATTCGACTTTGTTTTTGTCTTTGGTAATAAATTTTAAAATATGTTTATCAAAATCGGTTTTGTCGTTGTTTAAAAAACCAATTTCAAGCGGAACAAAATATAGGTTTTGTTGAATATGCTCGTCGATATATTGCATGTCGAGGAAACGCACCGCATCTTTTTCGGTGGTGATAATTATTTTCGATTCATTTTCTATGGCATTGAATTTTTTTAAAATCGTATTGATGTCTTTGCGCGAATACGGGTGGTGATCGGGAAATGTCAGATGCACCAAATCTGTTCCAAAACTTTCGAGATACTTTAGCAAATGTTCCGGTTGCGCAATTCCGGTTATTGCCAAAATAGTTGTCTTGTTACTTTTAATTTGCTCATCACTTGCGCTGTTTGTTTTTGCAAATTCGTTATATACCGGTTTTATTTTTCCGTATTTAATTGTTGTAAAATATATAATTTGATACGGAAAAAGTCCAAGATTTTTTTCTATAATCCGCTGTTCAATTGGTTTAATATCGGTTGGCGTTTTTGTTACTACCAAAACATTTGCGCGACGGCGTTCGCTCATGTTTTCGCGCAGTTCGCCCAACGGCAAAATATGGTCTTCCTGCAATGGACGGTTGTAATCAATTAATAAAATAGACAAACCCGGCTCAACCCACCGATGCTGAAATGCGTCGTCGAGCAAAATAACATTTGGATTGACAGTCGAAATAAGTTTATTAATTCCTCTTACGCGGTTTGCATCAACGGCGACAGTAACATTTTGAAATTTGCTTTTAATTTGTTTCGGTTCGTCGCCAATTTCATCGACTGTCGATTTTTCGCTTGCCAGAATGTAATTTTGTGTTTTGCGTTTATAACCTCGACTCAATACTGCAAGTTTGTAATCTTGCTTTAATAAATCGATTAAATACTCTATGTGCGGCGTCTTACCAGTTCCACCCACAGTTATATTGCCAACCGAAATAACAGGAAGATCAAACTCTACGGAGCTTAATATTTTCAGGTCGAACAAGGTGTTGCGTGTGCCTGTGATTATTTTGTAAATAAGTGCCAATGGGAAAAGTAACCATTTAAAGGCGGTTTTTTTTTGCGACATAATTTGTCTGATATTGATTTTTATTTTACAACCTGACGTTGTAAAAAATGATTGAATAATTTTCAGGATTTTTTACATTGACTGTAATGCAATCGTAAAAAATCCTGAACGATTAATTTGTTAATTAATTGTATATTCGAACGGCAAACGCGCTTGAATACCTTGATATTTTATTGCTTGTTTTACTTGTTGATAATATTTGTAATTTTCGCCCAGTTCACGTTGAATCATTGATTTATCTTCGCCGGTCAGGTTTTTAATTATTTTTGTAAATGTATCTTCTTCTTCGGGTAAAATGGTAATGCGGTAGTCTTTGAGTTTTGCTTTGTTCGCCGCGATAACAATTGCAGTATCCATTCCGCCGAAAACGTCAATCAGACCAATTTTTTTAGCATTAACGCCATCCCAAACTCTGCCTTGACCAATGCTGTCAACAGCCGATTTTGTCATTCGTCTGCCTTCTGCAACGTGAGTGATAAATGCGTTATAAATATGTTCAATTCCGTCTTGCAATACTGCGCGCTCTGCCGGTTGCATTTTACGCATCGGCGAACCCATGTCAGAGTAAGTGTTTGTGGTTACGCGATCTGTTGTGATACCAATTTTGTCGCTCATAAATTTTTCGATATTCATAAACAAACCAAACACGCCAATAGAGCCGGTTATTGTTGTGGGTGACGCAACAATTGTATCGGCAGCGCAGGCAATATAATAACCACCGGATGCAGCTACGTCGCCAAATGATGCAATGACTGGTTTAACTTTTTTTGCCAGCACCATTTCGCGCCAAATAATTTCGGACGCCAAGGCGCTACCACCGCCAGAATTGACACGTAAAACTATTGCTTTAATATTATCGTCAAGGCGCGCTTTGCGGATGGCTTTCGAAATGCGCTCCGAGCCAATTTCGTTGTCGTCGCCATCGCCGCTTACAATTGAACCGGTCGCAAAAATAACTGCTATTTTGTTGTGGCTGATTTTACTGTTGTCGTTAATTTTTGCAGGGACTTTGGCGTATTTCGATAAGGTTACCAAGCGTAAATCGTTGTCTTTATCAATTCCGCTTAATTTCTTTAATTGCGTAATGATTTCGTCTTTATATTTTACGCTGTCAATAAAATTATATTTGACGGCTTGTTCGGCGTCTTTTATAGTAAGATTGTCGGCATATTTGTTAAGATCGGCGACAGAAATTTTGCGCTCTTTGCTGATTCCTTCAGTCAAATGATTCCAGATTGAACCGACGAAAGTTTTTACTTGTAAACGGTTTTCGTCGCTCATTTTGCTTAGGAAAAATGGTTCGACAGCGCTTTTGAATTTTCCGTGTTTGATAATTTCTGGTTCGATTCCAAGTTTGTCGAGTGCGCCTTTAAAAAACGTGCTGGTTACGCTCAAGCCCATAAACGGCAGATAACCTTCGGGATTAATAAAAACATGGTCGGCAACTGTCGATAAATAGTACGAGCCGTTGGTATAAAGTTCACTGTACGATAGAATAAATTTGCCCGATTTGCGGAAATCAATCAGCGCGTTCCTTATTTCTTCGATGGTCGAAATACCGGCTGGAATATACGAAACGTCAAGATAAATGCCTTTGATGTTGTCGTCTTTTTTTGCTTTTTTGATGTTTTCGAGAATGTCGTACAATCCTAATTTTTTAACCGGATGCATGTTTGTAAAACTGAAATCGGCATAAGGATTATCGTTGCCACGGTCGGCAATTGAATTGTCGAGCGTAATTTGCAGCACAGAATTTTTTTCGATAGCCAGTTCTTCTTTACCTGACGATGAAACCATTGACGAAACGATTCCAATAAATATAAGTACCATCAAAATACTCGATACGATAATTCCGAGTATGGTTGCTAAAAAACATTTTAAAAAAATTTTCATCTTTGTAATTTTTTATGATTTGTTAATTGTTTTTGTGCGTTTGCCTGATTTTTCGAACAAAACGAAAATTTTGTTCATAAAAACAGTTAAAGTTTAACTCACAAAAATAGGAAATATTAAATTGTTATAAAACTCAAATGCAAAAATTGTCGAAAGTAATTTTATTATTGGGCGGAAATATTGGCGACAGAGCTTATTATCTGAATAATGCAATTAATTTAATTCGAAAAGAAATTGGAAAGGTTTTAATTTGCTCGTCGGTTTACGAATCTGCACCATGGGGTTTTGAAGATGCGAATGCTTTTTATAATCAGGTCGTCGTTTTAGAAACAACCTTAGATGCAATGGTTGTGTTAAAAAAAAATCAGTTTATCGAAAAAAAACTTGGTCGAACGCGGAATGCAAATGGTTATGAATCGCGCTGCATTGATATTGATATTTTATTTTTCGACGACTTGATTTTGAATGAAGCAAATTTACAAATTCCGCATCCACGTTTGCATTTGCGACGTTTTACGCTGATGCCGTTAGTTGAAATCTTACCTGATTTTATTCATCCTGTTTTTCGCAAAACTATGCAACAATTGTTTGACGAATGTAAGGATTTGTTGATGGTGAAGAAAATAAAATAGATATAAAAATCTAAAATGAAATTTGAACCACAAAGGCGCTCAAAGGATTTTCACAAAGTCACGCAAAGTAAAAAAAGTGAATGAAGAATCTTAGTGAAACTTTGTGAAATCCTTTGTGTTACTTTGTGGTTTTCTTTTTCAATTTACATTTTCAGGTAGATATTTATTTTGCACCATAAGCTAAATCGCCGGCGTCGCCAAGACCGGGAACGATGTAAGCTTTTACAGTCAGTTCGTCGTCTATTGCGGCAGTCCAGAATGTAATATTTTCGATGTCTTTGTGTAAATATTTGTCCATGTAATCAAGACCTTCGCGACTGGCAATTACAGAAACAATGTGCGTGTGTTTTGGAATTCCTTTTTCCAACAATGCTTTGTAAGCCAAAACCATCGATGCTCCTGTTGCGAGCATCGGGTCGGTGAGAATAACTACTTTGTCTTCGGTTGGTGGCGACGAAATGTAACCGAAATCTATTTCGAAAGTGCCGTCTTTGTGATATTTGCGGTAAGCCGAAATAAATGCATTGTCGGCTTTGTCGAATATGTTTAACATGCCTTGATGTACAGGCAAACCGGCGCGCATAATAGATGCGACTAATACATTGTCTTTGAGTTGTGGAACTTCGGCAATGCCCAATGGCGTTTGCACTGAGCAAGGTTGATATAACAAAGTCTTACTGATTTCGAAGGCGAAAAATTCGCCGATTCGTTCCAGATTTTTTCTGAAACGCATCCTGTCTTTTTGAATTTGTTCGTCGCGTATCTCCGAAACAAACTGATTCAAAATAGATTTCTTTTCGCCAAGATTGATTATCATAATTATATACTTTAGATTTTTCGTTGCTGCAAATGTATAATTTTAATTTGTTTCGAAATAATTTTAATTTATCTTTTAAATATTTTTATGTACCACGGTAAGATATTTCGTTTGATGGTTAAATATTTGCAGGATTGTGCGCCGAATCCGGCATAAAATCGTGCAATTCCATCGTTGTTTGAGCCTTCAAAATCGAGCGTTAAAAATTTCTCGGAATAATTGCTGATGTAATAATTGATGATGAGAAACATAGCACTGTTTTCTTTGCCTTCGGGACTCGATACCGATAAAAGAAAAATACTTTTCTGATGGCTGCTGATTAAAAATGCTGCCGCACAAAGTTGATTCTGTGGATTGTAACACGCATACATTTCGCCCATTTTATTGGCAATGGCGAATGTTATAATTTTGTATAACTGGTCGTAATGTTCGCGTTTGAAACCTAATTTTTCGCCAACATGTTCAGCATAAAACTGAAGCATTTGCGATGGAATAATGTTTTTATTTACAACCATTTTATTGGTTAACGCTTTACTCAAATTGCGTTTGGTGTTGGTCGAAAATGTTTTGAAAGTACTTTCATAGCTTTCTATTAAATCGAGTTCGTAAGTTACGTTTGTTTTAAAGACATTGGGCAAAGTTTGAATATAATTTGATGTATTGAGTTTTATATCGACAAACCTAAATTTTGATGGAATTGCATCGAGAAATTGTTTGACAATTTCTGCTGTAATATATTTTGCCGAGAAAACGCCAAGTTGTTGCGTAAATACAGGTTGGTAAAGATATTGAATGTTGTATTTCGATTTTTTTGTTAAAGGCATTATTATTTCGTAATCGCCACTTACAAGCGCGTCCCAGTTTTCGCATACAATGTCGAGATACCACGAATACACATACACATTTCCATTTACGGCTGTATTTACACAACGATTCCATTTTTTTATGTCGATGTCGGCATGTTTTATGTATTCGATTTTCACGGAATTATTTTCGTTTTGGATTTTTATTTTCAATAGCTAACTTGTGCGTTCGATAAAAGACTTTCGATTTTAAGTTTATCTTCGTTAGCTATTTGGTTATTTTCGAGTTTTAATTTTTTCAGATTTTGTAACAACACAATGTCGAGCGGCAATTTTGTAATTTTATTATTTGCAAGATTTAATTCTGTTAAATTTTTCAGATTGCTGATTGGTGTTGGAATATCGCTTATTTGATTGTCCGACAGATTTAATTTTTCGAGCGACGTCAATTTAAATATTTCGGGAGGTATTACGGTAAAATTGTTTTTTGATAGAAACAGAATTTTAATATTTTCGAGTTTTGTTATTTCTTTTGGCAATTTCGAAAGTTGGTTACTCATCAAATATAGCTTATCTAAATTTTCGAGATATTGAATTTCGGACGGTAGATTTGTCAATTGGTTTCCCCACAAATCGAGCGTTTCAAGGTTCTTAAACCGGCTTATTTCTTTTGGTAATTCGGTTATTTGATTTTCGTTTAGAAATAAATGTTTGAGCGACTGTATTTGTGTTAAAACCAATGGCAGTGTGGTAAATTTATTTTTTGACAATACCATTGTTTCTATCGATTTTAAATTTGCAAAATCGTCAGGCAAATTGGCGATGGCGTTGTCTCTTAAAATAAAATTCTGGAGTTTTTCGAGTTTACCAAAACCAACCGGCAACGATGGAATATTGTTTTCTGATAATGATAAATATTGCAAATTAACGAGTTTAGAAATTTCAGCAGGAATTTCATTGAGCCGGTTCTTCCGAGCGTTAAATCTTAACAACATAGTGAGATTGCCAATTTCGGCAGGCAATTTTTCCAGATTATTTTCCATCACCAATAATTCCTGCAATGCTGTTAGTTTGCCGATTGATTTTGGCAATTTCGAAATTCTGTTTAACGATACGTTCAATTCTTTCAATTCGGTTAATGTTCCGATGTTTTCGGGCAAATCGCTTATTTGGTTGTTTCGGAGAATAAGTTTTTGCAAATTTTTAAACTTAAATATCTGTGATGGAAATTTGGTAAGTTTGTTTTCTTTCAAATCGAGCATTAAAACTTTTTCTGGCGTTTTTAATGCTTCGTCGAGATTTGTAAAACAATTTTCGGGGGCAATGGTTTTTACAGTTTCCTGTGCTTGTAACGGTAATGTCAATAAAGAAAATATTGCAGCGAATATAATCAATTTCATAATTCAGGATTTTTTAAAAACCGGTTTCGAACTATACAAATTTGTAATTTCTAAATTACAAATTTATTATTTTTTTTCAAAATCGTATGACTAAAAGTGCAGCATTTTTTTTAATGACCAATCTTTTTTGCGAAATCTAAATTTGTTTTGTAACTGCACGCATCGGTTGTATTTCGTAGCTGCAAATTGCTATTGCAGGGTCGCCAGCAATTAGTTCATTTAAATGTTCGTCGCTATCCACTCTTACAACTGCAATGCCGTAACCTCCATTTACGTCCATTACCGGACCTAAAACAAGCACTATTCCGTTGTTAATAAAAGGCGACCAATAGGCGACATGTTTTTGCATAATCGATTTTTCGCTGTCGGACATGTCCTGCATAAATGTTTTTCGTGGCGGAATTAATTTCAAAAAGAAATCTTTTTTCATTCGTCGCTTTGGTTAAAAAAATGTGGACAATGTTAATCAATCAACATCATCCACATTTCAATTTTTAATTTTTAATTTTACACTTCTCTTGCCAGGTCTTGTTGTTTATTGGCTTGTGGGTCTGAGCCTAAAATACGTTTTATCAGATTGTCAACCATCGAGAAGAAAAATTCGACGCTGTAACCGCTGATAAACGAAATTGCCAATGGCGAATACATTGCCAAACCTGACGTATTGTTACTGTCGAAAAACATGCGGACTGTCAAACCAACCAATGCGCCAAGGAATATACGGAGCAGGAATTTTATATTCGAATCGCGGCTGTAATCAATGGCTTCGAGTTGCGACGTGAAACTGCGCAATACAAATGCAAATGCACCGATAAGTCCGTACAACAATGGCAATATGTAAAGATTCATAACATCGAGCGGACTTTTGGCAGCATTCACAATCATTTGTATAGTATCTTCATGTTCGGCAAACGATTCTTCGGGATTCATATAAAGCGCTTCTTTGTAAAATCCGTACTTTAGTTGAATTGAATCTTTTTCGGTATAAAATGTCTGCAATTCTTTTATTTCCTTGGGACGCTTTGTTATTAACCAATCTTCGATGTTAAAAACGATGGTCAACAATTTCATGTGATGTTGCCAAAGTTGGAAATTTACTTCTTTTAATTTAAACTTTGCTTCTTTGACTGCCTGGTTTTGGTCAGTTTGCGCTTCAGCGTCTTCTGCCTTAATTATGTCAGCGAATAGAAAAGGAATATTGCCCCCGTTTTGATTAATAGCCCCCCATATTTCGCTTCGTTCTTTTTCCAATTCTTTTATATGATCGTGAATTTTATTGGCAGAATAAACTAAATTATTTCCAATCAAAGAATAGACCTGTACTATCAGCATTAGAATCACAAAAAGTAAAGCTGTCAAAGTATATGAATTAGCAACGCGTTGCGCTTCCGACGAGCGTATTTTTAATACTTTTTCGAGCCATGTATTAGGTTTGTCGCTAATTGTGATGGCTTCGATTTCTTTTGCTTTTACATCGCCGAGCGCTTTTGCAATGTGCGTATAAGCTTCCCAAAAATCGGCTTCTTCTTGCGGTGTCCAGGTGCCATCTTGCACTGCTTCTTTAAAGATGGTAAAGACTTCGATATCTTGTTTATCAATTGGTATTCCATTTTCAGCGCCATAAGAAAGCAATATTTGTGCTTTACGCAAACCTTCTATTACTAATTTATTTTTGACCATCTCGTGTGCCTGCGAATCGCTTTTGATTCCCGTTCTGGTTGATGTCGGAGCATCTTTTATTGGCGGTTCCGGATTTCGTGTGGCATCTGAAGCTGCACCTGCTGGTGGTTCTGGAGTAGGAGCGTTTTCGGTAACTTCTGCGTCTTCTATTTTATCGTCTTTCTTTGCCATATAAATTTTGGTTTAGGTATTAATACTTTAGCTAATCTTTAACTTCAATTTTAAACAACTTTATTCGCCTAACGCTTTTGAGATGTCGTCAAACGGAATTTTATTGACGGTTGCAATAAAATCTGCGTCGGTTTTAAAACCATAACCTTTTATTGAAATCAACGATGCGTTTAGTGGTACCTGAAGATCGTAATCGTTGCTTTCTTTTTTCATCAAACCTTTGCGCGAACCAAGTTTAAGCACTTTGGTATTTGCACCTGCAGCTGCCATAAACATTGGATTGTTGAGCATCATCGAAACCGATTGAATCATTGGAGAGTTGCCAACAATATTCATTTCAAAATAATTTGAGTTATCGGTCGAACTGGTGTATTTGCGCGAAATACTCAAACCGCCACCCATCATACTCATTCCGGCGGTTCCTGCATTGTCGTCATTCAATTTTTCCATTTTAAAACCATTAATGTCGGCGGGGAGTTTATCGCCAATTGAGCTGACCATTAATTTATTTATTTCGGTAATTGCAAACTGCAAACTTGTCGATGCGTCTTTGTAATTTTTCGCTTTCAACGCAGTGGTTGCTTCGTTAATAAAATCTTCGGCAGTTTGTTGTGCCAGCAACGAAATTTGAAACATCAATATCAATCCCAGAATTCCAAGAAAGGTAATTTTTTTCATTTTGTTTAATTTTAATTGGTTAATACAACAAATATATAAATCTATTTTGACGATTACAAAGTATTTGCTGCATAATTTATGAAACTTAAAGTTCGTTTTAAAAAATATTTAGATTTCAAGATGTTAAGGTGATGTTTGAAAAGATAAACTTAGCGCTATTTTCGATTTATGAGCGGAATTCACAAATAAATTCTTGAAGCGATGAGCGGATTTAGTTTGAATTAAAAATCGCTCAATGTCAGATGCAATTCGGCTACCGGTTCTTTTAAAATCGACAAATCTAAATAGTCGAACGTCGCCAAAGCAATCATTGCGGCGTTATCTGTTGACCATTTTATGGGTGGCAAACTTAATTCGACTTGCATTTTTTGACAAAGCTGAGTTGCGGTTGCTCTTAGTTGCGGACTTGCCGCTACGCCACCGACAATTGCAAAGGATTTGACAGGAAATGTTTTTAAAGCAAGTTTAGATTTTGTTACCAACACTTCCATGACTGCCTGCACAAACGAAGCTGCAACGTCTTCGAAAACCGGTTCTTCGCAGGCATCGAGATAACGAGAAACGGCAGATTTTAAACCGGAAAATGAAAATTCGAAACCGGTTTTTAATAAAGGACGGGGAAAATTAATCGTTGGATTTCCTTTGGCGGCAAGTTTATCAACTGCCGGACCGCCCGGATAACCAAGTCCTAACATTCTGCCGACTTTATCATACGTTTCGCCAACCGAATCATCGCGCGTAGAGCCAAGCATTTGAATATTGGTTGCACTTTCCATGTACGCCAGAAATGTATGTCCGCCCGAAACCAACAAAATAACTGCCGGATATTTTACTCTTTGTTGTTCCAAGTCTGCGCTGCGTAAATGTCCACGCAAATGATTGATGCCGATTACGGGTTTATTCCAGCCAATTCCTAAACCAACCGCAGTATTTAATCCGACCAAAACAGAACTGATTAATCCCGGTCCCCGCGTTACACCAATTGCTTTTATTTGTTCCGGTTTTATATTTGCACGTAAAAAAGCTTCGTGTACAGTTGGTAAAATCGATGAAATATGTGCTCGTGCTGCAAACTCAGGATAAATTCCACCAAAAGCATTATGAACATCTAATTGCGAAGAAACAACAGAGGATAATACTTGTCCGTTTGAATCGACGAGTGCAACTGCTGTATCGTCGCACGAAGTTTCAATTCCCAAAATTATATCAGTCATTTTGTATAATTTTAAATAATTCGTCGTATTGAATTCGTCCGGTTCTTTCAATTACCGGCGGATTCAACCGGCAGTTTACAATGGTTGACGGAATATTTTCGACAATTCCTCCCTCGATTACCAAATCCGGCGTTCCATTTAATTCAGAAAGAATATCTTTAATATTAATAGGCGTTGTAGGTGTTCCGTGTTTATTTGCACTGGTAACCAACAATGGTCCCGTTATTCTCAAAACTTCCAACAATCTTTCATCATTCGGAATTCTGATGGCACATTCTTCTCTGCCTTTTAACCAAGGCAATAATGGTTCTGGTTTAAATCCAAGAACAATTGTTAAGTCGCCGGGTACAAAAGTTGAATTAAATAAACGCATGACGGCTGGATATAAATCAACACCAAAAACTTCCAATTCTTTTACTGACGCCACCATTATCGGTAAATTGGTTGTGCGTGGACGTTCTTTTAGTTCGAATATTTTATCGACAGCTTTTTCGTGCAACGGACTTGCAGCCAAACCATAAACAGTATCGGTAGGAAGTAATACGACTCCGCCATTTAACAAACATTCTGCAATATTCTCAACATTCATATTTATGTCGTTTTTTCAGTTATTGGTACAGCAAATTGCGGAAATTTCAGCGCACGGTCTAAAAACAAATGACTCTTTTCTACTAATATCCTTGCATTTCCAAAAAGAAGTCCGCTGTCATGTATTATTTTGTTGGGTAATAAATTCTTAATAATCTCTTTATGAAAACCAACGACTACAAATTCGTCAATATTATTTACTAACTGCGGAACAACATTGTTGACTGTCCCGTAATCGATCGAAATTAATTTATTGTCGTTATAAAAACCAATATAAGCATTGCCACTGATTGATTTAACGGTACTAATTACGGGCAACGAATATTTTTCGTAAGCATCTAAACCTGCTAATTCCATAGAAGGCACCGGACAAACCGAAATTCCAAGACTGTAAGCAAGACTGTTGGCAAATGCAATGCCAGTACGCACACGACTTGTTCCGCCGGGACCAATGTCAACAATAATATTTGAAATGTCTTTGACTAATATTCCGGTTTGTTCTAAGCATTTAGTCATTAATAAAGCAATTTCTTTATTGTCCTGAATTTGTAGATCGTCAGAATGGAATAATAGTTTGCCGTTGTCTCCCAAAACCAAAGCAAATTGCCCCGAAGATGTTGATATACCTAATGTCAGCATGGCAAAAGATTTGGTAATTTTTGATTTAACGTATTCATAATTGAATTGTACTTTTCGCCTTTGCAATCGAATGTAATTTTTCGCGTATCTGTTTCATTTGCATCGTACGCTAACGAAATCAAAAAATATTCGTCGAAATATTCCGAAAATTTTAACCCCCATTCAATAATAACGATCGATTGCGAAAAATAATCATAGAGTCCGATGTCATTAAATTCGTCAAAAGTATTTATTCTGTATAAATCGATGTGCAATAACTGTGCAGTTGCGGAATTATAAAAATTCGCAATACTAAAGGTCGGGCTTGTAACAAGATTTTGCGAACAAAGTCCGTCGGCAAATCCTTTTACAAAGTGCGTTTTGCCTGTACCTAAATCGCCGTCCAGAATAATTAAATCTCCGCTATTAAATAATGAAGCAATTGTCTTGGCTATTTGCTTTGTTTCATTTTCGCCTTTCGAAGTTACACGAAATTTCATAATTTGTCATTTTAATGGGCAAACCAAAGAGCCTGTCTCAAAACTAAGTTTTTCACCGCAAAGACGCTAAGACGCAAAGACTTTGTGTTGTCAATTTAAGACTTTGTGTCTTTGCGCCTTTGCGGTAAAATTGGCTCTGAGACGGACTCTTTAATGAAACGGATTATTTATTATGTACCACCTGATAATTCATGTTTACAAACAAGTTTGCGCTGTCGCGCAATGCCTGCACCATTTTGTGCTCTTGTTCAAGAACCGCCATACGATATTCGTTTTGGGGTTCTTTGCCGCGAACAACCTGTGCTTTTTTAGTTTCATGGTAGGTTAATTCGATAAAGACGCGCAAATCGATGCCTTCGGTTTTTATGGCATACAAACCGTCAACAATTATCATATCAATATCCTTGAAATCGGTAATAAGTGTATCAACTTGTTCGGTAACTAAATCGACGCAAGGCATGGTTGCTTTTTTGCCTTCTTTAAACTCGTTGATGTTCTGATAAATTTTATCCCAATCGTATTCGCTGTAACCAACACATTTTTCGATGCCGTTTTTCTTGCGCCATTCTGTGCGTTCTAATGGAAGAACATGGTAATAGTTGTCGATATGAATTGGTTTTGTACAGATGCCTTCTTTTTTCAGAAGTTTTGCAACTACATGCGCCAATTCGGTTTTACCTGAACCAGATTCGCCAGAAATGCCAATCATATATTTTGGTTTGCGCTCTTTCATTACGCGCTCGAAAATTGCCTGTCCGGCTTTTTCGTGTTTTTCGGTTATTAACAATACATCGCCTAACATGGTTTTATTTTTTTAGTTAAACATTTTTCGGACAACAAAATTAATCGAAATTATTTATTCGTGAAAATCTATTTTAAAAAACAGCTTTTTTTAAATCATAGATCGAATAAAACTGGAACGTGGATTTTCAATATGGATTGCAATTTTTTTTCGTTAGCAATTATTCCGCACGGCAAAAAAAACAAATGATAGAATATTAATTTTGAAACAAAAAAAATCCTAAATTTGCTCATGTTAAATTAAAGACATTTGATTATGAAAAAATGTATGTTCGTTTTTTTGACACTTATAGCAGCTATAAGCGTCCATGCACAGCAACGTGGCTTTGGTAAAATAGAAGTTTCGGTGAAAAATGATGCCGGAAATAGTAACAAAGAATTGTTGTACGACGAAAGTCATGCACTTATTATTGGAAATTCAAATTATACAAATGGCTGGAATCAGTTGAATGGCGTTAAAACCGATATTATTGAAATTAAAAAAGCGCTGGAAAGTTTAGATTTTTCGACTGTTGTAAAAGAAAATTTACAAACCAAAGAAGAATTTGATAATGTATTAAACGATTTTCTCGCCAGCCATGAAAATGCAAACAAAAAGATTCGGCTTTTGGTTTATTATGCCGGACATGGATATTCTATCGACGGACAGCAAGGAAAAGTTGGTTATTTAATTCCAACATCAGCACCAGAGCCGACTAATAATTTATTTAAAACCAAAGCCTTTCAAATGGAACAAATAAAAACCATTACAGCCAATTATACTGTAAACCATTTGTTATTTGTTTTCGATGCTTGTTTTGCCGGAACTATTTTTTCATCGGTTCGGGGTAGTTTGAATCCCGAAATAAACAACAAAACAAAAAATCCGGTGATACAATTTGTAACAAGCGGCGATGCAGGCGAAGAAGTTAACGATTTAAGTGAATTTAGGAAAATGTTTGTCGATGCCATTACAAATCCAAATACCGAAGCCGATAACAATCACGACGGTTATGTTACCGGCGAAGAATTAGGCTTTTATCTTTCAAACAATTTGCCGCGCTTTGTACAAACACAGCACCCAAAATATGGTAAAATTAATAAACAGGAATTGAGCAAGGGCGATTTTGTTTTTGTTTTACAAAAAAAGAATGATGGCGTTAAGCCAATTGTAAATGCCACAACCAACGAAGACGACAACGTGAAACCCGTTTTTAACCCGGGTAAAGTAAAAGTAGAATATGGTGGCATAAGCATTAATTCAGAAATTGGTGGTACGTTGTACATTAATAATACTGAATATGGTGCAATTGCAGCAAACAGTACCGATAATAATATTGAAAAATTAAAAATTACCGACGAACCATATACGGTAGAAATACGCGGCAATGAAACTTTTACAACGCAAGTAAATTTAATAAAAGACCGCAGCGTAACTGTAAACGCAAAAAGCACAAAGAGAAAAGCTGTTGTAAACAAAACCAACAATGCAACCGATTTGCCCGACCGCTTTGCCGACAGCCGCGATGGAAAAGTTTACAAACTCAAAATAATAGGCGACCAAACTTGGATGGCAGAAAACCTTGCTCACGACACTGTAAACGGTTGTTGGGCTTACGATAATATTAAAAGCAATGTAACCAAATACGGTTATCTGTACAATTACGAAACCGCAAAAAATGTTTGCCCAAGTGGCTGGCATTTGCCAAGCGACCAAGAATGGCAAACTTTGGAAACTGCATTAGGCATGAGCAGTAGTGATGCAAATAGCACAGGCTATCGTGGTGCACCAGTTGGCACAAATTTAAAAAATACAGATGGTTGGAATAATAGCGGCAACGGAAGTAACCAAAGCGGCTTCGCCGCCCTTCCTGGCGGCTACCGCAGCACAGACGGCACGTTCGACCGCGTTGGCGACTACGGCATCTGGTGGAGTTCTACTGCCTACGCTGCGTCGACCGCATGGAGCCGCGGCTTGTACTGCGATGGAGCCTCAGTGAGCCGCGGCATCGACGATAAGGCGTACGGTTTTAGTGTGCGCTGCGTTAGGGATTAGATTATTTGGTTATTTGAAAATTCGATTATTTTAAAATTTTTTTTTCAGGATTGTGTAACCTATACTTTACATTACTGTAATTTTATGGAATGATAATTGTTATTTATCGTTGGTCATAAATTGCAAAAAAATAATGACTGTTGCTGAAATATTAGTTAAAGAAAACCAGAACACGTCAACTATTTTTTTGTTTAAAGAAGGTATATTTTGGCGAGCTTACGAGCGGTCAGCATTTGTCTGTGTTGAAACTTTGACAAAGTTTATAGATTAAAGAATAGGCTTTAAATAAATTATCACGACAATATAAATTACCCAAAGACCGAAAACAATTTGCGAAAATGCGTCTTTCAATAAAAGCGTTGTGGGGTCGCCTTCGTCGCTGTATTGTTTGCTTTCGCTCAACTGAATAAAACGAAAAATACCAAGCACCACAAAAATTGTTGAAAACACCAATTTATCAGTCCCGAAAATTTCTGTAACTTTAGCGTCAATTGTATAAAGCATATAAGCCGTTAAAGTGATGGTAGCACAAATATAAATTAATTTGTCAAGCATATCGACAGTATAATTTTTCAGAACTTTGCGGTGTTGAACAGCATTGTCTTGCAATATTTTTAATTCTGACTTGCGTTTTATCAATGTCAGAAAAAGCGCGATAAAAAATGTAATTACTAAAATCCAATTCGACGGCACGACTGCAATTGCGTAACATCCTGCAAGCACACGAATGACAAAATTTACAGCCAAAGTAATGCTTTCAATAAGGTTGACATTTTTTAATCCGAAATTGTACGCAAGATTTGTCATAAAATAAAATAACAATGCGATACGGAAATTTATTGGTAACAAAAAATTCAAAATCCCAACAGAAATAGCAAACAAAGTCATTATAATCAACGCTAAACTTATACCAATTTCGCCCGACGGCAAAGGACGATTTTTTTTTCGTGGATGCAACCGGTCTTTGTCAATATCCAAAATATCATTTAGAATATATAACGCCGAACCGGTAAAACTGAAAAGCAAAAACGCCAGCAGTGTAGCTTTAATAGAATTAATCTGAAACAAATGCAACGAAAAAACCAATGGAAAAATGACAAACACATTTTTCAACCAATTAGTAATTCTGATTAATTTTAAATATTTCATCATTTTTAAAATTGAAAATAAATAAGTTGATATAGAAAAATATTTTTGAGAATTTCTGACATGACCTATTTATTTGTGCGCAATTCCTGTAAATTCTGTGTATGCTTTTTCAATAGCTTCGTAAAATAAATCGCCTTGCAATTTATAACCGCTTTCGGTCAAATGTACTTTGCCGTTTGTAGATAAACCTTTGTCGAACCAATCGTTAATTGAACCTTTGCCACCCATGACAGTATAAAAGTCCCAGACTGCACAGCGGTGCGCTTTTGCAAGTCGCATTAAAACATTTCGAATTGTTGTAGTATGATGATTTATTTTTTTGTTCGGTAACATGTCATCACCCGGAACTGTTAATATTATTGCTGAATTTGGAACTGCTACAATAATTCTTTTAATCAATAAGTCATAATTATTTTCAAATTTCAAACTGTCAAATTTAGTTGAATATGCGTCGTTTGTTCCTAACGAAATAATTGTCAAATTTGGATTTAAGGCAGCTAAATGTTTTGGTAATAAATTAGGTTTTAGAAAAGACGTAACTTCGGCGCTATTTACCCCAAAAGAATTATACACAATTCCAGGATTGTCGTTCTCAAGAATGATTCCGTACAAAGTATATTTTTTTTGCTGCCGCGACGTTTTGCTAAATTGAATATCGAGCGACTCGCAAATCGAATCGAAAAAATATTCGCTGTACCCAAGTTCTTCGTAATTCTGAACCCAAGCATTGTCGGGCAAATATTTAACAACTACATCAAAGTTTTCGATTCCGAAATCGTGAAAAAGTTTGACGCGATTGAATTTGTAATCCAATTGATTTGTCGATGGAAAACTGATTTGTAAACGCGCTTTCGGATCGTGCGTAGTAACAGAAATTCCGGCAAGTCCAAGTTCACCAATTATTTTGCGCGACACAATTTTTGAAGTTTCCCAGTTTCCCCAAGCGGCGGTGATGTAATCAGCCGGATTGTTGGTGTGTGCAGCTTTGTAAGGAAAAATGCAACCGCGACCGCCATTCATGTTTGGCAAAAATGTTTGCAAACGATAGCGCACCTGACCGGTAAAAATGTCAGCCTGAATGTGCGAGTCGCCAATGTGCGCAATATTTATTTTGCCTTTTGCATTTGCGCTTACTTCATTGATGCGTGCAAAGAATTGTTCAAATTTCGAACTGTCTTCGAAAAACTGCAAATAGTTTTTTTCGTAATTTATAAAATCGTATTGCTTCAACTTAACTTTTTTCGGCAAGGTCGTGTCGGGCGTTGCGCATCCAAATAAAAAAAATAATATCAGCCAAATATATTGATTGAGCATCATGGTAATTGGTTTTTAAAATTTTGTTTATTCTGACTTTTCATTTTTGTAAATTCTTGTTTGTAATACAGGAAAAGTATTTGTAGGTTGTCATTGGAATTTCAAATTTGAAAACTTTCCTTTTCATCGCAATCGAATCGGGTGGCAAACTGTTAACACGAATTCCATTCGCCGGAAACAATACGCAGATTATTCCCGGAAAAACAAAAATAGCTATCAGACGAATCAAAACGTGAAAAGGTTTCATAAAAAAAATATTGCAACATGCAACCCTAATAATTTTGGAATTATTACTTTTGTACCAAAATTTATGGAGATGATTGTTTTTAAAACTTTATCATAACAAGACGCAAATATATAAAATTAACCACTATTTGCGACTTACACGACTACGTTTTTCCATAAATTTATTTGTACTAATAATAATGTATCAATGAATAAAAACTATTTTTGTGTAATTATGGCAGGCGGCGTCGGAAGCCGTTTCTGGCCCCTAAGCAGGATTCCGCGTCCAAAGCAATTCTTGGATGTTTTGGGCACGGGACGTTCTCTTTTGCAACAGACGTTCGACAGATACGTGGCTATTTGTCCGCCCGAAAATATTTTTGTTGTAACAAACGAATCGTATAAAGAATTGGTCGAGGAACAACTGCCGTTGATGAATCGCGAAAACATTTTGCTCGAGCCGATGCGTCGCAACACAGCGCCTTGCATTGCGTATGCAAATTTTCGAATCAAAAGTATCAATCCCAATGCGATGGTTATTGTTGCACCGGCTGACCACCTGATTTTAAAGGAAGCAGAATTTCATCGCGTCATTCGAAAAGCATTAGATTTTACCGAAAAAAATGATGCCTTGTTAACGCTCGGAATCAAACCCAACAGACCGGAAACCGGTTACGGCTATATTCAAATTCAGGCTGATCCAACACGCAACATCCATTCAATAACCGATGTGGTAAAAGTAAAAACATTTACCGAAAAGCCAAACATCGAAATGGCAAAAATATTTTTGCAAAGTGGCGAATTTTATTGGAACTCCGGCATGTTTATCTGGTCGTTGAAAAGTATTATGGCGTCTATGAAAACAAATCTGCCAGAAATAATTCAGTCTTTCGAAAAAGGCGAATCAAATTTTGGAACGCCAGAAGAAAAAGATTTTATCCGCAAAACATATTCAGAATGTAAAAGCATTTCTATTGACTACGGAGTAATGGAAAAAGCAGATAATGTGTATGTATTGGGCACCGAAATTGGTTGGTCAGACCTTGGTACTTGGGGTTCGCTTTACGAAAATTCTGAAAAAGATAAAAACAACAATGCTGTAATTGGAAAGAATATTAAAGTTTATAATACAAAAAATTGTATTGTTAATGCAAGTGGAAAAAAACTTGTTGTACTCGAAGGAATAGAAGATTGTATTGTGGTTGAAACCGATGATGTTTTGATGATTTGCAATAAACAAAACGAGCAAAACATCAGACAAATTGTAAATGCAGTTGAATTGGAAATGGGCGAAAATTATATTTAATGCAAAGTATTTTGCATATTAAAAAGAAATTACTTACTTTTAAAAAATTTTTCTAAAATAATACGATATGGAAATTCAAAATCATCTTTTAGTTGGTGATAATGTTTCTTTTATAAAAGCCACCACACACGGAGGTCCGTATAAACCGGGCGACCTCGACACAATTATAATGCACTTTACGTCGGGACCAAATCCAAAATCGGCGGTTTCGACATTCTTAAATCCACGCATGAATGTTTCGGCGCATTTGATAATTGGACGGGACCAAACCATTATTCAGATGGTGCCATTTAATCTTATTGCTTGGCACGCCGGCAAAAGCGAGTATAAAGGGCGCATAGGTTTCAATAATTATTCAATTGGAATCGAAATTGACAATGCCGGTATATTAACCAAAAGCGGCGATACATATCGAGCATGGTTTGGAACAGAATATCAGGAAAGCGACGTAATTCAGGCAATCCACCGCAACGAAAAAGACCCGCGATATTGGCACGCTTATACCGATTGGCAACTTGAAACAGTTGATCAAATAAGTACATTATTAATACAAACGTACGGTATCAAACAAATTTTGGGACACGAAGAAATAGCGCCAGACAGAAAATGGGATCCGGGACCAGCTTTTCCGTTAGATAAAATGCGTACAAATTTATTGGGCATTGACCGCGATGCAACCGGTCCTGCACAACTTGTTTCGGCGATGCGTGTTGGCGTTCCAAAATTGAATATGCGCGATATTCCCGATCCAACAGGAAATTTGGTAAATGAAGCAATACCGCAAGGCACACGCGTCGAAATATTAGAACAAAAAGATGGATGGTACAGAGTGCGGTACAATAAAAAAATAGATGGCTATGTTATGACCCAATATATTGGCGAAGTTGCAGAAGCCTAAAATAGTATTTATAAACCGTTTACTCAAAACATCATAAATTTTCAATTTAATTCTTCAAATTGATTTTATAAATATTATATACAAAATTCTTTTTTTGTTTGTATAATAAAGGAGTATCCATTATTTTTGCAATATTTTAATAGCCTAAATTTAATAAATTATTACAATGCAACCAATAGAAAATTTAAAACGCGACCATCAGTCGATTTTGCAGGCACTTCAGATTATAGCTAAGATTGCTGCATATATCAAAATGGATCAAACTTATAATCTTGAACATGTCGAAAAGTTGATTGATTTTGTCAAGAATTTTGCAGATGGTTATCACCACAATAAGGAAGAAAATATTTTATTTCCGGAACTGGTAAAACTTGGAATTTCGAGAGACAGTGGACCTGTTGGCGTTATGCTCTACGAACACGAAATGGGCAGAGTATATATTAAAGGTGCCATAGAATCGATAGCCATTATCAAAACCGGTAACGATTCTGCAAACATACTTCTGGGAACAAATCTCGACGGTTATGCAAGTTTATTGCAAAATCATATCATCAAAGAGGAGAACATACTTTTCCCAATGGCAGACCGCGTTTTAACCAATGATAAAAAAGAATATATTAACAGACAATTTATCAAACTTGAAGAAGAACTTAATTGGGCTGAAGAATACAAATATTATATTGAATTTATTACAGAATATAGTGAAATGTATTTATAAGTAGGACAGTAAAAATAATCGACATTAATTGTTTTGTTTATTAATACATTATCAGGCGAAAGCAAAATTGTCAATTGTCCATTATCCATTATCAATTACTTAGTTGTTTTATTTAGCAAGATAAATTTTTTAGATATTCTTTTGACCGGATTTGTTTTATACTATCCGGTTATTTTTTTGTATTTACACAATTTTAAAAATCGATCATCTAAATTTTCAACCATACATTTTTCGGTGCTATTTTTGATGTACCAACTTGTTTGATTAATTAATAATGAAAACGCAATCAAAAATATTTATAGCTTTTATTGCCACTTTTGCGATTGCGATTGCAGGTTTATTCATATTTCGAGCAATCACTGATAAGCAAAATAAAGAGCTTACAAATTTATTGCAAACAAGCGAACAGCAAACTATTGGAGCAGTCCTGCTTTCGAAAACTGATTTTTGGCAAAAACTCGTCAAAGATTATTCTTGTTTCGACGACATGGTAACTTTCGTAAACAAACCAGATACTACTTGGGCAAAGGAAACCATTACATTGATGCAATCCTTCAAGATGCAAGCTTTGTGGATTTATAATGCGCGACGCCAAATAATCTATAATAAATTTGACACTTCAATCAATCAACCATTTTCGTTGCCAGACGGAATATTAGATACCTTGTTTGCAAAACATTCCATCTCATTTTTTATGCAAACAAAATTTGGGTTGATGGAAGTAACAGGTTCAACCATTCATCCTTCAAACGACATCAATCGAAAGACAACACCAGCCGGATTTTTTATTGCCGGAAAACTTTGGAATATCAATTATCTCAACAATTTGAAGTTAATATTAAACAAAACAATCGAATTAGAGAAAATACCGAAAGATTCGACACAATTATCTTCAATTAATTTTTATTATCCACTCTTTGATTGGCAACATAAAACGATTACTTATATATTTATTAAAAATGACGACCCGTATTTTGCAATAATTAAACATATTAACAATACTTCCATTTTGTTTATTATTATCTTAACGCTTATAATAATTTTCATTTCATATATCACTTTCCAACGGTTGGTCATAAGCCCTTTGAATTTTATAGCCAATTCGCTTATCGACGAAGACATTTCGCACTTAGATAAAATGACTTCCAATCCCGACGAATTTGGCGAAATTGCAAGATTGATAATTGAATTTTTCGAACAAAATGAAAATCTGCAAAATGAAATAACCGTGAGAACAAGCGCTGAAAGTGGATTGAAAGAATTGAACGCAGTATTAATTCAACAAAAGGAAGAAGTGCGCTCGCAAAGAGATAGTCTCGAAGTCCAGGCAACCGAACTTTCCATGCAAAACGAAGAAATTTCGACGCAACGCGATGCACTCGAAATGATTAACAGCGAATTGATGCAGCAAAAAGAAGAAACACTCACGCAGAATGAAGAACTTAAAATTCAGCGCGATTTAATAACCGAAAAAAACACCAAAATTATCGCCAGCATTCAATACGCACAAAAAATACAAGCAGCAGTCTTACCCAGCCAAGAACTTTTCGAAGACATTTTTCCTGACAGCTTTATTTTGTACATTCCAAAGGACATTATCAGTGGCGACTTTTATTGGATAAAACAATCGGGCAGCTACATTTACTTTGCCGGCGCTGACTGCACCGGGCATGGTGTTCCGGGAGCTTTAATGAGTATGCTTGGAATAACGCTGTTGAACGAAATTATTATTAATCAGGAAACCGTTGCGTCCGAAGTGCTCAATAGTTTGCGAACCCGGATTATTAAATCTTTGCAACAAACCGGTCGCGCCAGCGAGGCAAAAGACGGCATTGATATTGCAATCGGCATTTTCAATCTCGAAACACGCGTCTTGCAATATGCCGGAGCAAACAACTCGCTTTACATTCTGCGCAAAAAAGATAATGACGAAACCGAATTTATCGAACTCGAAGCCGATAAAATGCCTGTTGGTTTGCATCCTAATAAAAATGTATCGTTTAAAAATAACGAAATACAACTTTTGAAAAACGATTGCGTATATATTTTTTCTGACGGAATTGCAGACCAATTCAGCCGTGCAACGGGACGCAAGTTTCACCAACGCCGGTTGAAAGATTTTTTTATCAGCAATTTTACGAAAAGTATGGTCGAGCAAAAAATGTTGCTGGAGGATTCGTTCTTAGATTGGAAAGGCGATTCGCAGCAAATTGACGATGTTCTTGCAATGGGAATCCGTTTTGCCCGAATTGGCGATATTGATTTGTTTTAAAACCTGAAAATATACATTAAAAAAAATGGGCACAAAGTAACGCAAAGTTTATTATATCATTTTTTTACTTCGTGAAACTTTGTGCCATCCTTTGTGTAACTTTGTGTTCCAAATTCCATTTTAGATTTTTAAGTAAAAATTAATATATGCAAAATGTTTTGTTTGTATAGTTAATAAAATACTCATTGTTATTCGATTTATACACAGTCATTGTATTATCGATTTTCGTACTATACTGAGCTTCCTTTACTTTTTCTCATAAGTATATCTCTCAGGTATTTTATCAAAGGCAATTTTATGGCTGCCCAATGATAATTGATTTCCTTTAACCTGCGCAAAGGCAGCTTGGTTAATAAACCAAAATGCGTTTATAAGTAATATTATTATTTTTAGTTTCATGTTTAATGTTTAATTCTGTCAAGCTATTTTAGGATAGGGCATGGTCGCAATTATAATGATTCAATTTCATGCGTGTTCAAACCGGTTTCTTTGCTAATTTCGTCATTTGGTTCACCATATTTTTTCATTTTTCTGGCAAGTTTTAGTTTGGCTTCTTCAATAGTTTTTTCTTTTTCTTTTAACTCATTTTTATTTTCTTCAATTGTCTTATCTTTTTCTTCGATTATTAATTTTGAACTTTCTAAGTCCTTTTCTAATTTATCATATCCTTGTTCAATATCTTCTTCGTATT
>Ga0265327_10001352_pt1 | contig 31716 bp, 19 predicted proteins | sample 41621metaG_FD_202089 | JGI IMG/M metagenome (GOLD analysis project Ga0265327, IMG submission 202089) | Rhizosphere microbial communities from Carex aquatilis grown in University of Washington, Seatle, WA, United States - 4-16-21 metaG | ecosystem: Host-associated > Plants > Roots > Rhizosphere...
TCTTTCACTGCTGAAGCAGCATCCTGCCAAAATCAGTCAGGTCATGAAGCGTCGCCGATGCGGTTGGAACGATCACTTCCTGCTCGAAGTCCTCCTTGGCAAAAGGAGTTAGTTACCGCTGGCCCTGCACAAAAAGGAGTTTCGTATTTCAGAAGAAGACATGGACAAGCTGCGAAAGCTACTGCTCAAAGAGCAATTCTTCAACCTCCAGACTGAGTATGGAAGATCCGTACCTGACGGCTTTGCCATATTTCTTACGGTGGTGGCGCGAGATCGCTGTAAATCAGTGAGGCTTGAGATGTCGGCGGGACTGGACGACAAGACTCAGCTTCAGGAGGCTGCGAGAGCTCTGCGCGTTGCAAAACTGCTTTCATTGCTGTTCAAGGAGGAGAATGTAATTAGCATGGGTAAGATGTGTGATCGCGTGATCAAAGCGGCGGAACGTTGAAGTTAGTAACAATCCACACAAGCGTGTGCTTCTGTGAGATGAGCGTGGCGAGAAGGATGCAGCAGCCAGAGAAATTTCATTATGACGTGTATACAAGTGGACCTATGGAGGATGCGACGCACCATCTGTCTTACGGTTGTCGCAGTAGCAACTCTTGTTTTGTTGTTCGTGAACTTATCAATATATGTGCAATTTCGCGCTGAGCAGCGAATTTTAAAGGAGATCCAAGCATTCGGCGGAGAGGTTCGCATGGAGTATGCCGGCCCCTCTTGGCTACCAGATATTGTGAAGAGTGTTTTTCCGTATTTTGATCGAATTTGCTCGGTTCACGTAGATTCGAGAGATTTCTCTGACATACAGATGCGGAGGTTACGAAATCTCTCCAATGTCAAGTGGTTGTCGGTTTGCGGGACCGGGGTGACAGACAATGGGCTTCGGACGGTCGAATCGTTTTCGACTATTTGGTATCTTGCGCTCGACGGAACTCAAGTCACGGACGCTGGAATGAGGTATTGCGCGGGCCTCAGGGATTTGACAGTGCTTTCATTGGCGCAGACACATGTTACGGATGCGGGACTCGCGCAATTGAGCGGCTTGGATGGTCTGCGAGTACTAATATTGGACGATACCGAGATCACAGACGATGGAGTGGCGCATATTTCCAAGTTGGCTGAACTTAAGGAGTTGTCCCTCGCGCGAACACAGATTGGAGATTCGTCGGCAGTAACCATTTCACGTTATTCTAGTATTGATATTTTGTCCCTTGAGGGTACGCGATTATCTGATGTTGGGATTGAAGAGCTTGCACTGCTGACGTCGCTGACAGAGTTGAATTTGGACGGTACGATGATTACCGATGGTGCGTTTAATGTGCTGGCGAGCTTGCGACATTTGGAGCTTCTTCGGATAAATGGCACCAAAACAACCGTCGAGGGGGTTAGTGGTTTTCAGACGCTAGTCCCTCACTGCGTCGTCGTAACTCAAAGTAGGATTCAGTGAGCGTAAAACTGGGAAGAGATTGGTGCCAGAAGAAAACAAAGGGGTCAGGACTCTTTGTTGTCGACGGAGTCACCATTTGAGACGTAATGCACATCGAAGAGTCCTGACCCAGTCCTGACCCCTTTGTTTCTTGGATCTCAACCCGATTCGTGTGAAGATCGCGTCAACACTGGAAACGAGCGACTTTACGAGCGTCCAGGCTCGGATCGCCGATCGACAGGCGGCAGGCGAAGCGACGACGGTTCCCGCGAAGGACATTGGGGTAGAGCATGGTCAGCAGGCGGGCTGGTTGGCGCCGATTGCGCTGGACCCGCCGCGGCAGCGGGTGAGGGAGAAGTCGACAGACCGTCGCGCGAGCAACAAAGGCTGTCTGCCGATGACACTGGATCAGTATCTGTCGCTGCTGGACTGGACCGGCCGACAGATCCGCAAAGACAAACCAGGCAGCATGCCGGCCGAGTGTGCTCCGATCCTGGAGCGACTGCAGTGCAGCGCCGAGACCTGGCTGGACTTTGTGAACAACTTCCTGCAGCGGTTCCGTAACGAGGCGGGACTGGCGGTCTCTCGACAAGCCTACCGCAGCCGCACACGTTCCAGTCCGCCTGCACCTCAAGCCAGCTGAGGGCGATGAAGACATGGTCCGGCGCAACAGACGTGCATGTCACGATTTCCATGAACAAGGTGGATGGCACCGGGGTCATCCACTGGCTGTGCCGGTCTTCAGCCGGCATCTTCGTCTGCCACCGGCTTCAGCCGGTGGTTAACAGCCCCCTTAACACTTTCTTTCAGCCGGGCTTCAGCCGGCTTCCTCTTCGTCGAACTCGGTCCGCTCCAGTTTGTCAAACACATTGCCGCGGGCATGGTGTTCTTTCTGGTTCGCGATGTAGTTCTGAACCCAGCCCAACTGCTTCAACCCAAAGCTGACGACGCCAAATCCGCGCTGCCACTCCAGCGCCTTCATGCGTTTGAGGTGGTTGATTTCGCGGGAGCATGAACCTTTCAGTTCACCAATCAGGTCGCTGATGGTGACAAAGGGCTCGATGTTGATCGCCAAGTGAACATGATCTTCGGTGCCGCCAATACCGTGAAAGTACACTCCTTTGGTCTGTCGACACCGTTCCCGTAGAAACTCGTGAATGTCGGACTCCAGGCCGGGGGTCATCAGCCGCAGGTTGTCTTTGGTGTGCCAATTCAGATGAAGATAGATCTCATGAAAGACATGGCTGGACATGGCAATCATCTCCTGATGGGACGGGGAATTTGTGACAACACCTTACTTTCGATATTCGAGCAGAGGAAGCCGGCTGAAGCCCGGCTGAAAGAGGGTGTTATGGAGGCGGTTAACCACCGGCTGAAGCCGGTGGCAGACGAAGATGCCGGCTGAAGACCGGCACGAAGACAGGGTCCGGAAAATGGGGACAGGTCCATATACGGTTGACGACCGTGGACGGCAGACAAGTAATTGACTCACCCGGCATAGGCGACGAGAATGTGCGATCATGCCACGATCGAACCGTATTTCACCTGGTGGGATGGTGTTCCACATTCTCAACGCGACCCCCTACGATTTGTTTGCCGTGATGTCGTCGCAAACGACGTCGAACCAAAGAATGACCGAAGGCAAGCCGTTTGGCTTGCCTTCGGTTTTGATCAATTCAGTTCAACGGGACGGATCACTGTCCGCAGGCGGCGGGGGCGGCACAGCCGGGCTGTGCACAGGGATCGGTCGGGCAGCAGGTCTGAACCGGAACCCGGCGGCAGACGGTGCGGGGGACGCAGCGAACTTTTGTTTCCTGGATCTGACGGGGGACGCAGTGAGTCTTCGTCACCATCCGGGTTTCACAGACCTGACGGCAGGTCGTGTAAGGAACCCGGCGGGTCCGGACTTCCTGGGTCATCGTGCAGGTCGTGTAGGGAACTCGCTTGGTGATCTGTTCACAGGTCCATGAGCAGGTCGTGTACGGGACTCGCTTGGTGATCTGTTCACAGGTCCACGAGCAGGTCGTGTAGGGAACTCGCTTGGTGATGGTTTCGCAGGTCCACGAACAGGTCGTGTAGGGGACTCGCTTGGTGATGCACTGCTGTTCGTAGCGAACGCAGGTGTACGGAACTTGCTTGACGCAGGTGACCGGCACCCGGCGGCAGACCGTGTAGGGCTGCTGGCAGTGACGGACTTCCTGAACCATGCGGGTGCAGCAGACGGTCCGCATTTCGGTGCGGGGAACCCAGCGGCGGCAGCAGACCGTACGGTAGGTCTGGCAGCAACCCGTGCTGGTGCATGAGCTTCCGCCATTACCACAGGCCGTTTGCGGACAGACCGGTCCGGGAACCTGCTTCGTTTCCGTCACCCAGTCACCCGTGCAGACTTCCACCTGGCGGGATTCGGTCACAGGGCGGCAGACGGTGTAACAGACGTCGCGGTAACAGGTTTCGGTTTCTGTCTTGTAGGTCGTGCAGCAGACTTCGCGGCACTTCGTTTCGTAGATCGGCTTGCAGATCGTGCAGCAGACATCGCGGTAGCAAGTCTGGTAGCAGGGCTTGCGAACGGTGCAGCAGACGTCACGGTAGCAGGTCTGGTAGCAGGGTTTGCGAACGGTGCAGCAGACATCGCGATAGCAGGTCTGGAAGCAGGGTTTGCGAACGGTGCAGCAGACGTCGCGGTAGCAGGTCTGGTAGCAGGGTTTGCAAACGGTGTAGCATTCGTCACGGTAGCAGGTCTCGTAGACGTTGCGGGTGCACGAGACCGGCACTTGCTCGACGCACTGTTCGTAAACGGTGCGGCAGCAGGTGTATGTCTGGGGTTCCCAGACGGTTTCCCGAATGGTCTGGTACCGGGTTCCGCAGCAGCGCTTGGCAGCGCAGTAGGAACCACACGGTGCGCAGGCGTCCGATGGGCAGCACTTCGCACTGGCTGCCCCACAGTAAAAGGCGTCGGCTTGTGAGTCGCAGGCCAGGGTCAGTAAACCCGCGGCGAGGACCATCCAGGCTGTGTGTCTCATTGATCGATCCTTGTCCCAGTCAGAACGGCGAATTCAAGCTGTCAGTCAGGTGTGTTTCAAACAACGTGCGCGCAGAACTCGGTCCCTCATCCATAGGGATCGGCCCGCAAACCCATCCTGCTTGAGCCAAAGCGCGCAAATTCGCGCCGCGATCCTTCGCTTCGTCCTCCACGGGGTCCAGAATGCTCCCTGGATCTGCCCGCGACCAAATGCGAGCGGTTGAACGGAAGTCCCATCCAGGAAACGATTCCGATTACGACATCGGCAGGTCGAGACAGGGCACTTCGCAACAATCCTGTCGAATTGGCGATCCGCCGCAGTTTGCCTTCACCGCATGACCGCTACATCAAGAAAAGTTTCGCGCCTGTCGGCGTCATCGGCAGAAACTGCCACCCGTTTGGCCACAAAGTTGCCAGATGAGCGTCGTCTGTAAGGCCGAGGTCGGCAAATCCGGTTTTGGAACCAGCGAATTGTGGGTGAACGAAGACTTCGAGACATGGGGGACGGGAATACAGCGATTCCGGGAGTCTGCATTCGGTCCAGGCATCGCCTTCGGTTGGAACTTCCGGCACAAACGGCCGAACGGGAAAGTTTCTGCTTCCGCCTGGTTCCTGCACACGAAAAACGTGCGCTTTCGACCCCCTTCAAGGATTTGGCCCATCCCTTCCGGTATGCTGAAATCGCATCGACCGGCCCCGTGCTGTCGGTTCGTCGCCTGGCGATTTGAGTGGAACCAACGTCACCAACTGGAAAGGCCTACCGTGAAGTGGAACTGGAGATGTCGGCAACATTTGCTGGTGGTTGTCGTGGTCATTGCGACGTCGCTTTCAGTACGGGCTCAGGACAAGCCTGCGGCTGTACCGGCGATCACTCTCACAGTCGCAGCGGATCGCGAGAATGCGCTCTACCACGTCGGTGAGACGGCGACGTTCACGATTCAGGCGATGCAGGATGGAAAGCCACTTTCCGAGGGGAAAGTTGTCTGTGTGATTTCCAAGGATGGATGGCAGCCGCAACCGCCAAAAACGATGGATCTGAAGGATGGCAAGGCGACACTGACTGGGAAACTCGACGAACCCGGCTTTCTGCTGTTGCGTGCGTCGATCGACAAGATCTCGGCCCTGGCGGGAGCGGGTTACGATCCCCTGGAACTGAAGCCAAGCCTGCCAGTGCCGGATGACTTTGACCAGTTCTGGGCGGACCAGAAACGGAAGCTCGCCGAAGTGAAACTGGAATCGAAGCTGACCCCCGTCACTTCCCCGGCGAAGGATGTGGAGGCATTTGATGTTCAGGTCGATTGCCTGGGCAAGCCGGTATCGGGCTACTTTGGGCGACCGAAGAACGCCAGGCCAAAATCGCTTCCGGCAATCTTGTTTGTGCATGGGGCGGGTGTTCGCAGTTCCAATCTCGGGAGCACGAATTGGGCGGCTCAAGAAGGAGGAATGCTGGCGATGGACATCAACGCCCATGGGATTCCCAATGGTCAGCCTGCCGAGTTCTACACGGCACTGAACGATGGCGAATTGAAGGATTATCGGAGCATTGGTCGAAAGGATCGCGAGCAGTGCTATTTCAAGGGGATGTTCCTTCGCATGGTGCGTGCCATCGATTTCCTGGCGGCGCAGCCCGAGTGGGATGGCAAAACGATGATTGTTTACGGAAGCAGCCAGGGAGGATTCCAGGCGCTTGTCGCGGCGGGACTAGATGAACGCGTCACGTTCATCTGTGCAGGCGTCCCCGCGGGCTGCGATCACACTGGGGTGGCTGTGAACCGGATCAACGGGTGGCCAAAGATCGTCCCGCTGGATGCACAGGGGAAACCGGATGAGGAAGTCCTGCAGGTGTCGCGATACTTTGACTGTGTGAATTTCGCCGCCCGGGCGAAGTGCAAGGGGGCCGCTGTCACGGTGGGATTCATCGACACGACGTGCCCTGCAACCGGGATCTACGCAGCCTACAACGCTCTGCCGGTCGCGAAAGCGATTCACGCGGATGCGTGGGCCGGTCATACCAACACTCCCGCCGCATCGAAATTTATGCAGGAGGCGGCGTACAAGCATGTCCGGGAAATGAAGCAAACGGCCCCGAAATGATCCCGCAGGGATCAGATCTTTCGGCGGTCGGGCTCGTGCGTTTCACCCTCTGGACGACGTTCCTCGACCGGGACCACGGGCCGGAGTTGAGGTTGGGCATCGCGGAGTGCCAGCAGCAGGTCCTGGACCTTCTGCTGGATCCGCGGAGACTCTCGGACTGTCAGCGTTTTCATGCGGGCGGAAACCGCCATTCGAGGGGCGCCATTTCCCACGCGTGAAATTCCCAGGCCACATTCAATCGTTTCCAGCAACTCAGCAGCATCCTCCGCCGTATCGACGAAATCACTGATGGGATAGATCCGTGTTACGGGACGCGAATTCAGTTTCTTGTCAGTCGTGATCTTCAGAACTTCGTCCTCGATTACAGACGTCAGCCCGATCGGTTCCAGGATCCGCTGCAGGCAACCCCGAAGCGAGACGGCATTGAGGCTTAACGTGATTGTCGGGTCGAGATCAAGTTGCTCGTCGTTCAGCGCCTGCTTGTCGATCCAGATTTCGATCCCATTTCGTTCTTCGAGTTCATCAAGCGCCTCGCTCAGCGGTTTGTCGGCCCAGTTGACGGTGATCAGCGTGTTCAGCGCTTCCTCAATCCTAGCTTCGGCCGGAGTGGGGAGTGGAAATGACGGGTACTGTCGGCGCGGAACTTCCGGCAGTTCCGCGTGACCGGTGTCCTCTGGCGCCTTGGTAGCGGCAGGGGCAGGATCTGACGGCTGACCGAATGCGGGGCTGGCCAGAAGCAGGGCGATGACAGCCAGGAACGGCCAAGGCCGATTCGGGAAACAATTCCTCATTCCGCGACTCCTTGATTCGATCCAGAAGTTTCTGTGTCGTCGATGCTTACGCAAAGTGATTGGCGATGATTCCGGCTGGATCGCAGGCTACGAACGTTTGCCAGGCCTGTCAATATGTTGCCGCAACGCAACAAGTCGGAGGAACCGATCCAGATTCCCGGGGAAGTGGTCCCGGATTGGCAAGTTCTCAAGCCTCGCCGCGTGCAACCGGTGCGGTGCGATTTTATACTGTGTCTCTTCGCCTGATTTGCCCGAGGGCCGATGCTGACCCGGCGAATCGAAGAATGATGTCTGCCTGAATTCCCTTGCGTCTCGGACCGTTATGACTGTTACTTCATCGCGAATCCTTGGCGAATGGTCTGCCGTCGGTGGCTCGCTCGCCCAGGACGACGATTCGATCGCAGATGCCGTCCGCGAAATCAGGACGCCACTGGCGATTCTTTTGACGCAGCAGGGTCAGGCGCTGGGACGTGGTGGCGTGGCGTCGATCGGTGGCAGATCCGGAGCACCCTCGGCCTATCACCTGGTCGGGATCGTTCCGCCGATCCGGCCCGACGATTTGGGTGATGCGACATTCCGAGCCGACCATGGACTGCGGTTTTCGTATGTTTCCGGGGCCATGGCGGCGGGGATCGGTTCCGAGAAGATTGTCGAGGAAATGGCCCGGCATGGGATGCTGGGGTTCTTCGGCGCGGCGGGGCTTTCCCCATCGCGTGTCGAGCAGGCGATTGATCGGCTGAACAGCTTCAGCCAAGGCAACCTGCCCGTTGCGGGGGTGGCGACCGGGAACCCCGCGACTCCGGCAATCGGCTTCAACCTGATCCACAGTCCGAACGAACAGTCGCTTGAAAAGGCGATCGTCGATTTGTACCTGCGACGTGGTGTCACGCTTGTGGAAGCGTCAGCGTACCTGGATCTGACACCGCATGTCGTGCGATATAGACTGCAGGGAATCCATCGCGATGCGCAGGGACGCATCGTGACCCCCAACCGCGTGATCGCCAAAGTAAGCCGCATTGAAGTCGGATCAAAGTTTTTCGCGCCGGCCCCCGCCAAGATGCTGTCTCAACTGGTTGCCGACGGCGTGTTGTCGCAGGAACAGGCTCGATTGGCCGAGCAGGTGCCCATCGCTCAGGACATCACCGCGGAGGCGGATTCCGGCGGCCATACCGACAACCGTCCTGCCCTGACACTTCTGCCAACCATCCTGGCGCTACGGGACCGGGCGATGGCTCAGTATCAATTCAGCCAGCCACTTCGCGTGGGGGCTGCGGGAGGAATTTCGACTCCTTCGTCGGCGGCCGCCGCATATGCCATGGGGGCGGCCTATATCCTGGTGGGTTCGGTGCAGCAGGCCTGCGTCGAGTCCGGGACGTGCGATGGCGTGCGGCAGATGCTGGCGGAAGCGGAGCAGGCGGATACGACGATGTGCCCCTGTGCCGACATGTTCGAAATGGGCGTCAAAGTTCAGGTCTTGAAGCGCGGGACCATGTTTCCGATGCGGGCCGCCCGGTTGTATGAAACATACCGATCCTGCAAGGGAATTGACGACATCCCGGCGGGCGACCGTGACTGGCTGGAAAAGAACCTGTTCCGCGTCTCATTGGATGAAGTCTGGAAGCAAACGGCGGATTACTTCTCGACCCGGGATCCGGCGCAGGTCGAGAAGGCGAATCGCGATCCGAAGCACAAGATGGCATTGGTCTTCCGGTGGTACCTGGGACAGTCCTCGCGGTGGGCCAACAGTGGCGATCCGTCGCGGCGACTGGACTACCAGATCTGGTGCGGGCCGGCGATGGGGGCGTTCAATGAATGGACGCGCGGCACATTTTTGGCCCAGCCAACCCATCGTCGCGTGGCAACCGTGGCGTACAATCTGCTGTACGGCGCCGCCGTGATCCAGCGAATCAACGTTTTACGCAGCCAGGGATTTGTCGTCCCGCCATCGGCGGCGCGAATCGTTCCCCAGGAAATGAATCAGTTGCGTCCGGTTGTGGAATCGAATTGACCTCCGGTCCTCGAGATAACGAAATACCGCATGTCCTTGTCAACACCTGCCTCACAACCACCGCTGGCCATTGTTGGACTCAGCGCCTTGTTCCCCAAGGCCGAGAATCTCGACCAGTTCTGGTCGAACATTCGTCGCGGCGTCGATGCCATCACTGAGGTTCCCGAGACACATTGGAATCCCGAGGATTACTTTGATTCCAATCAGAAATCGCCCGACATGACATACGCCCGGCGAGGGGGGTTCCTGTCGCCTCTGCCGTTCGATCCGCTGGAATTCGGGATTTCGCCAAACAACCTCGAAGCGATCGACACCTCGCAACTGCTGGGACTGGTTGGCGCGAAACGCGCGCTGGAGCATGCCGGTTACGGCGCCGGACGGAAGTTTGACCGGTCGCGCGTCGCCTGCATCCTGGGAGTGACTGGAACGCTCGAGATGGTGATCCCGCTGGGGGCCCGTCTCGGCCATCCCCGCTGGCGCAAGGCACTGAAGGACGCCGGGGTTCCTGACGATGTCGCCGCCGACGTCGTTCAACGCATCTCGGAAAGCTATGTTCCCTGGCAGGAGAACTCGTTCCCGGGTCTGCTCGGCAACGTTGTCGCGGGTCGAATTGCGAATCGGCTGGATCTGCATGGAACGAATTGCGTCGTTGATGCGGCCTGTGCCAGTTCCTTGTCGGCGATTCACCTGGCGGCGCTCGAACTTTGGACCGGACGCAGCGACATGGTCGTGACGGGTGGGATCGACACCTTCAACGACATCTTCATGTTCATGTGCTTCAGCAAGACTCCGGCCCTGTCTCCTTCGGGCGATGCGAAGCCGTTTTCCGATTCGGCCGATGGGACGATCCTGGGAGAGGGAGTCGGCATCCTGGTCTTGAAACGCCTGGCTGATGCCGAGCGAGATGGTGACCGCATCTACGCGGTGTTGAAGGGGATTGGCACGTCGAGTGATGGCGCCGGGAATGCCGTGTATGCCCCCAAGGCGGAAGGTCAGATTCGCTGTCTGCAGGATGCCTACCAGACCGCGGGCGTTTCACCGGACACGATTGAACTGGTGGAGGCCCATGGCACGGGGACCAAGGTGGGTGATGCAACCGAGGTCTCGGGATTGATGCAGGTCTACAAGTCGACGGGACGTAGCGGCCCGTGGTGCGCGGTCGGTTCGATCAAGTCACAGATCGGTCACACGAAGGCTGCGGCAGGTGCGGCGGGAGTGATCAAGGCGGTCCTGGCATTGCAGCACAGGGTGCTTCCCCCCACGATCAAGGTCAACCTTCCTCCTTCCCCGTTACTGGCCGACGATTCCCCCTTCTACGTCAATACCGAAGCGCGGCCATGGGTGAAGCCGAGCGGTTATCCGCGCCGGGCGGCCGTCAGCGCCTTCGGGTTTGGCGGAAGCAATTTTCACTGTGTTCTGGAGGAATCTCCGCAGAACTTCGAGACGCCGGACTGGGATGGCAGCGTTCAGATCGTCGCCCTGTCGGCAGCGAGCCAGGGGCAACTGACGACCGCACTGCAAGCCTGGGGACAGGCAGGCGACTGGAGCGACGTTCGCAGTCGCGCCACTGCGACGCGCGCTGCGTTCAATCCGAAAGATCGTCATCGGTTGTTGTTCGTGATCGAACGCGACAAGACCGATCTGCCCAAGTTGGTGACCGGCGCTCTCACGATGCTGCAGAAGTACGCCGATCGATCCAATTGGTCGACACCTGATGGAGTCTACTACGGAAGCGGCGATCAACCCGGTCGGTTGGGTGTGCTGTTTCCCGGTCAGGGATCACAGTACCTGGGAATGCTGCGGGAACTTGCCTGTCGGTTCCCTGTGATGAACGATGTCCTGGCCGAAGCGAACGATGTTTTTACGTCGCGGATTGCCGAGCCCGGGGGGCGTCCTTCGAAACGACTCACGGACTTCATCTATCCCACGCCCGCCTGGACGGCAGCCGCTCGCGAGGACTGCGAAAATCAATTGCGTGCCACGCAAATTGCTCAGCCTGCGATCGGCGCTGTCAGCCTGGGTGCGATGGCGGTGCTGGAGCAATTCGGTCTGCAGCCGGAAGCGGCGGCCGGTCACAGCTATGGCGAACTGACTGCACTGTGTGCGTCGCGTCGATTCGCGCCGAAGACGCTGTATCGAATTTCGATGTTGCGGGGCCGATTGATGGCCGAGGCGCAGGAGTCCGAAGGGGGAATGCTGGCCGTGGGTGCGCCGCTGACTCAGGTCGAGGCAGCGATTCGCGAGATGGCCGTGGACCTGGTCGTTGCCAATTACAACAGTCCCAACCAGGTGGTGCTGTCGGGGCGGATTCCAGAAATTGACCGGGCCACGGAACTGTTTTCCAAGCGAAATCTACGTGGAAAGAAGCTGCAGGTGGCGGCGGCGTTTCATAGTCCGCTGGTCGCCACCGCCAGTCGGGCGTTTCGTCCAGAACTGGAAGATGTCGAATTCGCGCCGCCTCAAATGCCTGTTTATGCCAACAGCACGGCGGCCGAATATCCAGCCGACCCGCGCGATGCGCGAGACCTGCTGGCTTCTCAACTCGCGCGGCCAGTGAATTTCGTGAATGAAATCGAGCAGATGTATGCCGATGGCGTGAGGACATTTCTGGAAGCGGGGCCGGGAAGTGTCCTGACAGGATTGGTCAGCTCGATCCTGAGTGGGCGCGAGTTTCGGGCCATCGCGCTGGATTCGTCAAATGGGCGTCGCGGTGGGGTGTTTGATCTTGCTCACGCTCTGGCTCAGTTGTCAGCATCAGGTCATGCCATTCGATTGGAAGTCTGGGATCCGCAGTCGGGCGCGGGCTCAACCCGAGCGGCGGATCAGCGACTGAGGATTCCGGTTTGTGGAGCCAACTACGTGAAGCCTCGCATTCCCCTGCCGCCGCGGCCGACAATGACGTTGGCTGACGCGCGTGCGGAGTTCCCCATTGAGGATCGAATGCCACAGCCAAATGGTGATCAACCCCAAACGGTTCCTGCCGCGGCCGAACAACGGGCCACCGTCGCTGCTGCGGCGGCGCCCCTGCCGATTCTGTCACCCACCCAGGCCCCTTCGCCGATGACTGCAGAACCGACCCCCGTCCCACCCGCCGCCGTTTTGTCGGACGCCATGGCGACGATTCAGACCCATCTGCAGACGCTGCAACGGATGCAGGAAGAGACCGCGCGGATACATCGGCAGTTTCTGGAATCCCAGGAAGCGGCGCTCCGCACGTTTGAATTGCTGGCCAACCGTCAGCTGGATCTGTCCCTGCCTCGCACCCCTTCGTCGAGACCTGAAGGCCATGTGGCTCAACCCGTGCCGATGGTGCCTGCGAGGGCTGAAGCTCCTGTTCAAAAGCCGTTTATTCCGCTGATGTCGGAACCGCGGGAGTCGGCCGCTGCGATGGCTCCATCGGTTGTCGGAAGTGCCGCGTCGACGGTTCTGGTTCCCCAGCCTTCCGAAACGGTCAAGCCGGTTGCGATCCAGCCGGCCGAACTGACCCCGCCTGTATTGCCCGTTGTGGAACGGCCGGTCCAGCCGATTTCAGCGGCCCCTGCGCCGGTGACACCTGCACCTGTCATTCCGGTTCCCGCAACCCGTGCGGAATCCGTTCCGTCCAACCCGACACCGGCAACTTCGACGTTGGCCACGACGGTTCTGGAGGTCGTGTCCGAGAAGACCGGCTATCCTACGGAAATGCTGAACCTGGGGATGAGCCTGGATCATGACCTGGGAATTGACTCCATCAAGCGAGTGGAAATCCTGTCGGCACTGCAGGAGCGAGTTGCTCATCTTCCGGCATTCCGGCCCGAGGAACTGGGGTCGCTGCACACCCTGAGTGATGTGGTGGCGCTGGCCGATGCACGTGCTGCGGAACAAGCACCTCCGACGAGTACGACAGGCAAACCGGAAGCGGCCGTCCGTGCTCCGGAACCCGGACTGGCAGCATCCACTCTCGCTATCAATTCCACTGTCAGGCCCGCAGAGCCTGCGGCATCGATCTCGGGACTGGCCATGACGGTGTTGTCCGTCGTGTCCGAAAAGACCGGGTATCCCACGGAAATGTTGAACCTGGGGATGAGCCTGGATCACGACTTGGGGATTGACTCCATTAAGCGAGTGGAAATCCTGTCGGCATTGCAGGAGCGGGTTCCCGATCTTCCCGCGTTCAAGCCGGAAGAACTCGGCTCGCTCCATACATTGCAGGATGTGGTCTCGCTGGCTTCAGCGCGAAGTGCCGAAGCTGCTGCCGTGGCCAGCCCGTTCCGTCCGGTTCTCGACGCGCAGCACCAACCGCAGCCTGTTCCGGTCCCAACTGTCGCCGTCGCTGCGGAAGCGCTCGCGCCGAACCCAGCAAACTCCGCACTGACCTCGACCTTGGCTTCACTCTCCAATACGGTTCTCGCCGTTGTCTCCGAGAAAACCGGGTATCCGACGGAGATGCTGAATCTCAACATGAGCCTGGATCACGACCTGGGAATCGATTCCATCAAGCGAGTCGAGATCCTGTCTGCCTTGCAGGAACGAGTTCCCAATCTTCCTGCGTTCAAACCTGAGGAACTGGGGTCGCTCCACACACTTCAAGACGTCGTGACCCTTGCCGATTCTCGAGCGGCGGGCCATTCGGGAACGGCGCCGGCCGTCGTTGAAGCATCCACTGCTGCTTCGATTCCTGTCCCCGCACTCGCGTCGCAAACGTCATCGGCAAGCAGTCCACCAGCAACCTCCCTGGCAACAACCGTCCTGGAGGTGGTTTCCGAGAAGACCGGATACCCGACAGAAATGCTCAACCTGGAGATGAGCCTCGACCATGACTTGGGGATCGATTCCATCAAACGTGTGGAGATCCTGTCGGCACTGCAGGAACGGGTCCCGGAACTCCCGGCGTTTCAACCTGAGGAACTGGGTTCGCTGCAGACGTTGAACGATGTTGTCGCGCTGGCAGATTCACGGGCATCAACCGGCCGGACCAACTCGGTTGCCGCAGTACCTGTCATTCGCTCCTCGCAGGTTCCGGCATCGGCCCAAGCCGAATCCGTGACTTGTGATCACGGCCGGACACAAGGCTCAGCCTGCGTACAACCTGCGACACTGGTGCGCAGCGTCGTTCGAGTGGAACGGAGTGCGCCGGCAGCGTTCCCCGAATTGCCAATTGTTCGCGGAGGTGAGATCTGGATTACGGAGGATGGTCTGGAACTGTCACTGCGAATTGCCGCCGAGTTGTCGCAGCGGGGCTTCAAGCCGCGTGTCGTCAACCTGGATGAGCCGTTCGTGACGACGCTTCCCGAGCGACTGGCGGGGCTGATCGTTGTCGCTCCCGCGGATGGAACACACGAACGCCAATTGTGGCGCGCGATCGAGTGGTTGCAGAAGGCGGGACCGGGCCTGCGACGGACCGCTGTTCTCGGGACAACACTCTTCGCCACTGTCTCCCGATTGGATGGGCGATTTGGATTTGAAGCCCGGCAGGCGCTCGTCGATCCGTTGTCGGGGGGGCTGGCAGGGCTGACTAAATCGGCTGCGAAAGAATGGCCGGAAATCCATTGCAAGGCGTTTGACCTGGGGAATGACTGGCCGTCTGCCAGTGACGCGGCAATCCGATTGGTCGACGAACTGTTCCGCAGTGGCCCCGTCGAGATCGGTCTGTCGCCCCAGGGGAATTCCATTCCCACGGTCGTCGAAGAATCGCTCAATGGCTTCCAATCCAGTTCGCCCGTCATTCGGCCGGGAGACCTGGTGATTGTCAGCGGCGGGGCGCGTGGAGTGACTGCCGAAGCCGCGATTGCCTTTGCGGCGGCGTATCAGCCCCGGCTGGTCATTCTGGGACGCAGTCCCCTCCCTCCGGAAGAACCCGCGTGGCTGCGTCCCTTGACGACCGAGAAGGAGATCAAGCAGGCGTTGATTGAGCGATTGCCACGTGGCACTCTTCCCAAGGCCATTGAATCTCAGTACCGGCAATTCCTGGCGGGACGCGAAGTCAATTCCACGTTGTCGCGACTGCGGGCGGCCGGAGTCACTGTCAGCTACCATGCCGTCGACATTCGAGACCTGGCCACCGTTCGACCGTTGCTGCTGCAGTTGCAGGCGGAATTTGGTCCGGTGCGTGGGATCATTCACGGTGCAGGGGTTCTGGCAGATCAGAGGATTGAGGACAAGACGCGCGAGCAGTTTGATCGCGTCTATCAGACCAAGGTGGCGGGATTGCGACATCTGCTCGGGGCGATCCAACCCGAGCACCTGCGGATGATCTGCCTGTTCTCTTCCTACACCGCGCGCTACGGCCGCGTGGGTCAATGCGATTACGCGATCTCGAACGAAGTTCTCAACAAACTGGCCCGGCAATTCTCAATTGAACATTCGAACACGCATGTGGTGTCGTTCAACTGGGGTCCGTGGGACGGCGGGATGGTGACGGGCGGATTGAAGAAGTTGTTTGCCGCCGAGCAGGTCGGATTGATCCCGATGGGGGACGGCGCGAATCTGGTTGTCGAAGAGTTTTCGCAGGTCTCCAGCCAACCGGTCGAAGTCCTGGTGCTGGGCCGGCTTGAGCAACCCTCCGATGTCATGGCATCACCCCTGGCTGCGACGCCATCGACCCCGGCAAGTTCCCCGGTGGCGGCCACGCAGGGACTACCAGCAGTTTCGCCGCCGGTTGATCCGAAGGGTTCCTCCAATATTCTGCTTTCCAGCGGCCGCACCGATGAGTCGTCCAGGTCAGCGGATCCGCGACCGGTACCGGGGTCATCCAATGTCCTGCTGGCTGCCGAGTTGTCGAACGAGCCGGTTCAGAAGCCGCGTCCCGTGCCAACGGCGCCAGTTCATCACCCTGGATCGTCGAACGTGTTGCTGGCGGGTTCGATTCCGGAACGCCCCAAAGTACAAGCCGTCGCGCCGGCCAATCCAAGCGGATCCTCGGTCTTTACCGAAATCGGGCAGGCGGGTGGGGCCGAACCCAGCGAACTGAAGGTGGCGTTTGAACGGACGGTCGACGTTCAGCAGTATCCCTTCCTCGAATCGCATGTGATTGGCGGCAAGGCGGTCCTGCCGGTGGCCATGATTCTCGAATGGCTCGCTCATGCCGCCATTCATCACAATCCGGGACTGGATCTGGATGGCATTGACGACTTTCGAATTTTCCATGGAGTCAGGCTGGATCGAAACCAGAGCATCAGTTTGCGGGTGCTGGTCGGGAAAACAGTGCGACAGGGGGGCCGCTTCACGACGCGCACGCAGTTGGTGGGAACGGTTGCTGGGCGCGATGTTGTCCATGCGGCCGGAAACGTCAACCTGATCAGCCTCTATGGTGCGGCTCCGGATCCCTGTTTGCAGGTGTCGATGCAGGGGTATTCGCTCGATATGGCCACGGCCTATGCCACCAGGCTGTTCCACGGCACTCAATTGCAGGGGATCGCCGCCGTGGAAGCCTGTTCAGCAGATGGGATTGTTGTTGATTCGCGAACGTCCCCTGCCCCCTGGGCCTGGATGCAGGAGCCGTTGCGCAGTGCCTGGATTGCGGATCCCCTGTCGATCGATTCCGCCTTGCAGGCAGTCATTCTCTGGACACAGGAACTTCAAGGGATGCCTTGCCTTCCCTGTTCCATCAGCAGCTACCGCCAGTATCGAAAAGTCTTCCCGCATACGGGTGTGAAGATTGTGATCCGGGTGACGCACGCCACAGAACATACGATTCGTGCGGATGTCGAATTCCTGGATCTGCAGGGGTTGGTCGTGGCGCAGATGACCGGATGTGAAAGTATTGCCGATGCCTCGCTGGTTACCGCCTTCAAGCGGAACCGCCTCGAATAGGCTGCGAGGATTCGCGAAGGTGATGCGTTCACTTGATTGGGATCGCGTCGGATTTCAAACGTAACCTGATTCAACACTGAAGAATTGAACTGAAAGGATCGTGCCTCAGATGCGCAATGTCGTAGCCTGTGCCATCGCGGTTTGTCTGCTGAGTACCCTTTCGTCGATCGCCGGGGAAGCCGATCCGAAGCGGGCGGTCACCGACCTTTCCCAGGTCGATGCCGATTATCACATTCAGGGCGAATACTCAGGGATCATCCCCTTCTCGGATGGATTGAATCGGAAGGTCGGTCTGCAGGTCATCGCGCTGGGGCATGGAAAGTTTGACGGCTTGTGGTATCAGGGGGGGCTTCCCGGGAATGGATTCGATGGGACCGCGCGACGCAAGCTGAATGGCGTTCGCATCGACTCCAAGGTCGAACTCCTGTGCGAAGGGCTGGTCGTGGAGCTTCAGGCAGGGACGGATGCCATCGTGAAGAGTTCAGCCGGCCGAACCTTGGGCTCGTTGCGTCGCAAAGAACGTCACAGTGTGACCGAAGGAGCAATCCCTCCTGCGAATGCGATCGTCCTGTTCGACGGCAAGAATGTCGATCAGTGGAAGAATGCCCGCATCACTCCGGATGGGCTGCTGCAGGTCGGGACGGAAACGAAGATGAACGTTCAGAACTTCACACTGCATGCCGAATTCCGTACTCCCTATATGCCGTACGAACAGGGGCAGCGACGAGGGAACAGCGGGTTCTATCTGCAAAAACGCTATGAAGTCCAGGTGCTGGATTCATTCGGTCGGGAGCCGCAGTTCGACTACTGTGCGGCTCTTTACCGCCAGAAGGCCCCGGATTTGAACATGAGTTTCCAGCCGCTTCACTGGCAGACCTATGACATCGATTTCACGGCTCCAAAGTTTGATGCGGACGGGAAGAGGATCGCCAAAGGACGGATTACGATTCGACATAATGGCGTCGTTGTGCATTGCGACCGTGAAATTGAGAATAAGACGGGCGCCGGTGATGTGGAAGGTCCCAAGCCGCAGCCAATCCTGCTGCAGCAACACGGTGATCCAGTCAACTTCCGCAACATCTGGCTGGTGTCACACGACTCGATGCCGACAACTGCGCCCGCAGCCAGTTCGGCTGTCGCCGCAACCACTGGCCCGTGCCAGGTGACAAGCGAATGCTGCTGCGTTCCACGCCGGGCCTGCCGACATCGCCGATGTCGATAGCGGCAAACGCGCTGTTCGCGAATTCAATCGAGCCGTTTCGAAAATCCGAACTGCCGGGTTCCTGTCGTTGAGAACGGTTCCCTGTTCTGACACACTACCCATTCGAACTTGCCGATGAACGCGGATGCAGCCTTTGCACGCAGAGGCTGTCCCACCTTAACTCGATGTGAGGCGACGATGCCAATGCGCTCAAGGTTGCTCTTGATCCTGGTCCTTTGCGCCGGTTCCCGGTTGCATGCGGTTGAACCGAAGATCCTCACGGGGCATGCTGATCCGGCCTATGCAGCAGTTTATACCCCGGATGGGACCAAGCTCGTCACGGGAAGTTTCGACAAAACGCTGCGGCTTTGGGATCTGAATTCCTCAACGACTCTTCGATCGATGACAGGTCACACGGGTCTGGTCCTGAGTGTTGCCATCTCGAAAGACGGTAGCCGCCTTGTCAGCGGTTCGCTCGACAACACGATCCGACTCTGGGATGTCCCTGTCGCCAAGCCGTCGATCATGCATCAGGCGAACCAGGGAGCGACCAGCCTGGCGCTCAACTCCGATGGGACTCAATGGCTGACGGGGGGCGCGGATAAAGTCCTTCGCATCTGGAATGCCGCCGATCGGCAACTGGTCAAGGAGATTGGTCCGCTGCCTCACCCGATTGTGCGGGTGGCATTTCGAAGTGACAAGGCTCAGATTGCAGCCGCCGATGCGGCTGGATTCGTCCGACTGTTCAATCCCGCGGACGGAGCCCCCATGGGTCTGTTTGGAGCTCATGCGGCGGAAGTGACCGGACTCGCCTATCCCCCAAACAATGCCTGGGTCCTGACGTCTGGCGCCGAGGGACTCGTCAAGCGCTGGCCCAATCAGGCGCCACCAGTCAAGACCGCGGCGGGACACGAACAACCAGTGCTGGCGCTGCGCGTCAGCCCGAATAATTCGATGGTCGCCACCGGTTCGGCAGACAAGACCTGTCGGCTGTGGAACTATGGCAATCAACAGCCGGTGAGAAACCTTGACGGGCATGGTGGCGCCGTCACCTCGCTTTGTTTTCAATTCGATGCCGGGCGAATTGTTACGGGGTGTGAAGACAAGATCGCGCGACTGTTCGATGTGAATAACGGCATGCTGATCAAAGCCTACCCGGAACAGGCGGCGGCCATCACCGCCGTGGCGATTCATCCCAACAACCAGGAGGTCGCGGTGGCGGACGCCAGCGGCGCGATCAAGATCTGGAAGGCCAATGAAGGGACGGAAGTTCGTACCCTGCCCGGTCACGCCGGTGGAACGTTTGCCCTGGCTTATGCGACCAATCAGCAACACCTGATTTCGGGTGGGGCTGATAAGCGAGTGCGAGTCTGGAATGCCGGTGATGGCAATCCGATTCGGGAACACGATGCTGTTGAAGTTGTGCGCGCGGTCGCGGTCTCGTGGGACAACCAGCGCATTGCCGCTGGCTGCGATGACAAGAATATCCGTGTCTGGAACCTGGGTGATGGAAACCTGGCCGCCACGTTGACCGGGCATGCCGACAAGATTTCCGCGCTGGACTACAGTCGGGACAACCAGAAGCTGCTCTCCAGCAGTCACGACGGCACCGTTCGCGGCTGGAGCGTTCCCCTGGGACGTCAGACTCAGCATTACGTTGCCGCTGGTGGCGGCGCCATCAATGGCGTGGGCCTGTCCACGGACAACGTGAACTTTGTCTTCGCTGGCGCCGACAAGTCACTCTACTGGGATCAGATCGGCCTGCAGATGGTGCATGTCGCCGATGAAAAGCGAGTCAATGCCCTGACAATTCATCCCAATGCGGGACAGCATTTCACGGCAGGCGAGGATGGTTCCATCAAGTACTGGGATGTGAACAATGGCAACCTGCTGCGGGAATTCAAAGGGCACCAGGGCCCGGCCCGGGCTGTCGCAGTCAATCCAAACCAGCAGCAGATCGCCACGGGGGGCAGCGACAAGAAGCTGAAGCTGTGGAACATCAACGACCCGTCCAAGCCACAGTACGACATCACGACTCCGGCCGAGGTCGTGCAGATCGCCTACAGTCCTGACCAGAAGAAGATCGTGGTCGCTGGCAGCGATCATCTGGTGCGCGGATACGATCCGACTCCACCGAATCCACAGCCGCCCATGCCACCGTCAGAGGATGCGGCGCAGGTGACGGATGGGCACCCTGCCAGCATCACCAGCCTGGTATTTGCGCCGGACAATCGAACGGCGGTGAGTGCCGCCGCGGATGGTTCGGTACGAGCCTGGTCGATTGCCTCGGCCGCGGCCACGCTGGTGTTGAACGGCCATCAGTCGCAGGTATATGGAGTTGCATTCCATCCGTCACTCCCCCTGATCGCTTCGGCGTCGAACGACAAGACGGTGAAGATCTGGGACTATGAAAAGAACCAGAACCTGCGGACATTCGCCGCTCAGGGGGGGGCCATCTATGCCCTGTCGTTTACTCCGGACGGCAACTTCATTGTGACCGCGGGGGGAGACAAGACGATCCGGGTCTACAAGCAGGACGACGGCGCCCAGGTGCGGCAATACAACGGGCCGACGGATGCGATCTATTCCGTGTCGCTCAGTCCCAACGGGCAGCAACTGGCTGCCGCGGGCCTGGATCGGAAGATCTTCGTGTATTCATTCGACAATCCGGCGCCGATCCGGGTTCTGGCCGGGCACAAGGATGATATCTACAAGGTGGAATTCAATCCGGCGGGGAATCGCCTGTTGTCCATTGGCTATGCAGGCAACGTGAACATCTGGGATCCGAACCAGGAAAAGCCGCTCTTCAGCCAGAAGCTGCCCAGCGTCGTCTATTCGGCAACGTACTCCCCCAGTGGCAAGCAGATCGCGGTCCTGGCGAACGATGGCAAAGTCTACCTGCTGGATCTTCCGCCCGAGGCTCAATAGTCCCGTACCCGATCAATCGTAATCCGTCCTCTGCGTCGAAGGCTGCGCGGTGACCAGACATCTTGCCATTGGCGATATTCATGGTTGCTACGAGGCGCTTCGCGCGCTGTGTCGGTTTGTTGGACTTCAGGACGATGATGTGATCATCACCCTGGGGGACTATCCCGATCGGGGTCCCAATACCAATGCCGTGTTTGATTACCTGATCCATCTCGACCGCAACCACATGCTGGTTCCGTTGCGAGGCAACCATGATCTGTTGATGGCCGCCGCGCGGATTAACGAAGTCGATTATGAGCAGTGGATTCGCATGGGGGGCGACGCCACTCTTCGATCCTATTCGCCATTCGAGGGGGATGAAGGGTCGCTGATCGACATTCCGGACGAGCATTGGGATTTCCTGACCCATCGCCTGCAGCCCTACTTTGCGACGGAGTCGCATTTCTTCGTGCATGCCAACGCCGATCCAGACCTGCCGTTCGACGAGCAGCCCGACTACATGCTGTACTGGGAACAGTTCAACGATCCCCCGCGGCACGAATCCGGCAAGATCATGGTCTGCGGTCATACGCCGCAGCACACGGGTCTGCCCAGGATCACCGAGAATGGAATCTGCCTGGATACCTGGGCCTGTGGCGATGGCTGGCTGTCGTGTCTCCATGTCGAATCAGGAATCATCTGGCAGGCCAACCAACGGGGAGAAACCCGTCAGTTGCCCGCCTGATTCGATGACCTGTCGACGACGGATGGACACTGCGCCACGGCAGACTCGGAGCGACTCAGGCGCCCCCCTGCTTCTTCTGCAACTTGGCCCATTCGTCCTTCAGGGTCACAGTCCGGTTGAAAACCAGTCGGCCCGGTTGCGTCTCTTTGTCGACGCAGAAGTAGCCAAGTCGTTCGAACTGGCAGCGATATCCGACGGCGGCATCGGCCAGTGAGCGTTCCAGCCTGGCTTCGGGAACCACCACCAGGGATTTCGGGTTCAGATGACTCTTCCAGTCATCTCCCTCGGGAATGTCCGCCACGTTGGCAATGCTGAACAGGTGGTCATACAGCCGGACTTCCGCCGTCACCGCATGTTCGGCCGAGACCCAGTGAATTGTCGACTTCACCTTGCGGCCGTCGGGCGCATTCCCGCCGCGAGTCGCCGGGTCATATGTACATCGCAGTTCGATGATCTCGCCGGTTGCCGGATCCTTGACCGCTTCCTGGCAGGTAATCAGGTAGCCCCAGCGCAGGCGTACTTCCCGGCCAGGGGCCAGCCGGAAGAATTGCTTGGGGGGGACTTCCATGAAGTCGTCCCGCTCGATGTAAAGCGTTTTTGAGAATGGCACCATTCGCGTGCCAGCCGAGGGATCCTCGGGATTGTTGACCGCTTCAAGCTCATCCACCTGCCCGTCGGGATAGTTTGTCAGAACGACCTTCAGCGGGTTGATCACGGCCATCACGCGCGGGGCCGTCTTGTTCAGATCCGCGCGAACGGCATTCTCGAGTACGACCAGATCCGTCAGGCTGTTGAACTTGGTGACACCAATTTCGTCACAGAAGGAACGCATGGCTGACGGGGTATATCCGCGCCGGCGAATCCCGGCGATCGTCGGCATGCGGGGATCGTCCCAGCCGCTGACCGTTCTGGTTTCCACCAGTTCCAGCAGCTTGCGCTTGCTCATCATGGTGTGAGTCAGGTTCAGTCGCGCAAACTCAATCTGTTGTGGATGGTAAAGGTCCAGGACATCAATCAGCCAGTCGTAAAGTGGCCGGTGGTTTTCGAACTCCAGGGTGCAGATGGAATGCGTGATCCCTTCGATGGAGTCGCTGTATCCATGAGTGAAGTCATACAGCGGATAAATGCACCACGTGTTGCCCGTGCGATGATGCTCGGCATGGCGAATGCGGTACAGGAGCGGATCGCGCATGTTCATGTTGGGGTGAGCCATGTCGATCCTGGCTCGTAAGACGTGCGCTCCGTCAGGGAACTCACCCGCTCGCATCCTCCGGAACAGGTCCAGGCTTTCCGCGGCAGGCCGATCTCGAAACCGACTGTTCTTGCCAGGTTCCGTCAGCGTTCCCCGTCCGGCCCGAATCTCTTCCAGCGACGAACTATCGACGTAGGCCAGCCTCTTTTGAATCAATTGTTCAGCGTACTGATAAATCTGCTCGAAATAGTCCGAAGCGTAATACAGCCCGTCCCAGTCGAAGCCGAGCCAGCGGACGTCTTCCTGGATGGAGTCCACGTATTCGACGTCTTCCTTGGTCGGATTCGTGTCGTCGAACCGCAGGTTGCATTTGCCGCCGTATTTCCTGGCGGTGCCGAAGTTCAGGCAGATCGACTTGGCGTGACCGATGTGCAGGTACCCGTTGGGTTCCGGTGGAAACCGAGTGTGGACGCGACCGCCGAATTTCCCGCTGACGTTGTCCGCATCGATGATCTCGTGAATGAAGTTCGATGGAGAGGACGGCGTTGTCTCTTCCGTGGTCATAACAAGGATTCCTTCGAGTCTTTCAGCAGGTGATGATCGCGCCTTCCGTGGATGTCCCGGCAAGCGACCAAAGCGGGCGGTGGTGACAGTTTTCGAGCCGTCGCTCGAATGAAGTTGAGGGAACGCCCCTTGTCAGGGGGGCGTTCCGGCTGGACCGGGTGCGCACCGGCGAACGGGATTCTAATCCATCGTTTTCCCCGGAGCCACGGCGAAGCCCCTGCACTCTTGGGCCCTGTTCAAATCAGAGCCCGGATTGGCGCGAAGTTTTCCCAGGGCAATGCGTCGATGAGCAGTCCCGGGTTTCGGCGGAGGCCCGATTCGTCCCTGAGAGTTTGCCGCGGATTCCGATCGCGAATCCGACATCCCGATTACCGTGGTGGCGCAAGGGCACGATCCGGATCCGCCGCTTCGAACGGATCATCTTCCATGGCCGCTTTCACCGCCGGTCGGCGACGTGGCTGCGGCTGGGGTTGGAATTCGGGTTCCGCAGGTGATTCCGTCGGCTGCAACAGTTCCGGAGACGAGTGCATTTGACGCCGGGCTGTCGGTCCCTGGGGGATGTAGTCAGGCGTCGTTGGCTCCAGCTTCAACTGAAATCCATCGCTGGTTTGTGGCGGAGTCGTCACCGGTTTGGGGGTGGGGTTCGAACGAGGTGCGGGACGACCGCTGGATCCCTGGAAACCATCATCTTCCAGATCGATCGGCAACTGCTGATCCAATTGCTTCAGATAGGGGTCCAGCAGCGTATGCATCGCCTGTGGCAGGATCGGATAGATCTTGGAAATCATCTTGGCGGCGATGGAGCTGCTTTCCGACTTCAGGATCAGATCCCGCATGGTGGGAAAGTAAATCAGCAGCATGCAGGTGGCGACGAGTGTCACCAGGATCCCTTTGATCCCTCCCAGGATCGCTCCCAGGTGCCGATCGACTTCCGTCAGCTTGGCCTTGTCGACCCCTTCCCGGAATGAACGGACCATCAGGTACACGGTGATTGAAACCAGGATGTAGATGGTCACCAGCGCGAAAAGCCGGTTGAAGGGAGGCGGCCCGAAGTACTGGGCCATCGTCACCGACATCGGCATTGCGATCATGTAGCCCAGCACGAGTGACAGGATGGGAGCAATCTGCCACGCCGCGCCACGGAAATAGCCGTGAATCACGGTATATAGGACAATCGCCGCCATCACGCCGTCATATGCGGTCATTATTCAATTCCTTCGATCGATCGCAATCCGCTGGTTTGTCTGGCTGTTACCACGAGTCATCCGCACGAGTCCGGCGCGTGATCGTCTTGGGCCGTTCCCATCCATCTCTCGAGAGATCTGGTGACCGCTCAGGCGTCGACGTTGGAGTCAGGCCTGGCCTGGGGGCCGGAGCCTGGGAGGGAATTTGAGCCGGCGCCGCCGGACGGACTCCCGTAGGAACCGCGACGGGCGAGGGCACGACTGGCTGGGCGTTCGGATCCATGTGCCGCCGCGCAAATGCGGTGGGGGTGGGTGGCTGCGATTGCTCATTCGCGGCAAACATCATCAGCAGACAGAGCAGGCAGTAGGTCATCATTGTGGAACTGGGGTTTTCGCCGAAGAACTTCAATGCCGTCCCGAAGGATTTCTTCAGACGAGTTGAACCGCCTCGCACTTCGACACTCCAGATTTCGTCCAGCACCAGGTGCACCAGATAACCGAGGGCCACGGCAAATGCTTTGAAGTTGTGGACCAGGTGTGCACCCGAATCGCAGACCAGGTAGCCGATCAGTCCGGCAATCGCAGCGGCGGGAATGCTGTGGAACATCCCCCGGTGAACATTTGCAGACTTGAAGATGGTCCCCAGCCCGAACCGGATCAGCAGATACATCGGCGCGCCGAACAGGACCATCTGTTCAATCGTCAGTCCATAGACCTGCAGCTTGTTGAAAACGAGCATGGGAACAACAGCGGCCGCAAATCCAATCGTCTCGCGCGAGGGGACGCCACTGTCGCTGTCCAGGTCCGGCATGATCCCCGCAATGGCGCACAGTCCCCCCGCCAGGCCGCACGTGGCGATCGGCAGGTCGTACATCACCCCGCCCCAGACGGCATAACCAATGCCAACGGCGGTGCTGACGGTAATGTGAGTCTTGAATCCAGGCATTGGCGTCCCTGCCCCAGCCAGACTGGCCATCGCGCAGCCGGATTCCCGGCCGAATCCGCGCGGCGGCGGAACGGTATCCGTCCTTGCCCGGTCGGTCAAGATGAACCGGCCGGCGGAATCACCACATCGTCAGGCGGTCCGTAACGGGAAACGGCCGGCCTGGTTAACCGAAGCCGAGTTGGTTCGGGATGAGCGCCATTGGCGTGCACCTTTACCTGAGCAATCAACGGGTACCTGAGCGATCAACGGGAGCGGCCGTTGTAGATTCCTGGCGGTTGCTCGAATTGAGTTGAGGGCACGCCCCTCATGGTTCAATTCGGTGGCGGGGGGCTCGCGCCGATCACTTCACAGATCCGGACGCAGAACTTGTCCTCGACAAGAATGACTTCACCCCGGGCGACCAGCTTTCCATTCGCCAGGATATCGATCGGATCCCCAGCTTCCTTGTCCAGAGTCACCACGGATCCCTCACGAAGCGCCAAAAGATCCTCGATCAACAAATCTGCCCGGCCGAGTTCAAGTGTCAGTTCGAGTTCGATGTTTCCGATGACCGACAGCGGCAGCCCCGCGGCCGATCCGGTGACGAATCCAGCGGGGAATCCAAGGGGCCGTGGAGCCGAAAGCGGGGGAAACGCATGTTGTGGCAGTACGGTTCCGCCGGTCGTTGATCCGGTTTCGACTTCGGCGACCTCGTCTGCCATCGCGGCCGCCAGCTGATGCTCCATGCGGTGCAACAATTCGTCGGCAGAGACGGAATCGTAGGGCCAGACCGAATCGGCCAGCAGGTCGTCGGTCAGATCCGTGTTGCGCAGATGCTGGACGTCTCCCGGCCCCAATGGCTCGTTCGAAACCACATCCGCCCGCCCAACGGCGTCGTTGTTGCGGGCCGAGCGCAGCATGGCCTCAATTTCGTCAGCCTGCAACGGTTTCGGGTTCGGATCGTTCACAGGAAGGACCTGACGGCAGGAGGAATCGGTGTTCCGCTGCGCGGGATATACGACACGGCGCTCGATTCGTCAACCGGATTCCCGATTCGCAGTGACGCCGACACCATCGAAGTTTCCTTGCGAAAACGAGCACTTGGTCATCGCAAAAACGAGTCCGGCCCTGAACCGGCCACCTTCATCCCCTATCCACCCGGCACTCACTTCGTGTAGCTTACACGTGCTGCAAAATCGATGACCGATCGAAAGGGATCCCGTGGCCAGACGATACATTATGACCGTGTTGGCGGCCAATCGAGTTGGCATCCTGGCTGCGCTCACCAATGCCCTCGATGAGCTTGGCGGAAACATGCTGGATGTCAGCCAGGCGGTCATCCAGGACTTTTTCACGATGATCCTCGCGGCGGAATTTCCCGTCGACCGGGATCCCGAGGTCATTGTGGATCATATCCGCGCCGTCTGTCGGCCGTTCGGGGCTGAAGTCGCCCTGAAGAATCCGGAAAACGAACCGGCATTCGAAATCTTTGAGGAACCGACACCACGACAAAGGTACGTGCTGACCGCCGCCGGTCCGGACCGTCCCGGGGTTCTCAGGTTCATTGCTCATCGCCTGGCACAGGACGACATCATCCTGATCGATCTGCAGGGAATGCGGAGCAAGACGAATCATTCGTTTCTGGCCTCGATGGAACTTGCCGTCCCACCCGGTGTTGATGCTCTGAAACTGCGGACCGATCTGGATCATGAATTCCGCGCGGACGGAATCACGATTGCACTGCAGCACCGGAGGGTTCTGGCGGCGCTGGCACATCCCGAACCGGTCGGATTCAACACGGTTTCTCCCCCGGCGTACACGATCGCGGGGGGCGCCGGATGACGCCGCTGGCAGCAGCCTGCCGACGAACGATTGGATTTTGGCTTTCAGACGAATTGGCGATTCATGGCACACAACGACAGTTTCTTCTCGGCGCTTCAGCAGTTGCGGCAATTGCCGCTGGATGTCCGCACCATCACGTTGGGCATCAACGTTTCGGACTGTCATGACCATGGTCTGCATGGTTTGTGCGAAAGCCTGTACCAGCGGATCATCAGCAAGGCCGAGCGTCTGACGGGGATCTGCGGAGAAGTCTCATCGCTGTTCGGTGTGCCGATCATGCAGCGACGGATCGTCGTGACACCGATCGACCGGGTGGCCCAGGGGTTCGACGCGGCCGATCTGGTGAACGTCGCCAAAACGCTGGAAGGGGCCGCCGCCCAGGTGCGGGTGGATCGCATCGGTGGATTTGCCGCGGATGTCCAGCATGGAATGAGTTCCAGTGCGCGCGAACTGATCCTGAGCCTTCCGCGAGCCCTGTCGCAAACAGTTCGTGTCCGGGCCGCCGTGCACGTCGGAACGACGGAAAGCGGCGTCAATATGGAAGCCATCGCCCTGATGGGCCGCATCCTGAAGGAAACGGCCGAGGCGGATGCAGAACGCAATGGAGATGCCGCGGCCAAACTGGTGATCCTCGCCAACAATGCCACCGGACATCCACATCTGACCGGCGCCTGCCTGGGTGACGGTTGGGGAGACCTGGTCGTTCACGTCGGGATCGGAGCCGCCTCCATCATTCGACATGCCCTCGTGGAGCGACTGGAGCAAGAGCCGAATGCGCCGCTGCATGAACTGGCGGCCGAGATCCAGACCGCGGTCTTTCAATCCACTCGCACTGCTGAACTGGTGGGGCGCGAGATCGCTGATCGAATGGGCGCTGATTTTGGCGGCGTCGACGTGTCACTCGCCCCAACGCGGCGACCGCACGACAGCGTGGCGGCACTGCTCTCGCTGCTGGGGATTGAACAGGTCGGAGCGCCGGGAACCGCCACTGCTCTGACGCTGATCCTGAATGCCGTCCGTGCCGGTGCGGCGTTCGCGTCCTGCTCGGCTGGAGGCTACTCGCGGATCATGTTGTCGGTTCTGGAAGACTCGGCCCTGGCCGCCGCCACGAAGTCGAAGGAACTGACGTTTGATCAGTTATGCATGGCCGCGAATGCCGGATCAGGGGGACTGGACCTGGTCTCGCTTCCCGGCGACACGGACGTCGCCACACTGGCGGCGATCATCTCGGACCAGGTCTCTTTCGCAGTACTGAACCGGCGTCCCGCAGCGATTCGATTGATCCCTGTTCCTGGCAAACGCGCCGGTGAGGGGGTCACCTACAGCGGGATGATGAACGACGCCGTCATCCTGCCCGTTCGCGGGACGGGTTTGTCAAAGACGTTTATCGAGCGGGGTGGCAGGCTACCTCCTGTCAGATAACCCATTCGAACGCCTGGCGACCCCACCGTGTCGGCTCTCATCGAATTGATAAGTCGATGGGGGATTCTGTCGCGCGGAATTGTCAGTCACCGCATGACACCGGAATCTGAAATCTATAGATTAAGAGCCCTCCGAATTTTTAGACGTTGAGCGTTGATTCGTCCGTCACGTTAAGATTCGCCGCAACGTCGCGGATCCTGGGCCGGGGACTGGGTGACGTCTGGCATTCCATGTTCGAATACTCGTTGTGAAGACCGCAGAATTCACATTCCTCAGGTGAATTATGAACTGGCTTCGACTGGCTCCGCTGCTGCTCTTCATCTTCTGCCAGGCAAGTCGCGCCGACGATCTTGCACCCGCGGATCTGAGGGCCTTTGGCAAGCTGCCGATTTATTTCAATGGCCGGGTGACGACACTGGATCACTACGCTCAAAACTTCATGCGGCGGATTTCCGGCAGCGCCACGTGGCAGGATCAGAACGGCAAATCCCAACCGGCGATTTCGTGGCTGCTCGATCTGATCTGTGGTGACGATGCCACCAGGGATGCGCGGATTGTGAGGATCGAGAACGGTTCGCTGCTGACGCTGTTTGAGTTGCCAGGTCGGCAGGGAACACATTATTCGATCATCGAACTTCTGCCAAAAATGGAAGTGTTCGCGGCTGAGGCCAATCGGGCGCGGCGTTCTCCCAAGCCTACCCCGGATGAAACCGCTGCGATGGACCTTGCCGAGCGACTGGAGTTGATCCTGCTGATGGCGGCCGTATTTCAACCTCCAGACTATTCCGACAACGAAACCATGGTTGCCGCGCTCCGCCGATCACTGGAACTGGAAGGACGACCCATTCCGTTTCTCATCCCGCCCAAAGATCCGGGTGGTCCCTGGGGGACATTGACCAGGGAATTGATCGTGGTCCGCACGACGAAGGAAACCGGGGTGGAGCCAAACCCCGCGGGCACGTTGTATGCTGGCCTGATCGACGCCCGTCAGAAGCAGGACGCGGCCGCATTCCATCAATGCCTGAAGGAACTGCGGAAGCGGATCGACGATCTGAAACTGGCGGCCTGCCCGTTGAGATTTCAGATGGCGCCCCGTTGGTATGAAGTCGGCACGCCACGTTTGGGAAAACAATACCTGTTTGGTGACACACAGACCTTCGGCACCACCGTCGCCTCGTTCAATCTGATCACGGACGAGGGGACCTTGATGGCTCACCTTCACTTCTTTCCCACAGGGGCCGCCAGCCGTGAATCGATCGTCAATCAGTGGCGCCAGACCGAAGGTTGGGCTCCACTCCCTCTGGACCAGATCCGCACGACTCCTGTGCAAATTGCCGGTCAACCGGGCTGGCAGGTGGAAATTGAATCCGCCGAAGTTCAGCGGGGCAGCACGGAGTTGCTTCACAGTTTTGGCGTGACCATCGGCAACCAGACCTGGGTCGTCGCCGGATCCGGACCGAAAGCGCTGATGATCAAGCATCGACGGGATATTGATCGTCTGGTGGAATCGCTTCAGATTGAGAGCCCGGAATCTGCCGTGAAATGGTTGAACCTGGATCCCCCGGAACCCCAATCACTTCCTGCCGGATCCAAAGTGTCCCTGGCCGTGATCCCGGACGGAAAGCATGTCTGGCTACTCCGCGGCAACTACTTTGCCGAGAACCATCCGGATCAACAGCTTGAGAAGCTGCGAACAGTTTTGAAGTCGATTCGGTTCCGACAAGCGGGGAATGCCGACGCCGCTGCGTCCGAACTCCCGTTTGAATGGACACTCCCGGATGGCTGGATGTTGGAGGAATCCGCAACGGATCTTCCCGCGGTCGTCTGTCGCAGTGAACCGCCATTCGTTGCCATCCAATTCCAGCGATTGAAGGTCGAAGGAGACCTTCAACTGCCGATCTTGATCAATCAATGGCGATCGGAATGCCGCGTGCCCGAACTTCCAGCGGACAAGCTTGTGACGGAAACAATCTCGGTGGAGAAGCGTGATATCGTATTTGTGGTCGTGGAAGGCCCCTGAGGGTTTCATGTGCAGACGTCGGCCTGTCCCACCTTCCTGTCACGGTTGCGGTGCGCTCAAAAGCTTTTCGACTTGCCTGGCGTCTTCGGCATACTGCCGATCCAGGTCTTCAAAATCGATTCCCGTCAGGCGATCGAGACCCGGGAGGGCTTCCCGTTCGCGCGGATTGTAGAGTTGGGTCAGATGCTTGACGAGCGCCTCGCGGTAGCGGCCGTTGTCGTATTCCATGAAGAATCGAGCCAGTCCCGCGGCCTGGGTGTAGTTCTTCGCCAGCTCCGGAGCGTGCTGGAACTCGTGCATTCCCATTCCGGAAAAGTCCCGCAGCGGTACGTAATAGCCTTTCTGCAGCAGGTTGTTGCGGGCCCCGGCGAAGCGGATATAGCGGGGATCTCCCAGCGTGAATGAACCACTCTTTCGCTGGAACGATTCCATGTAGCAAGCAATCCCTTCGATGATCCAGAAGTGCGACTTCTCACCGATGGGACGGTTCAGCACGTGACTTTCAAAAAACAACTGGTGCGTCCCCTCGTGGAACAGCGTCGCTTCGTTGTCGTTGTCCGGGTCATCATAGAAATGAGCGACTCG
>Ga0265327_10001353_pt1 | contig 31712 bp, 38 predicted proteins | sample 41621metaG_FD_202089 | JGI IMG/M metagenome (GOLD analysis project Ga0265327, IMG submission 202089) | Rhizosphere microbial communities from Carex aquatilis grown in University of Washington, Seatle, WA, United States - 4-16-21 metaG | ecosystem: Host-associated > Plants > Roots > Rhizosphere...
CCTTTCAACGGCTTTGTTGAGCGAGATCCGTCCGGCCTTCAAGACCGGCGAGCGCATGTAACCCATGCGTTGGTAGGTTCGACTCCTGCGCCGCTCCGCTCACGAAACCGTGCATGGTTGACCCGTTTCGCGCGTGGAGACGCTCGACCCGGCCCGGGGAACCGTCCCGATGCTCTCCGTCGAAGTGGGTGGCGTCGTCTGCGTCGAAAGCGTTGGGGGACGTGCTTGACAAGACCGCGCCGAAACCGGGACCTGCGATCGATCTGATGGAACGTTCTTGGAGATGGTTCGGAGGTGCGAGCCGTTACGCGCGGTCCCTCGGCACGACAATCCGCGGCTCGGCGGCGCGCCGGCCGTCACGAGTTAACAGCTGCGGCGGCGAACCATCGTCGCCAACATCGTGGCCACGTGAATGCGCTCGGCGCCCTGCTCGGCACACGCGTCGCCGCGGCACACCATCAGCGTGCCACCAGCGCGGACGAGCTGCCCTCGGCGATCAGGCGGTCGCCGCTTGCCGGCGCGAAGAGCTCCGAGAACACGCGCCGCCATTCCCTGAGATGGATCGGCGAAGTCCCGCATCGGTCCCGCGACGTCCCGCTCGAACAACACCTCCGCACTACTGATCACGCCGGGTCAGCTTCCGGATCGTTCGGCCCTGGCGGTGGTGCAGACCGGAGTTGGTGCGGCCTCGACGTTTGTGTGCGATCTTCCACGGCGATGGACAGCGTGATGGTTCAGGGAGTGCGGGTTGCGTTCGAGCGTCGGGGAAGCGGTCGGCCGGTTGCCCTGATCCACGGCTGGCAGGGTGATCACCGCTACATGGCCGCCGATCTGGAGGCGGTGCTTGCCGAGGCGGGGGACTGGCAGCGGATCTACCTCGACCTTCCCGGGCACGGACAAACGGCGGCACCGCTTTGGCTGGGCACGCAGGCCCAGGTGCTGGCTATCCTCGCCGAGGCGCTCGAGGCGATCACTGATGGGCGACCGTTTGCCGTTGCGGGCAACAGCTACGGCGGCTACCTGACCCTGGGCCTGGTGCGCTCAATCCCGGATCGCCTGCTCGGCGCGGCGCTGCTGGTCCCAGACCTTCCCGCGACGGACGGACCGCGCGACACGCCTCCCCACGTGACGCTCGTCGAGGATCCGGAGGCGTTCGACGATCTCGCCGAGGACGAGACGTGGATTCCCGACCGGCTGGTTGAACAGAGCCGGCGCGCGGTGCTGGAGATCCGAGAACACGATATGCCATCGATCAGAGCCGCCGACCAAGCCTTCCTCGTCAGGCTCGAATCGAACTATCTGCTGCCCGATGCGCTGCGCACCTCGGGTGCACCGTTCCGCCGGCCGAGCTTGGTCCTCACCGGTCGCCAGGACGCTACCGTCGGGTATGAGGCGGCGTGGCAGTTGCGCGACGAGTTCCCTCGCGCGACCATTGCCACCCTCGACCTAGCGGGGCACTGGCTGGGACGCGTCGAACGGCCACGCCTCTTCTACGGGCTGATCCACGACTGGCTGGACCGGATTCGAACCGGCGCCGTTGCTGATCCTCCAGCGAGTAGCATCGATCCAGGGTGAGGCACATTCTTGTTCGACTGGTCATGGTGGCCGTCCTGGTCGGCGGCTGCTTCTCTGCCGCCGCCGAGTCCCCGGCAGGTGGCGCACAGGCGCCCGTGGCCCCCTCGCGCGTCAGTTTGGATGCCGGTTGGGAGCTGGGGAGCTCGGCGACGGTTGGCACGGACGGCGCCACGATCTCGACCGGCGAGACGGCCGCTGGCAGCGGGTGGCTTCCGGTCAGACTGCCCTCCACGGTGCTTGCCGGCCTGGTCGCCAACGGTCAGTTCCCCAATCTGTTCTACGGCACGAACCTGAAGTCGGTGCCCGACGCGCTGTTCCAGGTGCCGTGGTGGTACCGGCGAACGTTCCACCTCGACTCCGGTCGGGGACGGACGTCGCTCGTCTTCGACGGCATCAACTTCCGGGCGGCGGTCTGGCTCAACGGCCGGCGGGTCGCGACCCCCGAGCAGGTGGCCGGGACGTTCCGTACCTTCGAGCTCGACGTCACCCGGTTCGTCCATCCGGGGGCCAACACGGTCGCCGTCGAGGTGTTTCCGGTCTCCTTCCAGAAGGACCTGACGCTGACCTGGGTGGACTGGAACCCGATCCCCCCGGATCGCGGGATGGGGATCTGGCACGACGTCTGGCTACGCCGCAACGGGTCCGTTTCGATCCGCGACCCGCAGGTGCGAACGGCGGTCTCGGCTGATCGTGCGCGGGCCGACCTCACCGTCACCGCCGACGTGCACAACGCCGGCGGCGAGCCGGCACGGGCCGACGTGCGCGGCACGATCGGGTCGATCCGCTTCTCGCGTTGGGTGACACTCGCCGCGGGGGAAACCCGCACCGTGAGCTTCGGCCCATCCGCCTACCCTCAGCTGCGCATCGTTCATCCGCGGCTCTGGTGGCCGGCCGGGATGGGCAAGCCCACCATGTCGCACCTCGCCATCGCCGTCGAGGTGGGCGGCCGTGTATCCGATCGCGACGGCACAGCCTTCGGCATCCGCCAGGTCACGTCGCGGCTGGACGCGAGGGGATACCGGCAGTTCCTCGTGAACGGGCGTCCCGTGCTGATCCGCGGAGCGGGCTGGGCCCCCGACCTGCTGCTGCGCGAGCAGCATTCGCGGGTGCGGGCGGAACTGCTCTACGCACGGTCGATGGGCCTGAACACCGTGCGGCTGGAGGGCAAGCTCGAGTCGGACTGGTTCCTGTCGGAGGCTGACCGGCTGGGGATCATGGTGATGCCGGGCTGGATGTGCTGTGACCGCTGGCAGTTCAACGACCGCTGGACGGCGTTCGACCATCGCGTCGCAGTTGCCTCGATGGACAGCCAGGCCCGGCGGATGCGTAACCACCCCAGCGTGATCGCGTTCCTGATCGGAAGCGACGAGGCACCGCCGCGTCGAATCGCGCAGGGCTACCTCGATGCGCTCCGGCGTGACCGCTGGCCCGACCCGATCCTCTCCTCGGCGTCGGACACCCGCACACCCGGGCTGCCGCCCAGCGGCGTGAAGATGACGGGGCCCTACGAGTGGATCCCACCCTCGTACTGGTACGCGCCCCGAGCCGACGGCGGCGCCTGGGGCTTCAACACCGAGACCAGCGACGGCCCCTCGATCCCGCCCCTCGCGAGCCTGCGGGCGATGCTCACGCCCGCCGAGCTGACGGCACTCTGGCGAGATCCCAAGGCGGTGCAGTACCACGCCGGATCGACCGAGTCGGGCGGCATTTTCTCGACCCTGCGCAGGTTTGACCGGGCGCTCTTCGCACGGATGGGGCGGTCTGTGAGCCTCGCCGACTATGTCGAGAGGGCCCAGCTCATGAACTACGAAGGCGAGCGTGCCATGTTCGAGGCGTTCAACCGGCAGAGGGACGACGACGCGACCGGTGTCATCCAGTGGATGCTGAACAACGCCTGGCCATCGCTGCACTGGAACCTGTTCGGATACGACCTGTCCACGAACGGCTCCACCTACGGTGCCATGGAGGCGAACCGCCCCCTGCACCTGCAGTACTCCTACGACGACAACTCGATCGTCCTGGTCAACGGCACCGCCCGCACGGCCCACGGCCTGCGCGTGGAGGTTGCGACCTACGACCCCGACGGGGGGCGTCTGTCTTCGTGGAGCACCGTGACCGAAGCGACACCCGACCACGCGCGCCGGTTGACGGTCGTCCGGCGGCCAGCCCGGTCACGAACGTCGGCGTATCTTGTCGCGTTGCGCCTTCGGTCGCCGTCCGGGAAGCTGATCGACGCCAATACGTACTGGCTTTCCACCACGCCCGACCGGATCGACTGGCGTCACAGCCGCTGGTTCGTCACTCCCACCTCGCGCTACGCGGATCTGCGCGCGCTGGCCACGATGCCGCGGGTCCGGCCGGGCGTCCACGCCTGCATCACAGCGCCCGGGTATGTTCGTGTCACCCTCGGGAACGACTCACAACACATCGCGTTCTTCCTGACGGCAACCCTGCTCGGACACCGCGGATCAATACGACCGGCGTACTGGAGCGACAACGACGTCTCGCTGATGCCTGGCGAGCATCGTGTCCTCACCGTTCGCTACACAGGCGACGCGACGGCGGTTCGTGTCAGCGGCGCCTCGACGGCGGGCGGTGCGAGCCGGGCGCTCGTCAGCTGCCCGTGAGGCGGCGCATCTAGTCCACGCGTTGGTAGGTTCGACTCTTGCGCCGCTCCGCTCCCGAAGGGGGGCGCAGGGTCGTCTGCGTCAGTCCTGAGTCTCGTACTTGAACGAGATGCTGAGACGAACGCGGTAACCGGACACCTTCCCGTTCTCGATCGTGACATCGGTTCGGGTGACCTCCGCCACTCGAAGGTCGCGGACCGTCTTCGCTGCCGTCTCGACGGCGTTTCGCGCGGCCGCTTCCCACGACTCGCTGCTGACGCCGATCACTTCCGTGACGCGGTAAACACTGTCAGACATCTTGCCTCCTCCTCTGATCCATGCTTCGATCGAAAGACCACTATCGCACGTCTCCCGTCTGACCCGTGGTCGGGAGAGGTGCTCTGGCCCTCGCAGCTCCGGCTTGGGGTCATATCGACGCGCGCCGCGCCGTTCCTAGAATCAGGCGCGTGACCGCCGAGGACTACCTGGCCGCCTACGACGCGCAGCTCCGCACCGAGGCCGAGATGCCGAGTGCGATCTCGGTGACGGAGCTCGGCCCCCTGAGGCGTTGATGGACCGCCTCGCGCGAGGGGACGGCATGGAGCTGTGGGTCGCGGAGGCCGGCGGCGCGATCGTCAGCTCCGGTCGGCTTGAGCCGGTACCCGACACCGAGTTCGCGGGAATCTGGGGCGGCGCCACTCTGCCTGAATGGCGCCGGCGCGGCATCTACCGCGCCCTGACTGCGGAACGCGCCCGCTCGGCGCTGCGGCTTGGCAAGCGGCTCATGAACAGCGACTCGACCGAGTTCTCGCGGCCGATCCTCGAACGAGCCGGCTTCGTCAAGGTCTCCACCACGACGCCCTACACACGCACCCTGCCGTAGGCCAGGCCGGCAACGCCGATTGCAGCGCGTGCCACCGTCGTCATGATCGTGCGATGCGGGACACCGCATACAGGCCTCCCAGGCAGTGGGCGACGGCTAGGCGGAGCGACGCGCGCGGTCGACCTCGCTTGTCACGAAGTCGGCGAACTCGGTCTGGGTCAGTCGCAAGATTTCCGCACCGTGCTCCTCAAAGCGCGACGCCAGCTCCGGCGATCGCAGCGCTTCTGCAACCGCTGCCGCAAGCTCTGCAACCACCGTCGCGGGGGTCTCGGCTGGCGCCCACAGCCCGTACCAGATAGGAAAATCGAAACCTTCCGCGCCGGCCTCGGCCAGCGTCGGCACGTGCGGCAGCAGCGGCGATCGGCGGGCCGCGGTCACACCGATCGGGACGAGTGTGCCGGCGGCGAGATGGGGTGCGGCGATCGGAATGGGCGATACGGAGTAGTCAGCTTCGCCTGCTGCGACACGCGCGATCGTCTCGCTGATCCCGTCCTCCGCTCGAGTAGGGATGTGGCGCGCGCCGATTCCCAGATCACGGTTGAGCTGGACAGCGCACACGTGCGTGCCAGTACCCACTCCCGCCGAGACGAACGACAGGCCGCCTGGACGTGTCCGACCGGCGCGCGCCAGATCGGCAGGGCGCTGGAGCCCAGCGCTGGGATTCGCCACGAGCACGTACGCCTGACTCGTCACCGCTGCGACAGGCACGAAATCAGCGACCGGGTCATACGGGAGACGCTCGGACAGCACTGCCGAGTACGCATGCGCGCTCGTGTTCATGAGCAGCGTTCGGCCGTCGGCGAGGGCGCCCGCAACGAACGCCGGCGCTGCCGTGGCCCCCAGGCCAGGGCGATTGTCGACGACCACCTGCGCGGCGAGGACGACCGCGAGCGCCGCGGCGAAGGGTCGCGCGACCACATCGACGCCGCCGCCTGTCCCAAACGGCTCCACGAGCACGATCACACCGCCACGGACGGCCATGGCACAGCTCTCCGGATCGCCGACAGCGGCAGCATATAGCCGACCGCGTTGCGGTTCGCATCGCGCTGGGCTCCAGCTTGGCGTACGGCGCTAGCCGCTGATCACAGCTGCGAGTTCCTCCAGCGTGTCCCGGACGAGCCGGCCGAAATCGCGCTCCTCGGCCTCGTCGATCCACCGCTCGAACGCGGTGCGGAACACGGCGACGCCGGCGTCGGCGGCCAGGCCGGCGGACGAGGGCTCGACGCCGCGCCCGCGTAAGGCTTCAGCCAGGTCTGCGGCGAGGGTCGCGTACTTGATCTGCTCCTGCTGCTGCAGGCGTGGGTTGGCGGCGATGACGGCCTGCCGCCGGCGGGTCATGTCGCGGCGCTCATCGAGGACGGCTCCGGCTGCGTCGAGGGCGGCAGTGACGGCCTCGATCGGGGTCATCGACACAGGCGCGTCGGCGAGCGCGCTCACGAGGACGCGCTGCACCTCGCCCGAGAACACGACCTCGCGCTTGTCGGTGAAGTGGCGGTAGAACGTCCGCTCCGTCAGGCCGGCCCGCTCGGCGATCTGCGCCACGGTGGTCTGGTCGAAGCCGTTCTCACCGTAGAGCTCGAGGGCCGCCTGCCTGAGGCGGCCGCGTGCATTGGGCTGCCAGCGGCTCATGATCCGATTCTAGTGACGGCAGTGACTGTCATGGTGCTAGTCTATGTCAGTGACTGACATCAACCTGACCCGCCGCCGCCGCCATCTGGTTCTGGCGATCTGCTCCGCGGGGCTGCTGGTGGTCGGGCTCGACGCCACGATCGTGAACATCGCGCTGCCGGCCATCCACCGCTCGCTGGGCTCCTCCCTGGCCGGGCTGCAGTGGACGGTCGACGCGTACACCCTGGTGCTGGCAAGCCTGCTCATCCTGGCCGGGTCGACCGCCGACCGCGTCGGGCGCAAGCGGGTGTTCCAGCTCGGCCTGGTCGTGTTCTCGGTGGGTTCGCTGCTGTGCGCTCTGGCGCCCACAGAGGGCGCTCTGATCGCTGCCCGAGTGCTGCAGGCGATCGGCGGCTCGATGCTGAGCCCCGTGGCGATGTCGATCATCCGCACCGTGTTCGTCGATCCGGCCGAGCGAGCCCGTGCAATCGGCGTCTACGGGGCGATGTTCGGCCTCAGCATCGCGCTTGGGCCTGTGCTCGGCGGCATCCTGGTCGATGCCGTCGGCTGGCGGGCCGTCTTCCTGGTCAACGTCCCGGTCGGCGCCCTGGCGGTTCTTGCCGCCCACCGGTTCGTGCCCGAGTCGCGCGCCGACCATCCGCGCCGGATCGACCCCGTCGGTCAGGTGCTGGTGATCGTTGGCCTGGCATCGCTGACGTACGGGATCATCGAGGGGCCTGACCATGGCTGGACCTCGATCGACATCGTGGCGTCACTCGCCCTGGCGGCGCTGGCGCTGGCCGTCCTCATCCCGTACGAACTGCGGCGGCGCGAGCCCCTCCTGGAGCTGCGCTGGTTCCGCAGCGCGCCGTTCTCGGGCGCCAGTGCGATCGCCCTCTGCGCGTTCGCGGCGCTCGGGGCGTTCCTGTTTCTGAACACGCTCTACCTTCAGGACGTGCGTGGGCTCTCTCCGCTTCGCGCCGGACTGTGCATGCTGCCGATGGCCGCGATGGTGCTCATCTTCGCACCGCTCTCGGGCCGGCTGGTCGGCTCCCGCGGCCCGCGGCCGCCGCTGATCGCGGCCGGCGTCGCGCTGATCGCCGCCGTGGCGATGCTGACCCAACTGCAGGCGGACAGCTCGATCGCCTACGTGCTCATCGCCTACACCGTGTTCGGGGCTGGCTTCGGCCTCGTCAACCCGCCGATCACCAACACCGCCGTCTCCGGCATGCCCGCCGCTCAGGCCGGCGTCGCCGCCGCGGTGGCCTCGACCAGCCGCCAGGTCGGCCTGACGCTGGGAGTTGCGCTGGCAGGTGCGATCGCCGACGGGAGCGCCGTGCTCAACGGCGGCGCCACCACAGGCTTCACCGCAGCGATTCGTCCGGCATGGTGGATGATCCTTGGCGCCGTCGCCGCCGTCCTCGTGCTCGCGATCGTGTCCACGACACCCTGGGCCGAGGGGACCGCACGCCGCACCGCCGAGGCGAGCACCTGATAGCGCCTCAAACGTGCTGGACGCGGCTTCCCACCCGGATCCTGCTCGATCGCTGAGGGCTGCGCTACCGTTGCGGGTGTGCTGGCGCTTGTGACCGGGGGAGGACGCGGGATCGGGGCGAACATCGCCCGGAAGCTCGCCGAGGACGGCTGGGAGGTCGTCGTCGCCGCCCGCACCCGCGAGCAGGTCGACGCGGTCGCAGACGAGATCGGCGGTCGCGCGGTCGCCCTGGACGTCACCGACCGCGAGGCGGTCGAGCGAACCGTCGCCGAAGCGGAACCGGTGGATCTGCTCGTGGCCAACGCGGGAATCGCCACCAGGGACGACGCCACCTGGGAGGTCGACCCGGACACGTGGTGGCGGACGTTTGAAGTCAATGTGCTGGGCGTTCACCTCTGTTGCCGCGCCGTCATCCCCGGCATGCTTGCGCGTGGGTCGGGCCGGATCGTGATCACCGGCAGCGGATCAGCCTATCTGCCGGGCCAGCGCCAGACGGCCTATCCGGCCAGCAAGGCGGCGGTCTGCCGGTACGGCGAGACACTGGCCGGCGAGCTGGAAGGACGGATCCCGGTCTTCGTCTTCAGCCCGGGGCTCGTGCGCACCGATCTGAACTCATGGGCACCCGACGATCTGCCCTGGACTCCGCCGGAACTTGCTCCGCGGCTCGTCGCCGCGCTGGCAACCGGACGCTACGACGCGCTCGCGGGCCGCTACCTGCACGCCGAGCACGACGACATCGACGAGCTCCTGGCGCGGATCGACGAGGTGCGGGAGCGCGACCTCAACGCGATTCGCCTCCAGCGCGGGTAGCCTGAGCCTCCTCGTTGGAGGCACGAGTGAAGCCGCCAAGGTGCTCGGTGTGAAGCGCGATCTCGACGCCCTCGCCTGCCTGCTCCTTCAGCGCGGCGAGCATCTCCGCGCTCGGTTGCCCGAAGACCTGGATCCTGACCGTCGCGTCGAGCGTCTCGGCATACGCTGCCCGCGCTCTCTCCGCAATCACTGCAATGTGCGCCTCCATCGACGCGGCGTCCGGATGAATCTGGACAACCGAAACCTCGTCTCCGGCTTCATTCACGTACTCGATGAAGGCGATCACGCGTGGCTCGTTGGCCTCGACGAATTCGACGAGACTCGGCACGCGCCCGAATCCGGCTCCCTCCCCGTGAGTTCGCCCGAACCATACGCGGCGACTTAGGCGCTCTTAGCCCTCGAGCTGGTAGTCGAGCAGCAGGTAGCCGGACGGAGAGACGGCCTGGCTGCCCAGCGTGAGCCGTCCGGGCAGCCCCCTGTCGAAGAGCTTCCGGCCGTGCATCTGCACGGCGGGGGCGACAACGAGCCGCAGCTCGTCGACCAGGCCCGCCTCGAGCAGCGACTGGGTGAGGGCGATGCTGCCGTGCAGCCCGATATCGCCACCGGGCCGCTGCTTCAGCTCGGTGACGAATTCGACCAGGCCGCCCTCGACCACCGTGGTGTTCGTCCAGGCCAGGCCGGGCGTCGTTGCCGTCACCACGAACTTCTGGACACCGTTGATGAAGGTCGCGAACGGCTCGTGCTCGCCGGTTGGCCAGTACTGGGCCCAGGCGTCGTAGGTCCGGCGTCCGAGCAGCACGGCGTCCTGCGTGGCGATGACGCTGGCGAGGTTCTCCTCCATCACCTCGTCGAACTCGGTGATGAACTCGTCTGGATCCTCGGCCGCGCCGTCGAGCGACAACAGCTCGTAGACGACCACCTTGCGCATCGCGTCCTCCTCGATCTGGGTTGGGCCTCGAGCGTAGGGACGGCCGCCCGGCGCAATACTCATGCCTCAGGTGTGCCTGATCGCAACGATCCGCGCGCCCAGCGCCGGAAGATCTCCCGCCGCGATCAGAGCCTCCTCCGCATCACGGAGGTCAGGGCTGAGATCCCACCGGAAGAGCCACGGGCCGCGTACCGGGGCGCCGAAGCTGAACCAGCCGGCCAGCTCCTCCAACATCGTGTCCAGCGAATGCAGATGTGTACGATGCTCCTCGACCAGCACCTCGGCTGACTTGTCGAACACCTTCCCGCGCGCTGACTGCTGTCCCAGCCACCAGTCCGCCGCCCTGCGGTCGAACGCCGCGACGTCCATCTCGTCAATGACCAGCGGCGCCCCCGGCTCGAGCGCCTCGGCAAGCCGTTGCAGCGACGCCGTCAGTGGGTGGACGTGATGCAGCGACCGGATCGCTGCTGCCGCCGCAAAGGTCGCGGCCGGATCGACGTCGGCGAGCGCCGTGCGCTCGACGTTGTCGCCCCGCGGATCGGGATCGATCGCGGTGACGGCGTAGCCCGCAGCTGCCAGGGTGGCCGCCAGCTCTCCCTCTCCGGCACCCACCTCGAGCACCCGGCAGGGTGGCGGGGGCAGGTTCGCGCGCACGAAGGCAGCGACCTCGACGTCTGGCATCGGCGGAGACTACCGGCAGGGGCAGCGAGCGGTGTCTACAGGTCCGAGCCGTGGGAAAGCGAGACGACGCGTTTGGCGAGGGCGCGCAAGACCTTGCGTTCGACCTGTGGGTTTGCGTCGACCAATCGCCGGAAGGCCGGTGCCGTGAGCACAAACACTCTCAGTGGGGTCTTCGCAGTCACTGTCGCTGTGCGTGGTACGTCCGCCAGGAGGGCGATCTCTCCAATCATCTCGCCGGCCCCGCGGGTGGCCAGTAGCTTCCCGTTCTTGGTTACCTCGACATCGCCGTCCACGATGACAAAGAACTCCTGCGCCCTCTCACCTTCGTTGCAGAGCACCTTGCCGGCCGGCACCTCGATGTCCTCGCTCTCTCGCGCCAGTTGAGCGAGCTCTCGTTTCGAGAGTCCCTCGAAGAGCGGCGAACGCTTGAGCGATTCCGCCTTGGCGTCTTGGGAGAACATGCGCATCGTCCGGCGTAAGGCTAGGGGGCCGGAGGCCGTGCTGCAAGCCGGGGGTCGGTCGGGCGGCTACGGCTCACCCGCGCTCCCCAACCTCATGTGGCGCGACCCGCGCTACGATGGGCCAGCGCTTTTCCCAACCTCTGACAGCGAACATGGAGTGACGTGTACCCGCCGACCGTCGAAGAGATCCGCGGCATGTTCAACGGCGTTGGCTACGACCTGGCCGATCCGCGCCGCGGCACCAACCGCCTCTATACGGCAGCGCCGCTGAACCGCCAGCACCACGTGGCGACGTCCACCATGGTCGGGCGCGGGCGCACCGCGCGCGAGGCGGCCGAGAACGCCTGGCAGCTGTTCGAGCGAGGTCGTGCTCTGGCCGGCCGGCCGGGCGCTGCGAGCGACCAGATTCCCGGCTGACGGTCGACTGTACCGCGCGACCTCCGGCTGCCTGGAACGGGCAACCTGCTATGCTGGGCGCTCTGTTCGGACGTTCGACGGTTGCGCAAGCCTGTGCCTCCCGACTCGTTCATGAGAGTGCGGGAAGGAGGTGTTGCAAATGGCAACCGGAACCGTAAAGTGGTTCAACGACGCCAAGGGCTACGGCTTCATTACGCCCGACGAAGGCGACAAGGACCTGTTCATCCACCACAGCGAGATCGTGGGCGATGGCTACAAGAGCCTGCCTGAGGGCGCGAAGGTGTCGTACGAGGCGCGTCAGGGCCAGAAGGGCCCCGAGGCGACTGGGGTCCAGACCGTTAGCTGACGGGAGGCGCTATGAGCGCCAAAGAAGAGAAGGTCGAACTCGAGGGTGAGGTCACCGAGTCCCTGAGGGGCTCGATGTTCCGCATCACGCTCGACAACGATCATCAGGTCGTTGGCTACATCTCCGGCAAGATGCGCCGTTATCGGATCCGCATCTTGCCGGGGGACCGCGTTCGCGTCGAGCTATCGCCGTACGATCTCAGCCGGGCACGTATCACGTTCCGGTATCGCTAGCTGACCCGAAACCTGACCCCGCCACGGTGAACGCAGCCGTGGCGGCTACGCCGAGGGCTCGGGCGCTACTCCCATCTGCCTGAGCCATCGCGCGTGCGAGCGCAACGCGTCCCGCATCGTCTGGTGGGCGTTATAGGACACGCCGCACTCGAGCGCGGTCGCGCGGACTATGCGAGCCAGCCGTGGGTGCACGGTGTGCGGGACGCGCGGGAACAGGTGGTGTTCGATCTGGTAGTTGAGGCCACCGACATACCACCCGACCACTGTGTTCTGGTGGGCGAAGTCCGACGTCGTATGCACCTGGTGCACGTGCCACTGCGGGTTGGCGGTGCTCCCTGACTGCAGGGTGTCCGTCTCTTCGATGCAATGCGCGAGCTGGAATGTGACCGTCAATGCGAGCGATGCAACGGCAGACACCAGCGCAAAGCAGGCGGCGACCTCGACAGCCGGATGAAGCGCCAGGGGGATTGCGATCGCCCAGGTGACGAAGAACACCTTGCCGGCGATCAGTGCCACCAGGTTCCACCCGGCGGGTCGCCGCAGCGGTGAGCGTCCGACCGACCCGCGGATCAGGAACACGGGGTCGGTTATGACCTGCCACCGCACGGTGACGAACGCGTACAGCGCCCACACGTAGACGTGTTGGTAGCGGTGCCAGCAGCGGCGGCGCTGGCTGGGCTCGAAGCGGGCGAACGGCAGCGCATCGATGTCCGGATCGTGGTCGGCGACGTTGGTGTAGGTGTGATGGGCGAGGTGCTTGGCTGCCCATACGTACGATGAGCCGCCGATCAGGTCGAGCGAGTGCGACGCGAGTCGGTTGACGATGCGGCTGCGCGAGTAGCCGCCGTGGTTTGCGTCGTGCATGATGCAGAACCCGATGGCTGCGGCTGCGAGCCCGAGCGAGACCGATGCCGCAATGACGGCCGCGGGTGTGGCGGCGACCAGCAGCAGTACCAGGTACGAGCTGACGGCCCAGACCAGCACCAACGCCGACTTCGCCCACACAACCCGATACGCGCGGCGCATGGCAGCCTCGTCACCCAGCACGGCCTCCGCGCGCTGGTTCAGCAGGCGCGCGAAATCGCCAGAGCCCTGGAAGCGGATCCGTTCCTGAGCGCTCTGCACCTAGGTGTGCTGTATCCCATCGCCGTCCCTGTGATCCGGGACGGGGTGGAGCTCACCACGATCCTTGGTCGTCTCCCCACCGCCGGCGATGACGGCGAGCGCGGGACCTGGCCGGGGAGGGCCCGCCGGTGCGTCAGGCTCAGCCGGCTGTTCGGCTGGTTCGGGAAAAACGGGGACATCCATATTCTGCTCCACCGGATCGGACGGTCTCAACCGTCGGCTGTGAGACAGCGAGCTACCTGGAAGTCTGTGCAGCACCCCCACGCGGCGGGCGTTCCCTGATCGGCGGAGTGTAGCGGGTATACGATGAGGGATATGAGCGAGCAGCCGGTCAGTCCAATCAACGAATCGACCGGCTCCGATCAGCAGCCGCCCGCCGGCGCACGCGGACTCCGCAGCCGTCAGGAGCAGATCGAAGACGAGCGGGCATCGGAGCACCTGGGCGGCGAGCCGACCGTCCGCAAGCTGCCTCGCTACGCCTCCGGCCCCGGGCAGGTCAAGCCCGATAAGGCCGATTCCGGACAGGACATGGGTGGAGTGTCGCCTCTCAAGCCCGAGGGTCGCACCCAACCGGACGCCGGCGCCGCATCGACGGACACCAGGCACTCCTAGCGGGATGGGGGAGATCGTCTACCTCGAGGCGTGGCACACCGACAACGCGATCTTCCATGCGGTCGGCATGCCGTCTTACGGCAAGCCCCGCATCACGACCTGCGGCGTCCTCGTGTCTCTGGCCATGCCGGAGGCCCAGCGCGAGCTCGCGGAAACCGGCGCTCGGCCGTGCCCTCGGTGCTACCCGCGCCTGGCGCCGGCGGCAGCTTCAGAGCGTCCCGCCTAGAACCTCGCCGGGTTCGGTCTCCCGGCGTGGACGGGGGGCCGCAGCCACCCGGGTGTTGGCGGCACCGCCGTGCCGGTGGCGCGAAGCGCCCCAACACGGCGGGCCGTCACGTCACGACCTAGGCGACAGGGACGACGTTCGTCGCCTCGGGGCCCTTGGGGCCCTGCCGCTCGTCGTACTCCACCTTGGACCCTTCGACGAGAGACTTGAAGCCCTCGCCGGCGATCGACGAGTGGTGAACGAAAAGGTCCTTCGACCCCTCGTCCGGCGCGATGAAGCCATAGCCCTTCGCGTCGTTGAACCACTTAACGGTTCCGGTTGACATATACACCTCCAAACCTTGTTCACGAACGGGTCGGGAAGGCAGAACCGCGCAACCGTCAACGTCCTCGCTAACGTGCGGAGCCTAGCAGGCGCCCATAGCCATGCAAAGCCGCCGACGCAGGGGTGGCCGCGGTCACTCTCTATCCGTGACGGCGGTCAATGTTCCGCCGCCGATCCCCCCATACGTTCTGGGTGTCCCAGTAAACGGATCGAGGGGGATCCAAAATGCGTAACGTTCATACCATCCGAGGAACCATCGCTCGTCACCTGCGATGGTCGATCGCCGTGGCGGCCCTGATGGCCGGCATGGTCGCCGGAAGTGCCGCCTACGCGGCGTCGGGAACCGTTCCCGCCGGCACCACGGACGCGTTCCTGCGCACCAAGGCGTCCGTCGCTCTTCCCAGGACCGGCGGCACTCCCGTCATCCTGAACAAGGTCACGCTTCCGGCCGGCTCGTGGGTGCTGACCGACGAGGTGACCGCGGTCAACTACGGCCCGTCCGACTACACCCGCTGCTCGTACTTCCGCAACGGCGTCAACCTGGGCGGCTCGACCACGATGGTCGGCGACAATACGCAGCCCGGTTCGATGGGCCCCGGCGTGATCGTCGCGAACCTGGCCAGCGCGCTTGCCATCAAGAGCACGGTCACGTTCACGATCTCGCTCGGCTGCTTCCATGACACCGACACGCCGGTCGCAAACGACCCCGGCTACATCGATCCCGGCGCCATCCTGACGGCGCACAAGAGCGGATCGCTGGCGATCTTCTAATCGCACCGACCAACGGAGCCCTCACGGCCGGATCAGGGTCGTGGGGGCTCCTTTCGCGCTGCGGGTCAGACGCAGGTGCCCTTCGTCAGGGTGAAGTTCGAGAAGCTGGCCGCTGCCGGGCCCCGGAACAGGGACAGGCCAGACCAGACCTGAAGCGCGAGGGTGACCGCTCCGTCGTAGGCGGGCGAGGTGCCCAGCACAGCCCAGTTGCCGGCGGTCGTCGAATCCCGGTAGTAGGAGGTCAGCGATCCCCCCTGGCGGCGGACGCGCAGACTCCCCGTCATCGCGGAGGTCGGGAGCGTCAGGAAGCCGCCGCCCGAGTCGATGCCGTTGAGGACGTAGTTCTCCCCCGACCCGACGTCGCCGGAGGCTGCGAAGCTGGTTCGCTCCGTGGTCACGGCGCCGTCGCCGAACAGCCCGTTGTCCCCCAGCACGCGGTCGACGAGCAGACCGACGCGAACGGCGTTGGCGGAGGGCCAGGTGTCAAGGCTGTAGTCGACCCGCGCGGTGAAGTTGCCGGTCAGGGTGCAGTCGGTGTAGTCGGCCGCCAGCGGGTCGGCCGTCCCGGCCGTGCCGATCTCGACCGCCACCGTGGATGGGGTCTGGCTGACGGAGACATCCCCCTGCCGCACCGTGTTCCATGTCAGCGTGCGCCAGGTCGTCAGGCTGCACCCGACCGCCTGGAGGCGGACGTACGCCGTGTACCCGCTCTGCCGCACGACGACGTCGTTACCGACGGGGATGGCGCCGGCTGCGAACGGGATCTGGAACGGGGCCGCGGCGTACTCCCAGAGCGGCGTGCCGTCGAAATTCTGGTACTTCTCGGCCGGCTTGAGGCGGGTGGGGGCCGTCGTCGTGACGGCCTGCAACAGGGGCACCAGCTGGTGTTCGGGCTCGGCGGTGTAGAGCTCTCCGCCCTCCACGGTCGCCCCCGTCAGCGAGCCGCCCGGCGCCGTATACACGTCGAGCGTGATGGGCGAGTACGGTGGCGGCGGGGGTGGGACGTGGTGCGGGTTGACGTCCGTGTTGATCCCGGCGAGCCCGTGGATACGGGTGGCGCAGACGCTCCCCGGCGCGGTATTGGGGGGCTGGGAGATCGCCAGGTCGGTCGGCCCATTCCCCAGCGTCCATTTCGCTGCCTCAGCCGGCGTGACGCTGACCCACGCCAAGCCCGCGAGGACTGACAACACGAGCACCTTGGGTCTCACGGTGTCCCCCTCTGTCGTCGACGGCCCATCATAATCTACGATCGTCCCGTGAGCGGGGAGCGGGCGCCACTTGCGCTGTTCAAGCCGTACCTACCCGCCGTCGCGTCGCACCCGGCGGTGTCGCGCGGCGAGCCGCTGACCCGCGACGCGGTCACGTTGTTTCTGGACATCGCCGGGTTCACCGGCCTCTCCGAGCGGCTCGCACGCCAGGGCACCGCCGGCACCGAGCAGCTGGGCGGGATCGTGCGCCAGGTCATCGGCGGCGCGCTCGACATCGCCGTCGGACACGGCGGTGACGCCCTCGCTTTCGGTGGTGATGCGATAACGGTTGCATTCGGGGGCGACGAGGCCGGCTGGAGCCGGGCGGGGCGGTGTGCGGCCGACGTGATCGCGCTCGTCGAGGCCACGTCCGCGGCCCTCGCCGCGCCCGAGCCTGCCGAGATCGTGGTCCGTGTCGGAATCTCCGGCGGGCGGGTGACGTCTCTGGTCGTCCCGGGCGAGTCGCGGCACGTGATCGTGCACCTGGGTCCCGGCCTCGACCGCGCGGTCGAGGCCGCAGGGCGATCGGAACCAGGCGGGCTGGCGGTGGCGAGGGAGCAGCTCACCCGGTCCTCGATTCTCGAGCAGGGCCAGGTTCCGCCGTGGGCGCCGCGCGTGCTTCATCCGGTGCTGGCGTCGCGGGTTGCCCGGGCTGCACCGACGCCCGACGAGCACCGCCGGGTCACCACGCTGTTCCTGTCGCTGCCTGAGACCGACGACCGTGACGCCGGCGCCCTGCAGGAGCTGTCGCGCTTCGTGGCCTACGCCGCCGACACCTTGACCGGTGCGGGCGGCGACATCCTCCAGTGCACCGGCGGAGACAAGGGCATCGTCCTGTTTGCCGTCTTCGGTGCACCCGTTGCCCACCCTGACGATGCGGCACGGGTCGTTCATGCGATTGAGCGCCTGCGGAGGAATACCGGCGTTTCCTTCGCCGCCGGCGTGGCGACCGGCCTCGCGTTTGCCGCCACGTTCGGAGGGCGTTCTCGGCGCTTCGTCAGCGCGCTCGGCGATACCACAAACCGTGCGGCGCGCCTGATGGCGGCTGCCGCCCCGGGCTCGACGCTGATCGACGAATCGACGCGCGACGCCGTTGATTCCCGCGTCCGGGTGGGCGAGGTCCATGCGCTGACCGTCAAGAACCGGCGAGAGGCGGTGATGGTCGCGGTCGTGGCCGGGATCGAACGACCCCAGCGCGCGTTCGAGACCGACGGGGACACGCCGCTGGTTGGTCGCGCCGATGAGCTGGCCGCCGCGGAGCGCCTGTTCGACAGGGCTGCGGCGGCGGGCTCCGCCCTGCATCTGGTCGGCGAAGCCGGCTGCGGCAAGTCCCGTCTCGCCGCCGAGATCGCGCGCCGCGCCGACGTCCGGGGCCTGGCGGTGCGCGCCGGGCGGTTCGAGGCGTTCGGCACGGGACAGCCGCTGGGCCCCCTCGCCGCCGTCGTGCGCGACCGGCCAGGCTGCAGTCCGATCACCTCCGCCGCCGACCTGGCGGCGGCGATCGACGAGGTGCGTCCGGGGGACCGGTCGCTGCTGCCGTTGGTCGAGCCTCTTGTCGGGGCTCCGGTGCCCGAGACCGCGGCCACCGCCCAGCTCTCCGAGGAGGAGCGCTCGGAGCTCGGCCGCAAGCTGATCTGCGACCTGCTGTGCGCCTGCTCGACGCCCACCTTGCTGCTGCTGGAGGATCTGCACTGGGCCGACGAGCCGTCGCTGCGGCTGCTGGCCGATCTGGTTCCACGGCTCGCGGAGACCCCGGTGCTGCTGGTGACGACCCGACGCCCGGGCGATCTCGCGCTCGACCTGCCCGGGGTGGAGGTCGGCGACATGACTCCTGACCAGCTCACCAGCATCGTTCGCGACACATGGGGGCGACTGGGGGGCGCTGAACTGCCCCAGGAGTACGTCGACGGGCTGGTGGCGCGAGCGAGCGGGAGCCCGCTGTTCGCGCAGACCGTGACCGAGGTGGTTCGCCGCGGGTATCGGCCGGGGGTGCCGCTGCCGCAGCCTCCCATGCCCGATGCGCTGCTGCCCTTCGTGACCGCGCGGCTCGACGCACTTGGCGATTCGGCGCAGTCCACTGCGCTGCGTGCGGCCGTCCTCGGCCGGCCGACCTCGAGCCAGGAGCTGGCCACAGTCTTTCGGTGCGACGTGTCAGAGGTCGCCGAGGACGTGTCCCTGCTCGCAGAGGCGGGCATCGCCCAGTCGGCCGGTGGGCGCGAGTCGCTGATGCGGCTGCGCCATCCGGCGGTTGCCAACGCCCTGCTCGCCCGCGCCTCCCACGCCGATCGGGCGCCTCTCCACGAGCGGGTCTGCCGGTATCTGGTGGGCTCCGGCGCCCCGGCGTCCGAGGTCGCGCGTCAGCTGGAGCACTGTCACCTGCCAGATCTGGAGCGGCACTGGTACCGGGCGGCGCGGCTGGAGGCGGCGGCGCGGTGGGCGCTGGAGGACGCGCGTCACTGGGGGGAGCTGGCGCTCCGGGTTGCGGCCGCCGACGCGGTGAGCGCCGATGCACTGGCGCTGGCGGAGCTGGAACAGCAGCTCGGCGAGCACGCCCGTGCGAGCGCCCGGCTGGAGGGGCTCGAGGGGCCGGACGTCGATCGCCTGCTGGGCCGGATCGCCTTTGAGACAGGGCATCCCGCGACTGCCGTCGACCACCTGGAGCGTGCCGAGCGTGGCGGAGCCCGCGGCCCGGCGGTGTCCTGGCCGCTGACGATGGCACTGTGCGAGCTGGGGCGGTTCGAGGACGCGCGACAGCGCGCCGAGGTCCAGCTCGCAGCCGCACAAGGCGACCCGCAGATGCGACTCGACGCTCTCGCCAATCTGGGTGTGGTCGAGTTCCGCGAGGGCGACATGACCCGCGCGTCTCGCGTGCTCGAGGAAGCGCAGGACATCGCCGCCGAGCTGGGAGACGTGCTACGCCTGGCCCACGTGACCGGCGATCTTGCCGGGGCGCGGTTCCAGACCGGCCGCCTGGCCGAGGCCGTCAACCTGCTGGATGACGCCGCTGCGCTGGCAGAGCGGCTGGGTGCCCGCCGCCTGGTCACGATGGTGCTCGGGAACGTGACCCATCTGCGGCTGGCGGGAGGCGATCTGAACGGCGCCGCGAGGGCCGCCGTTGCCAGCGCCGACGCCGCCCTGGCGATCGGCGACGTCGCCATCGCCCTCGATCGCCTGCAGGTCCCGGCGGTGGTCGCCGAGCTCGACGCCGATTTCGGCCGGGCCGCGCACTGGTGGCGGGACCACGCCTCCCTCGAGGAGCGCCTGGGTCGCCCCCACGATGCGGCCGTGTCGTGGCTCCGTTGCGCAACCAGTCTGGCTGCCGAGGGCCACCTTGGCGATGCTCGACTGGCCGTCGAACGCGCCGTCATGGTCGCGGGCGAGGCCGAAACCCCTGAGATCGCCGACTACCGGATTCGGGCCGAGGAGGCCATCGCCGGCCGCTACCAGCCGCCACCGGAGGCCGAGACGGCGGCCATCGACCTGCCCCTGCTCGACGCGAACCTTCCCGCCGCCACGCCGGAGGTCGTCGATGAGCTGTTCACAAGGATCGGCAGACGGATCGGTCTCTCCGTTGCCCCCGCGAGCTGAGCCTAGCTGCTGACACTGTCAGCAGCCGCTCTGCTGCCACGGTGGACTCGATCCTGGCGATGCTGTAGCTTGAGTGAACGGCAAGCGCCGTTTCCGGCTCCGAAAGAGGGGATTCGATGATCAGGCAGGTGGCGGTCGCGGCGGCGCTTGTCGTCGCGCTGGCAAGCGGTTGTGGCTCGAGCAGCGGCGGTGGTGCCTCCGGGCCCACAACCGGGTCGAGCTCTCCTGCCGCGGCCACGGGCAGCACCCCCAGCTCCGCTGCCACCACGAGCTCCACCCCCACCACGGAGGCGACCACGCCGACGACCGGCGCTGACGACGCGACGAAGCTCGCGGACTTCGAAGCGTTCATGATCGGAGTGCACAAGACCGCCGCTCCTGTCCTCGGGGCGTGGGCTCACATGAACACCGCCCTCCAGTCGTTCGATCCCAACGACTCTGCGTCGTGGGACGCGACCCTGACGCCTGTGAGGGCGGCTGCCACCGCGTCAGATCGGGGTGCGAATCAGCTTCGCTCTCTCCACGCGCCGGACTCGCTGAAGCCGCCGTTCGCCAAGTACGTCGTCATGTTCCACAAGCAGGCGACGGTGCTGAATCAGATGGCGGCTGCACTCGAGGCCCATGACCTGTCGGCGATCGCGACCTGGAACGGGACTGCCATCCCAGAGCTGAACGCGGACATCACTGCCGGCAAACGGTTCACGTACACCGTGCTGGCGTTCATGGCGCGCAACGGCCTTCCGTTGCCGTCGTGGTCGAAGCAGTACGGCTTCTCTGACTAAGAGCGCCTACCAGAATGCCTCGCGGCGTCTGGCAGGCGTCGGGCTGGCGCTGGAGACTACGCCGCGTCTTGCCCAGATGAACTCCGTATATGGGCTTCGCCGCGCCATCGCCTCCAGCTGGCCCGCCACCGGCCATCCATCCACGACGCATCCTGGTAGCCGCTCTAAGCCTGGGGCCGCCGGGGCTCGAACCCCGCGGTCTCGGGCGGCGGCCGCTCTCCCGCCAGCGTCGCCCCAACGAACTCGGCGGTGACCGACGACAGCAGGATCCCGTTGCGGAAGTGGCCGGACGCGACCAGGATGCCGTCCCAGTCACCCAGCAGCGGCCGCTCGTCGGCGCTGCCGGGCCGGACGCCGGCGACCGCCTCGACCAGCTGCAGGTCTGCGACGGCCGGCACAGCGCGGATCGCGGGTGGCAGGACCTCGGCCGTTGCCTCGTCGGTCACCGTGGTGTCGAACCCCACCTCCTCGACGGTGGCGCCGACGATCGTCTCGCCGGTCGGCCGCGGTACGACGTAGATGCCCTCGCTCTGAATGATGCGCGTCGTCGGAGGCGGACCCTGAAACCGCACCACCTGGCCCTTCACCGGTTTGACGGGAAGGCCGGAGGCCAGCCCGAGCGCGGACCATGCGCCTGCGGCAAGAACCACCCGCTCGGCCGCGATACGGGTGCCGTCGTCGAGGGTCGCCGCCTTCGCGTCCAGATCGACAACGGTGGCTCCGGTTCGGACGGCATCGCCAAGCCGCTCCGCAAGCGCCGAGACGACCAGGCGGGGATCGACCTGCGCGTCCTCCTCGAGCAGCACCGCTCCGGCGCATTCGGGGGAGATCCCCGGCTCCAGCTCATGGCATTGCTCGGCGTCGAGCCATGGGCCCTCGGCCTGAGGCGCGCCGTCGAACGAGAGCACCAGCGACCCGCACTGCGTGAAGCCGACGTCCCCCAGCTGGGCCGCGATGCCCGGCCACAGCCGGGCTGCGGCGAGCGACAGCGGCCCCATGCCGTCGGCCTCAGGCTCCGGGGCCAGCACGCCCGCGGCGACCGTCGACGCGCCGGCGCCGACGCGCTCTCGTTCCAGCACGAGCACGTTCAGCCCGCGCTGCTGCGCGCGCCACGCGGACATGAGGCCGATGATCCCACCGCCGACGATCACAGCATCCAGCCGTTTCATGCCCACGGACGCTACCGCTCCGGCGGTGTGAAAGGATCCGGCACCGCATGGCCGAGGTCTTCAAGGATCCGCGCAAGCGGGAGTATCTGAACGCCGAGGGCGCGGATCGCCCGCTTCGCAGCCCGATCCCGCACGAGACGCTGGTCGCCGCGCGCGGCTATCGCAAGCGGCGCCTGGTCGAGCAGGTCGCCGCCCGCGACTGCACCGCGATCCTGCTGTTCGACCCGGTCAACATCCGCTATGCGCTCGACGTCAGCAACATGCAGGTGTGGGCGACGCACAACCCGTTCCACTACGCGCTGGTGTTCGCAGACGGCCATGCCATCGACTTCGAGTTCGAGGCCGCGGCCCATCTGGCGAAGGGGCTCGAGACCGTCGATGAGGTACGGCCCGCCTGGGCCTGGTACTACATGTACTCCGGCGAGAACCTCGCGGAGTGGGTCGAGCGGTGGGCGGATGAGATCGTCGACGCGCTGCGTGAGCGGGGCGGCGGCGGCGATCTTCGCCTCGCCTCCGACAGGCTGGAGCTGCCCGGCGCCGACGCCCTCCGCCGGCGCGGCGTGAGCCTGGTCGAGGGGCAGGAGCTGACGGAGCAGGCCCGGCTGATCAAGAGCGCCGAGGAGATCACGCTGATGCGCTGGACGATCCGCGTCTGCGAGGCGGGCATGGCGAGGATGTACGAGCAGTCACTCGCCGGACGTACCGAGCAGGAGATCTGGGCCGAGCTCCACTACGAGAACATCCGCTCGGGGGGCGAGTGGCTCGAGACCCGGTTGTGTGCGGTCGGACAGCGCACGAATCCCTGGTACCAGGAGTGCTCCGACCACGTTGCCCAGACCGGCGACATGCTCGCCTTCGACACTGACATGATCGGGCCCTACGGCTACTGCGCCGATCTGTCCCGCTCGTGGACGATCGACCACGCCGCGATGACGGCCCAGCAGCGGGCCCTGTACGGGGCCGCGCGCGAGCAGATCGACCACAACCTACGGCTCGTCCAGCCGGGCCTCGACTTCCGCGAGTACACCGAGCGGAGCTGGCCGATCCCCGGCCGCTACCTCGCCAATCGCTACTCGTGCCTGCTGCACGGAGTCGGTCTGGCAGACGAGTACCCGGGCGTGTACGCGCCGCAGGATGCAGAGTGGTTTCTGGCCGGCGAGTTCCAGCCCGGCATGGTGGTCTGCGTCGAGAGCCTGATCGCCGAGGATGGGGTCGGCGAGGCGGTCAAGCTCGAGACCCAGGTGCTGGTGACCGAAGCCGGTGCCGAGCGGCTGGACAGCTTCCCCTGGGAGGATCTCTGAACGCGAGGCGCTTTCACAGCCGCGAAACTATCCGCGTGCGACTGGTTGCCGGACGAGCCGGCGCGAGCTTGCGCGGCCGCCTGGGGAGGCGTATACACCGAGGTCATGCCGTCAACTACGGGGATTGTGCGGCGGCCGGATCGCGCGCTGCTTGCGGGCGGCGTCCTCTGCGGGGCAGCCGTTGCCTGGCTCGTCGTGATCCGACAGGCGACGGGAATGACGTCTGCGCCGGGGACGATGGGCCTTGGCACGGCGGAGTTCCTCGGGCTGTGGACGGTGATGATGGCCGCGATGATGCTGCCGGCGCTGCTTCCGCTCGGCCTGCTCTACGCCGGTGAGGGACGCGGCCTGGCGGGTCGTACGTCCGGGCTGGTTCTCGGCTACCTGATCGTGTGGACGGTCTTCGGCCTGTTGGCCCTTGCGCTCAGCGCTGTGGCCGGCAGACTCGCCGGCCGCAGCGACTCCGTCGCCGTCTGGGTGGCCGCCGCGGTCCTGATCGCTGCCGGCGCCTACCAGCTCAGCCCGATGAAGGACCGCTGCCTGGCGTTCTGCCGCTCGCCGCTGCACATCCTCATGCGCGTCGGGAGCTACCGGGGCGTGACGCGTCACATCCGTGCGGGCGCCTACCACGGCGCCTTCTGCGTCGGCTGCTGCTGGTCGCTGATGGTGGCGCTGATCGCGCTCGGGATCATGAACCTGGCCTGGATGGCGGCGTTCACCGTCGTGATCACGCTGGAGAAGCTGTGGCGCCATGGCACCTGGGTTGCGATCGCCGCCGGGATCGGGCTGATCGCGCTTGGCATGCTTGCGCCGTGGCATCCGGGCCTGGTGCCCGGGCTTCACTCCTCGCCGATGAAGATGGCGGGCATGTGACCGCCTCGGCCGGCACCAGGTGGCGGATCTCCGGCACGTACCTCGAGGTGTGCAACTGCGACGCCATCTGCCCGTGCCGACGGATCGACGGCAACGCCGGTGGGCGCTCGACGTACGGGGAGTGCACCGGCGCACTGTCGTGGCGGATCACCGACGGCGCCGTTGGGGAGGTCGAGCTCACGGGCCTGTGCGTGGTGCTCGTCTGCTGGTACAGCGACGACGAGCCCGGCTCTCCCTGGAGCTGGGTGCTCCACGTCGACCAGCGGGCCGACGGTGCTCAGCGGCAGGCGCTCGAGGACGTCTACACAGGCCGGCTGGGCGGCACCCCGCTGAGCCAGTTCCCGTGGGCGTTCAAGCCCAGCAACCTGCTGGCGGTCGTGCCAAGCGCGATAGAGATCGACCACACGCCGGGCCGCGGCTGGTTCCGCGCGGGCGGGTCGGTCACGGTGCGGGTAGCGGGGCCATTCGAGACCCAGAGCCCGGTCTCGTGCGTGATTCCCGGACACGACCGCAGCGGCCGGGAGGTGGTGGCGGAGGTGCTTGCCGTCGAAGACGAGTACTTCCACTTCACCTACACCGGCCGCTGCGGCTACGAAGCGACGTTCGACTACGGTTCCGCCGGATGACCGTCCAACCGGGTCAGCCGCGCGGGACACCGCAGTCCCCGCCTCCCTCGTCCTCCGACGCCGGATGGACGACAGCCCGCCTTGCCCTGTTGGGCGCGAGCGTCCTCGCGGCGCTCCTGGTCGGGCTGCTGATCGGAATCCTGACCGGCGGCTCCGACAACTCCAAGGGAGGCACCACCGTGATCTCCAAAACCGGGCCCGGCTCGACCGTGACCCAGCAGGAGACCACCACCGTCACCCAACCGCCGACGACGGTCACCGTCACGGTGACGACGCCGCCGGCGAGTTAGGACGGACCGGCCTACGCGGCGAGCAACTCCGCGAGGTGCGCGCGCACCCGCTCGGCTTCATGCGAGTGCGCTGCCACCTCGGCGTCGGTGGCGCCGCGCTCGACGAGCAGGTCGCGCACCATCACCAGGCCGCGGAGCTGCAGCAGCAGTTCGTCGATCTGGTGGTCGAGCACGGGCTCGTAGCTGGAGGGTGAAACGGTCGTCATCATGCTGCCTCCTCCATTGCATGTGGTGTTTCGGAAGCCACCCGCTCGACCTCGGGGCCGGCGGTCTGTGGCTGCGGCTTGAGCAGGGTGCCCGCGATCGCTGCGCCGACCAGGGCCATGGCGGCGAGCACCAGGAATCCCACCTGGAATCCATGCGTCAGGCCTGAGGCGGCGGCTGCGGCGCCGGAGCCCGACGTCGTGTAGTCCGCCACGATCGTGGTCACCGCCGCCAGGCCGATCGCGCCGCCGACCTGGCGGCTGGTGTTGATCAGCCCGGAGGCGATGCCGGCATCGGCGCGGCTGACGCCGGTCAGGCCGGCGATTGTCACCGGGACGAACGAGAACGCCAGGCCGATGCCGCCGATCACGAATGCCGGGAACATGTCCCAGAAGTAGTGACCGTCGACCGGCAGCCGCGTGAGCTCGGCGAGCGACACCGCGTCCAGCACCAATCCGGCGGTCAGGGCGGCGCGCACGCCGTAGCGCGTGACCGCCCGCTGGGCGACGTTCGAGAACACGATGATCGAGATGGTGGTGGCCGCGAAGGCGACCCCGGTCTCGAGCGCCGAGTATCCCAGCACCTGCTGCATGTACAGCGTCAGCAGGAAGAACTGCGAGAACGCGATCCCGCCGATCATCAGAGCCGTGCCGTTGGCTGCCGTCAGCGACCGCATGCGGAAGATCCGCAGCGGCAGCAGGGGAGCCGGCGACCGTATCTCGATCGCGATGAATCCCGCCAGCAGTGCGACCGACGCGGCCAGCATGGACACCGTGGACACGCTGGCCCACCCGTCCTGCGGGGTGCGGCTGAGCGCGTACACCAGCAGCATCACGCCGCTGGTGGCCGTGACGGCCCCGGAAAAGTCGAAGTGCCGGTGTCCGTCTCGGCCGTAGCTCTCCTGCAGCACGAACGGGGTCGCCGCGATGACTGCGATGCCAACCGGGACGTTGATGAAGAAGACCCACGACCATCCAAGGTAGGAGGTCAGGAATCCGCCCAGCAAGACGCCGGCTGCGCCGCCGCTGCCGGATGCCGCGCCCCAGATCCCCAGTGCGCGGTTGCGCTCGGAGCCCTCGGCGAAGGTGGTCATCAGCAGCGACAGCGCGGCGGGTGCGAGCAACGCCCCGCCCAGGCCCTGCAGTGAGCGGAAGGCGATCAGCGACGGTTCCGACCAGGCGATGCCGCACAGCAGCGAGCTGACGGAGAAGAGTGCGAGGCCGATCATCAGCAGGCGCCGACGACCGAAGATGTCCGCCAGACGGCCGCCCAGGAGCAGTGCCCCGCCGAACATGATGGCGTAGGCGCTGATCACCCACTGGAGGTCGTCCTGGCTGAAGTTGAGGTTTGTCTTGATCGCCGGCAGGGCCACGTTCACGATCGCGATGTCGAGCACGACCATGAACTGCGCTGCGACGATCACGGCGAGCGCGAGCCACTTGCGTCTTCCTGTGGCGATTGCCGTGATTGATGACTGCATCGATTGCCCCCGTAGATCGTTGATGGATGCAACGATAGCACGCGAAGACAGTTTCATGCGCTACACTTTCGAATGTGAACGTGATCGAAACCCACACACCGGCTAAGGGACCGCTCGTCGGGCCGCCCAAGGAGCTGCTGTCGAGCACCGTGTTTCTGCTCAAGCGCCTGGGCTTCAAGGCCAAGGACAGCTCGCACGAGGCGTTTGAAGGCACCGGACTGAACGCGTTCCACTTCTCGGTGATGGCCCTCCTGGAGGAGGACCCGCGCGAGACTCAGGCAGTGATCGCCGACGCGCTCGGATACGACCGCAGCCACATCGTCCGCCTCCTCGACGAGCTCGAGGAGAAGGATCTCGTGGTTCGCAAGCGCGACCCGGAGGACCGCCGCCGGCACGTGGTCAAGCTCACGCCCGAGGGCCGCAAGGCGCTGGCGAAGCTCCGCGCAATCGTCGAGAAGCTGGAACAGGAGTTCCTGGCGCCGCTCACTGCAGGTGAGCGGGCGGAGCTCCACGGCCTGCTGCAGCGGCTGGCCAGCTACCACGACCCGCGCTGCGGGCTCAGCAAGCCCGTTTCCGGCGACTGACCGGGGCTACGCCCCTTCCAGGCCCTGCTCGCCGAGCCACGCCTTCGCGACCCGTTTCTGCGCGCGCGTGAGCCACGCCTCGACAACCGTGTCGCGCAGCTCCTCCCGGTCGAGCCTTGCCAGATCCGGGATCCGCATCAGCACCGCCGGGTAGCCGTTGAAGTGCGGCGTGGTGAAGAAGATCCCCCGGGCGTCGGACAGGATCAGCTCCTTCACTCCCAGGTCGGCGACGCGGAACATCAGCACGTCGGACATCCGCTCGCCGGTCTCGGGGTCGACCGCGTCGGGGCGGCGGCTGCGATGGAAGCAGAACATCTTGCCGTGCACTAGGTAGGACGGCCGGCCCTCGTCGGACACCTCCCTGGTGGTCTGGGGCATCGCCATCGCGAGCTCGTCCAGGTCGGCCATCGTCGCCATCGGTCAGATGATTGGTTCCACGAGGGCGCTGGAATCACTCATCTAAATGGGCTGTAGCATCTTGGTCTCGACGTGGGACAGGTGCCGTGCCGGATCGGGATCCAGCGCGGCACGCTCAGGCGACGAGTAGTAGGCCGCGTCCGCTGCCGCGAAGTCCCCGTCGTAGCCCACCAGCCAGACAAAGGACTCGCCGTCGGCGCCGCGCCAGCCGTCGACGACCAGGAACCCGAGCGACCGGCGCAGCGGCACCACGACCCGTTGCCACTCCTCGACGAAGTCGTCCAGCTCGCCGGGCTTCACCTGGTACATCCGCAGCTGATACTCCACATCGCCTCCCTCGGGGTTGCGGCGAAGTCTACGAGCTTCAGCCTGTCGTACGGCGGTGATACAGGTACGCCGCCAGCGGCGCGAAGACGGCCAGGATTGCGACCGACCAGATCAGCGACGCCGCCACGGGATGCTGCATCGGAGCGGGTATGGATGGCGTGCTCGACGGGCGCCGTGCTGAGCGGCCTGATGGGCACCAGCGGGATGTACGGCGTTGACGTGGCGCCCGAGACGGTGGCCGCGCACCTGCGCGCAGCGGTCCACCGGCTGTTCCCGTCGGCTGCCGCCTAGAGTCTTGCCATATGGAAACCCCGATGCTGATCCGGAGGTCGAACGGCGACGAGCAGGCGCGGTTGCGCGCGATCGCCGTCGCTGCGAAGGGGCGCTGGGGGTATCCCCGGGCGATGGTCGACGGCTGGGCCGATCTCGACCTGACGGATGAGGCGCTCGCAGCCAAGCAGGTGTTCGTGGCCGAGGTCGACGGTGAGCCCGTCGGGTGGGCATCGCTCATTCGCCAGGGTGAGATCTGCCGGCTGGATGACCTCTGGATCGACCCCGACTGGATGGGCAGGGGGATCGGCAGCGATCTGTTTGCGCGTGCCGCGGAAGAGGCGCGCTCCGCAGGCGCCGCGCGGATGGAGTGGGAGGCCGAGCCGAACGCGGCGGGCTTCTACGCCAAGGTGGGCGGCCGCTACCTGCGCGACAGCGAGCCGACGGCGTTCGGTCGTGTGATCGCGGTGATGGGGGTCGACGTCTGAGCCCGGCGGATGTCGAGCGGCGCGAGGTCGTGGTCGTCGGTGGCGGGCTCGCGGGGCTGACGGCAGGCTGGAAGCTGCGCGACCGCGACGTCGTCGTGCTCGAGGCGGGTGAGCGGGCCGGCGGCCGGCTGCGGTCGGAGCCGCGCGGCGACGTCTGGCTGAACTTCGGTGCGCACGTCTTCGGTGGCCCCACCTCCGCGACCGGGGCGCTGCTGCGTGCAACCGGCGTGGAGGCGCGGCCCGTGCCCGGCCGGCTGGCGGCCGCCGAAATGGGCGGCCGCGTCGTCGCCCGCGGCCCGGTCCAGGCGATGCCGCTGCTGCTCCCCCTCTCTCCGGGGGGGCGCATCGCCCTGGCTCGCACCGGAGCCCGGCTGCGGCTGGCCGTCCGCCGGTACGCGGCCGTCGCGGAACCGCGGCCCGGCGAGCCGCACGCGGCGCGGCAGCAGCGCATGCTCGATTTCATGGACGACCGCTCGATGGCCGAGTTCCTGGGGCCGTTGCCCGCAGACGCCGATGGGCTCTTCCGGGCCACGCTGACGCGGTCGTCGGGCGAGCCGGAGGATCTGCATGCCGGCTACGGCGTCGGCTACTTCCATCTGGTCTGGAACCGCGACAGCGGCCTGTCCTGGAACATCCTCGGGGGATCCGCAGTGCTGCCCGAGACGCTGGCGACGGCGCTCGGCGAGTCGGTCCGCCTGGGCACCCGCGTGACCGAGGTGGTGGAGATGGGAGACGGCGTCGAGGTCGGCTACCAGGGGCCGGACGGCGGCACCGGCCGGATCGTTGCCCGGGCCGCGGTGGTGGCCGTGCCCGCACACGCGGCGCCGGCGGTCCTGCCGGCATTGCCCGGCGAGACCAGAGGCGCGCTCGAGCAGATCCCCTACGGTCCCTACGTGGTCGGTGCGTTCCTCACCGACGAGCGCCGGCCGATGCCGTGGGACGGGATCTACGCCCTGGCGACGCCCCAGCGGTCATTCAGCATGCTCTTCAACACGGCCAACGTCCTGCGCGAGGCGGGGGCCGCGCGCGAGCCGGGCGGCAGCCTGATGGTCTACGCGGCCGCCGACCTCGCACGCGCGCTGGCAGACCAGTCGGACGCCGAGATCGAGCGCTCGTTCCGCGACGACCTGTTCGCGATCTATCCGGATGCCCGGCGGGTGGTCCGCGAGGTCGTGATCCACCGCTGGGAGCGCGGGCTGCCCTACCCGCGGCCCGGTCGCGCGCGCTTGCAGGCGGCGCTCACCCGCCCCCTGGGGCGGATCCACCTGGCGGGCGACTACCTCGGCACCTGGTACACCGAGACGGCGATCCTGACCGCGCAGAGCGCGGCGGCCACCGCCCGGGCGCAGCTGGGCTAGCTTCCTCTACTGCTGGTAGTGCTCGACGACGTTGGCCGAGCGCTCTTCGGTGTCGTTCGGGTCGAGCCCGAACTCCTCGTGCGCCCGGCGCTGGCGGAGGAGGTCCCAGTAGCGGTCGAGCGCCACCTTGACCTCCTGCAGCCGTTGGCGGTCGGCGTTCGTCGCCCGGCCGTCGCCCTCGAGCTTCCACAGCTCATGCTCCTCGGCGACGAGCCGCTCGATCGATTCGTGAACCTGGTTGTCGTCCATGACCCTCCCCGGGTCGTTCTTGCTCTGGCAATGGTGAGCCAGTGTAGCCTCCGGCCGCTACTCAACCCAAGGAGGGGTCAGATGACGACGATCACGGAGCACGAGGAACGTGAGATTGCTCAGGCGAACGCATCGACGCGGACACCGGTGGTGTTCATTCACGGTCTCTGGCTGCTTCCCAGCAGCTGGGACCGGTGGGCCGAGAAGTTCGACGAGGCGGGCTACGTGCCTCTCACGCCGGGGTGGCCGGACGCCCCGGAGACGGTCGTCGACGCCAACAAGAATCCGGAGTTGTTCGCCCGCAAGACCGTCGGCCAGGTGGCCGACCACTTCGCCGAGGTGGCCGGCAAGCTGGAGCGCAAGCCCGCGATCATCGGGCACTCGTTCGGCGGCCTGCTGACGCAGATCCTGGCCGGCCGCGGGCTGGCGTCGGTCTCCGTGGCGATCGACCCGGCGCCGTTCCGGGGGGTGCTTCCGCTGCCGTTCTCGGCGCTGCGGGCGGGCTCGCCGGTGCTTCGGAATCCGGCGAACAGGCACCGAGCGGTGCCGCTCAGCTACGAGCAGTTCAGGTACGCGTTCGCCAACGCGGTCGACGAGGACGAGGCCAAGTCGCTCTTCGAGACCTATGCCGTGCCGGCGTCGGGAGAGCCCATCTTCCAGGCGGCAGCGGCGAACTTCAACCCATGGACAGAGGCCAAGGTCGATACCAGCAATCCGGAGCGTGGCCCGATGCTGATCATCTCGGGCGAGAAGGACCACACGGTGCCCTGGGCGATCGCCAACGCCTCCTACAAGAAGCAGGCGAAGAACGAGGCCGTGACCGAGATCGTCGAGATCCCCGGCCGCGGGCATGCGCTGACCATCGACCACGGGTGGGGCGAGGTCGCCGACACGGCTCTCACCTTCGTCAAGCGCTTCAGCTGAGAGGCCTCACATCGGGCGGCGAACGGCCGGTGCAATGATGCGGATATGACAGAACACCAGACACATCCGGTCGCGTCCGGAGAGCAGGGGATCCATCGGTGCGCCCACTGCCACCAGCCGATCCGTGTCTCCGCGCCCGACCCCAGATGGCGTGCGTACTGCGAGTCCTGCGCACGACACCTGGCCGGGCGTCAGAAGCACCCTGATTCCGCATAGACAGGCCCCGGCGCGCCGAGGGCAGCCGGCCCGGCTGTCAGAGAGCGTATCCTCCCCGCCGTGGCGCTCTACGAACTTGCCGAACACCTGCCGGAGTTGCACGACGCCGTCATCGTCGCGTCCTTCGACGGCTGGGTCGACGCTGCCGAGGCGGCGTCCGGTGCGGTCGCGCAGATTGCCGGCGACGGTCAGGTCGTGGCGAGCTTCGATGCCGACGC
>Ga0265327_10001354_pt1 | contig 31661 bp, 24 predicted proteins | sample 41621metaG_FD_202089 | JGI IMG/M metagenome (GOLD analysis project Ga0265327, IMG submission 202089) | Rhizosphere microbial communities from Carex aquatilis grown in University of Washington, Seatle, WA, United States - 4-16-21 metaG | ecosystem: Host-associated > Plants > Roots > Rhizosphere...
TGGTGAACATCGCGTCGGCGTGCGCCGCGTGCTCGGCCTGACTCACCTGGCCGTCGCCGTTTGTGTCGCACATTTTGAACATCTCCTCGGCGGACATATCATCCTTCATGGCTTTGTCGCCCGTCGTTGACTTGTCGTTCATCGAGGCGCTGCCGGCCCTCGCGGGTTTGTCGGTCTTCATCTTGGCGTGGGCCGCCTTCATTTCGGCCAGGGTGAGCATGCCGTCATGATTGGTGTCGGCGTCGGTGAACATCTTCACCGCGCCGGCGGCATGCTCCGCGCGGGAGACCTTGCCGTCGCCGTTCGTGTCCATCGCCTTGAACATGGCGTCGGAATGCTCACCCATGTGGTCGGCGAAAGCACACGGCAGCGCGATGAGTGCGAGGCCGCAGGCGAGAAGGATGGAGGTATTTTGTCTTTTGGTCAGATTCATGGGATTGTTTTTTGGGAGGTGATATGGTTGCCCCTCAAGCTATCCGCCCCGGTGAATATCCGCCAACGAAGCTTACCCCGTCTGTCGCATCGGGGTAACCCCAAGCTTGCCCGTGACAGGCTGGACCCCATCGGCCCGCGCCAACAACCCACAACGTCCAATCGGGAACGGCGCTTCCTTCACTCCCCGGTTGCAGTTCCGGCCGATCGGGCAATCCTAGCCTCCACGCGGCCCGCTCACAGCCAACGTCCTCAGCCCCGATTCACGATCCTCAACTCTCAACTCGGTTCCTTCCATGTCCAAACCCGTCTGCTATTCCACCAAGGCCTTTTCCACGACCAGCTCCACCGCCGCGCTCGGCGCGGCGGTCATCGAGCGGCGCCAGCCGCTGGCGGATGACGTCCAGATCCAGATCCTCTACTGCGGCGTCTGCCACTCCGACCTGCACTTCGCCCGCAACGAATGGCACTTCACCCAGTATCCCGCCGTGCCGGGCCACGAGATCGTCGGCCGGGTTACGTCCGTCGGCGCCGGCGTGAAGAAATTCAAGGTCGGCGACATGGTCGGCGTCGGCTGTCTCGTCGATTCCTGCCGCACCTGTCCGAGCTGCCGCGCGGGCTTCGAGCAGTTCTGCGACGCCGGCATGACCGGCGGCACCTATGGCGGCACGGAGAAGCATCTCGGCACCCCGACGCTCGGCGGCTACTCGCAGAGCATCGTGGTGACGGAGGACTTCGTGCTGCGCATGCCGGCCAACCTCGACCTCGCCGCCGCCGCGCCGCTGCTGTGCGCGGGCATCACCACGTATTCCCCGATGAAGCATTGGAAGGTCGGTCCCGGCCAGAAGGTCGGTATCGTCGGCCTGGGCGGCCTCGGCCACATGGGCGTGAAGTTCGCCAAGGCCTTCGGGGCGCATGTCGTGCTCTTCACCACTTCGCCCGGGAAGGTGGCCGACGGCAAGCGCCTCGGCGCCCACGAGGTCGTCGTCTCCACCGACGAGGCCCAGATGGCGGCACAGGCCGGCAGCTTCGACTTCATCCTCGATGCAGTGTCCGCCAGCCACGACATCAACGCCTACCTGAACCTGCTGAAGCGCGACGGCAACCTCACCCTGGTCGGCGCGCCCGAGAAGCCGCTGCCCGTGGCGGCCTTCCCGCTGCTGATGCGCCGGCGCTCCCTGTCCGGCTCGCTGATCGGCGGGTTGCCCGAGACGCAGGAGATGCTGGATTTCTGCGGCAAGCACAACATCACCTCCGACATCGAGATGATCCGCATGGACGAGATCAACGGCGCCTACGAACGCATGCTGAAGAGCGACGTGAAATACCGCTTCGTGATCGACATGGCGACACTCGCCTGAGCAAGCCAGCAGCAAGCCGTAAGCCCTCGGATCCTGTAGGGGCGTCGCTTGACGACGCCCGCGGGCGCGTCCGCGCGGTGTTCCGGTTTCCGCGTTTCGGCACCTGCACGATTTTGCGATCGGATTGCGTCCCATCATGGCGCACGTGCGCGGGCTGAGGAGCGACCAAAAAAGCCCGCGCCGGAAAGGCGCGGGCCGGCGGATGCGAGGCGGGTGATCGTTATCGTTTCGCGGCGTTCCAAGCCTCGATCTCGGACTGGCTGAGGTAGCCGTCGTGGTTGGTGTCAAGGGCGGAGAACGCCGGGTTGGAGCTGGCCGCGACGCCAGTCGTCGTGCCCGTCGTCGTGACGCCGGTGGCCGTGTTAGTTGTGGTCGTGGTCGAGGCGCCCGGGTGGAATACCCGGCTCCAAAAGCCGCGGCGGGGCGTCGGCGTGGCAACGGTGGAGGCCGCGAACTGGCGGGCCATCCCCGCGGTGTATTCCGCGGCCGAGACCCGGCCGTCACCGTCCGTGTCGAACGTTGCAAACACGAGCGGGTTCGTGGTGGCCGTGGTGGTCACCGGGCCGCCCACATTGGCCGTGGTCGGAGTAGTCACGTTGGTGGTCACCGTGCTGCTGGGCGGCGGCGTCACCGAAGTGGATCCCGTCGCGGCGGTGGACGCCGTCGCAGTCGTGTCCGTCGGCGCCGGCGGCGGGGTGACGGCGGCCTGTTCCGCAGAGGTCATGGGATCAGGTGCCGGCGATTGCGGCGCTCCCACCGGCGGCACGACCGGGGTGACCGGAGGCTTGACCGCCGAGGGAACCGGAGAATTGGCAGGGGGCGGTGACGGCGCGGGCGCGGGCGCGGTTTGGGCCAGGAGAGACGCAGTCAGAAGCGCAAGGCCCGCAAGACGGGCCGCCGATCGTTGGAAAGTTTTCATGGGCGGGGATGAGTTGGATTGTTGTGATTGCTCCCCCTATAGACTTCCCGCGCGGCCACGGGTGCGGCATTTTACTGTCGGCGAACCCTTAGGCCGGGACCGGGAAATACCGTAGCCCCCGACTATGCGGTGGCGAAATTCCGAGGGATATCCCACATTTCCGGCATGCCAAAGAGCACCCTGAAGCGACTCCCCCCGAAGAAACGGCCGCGCAAGGCCAAGTTGAACACCCGCGGCGCCGAGGCCGCCGAAGCCGCGCTCGCCGAGCTGTCCGGCGTCGCCCTCGAGACCAAGGCGGCCGTCGAGCGCGCCGGCGGCTTGGTCGTCGGCCAATACCTCGACCCGATCGGCCGGCACCCGCTCCTGCTCGCCGTTCTGCCGATCGCCAAGGTCGAGCCGACGCCCTTCCAGCGCGACGTGTCGGACATGCATCACAAGAAACTGGCGGACGTCATCGACCGCACCGGCATGTTCCTCGATCCCATCATCGCCATCACCGCGCCGTCGGACGGTTTCTGGACACCCAACGGCGGCCACCGCCTGGCCGCGATGCGCCGCCTCGGCGCCAAGTCGATCACGGCCCTCGTCGTGCCGCGGCGCGAGGTGGCCTGGCAGATCCTCGCCCTCAACACGGAGAAGGCGCACAATCTGAAGGACAAGTCGCTCGAGGTGATCCGCATCTTCCGGAACCTGCTCGAGGACAGCGCGGCGAAGGCCGAGAAGGATTTCGCCTACTACTTCGAGGAGGGCTCGCTCATCACGATGGGCCTCTGCTACGAGCAGCACCCGCGCTTCAGCGGCGGCGTCTATAGTTCCTTTGTGCGGCGCCTGACTTCGTTCAGCGACGACTCGCTCACGAAGTCCCTGAAGACCCACGAACGCCATGCCGCGATGCTGCTGGAGCTCGACGCCAAGGTGGCGGAGGTCGTGGCGAAGCTGAAGGCGAAGCGTTTCGTGAGCCCCTACCTCAAGTCCTTCGTCGTCGCCCGTTCGAACCCGCTGCGCTTCATGAAGGAACCGCCGGAGCTCGAGGAGCTCATCAAGACGATCCGCGGCAAGGTAGACCGCTTCAACGTGGACAAGATCAGGCAGGAGGACATCGTCGCGTCCGGCGGCGGAGCGGTCGAGGAGGATTAACCACGAAGGTCACGAAGCACACGAAGGATTCGGAACAGTTGGTCCGGGCTTCGCGTTCTTCGCGACCTGCGGAGTGAAACGATCTCGATCCTCCCACTGCCCGCGACCAAGCCCCGCCCTCTCTCCCGGCGAAGTGCCACAGCCGCCCGACGGTTTGTATCGCGGATGTAACATTGCGCGGCTTGCCGGAGCCCTCGCGGACTCTACGGTCGCACCCCCCATGCATCTCTACCTGATCCGCCACGCCAACGCCCTCGACGGCGACGATGATGCCGCCCGCCCGCTCAGCGCGAAGGGCCGGAAGCAATGCCGCAACCTGGGCCGGTTCCTGCGTGACGCCGGTGCCTTCGAGGCCGTCGAAATCTGGCACAGCCCGCTCCGCCGGGCCCGCGAAACCTCCGCCCTGCTGGCCAAGCATCTGAAAACGAAAGCGAAGCTCACCGCGGTCTCCGGTCTCCTACCAGACGACGCCGGCGATTCCATCATCCGAAAACTCGGAGGGGCGCGCCGGACGCTGGCGGTGGTCGGCCACGAGCCGCACCTCAGTGCGCTGGCCTCGCTGCTGGTCGCGGGCCGCGCCGCGCCGCAGTGCTTTGTGTTCAAGAAATGCGCGGCCCTGCGTCTGGACCGGATCGGCCGCGGGTGGGCCGTGCGCTGGCAGATCTCGCCCGAGCTGATCTGATCCGCCACCCGGTCGACCGGTCTGGCGGCACCGCTGCCTTGGCGTGTCTAAGGAAGAGGCTTGACCTCTGCCTTAGGACATCTAGGTAAGCGGCCATGGCCAAGAAAGAAGACCTCCTCCAGGGCACCCTTGACATGCTCGTGCTCCGCGTCCTCAGCCGCGGCGAGCTGCACGGCTGGGGCATCACGCAGAAGCTCGAGCAGCTCTCCAAGAGCGCGCTCCAGGTGGACGAGGGCTCCCTCTACCCCGCGCTCTACCGCATGGAGGAGAAGGGCTGGATCGAGGCCGAGTGGAACGTCACCGAGAACAACCGCCGCGCAAAGTATTACAGCCTCACCCGCGCGGGCCGCAAGCAGCTCCAGGAGGCCGAGGAAAGCTGGGACCGCATGACGGCGATCATCGCGCTGGTGATGCAGTCGGCCTGAGCAAAGCGGATGTCCATTAATTCCACAGGAGATAACAGAGCAAACCGAGACCGGCAAAGCCCTTCCCTGCTCCGTTCCCTCTGTTGCCTCCTGTAAACTGTTTTTCGTCGCCATGAATCCCCTCCGCCGCCTCCGCAGTCTTTTCGCCAAAAGCAGGCTCGAGCGCGACATGGCCGAGGAGATGCGCTTCCACCTCGAGCAGCGCGCCGCGGATCTCACGGCCGACGGACTTCCGGCGGAGGACGCGCGCTACGCCGCCGAGCGGAAGTTCGGCAACGTGGCCCGCCTGCAGGAGCAGGCGCGCGAGGGCCGCGGCTGGCGCGGACTGGAGAATTTCCTGAAGGACCTGGCCCTTGGCGGCCGCTCGCTGATGAAGTCGCCGGGCTTCGCCCTACTGGCCGTCGTCACGCTCGGCCTCGGCATCGGCGCGAACACCGCGATGTTCAGCATCCTCAACACGATCCTGCTCAAGCCGCTGCCCTACGCCGACCGCGACTCCCTCGACCGCATCTACCGCTCCACGGCGCAAAACCATGAGGGCAACCTCGCACCGGCGGATTTCCTCGCCCTGGCGCGGGCCAAGGACGGCTACGGCGACATCGCCGCCTACGGCGTGAGCAACACGAGCCTCTCGGAACCTGGCCAGCCGGCCGAGATGGCGTCCTCCGCCCGCAGCACGGTCAACCTGTTCTCCCTGCTCGGCGTCCGACCGCAGCTCGGCCGCGACTTCCGCGCGGGCGAGGACACGCCGGGCCGTGACCACGTCGTCATCCTTAGCCAGCGGACTTGGCTCAACCGTTACGGCGGCGATCCCGACATCATCGGCCGCACCATCCGCATCGACGGCGAACCGCACCAGGTGATCGGCGTGTTGCCCGCCACATTCAACGACTGGCGCCACCTGGGCTGGGCCGATTTCTTCCGGCCGCTGGCGTTCAGCGCCGCGGAGGCGGCCGACCGCAGCAGCCCCGTGATCCGCGTTGTCGGCCGCCGCGCCGCCGGCCTCTCCGCGGCCGAGGCTGCCGGGTTCATCGCCAACTTCGGCGCGCGCCTCGCCAAGGAATTTCCCGCGGCCAACGCGGAGAGTTCCTGGCGCACCGTGCCGCTTCAGACCGCCGCCGCGGGCAGCAGCGGGCTCGTCGTCATGCCGATGCTGCTCGGCCTCTCCTGCTTCGTGCTGTTGATCGCCTGCTCCAACCTCGCGAACCTCCTCCTCGCGCGCACCATGGCGCGCGCCCGCGAGTTCGCCGTGCGTGCCGCCCTCGGCGCCTCGCGCCTGCAGCTGCTGCGCCCGCTGGTTGCCGAGGCGCTGGTGCTGGCCCTCGCCGGCGGCGTCGTCGCGCTGCTCACCGCCCTTTGGTTCGGCGACTACCTCGCGGTGCGCTCCACCGGCGACAACGGCGAACAGGTCCACTTCGCGCTCGACTGGCACGTGGCCGGGTGGGCGCTCGCCGCCTCGCTCGTCACGGCGGTGGCCTTCGGCATCGCCCCGGCGCTGTTCGCCCTGCGGCTTGATTTGAACAACACCCTGAAGAGCGGCGGCCGCGGCACGACGGGCGGCCGCGGCCACCAGCGTTTCCGCCAGCTGCTCATCGTCGGCCAGTTCGCGCTCGCCATGGCCCTGCTCGCGGGCGCCGGTCTTTTCATCCGCGGCGTCTACGACCTCAACAACCGCCGCGGTGGCTGGGATTCCAACCGCCTGCTCAACGGCACCGTCCTCCTGCCCGCGGCCAACTACCCGGCGGCGGAGAAAATCACCGCCTTCCACCGGCTCGTGCTGCAGCGCCTCGCCGCCGTGCCGGGCGTCGCCTCGGCCAGTATCTCGTCGTTCACGCCATTCTTCAACTGGCCGGATACGCGGAAATTCCTCGTCGAGGGCCGCGAGCGTCCCGTGCCCGGCCGCGAGCCCGCCGCGGTCGTTAACAGCGTGAGCCCCGCGTATTTCGACACCACAGGCACGCGCGTGCTCGCCGGCCGGGCCTTCACCGAGCGCGACACCGCCGACTCGACCAGCGTCTGCATCATCAGCCAGCCCATGGCGCTGGCGCTGTTCGGGACGGCGAGCCCACTCGGCCGGCGCCTCGCCGTGGCCGGCGCCGACGCACCGCGGTGGGCCGAAATCGTCGGCGTGGTAAACGCCGTGCAGTCGGCCGCGGCCGAGACCGACGCCCTGGTTTACCAGCTCTACCAGCCCATGGCGCAAGAGCCGGGCCGCGCCACCGAGATCTTGGTGCGCACCACCGGTGTCGCGCCGGGACCGGTCGTGGACGCGATCCGCACCGCGATGACGGAACTCGATCCCGACCTGCCCGTGCGCAAACTGCAATCGGCCGACGCCACGATCAGCCGCGCCAACTACCAGCTCGGCGTCCTGCGTGACATGCTCACCCTCATGGCCGTGCTCGGGCTCGGACTCGCCTCGCTCGGCATCTACGGCGTCATCGCCCGCACGATGGCGCAGCGCACCGGGGAATTCGCCATCCGCCTCGCGCTGGGCGCGAGCATCCGCGACATCACGCGCCTCGTCCTCGCCTCCGGCGTCAAGCTCGCGCTCACCGGCTCGGCCCTCGGACTGCTCGGGGCCTTCGGTGTTTCGCGGATCCTGGCCGGCGCCTTCCCCGGCATCCACACGGGCAGCACCCTTGTCCTGGTCGTGACTACCCTCCTGCTCGTCGGCGTTGCTCTCGTGGCCTGCTGGCTCCCGGCGCGCCGCGCCGGCCGGGTCGACGCCATGACCGTCCTGCGGGCGGAGTAAAGAACGCTGCCGTGCCGCGCGGCGGACCCCGGCCGGTCTTGTTTGTTCGGTGTAAAATGCCGCTTCCGGCCTGCACCGGCATCGCACCAAGTCCCGGACTATCGGTCGATGCTGGTATGAAATCCACGCCATCAGCCTCCCCCCGACTCATCTCGATCCTCGCCGCCGGCGCCCTGCTCTCCGTCCTTGCCGCCACCTCCGGTTGCCTCGCCGTCGCCGCCGGCGCCGGGGCCGGCGCCACGGTCGCCTACGTGCGCGGCGACCTCGACACGACCCTCGACGCGGGCTTTGCAAAATCCGTGCGCGCGACGGAAGACGCGCTGGCCGACCTGAAATATGCAAAGATCAGCGAGAACCGCGACGCGCTGCAGGCCACGCTCATCTACCGCAACGCCGCCGACAAGAAGGTCGAGCTGTATCTCGCCAAGACCACCGATGCCGCCACCAAGCTGAAGATCCGCGTCGGCACCTTCGGCGACGAGGCGCTCCAGCAGGAGATCCTCGCCCGGGTGAAGGGCAACCTCTGAGGCCCGGCCGTCCGGCGCGGCGGGATTTGTCACTTCGGCGTCAATCCCCCGCGCGGGCGAACGCCGGGTTGAATTTTCCGCGCGGCCCGGTTTAGTCGGGCGCATGTTCAAACGCCTCCTCTGCGCCGCGCTCGCCTGCGCATTTGTCCTCGCGCCTCTGCGCGCAGCGGATCAGCCGCCGCCCGACCCGACGATCGAGCCGCCGAACCTCAACGCGCACAAGCAACAGCTGAAGGCCTACATCGATTCGGGCGGCTACGCCAACGGCGTCGCCAAGGTCTCGCTCGAGGCCGTGAAGTATCTCCAGAAACGCATCCCGAAGGGTGCCAAGGGGAAAAAGATGGCGGTCGTGTTCGACATCGACGAGACGGCCCTCAGCAACATGTCCCACATCCTGGAGCACGATTTCGGCTACGTGCCCAAGGACTGGAATGCGTGGATCGCCGCAGGTCACGCCCCCGCCATCGTGCCGGTGCAGACGATCTACGACGTGGCCGTCAAGCTGAAGGTCGACGTGATCTTCATCACCGGCCGCCCGGAGACCGACCGCGCCAGCACGGAGCGCAACCTCCGCGAGGTCGGCTACGAGACTTGGACGAAGATCTACTTCATGCCGACAAGCGACGTCACGCAGACGATGGCCGGCTTCAAGACCGAGGTCCGCCGCCAGCTCACCAAGGACGGCTACGCCATCATCGCCAACATCGGCGACCAGAACAGCGACCTCGTGAACGGCTACGCGGAGAGGATCTTCAAGCTGCCGAATCCGTTCTACATCTCGCGGTAGACGCGGGCAAACCCGGGCACGGCATCACGCCGGCCTAGATCGTCTGGAAATTCCCGCGGGAGAGCGGGAAGATCGGGTGGCCGAGGCGGAGCGAGCTCACGCGCTCCAGCTCGAGCGCCACCGAGTAGTTGTGGGCGACGAAGCGCAGGAACTCCTGGCGGCGGATGCACAGGCTGCGCGCGCCCTCGTTGGCCACGACCTGCGCGGTGGCGTTGCTGTTCTGCAGCAGGCCGATCTCGCCGAAGAAGTCCCCGCCGCGCACCACGCCGCGCACCTTGCCCTTGCGCAGGATGCGCGCCGCGCCCTCGAACATGATGAAGAAATTGTCGCTGAAGCACCCGTCCTGCAGGATCACCTCGTCCGGCGCATAGTTCGCCACGCGGGTGAGTTCCGCGAAGCGCTGGATCGCCGACACATGCCAGTTCTGGCAGAGGCTGATGCGGTTCAGGAAGGGAAGCTTCTGCACCTGGTTGGTCAGGGCCGCCGCGCTGATCCGGGGCAGGACGATCTCGGCCGCGAGTTCCCAGTCGAACTGCAGCAGGATGACGGGAGTGAGCGTGCGGTAGAGGAACCGCGGCTGCGCGGGATCGGCGACCGCATGCAACCCGACGAGGTCGTCCTCGCCGAGCACCTGCACGAGCGTCCGCCGTCCGGTCGGGAGTTTCCGGTAGACGCCGACCTTGCCGGAGCGGATCAGGGACACCTTGGCCGGGGCGACGTCGAAGTCGTGGAGGATCTTCCACGGTCCCGTCAGGAGCGGTTTCATGGCCTTGGCGAGCGCCTGCTGCTCCGGCGGCGGCAACTGGCGCAGGAGGCCGGAGCGCCGCACGGCGGCCAGGCGGTCGGCCTCCTCAGTCGGCACTTTGCCACGGCCGAACCAGCGGCGCCACCACTGCCGCAGCGTCTCATGGCGGGCGAGCGCGCGTTCACTGGCGAACAGGTAAAACTCCGAACCGACGTAGATGAGCCCGAGCAGGATGAGCGAGCCGATGATCGAGAAGGCCAGCCGGGGGCCCTCCGTTTCCCAGAACGCCAGCGTCCAGGGCGGCACGTCCGTCAGCACCCCGACAAAATAGCCCAGCACCAGGGTCCAGAGCACGCCATAGCCGATCTCGACCCACGTGGCGGGGTTGCGGACGCCCGCGCGGAGCATCCGCCAGCGAACTCCCGGCGTGCGGTTGGGTGGGAAAAGGTAGGCGTGCTCGGCGTCGCTCAGCCGCTTGTCGGCCCGGGCGCGGATCATGCGGTTCACGCGCCCGCCCAGCACCGGGCGCAGCAGCACCAGCAGGCCGACCAGCGGGAAAAAACTCCATTCCGGCCGCGACCAGGTCAGCACACCGGTCGCGGTCGCCAGCATCGCCAGCGGCGCCAGCGCCACGGTCCGCTGCTCCGACGGCGCCAGCATGCAGGCGTCGGTGTTGCGCACCAGCCACCGGCGCTCAAGGTAAACCTCGCCCCCCGCCCCGCGCAGGAGGGAGGCGGACAGCGCCACCCCGATCGCCCCGGCCAGGGCGAGCATCAGCAGGCTGGCCGCGCCTTGGAGAAACGTGGCGGGCAGGACCGGGTGCAGCGCGACGGTGAAGCCGAAGCCGGTCGCGAACAGCACCCACACCGGCACGCGCAGCAGCCCCGGGCTCAGGGCCAGCGCCCAGTTCGACGCCGGCACGACCGCAACCGTGCGCCCGGGCGGGACCAGGATGCGCGCCCGCACGGCCTTCAGGATCAGTTCATAAAATTCCCCGAGCGCCGGGCACAACCGGTCCTCGATGATGCCCTCCAGCACCTGCGGCACCATGCGCGGTTCGTGAAACCGCGCGAGAACCTCCCACTGCCTCGGGGTCACGGCGAGGTAGGTCCGCTCGGGGACATTCTTGACCATCATGACCCCGCCGAACGGTTTGGTCCGCTCCAGCTGCGAGGCGAGCTGCCATTTGTTCGCGGTGAGGGTGAGATTGATTTCCATGAAAGTCGCCTCGTTCAGCCTTGGCCGCGGACTTCCGTCCGCGCCGCGTCCACCCGCGCCTGCAGCTCCGCCATCCGGAACGGCTTGGCCAGAAAAGTGATCTCCCGGAGGTCGGCCGGCCACCAGGAGTCGGCGCTAAGATGCCCGCTGATCACCACGATCCGGCTCGCCGGCAGGCGGGCGCTGAGTTTCCTCGCGAGCGTCAGGCCGTCCATGCCCGGCATCAGCACATCCGTAACCACCAGCAGCGGAGGCGGGCTGCGCTGCGCGATGATATGCAATGCCATATGGGCGTCACTGGCGGACACCACCTCGAGCAGGTCCGTCCGAAGCGCCTCCGTGACGAGGCGGCAAATTTCCTCTTCATCGTCGACCACGAGGAGCCAGTCGCGGGCGGGCGTCGGCTGGGAAGAGGTCTCGTGGGTGTGGGTCATCGTGCAGTAAAGGACAAGGGGCTGTGTCGCGTGTTACTCAAACATAAATAGGTGTATTACCCTATTTATTATGGGTATTTACTGCAGGCTATAAATACTAACGAATACGGCTTATTATTAGCTTCTTATACGTATTTAATCCCTGATACGGCCCCAAAAACCCCAAATTCCCACTTCCAAGTGCTTTGATCCTCTCCCCGGGGCAGCTCCAAAACCCACCGTTGATCGGCACCGGATGCGCCCTGAGTGCGACACCCGCCCCAAAGCGCCAGGCGCGAGGAGGAAAGCTCTGCCACCGCCCGCTCCTTGGGCCGGGCCTCATCGAAAAAAGACGCACTCCCCGGACTATTTCGCTGTGCCGAGCACGAACTGGTTGCCCTCGCTGTCCTCGAAGATCGCGAACGTGCCCCACGGCTGCTTTTCCGGCGGGCCCCGGAACTTGACCCCGCGGCCCGACAACTCGGCGTAGCTCCGCTCGACGTCGTCCGTTGCGTAGGAGATCCCGGAGAAAGTGCCGGCGCGGTCCTCCTGCCCCTTCGGCGTGAAAAGCACGACCCGCGTCTCGGCCTGCGGGATGCGCAGCTCGATCCAGCGCTGCGTGCCGTCGAACGGCTGGTCGGTGATGATGGTGAAACCGAGCTTCTCGGTATAGAAGTCGAGCGCGCGGTTCTGGTCCTTCACCGGGATGCTCACGAACTTGATTTGCTTGATCATGGCCGCACCGTAAATGCCCGGCACCCGGCGCGTCCAGCCGGCACCGGCCCCGCCGACGGGAAAATCTTGTCCGTTTAAAGGTATAGTGCAGCCTCGGGGCATGCCGCGCTTCCGCCAGTCCATCCCGGTCGACGACTATGTGCTCGACGTGCTGATGCGCGACATCGTCGGCCACGACCAACAGCCGGCAGCCTACCTCGTCTACCTGTTCCTCTATGGACGGGCCGCGCGGCAGCAGTGGCGACCGGTCGCGGCGGGACTTGGCGCGATCGCGGAAGAAACCGGCCTCTCCCGAAGCGCCGTGCAGGCGGCGATGACCAGCCTCCGGCGCCGCGAACTCGTCGCCACCGCCCGCGAGCACGCGACCGCCACGCCGCGCCACCGCGTGCTGCGCCACTGGCGCAGCGGCTGAATGCGCGAGCCGGCTGGCCGCCCGCCGCCACGGGTGGAGGGACGATCTCCTGATCGTCCGGTTGCCGGCACGGCCCGCCGCGACGCGGGCGCGCCTTGATCCTACTTCGCCGGGACGGCAGCCGGCGCAGTCGCCGGCGGCGAGCTTTGCCAGAAGTAACGGCCGCGGCGCTGTTCGTCGACACGGATGGCGATCGCGGCGAGCAGCAGGACCACGAGCAGCGCGATGAGCTGGCGGCGCTTGCCGGCCGCCTCCTTGTCCTCGTAGGGATCCTCGAGCGAGCGCGTCGACCCCGGCGGGAGGGCGGCGACGTCGGTCAGCGCCGTGCCGAAGGGAATGTTGATCTGCACGCGGCCGTTGATGGCCCAGCCGTTGGCGTCGAGGATCGGGCCGAGCGTGCGCTGGCGGAGCTTGAGCCAAGCGATGATCACCGCGGGCAGCGAGATCGCGAGCATGACGGCGAGGAGCACGAGCGGGAGCTGCCAGATGGGCATGCCCCTGAAGAAGCCGAGGAAATAGCCGAAAGCCGTGGTCAAGGCGCCGACGGCCACGCCCAACGCGGCGATCACGCCGACGTCCAGCTTCTTCGGCGGAGGCGGCGGCGGGACCGGCTGCGCGGCCTGGATCGCGCTGTTGGCGGCCGCGGTCGCGGCGGCGTCGACGGCCTTGTCGGTGACCTTGGCGAGACGATCGTGGGAGGCCGCATCAGCAGCGGCGGCGCGCTTGGCGGCCATTTCGTCGATCATCCGGACGACCTTCTTGTAGGGCGACCAGAACGCCTGGCGGAGGCTGATCGGGTTGTCCACGAGGTTGGTGATGACGGCGTCCCAGTCGCGGCCCTGGCGGTCGTAGAAAATGCCGTGCCGGCCGACGAAGAGGAAATCGCTCGTGCCCTGCGTGAAGCAGGCGGCGATGTTCATCGTCGCGCCGCCCCGCGTGCAGGTGCAGTAGGCCAGGTAGATCTTGCTCATGGCCGCGAGCGGGTTCGGGCCGTCGACGCGGACACAGAGTTCCGTGCTGCGGCTGTCGAGGTAGAGCGTGCCGGCCTGGAACACCGCCCACCGGTCGCGCGAGTAGAAGTCGGCGAAGTTGACGAAATTGTGCAGCAGCGCGCGCATGTCGCGGTAGTAGTGCGTCAGGCGGTTCACGTCGCTGATCGCCTTGAATTCGGGCTCGAGCGACTTGTCGAGGGCGATGAGCCGGGCGAGTTCGGCGCGGGCCGAGCCGGCGAGGATGGCCTTCACGCGCGGCAGCCCGAGCTGCTCGACCGCGAGGCCGGCCTTACCGCCCAGCCAGGTCTCGTAGGGAGCGAACTTTGCGTTGAGCGACGCCCACTCCGCGGCGGTCAGCGAGGTCTTGGCCGACCCTAAAACAGGTGTCACGACCACCTGAAATAAGGTGGTCAGGGCACCTGCCCACGCGGGATTGACTCCCTCAATCAAGGGTAGCGGCCGGCCCGGTTCGATGCGCGCGAGCGGGAACGCGGCGATCTCGGCCGAGGAAATGTTCATGTCCTTGGCCGCTATCGCAAGGTATTCGCTTTCCTGCCGGTTGAGGGCGGCGATGGACCGGGCGTCGAACGCGGCAAGCCGGTCGCGGGCGAAATAGTCCTCCACCTTCGCGCGGACCGCGCGGAGGGCCGCGACGGCCGCATCGGTGGCGTCGCCGAGCACGGCGATGTCCTTGCCCGAGCTCTGCTCCACCCACGCGGAATAGGCGGCCAGCTGGGCGAAAAAGGCGTCGACCTTGTCCGCCGTCACGCCGACCGAACCAGTGCGGTCGGCCGTGCCGCCGAGGCAGGTGATGATGTCCTTGATGAGCGCCTGCGCCTCGGGGTCCTCCGTCGCCTCGGGCGGGATGACGCCGTCGCCGTTGAGCGGGCTGGCCGCGAAGATTTTGGCCGTGTCGGAGGCGTCGCCCGCGGAAATCGCCGCGGCGTCCTTCTTGCCCACGTTGATCAGGATCTGCTTCGCGGAGGCGAGGACGATCCGGCCCTCGGGCGTGGCGTCGTTGATCGCCGCCAGCGGCAGGGTGTCACTCCCCTTCAACAGGTCCCCCGCATCCTTGAGCCGCGTCGCCGCCCACTTGATCGCCGCGATGAGCTCGGGCACCCGGATGCGACCGTCACCGTCGGCATCGATCAGGGCGAGGGTCTTCTCGTCGAGCTCGAGGCCCTTGACGGGGCAGCTGAGGGCGACCCAGAGCTTCTGGTCGAGCTGGTCGAGGTGGAGCAGATCGGCGCCGGTCTCGAGGGATACCTGGTCGAGGCCGCCGGTGCGGAAGAATTTCCAAGGGTGCATAATTGAAACGTGAGGTGTGATGGCGGCGGAGACCGCGTCCGGCATCTTTGCGGACGGCGAGTCGTTGGCAAACGCGAAGGATGAGCGGTGCCCCTACCGTGAAGCCGCCCCGCTTCACTCTTGCGACCCCGCGCCGCCTGCCCTTGTCTGCCCGCGGTCCAGCTGCCCAGGAATCCCCCCGTCCCCTTCCATGAACCGCGAAATCCACCAGTGGCACAGCCCCCGTCTCGACAAAAACATGGAGGTCGCGGTCTACGGCCACTTCGGCTTCGCGCTCCTGCTGTTCCCCACCGCCGCGGCGGACTACCTCGAGTATGAGCGCTTTCATGTCATCGAGTCCATCCAGCCCTTCATCGAGGCGGGCCGGGTGAAGGTCTTCTCGATCAATTCCATCAACAGCGAGAGCTGGCTGAACGACTCGATGCACCCGCGGCACAAGGCGATCCGCCACCAGCAGTTCAACGGCTACGTGATGGACGAGGTGGTGCCCTTCATCCACTCGAAGTGCAGCGGCCGCGTGCTCACGATCACCGCGGGCGCCTCCTTCGGCGCGCTCCACGCCGCCAACACCCTCTTCCGCCGTCCCGATCTCATCGACGGCTGCATCGCGATGAGCGGCGCCTACGACCTGAAGGACTACACCAAGGGCTACTGGGACGAGGATGTCTATTTCAACTCGCCCATGGACTACCTGCCGAACCTCAACGACGAGGGCACGCTCAGCCAGCTCCGCGCAAAGGAGCACATCTACTTCGTCGGCGGCCAGGGCGCGTATGAAAAGCCCTCCTCGGCCCGCGACCTCAGCCGCATCCTGGAGAGCAAGGGCATCCCGCACTCCGTCGACCTCTGGGGCCACAACGTGAACCACGACTGGCCCTGGTGGCGGAAGATGCTGCCGCACTATCTCGGGAGTAAGTTCTGAAATTCGAGTTTACCACGAAGGGCACGAAGCTCACGAAGCGCGTTCCGAGTTCGTGGAGGGCCCGGCTCCGGCCGGGCCGCGGCTTATCCGGTAGGGGCCGTTGCCCTCAACGGCCCGCTCCCGGGCGCCTGAGGGCAAGCGCCCCTACCCTTCATCAATCGCCAAACTTGATGCCTTGGGCGAGGGGCAAGGAGTCCGAGTAGTTGATCGTGACGGTCTGCCTCCTCATGTAGGCCTTCCACGCGTCCGAACCGCTCTCCCGGCCGCCGCCGGTCTCCTTCTCGCCGCCGAAGGCGCCGCCGATCTCCGCGCCGCTGGTGCCGATGTTGACGTTCGCGATGCCGCAGTCGCTGCCGCGGGCCGAGAGGAATTTCTCCGCCTCGCGCATGTCCGTCGTGAAGATCGACGAACTCAGCCCCTGCGGCACGCCGTTCTGCAGCGCGATCGCCTCATCGAGCGTGCGGTAACCCATCACATAGAGGATCGGCGCGAAGGTCTCGTGCTGCACGACCGGCCAGTCGTTCTTCGCCTCGGCGATGCAGGGCACGACGTAGAGGCCGCCGGGACAGTCCTTGCCCGACAGACTGCCGCCGCCGAAGAGCACCTTGCCGCCGCTGTGCTTCAGCTCGGCAATGGCGTTCATCATGTTGTCCACCGCGGCTTCGTCGATGAGCGGCCCGACCAGGTTGCCGGCCGACAGCGGGCTGCCGATCGGCAGCTGCTTGTAGGCCGCGATGAGCGAGGCGACGAAGTCCGCCTTGATCGACTCGTGGACGATGATGCGGCGCGTGCTCGTGCAGCGCTGGCCGGCCGTGCCGACCGCACCGAACAGGATGCCGCGCTTGGCCACCTTGAGATCGGCCGACGGCGCGACGATGATCGCGTTGTTACCGCCCAGCTCGAGCAGCGAGCGGCCGAAGCGCTTCGCGACGACCACGCCGACGCGCAGGCCCATCCGGGTCGAGCCGGTGGCGCTGATCAGCGGGATGCGGCGGTCGTTCGTCATAAGCTCGCCCACGGACGGGCCGTCGCCGATAATCAGCGAGAATACCGCCGGGTCCACGCCGTTGGCGCGGCAGACCTTCTCCGCGACCTTGATGCAGGCGATGGCGGTGAGCGGGGTCTTCTCGGACGGCTTCCAGAGCGTCGCGTCGCCGCACACCGCGGCCAGGGCGCTGTTCCAGGACCAGACCGCGACCGGGAAATTGAAGGCCGAGATGATGCCCACGACGCCCAGCGGCTGCCACTGCTCCATCATGCGGTGATCGGCGCGCTCCGAGGCGATGGTCAGGCCGTGCAGCTGGCGCGAGAGGCCCGTCGCAAAATCGCAGATGTCGATCATCTCCTGCACCTCGCCGCCGCCCTCCGCGAGAATCTTGCCCGCCTCGAGGGTGACCAGCTGGCCGAGCTCCGTCTTGAGCCCGCGGAGCGCCACGCCGAGCTGGCGGACGACCTCGCCGCGCTTCGGCGCCGGCACGTCGCGCCACGCGAAGAAGGCCTGCTGCGCCGCGGCGACCGCGCGCTCGTAGTCGGCCGGCGTCGCCTGTTTCACCCGGCCGAGCAGCGAGCCGTCGACCGGCGAATGTTTCTCGAGCACGGCGCCGCTGCCGCCCCACGCGCCCGCAAAGACGCCGGGGTTGGGGCCCGTGAGCGAGAGGCCGAGTTTGGGGAAGATCGCCTTGGCGACGGAGGAGACGGAGGAGGATTTGGTGGCCATGTTGGTGTGTCTTGGGTGGAGGGCTCAGCTCCAGCTGAGCCGCGCGGCCCAGCTGGAGCTGGGCCCTCCATTGATAGTTTGTTACTTTCCGTAGACTTTGCCGCCCCATTGGGTGGCGAGGAAGCTCTCGAGTGACACCGATTCCTGCCGGACGAAGCCCGGACCGAGTTTCTTTTTCGAGAACAGCTCGAGCACGCCGACGATGCCGGCGGCCGTGGTGAGCTGGATCGCATTGAGCTTCCGGCCCTGGATGGTGGCGCCGTGCATCTTCTTGATGAAGCTGCGCTGCTTGAGCCCGCCGCCCGACTCGTTGCCGACGACGCTGACGTAGAACACCACGACGTCCGACTCCGTGAGCGGGACTTCCTGGTCGAAGATCTGCGTGACCAGCTCCTGGCGCGGCGCGAGGTTGAGGTCCTGCAGGAGGAACTTCATCAGGTCGCGGTGGCCGGGGTAGCGCATCGTCTTGTAGTTCAGGTCGCCGACCTTGCCGGCGAAGGTCTGGCACATCGTGGCGACGCCCCCCGAGGTGTTGAAGGCCTCATACTCGGTGCCGTCGATCGTGATGCGCTCGACGCCGTCGAGCGGCATGGTCGTCACGAGCTTGCCGCCGTGCAGCGCCTCGCCGACCTGGCAGTATTCGTTGATCAGCCCGGCCGTGCTCCAGCTCAGGTAATACTTCATCTGGTTGCTCGCGTTGAGCGGCAGCGCGCCGACGCGCATCTCGCAGTTGCGCACGTATTGCAGCGACGACGCCAGCGAGCCACCCACGATGTTGATCGCGCCGGGGGCGAGGCCGCACTGCGGCATGAAGGTCGCCTTGGGCGCCTTGGCCGCGAGCTTCTGGATGAAGGCCGTCGTCTCGACGTCCTCGGTCAGGTCGAAGTAGCTGACGCCCGCCTTGGCGCAGGCGCTGGCGATGTCCTTGTTGAGGAAATACGGTGCGGCGCTCACGACGGCGTCGCTGCCCTTCACGAAGGCCGCGAGCTGCGCCCCCTTCTTCACGTCCACCTGGACGAACTTGGATTTCCCGAGTCCCTTCAGGTCGATGTTCGGCCGCGCGTCGGCCAGGGCGACCGATTTGCAGAACTTGCAGGACTCGAGGAGCGTGGCGATGGTGCCGCCGACTTTGCCGGCACCGACAATTCCGATTTTCATAAGGCGTGGATAAGAGGATTAAGGTGGAGGGCCCAGCTCCAGCTGGGCTGCGCGGCTCAGCTGGAGCTGAGCCCTCCAACAGTTGAAATCAATGCGTGGCGTGCGCCGCTTCCTGCACGGTGCGGGGATCAGTCGCGGCGATGATGGCGCTGACAGCCTTCTGGTTGAAGCCCTTGAAGCCGCCCTTGCGCTCGAGGTTCTCGAGGTGGCTGCCAATGGCGCCGTCCTTCACGAAGCCCGCGGCCTGCGCGTTGGTGATGAGGCCTCGAGTGCGGAGGAACTCGACGCGCGTCGGGTCGACCGTCCAGCGCTCGCCCTCGGTGAACGCCTGCTTGAGGAACGGGAAGTCCGAGAACGGCTTCATCGTGTTGATGCCCTCGGCGGCCAGTTGCTCCTTCAGCAGCGGGTGGTTGAACCGCGCCTCGAGGTGGTGCATGCCGGACTGCAGGAAGCTGTCCCCGTGCAACCCGCACCAGAGCCCGACGGTGCGCACGAGCGCGATCTCCGGCAGCCGCTCCGAGGCGTAGTCGCGGTCCACCTCGTCGGGCATCAGGTCGACGTCGGCGAAGACCACGATGCCGACCGACGGTGTCTCCATGACCTGCGCGCCCCAGCCCGCCTCGGCGCCGGCATAGAATCGTTCGCGTTTCGACAGGCCGAGTTTTTCCATGAACTGCACCAGGTCGGGGAAATACTTCCGCGAGCAGCGGAACGTGTGGTGGTCGTGGTTGGCCCAGCCGAGCCCGAGCAGGTCCTGCCGGCGCTTCTGCACGCGGCCGGCGCGGTTCTTCAGCTCCCAGAAATGCCGCTCCTCGGCGAAGAACAGCTCGCAGGCCACGTCCATGCCGACGAGCGCCAGGCTCCGGTCCAGCAGGGCGAAGGCCTCCGTCACGCCATCGTCGTCGTTGGCGAAGTCGCGTTTGCGCGCGCGCCACAGCTCGCGGACCTTCAGCACCGCCTCGGCGAAGCCGGGCCGCGGCTCGCTCACGAGGAAACCGCGGTAGCCGAGCCGCTCGACCGCCTGCAGTGTCACCCCGTTGTGCTCACCGACGGTAAGGACGCGATACCGCGCGCAGGGCGCGCCCACGGGTTCGCCGCGCAGGCCGTGCCGCGCCATGAAATCCGCCAGGAACTCGGGCCGGATCGCCAGCGTGTGCGGCGTGTCGGACGGTCGCGCCTTCACGCTGACCAGCACGCGCGGCAGCATCGCGTGCGGATGCGCCAGCACCGTGTGGTCGACCGGCACGTCGCTCGCCTCGGGCAGAAAACCCGCGGCACGGAACGCCTTCTCATGGTTCTGCGAGACGACGAAATGATCCGTCCACTCCAGGAACTCCGTGCCGGTCTCGTCGTGCATCCGCTGCGCGAGCTTCGCGGCGAAGTGGTGCTGCGCCAGGAAGGCGTTGATGTGGGTCGAGAGCAGCGCCTCCGCCTCGTAGGCGAGCGGCCAGTTGAAATTGTCGGGGGCGTTCAGGGCGGTCATGGCGGGCGGGGTTGGTTTGATTTATGACATAAGCCGGCGCGCCGGACCTGTCCAAGCCTCTTCTACTGGGCCGAAAGGAGTAGATTGCGCATCCACAGGCTCGCAATGCGCCGGCAGGTTTCCTAGGAACCTGACCCTGCCATGAGCGCCGCCTCCCCGTCCCTCGACCTGCCGCAACTCGCGTCCCGCCTGACCGGCGAACTGCACTTCGACGCGACCATGCGCACGCTTTACGCGACGGACGCCTCCGAATACCAGGAACTGCCCGTCGCCGTCGCGCTGCCGAAGTCCGAGGCCGACCTGCGCGAACTCGTCACCTATGCCGCGGCCCACAAGCTCGGCCTGATCCCGCGCACCGCTGGCACTTCCCTCGCCGGCCAGGTCGTCGGCTCCGGCCTCGTCGTCGACGTGGGTCGCCACCTCAACCGCATCATCTCCATCGACGCCGCCCGCCGCCGCGTGCGCGTCCAGCCGGGCGTCGTCCGCAACGAGCTCAACCTCGCGCTCAAGCCGCACGGGCTGTTCTACACGCCCGAGACCTCCACTGCCAACCGCGCCATGATCGGCGGCATGGTCGGCAACAACTCCTGCGGCGCCAACTCGATCGTCTACGGCACCGCCCGCGAGCACCTCGTCTCCGTCCGCGGCTTCCTCAGCGACGGCTCCGAGGCCACCTTCGGGCCGCTCACGCCGGCCGAGTTCGCGGCCAAGTGCGCCGGCCCGGACACGCTCGAGACGAAGATCTACCGCACGATCCGCGACCTGCTCGGCGACGCCAAGAACCGCCAGCTCATCCGCGACCACTACCCGAAGCCCACCGTCACCCGTCGCAATACCGGCTACGCGCTCGACCGGCTGATGGAGTGCAGCGTCTTCGACCCGGCCTCGCCCAAGCCCTTCAACCTCTGCCAGCTGCTCGCCGGCTCCGAGGGCACGCTCTTTCTCGGCGTGGAGTTCGAGCTCAACGTCGAGCCGCTGCCGCCCCCAGGCGCGCTGATGTGCGCGCATTTCGCGACCATCCAGGACTCGCTGCACGCGACGCTGATCGCCATGCGCCACCGGCCCTTCGGCTGCGAGTTGATCGACCGCCACATCCTCGAATGCACCAAGGCCAACCTCGAGCACGCGAAGAACCGCTTCTTTGTCGTCGGCGATCCGGGCGCCGTCCTCGTCGTCGAGATCCGCCTGGAAAAGCGCGAGGCCATCGAGGCCGTGATGAAAACCATCGAGCAGGAAATGCGCGCCGCCGGCCTCGGCTACGCCTACCCCGTGCTCTGGGGCGACGACGCCAACAAGGTCTGGGAGCTGCGCAAGGCGGGCCAGGGCCTGATGATGAACATCCCGGGCGACGCCAAGCCGCGCGAGGTCGTCGAGGACACGGCGGTCGCCGTCGAGGACCTGCCGGCCTACATCGCGGAGTTCGCCGGGCTGATGAAGGACAAATACGGCATCGGCTCCGTCTACTACGCCCACGCCGGCGCGGGCGAGCTGCACACCCGCCCGCTCTTCGACCTCAAGACCAAGGAGGGCATGAAGTTCTTCCGCGGGATCGCGACCGATGTCGCCGCCTTGGTGAAGAAATATCGTGGCTCTCTCTCGGGCGAGCACGGCGACGGCCGCCTGCGCGGCGAGTTCATCCCCTTCATGGTCGGCCCCGAGTGCTACGCGATGATGCGCCGCGTGAAGGACACCTTCGACCCGCACGGCCTGTTCAACCCCGGCAAGGTCATCGACACGCCGCCGATGGACACCTCGCTGCGCCACGGACCCGATCACCCGACGCCGGATTACCCGACCATCTTCAACTTCAGCGCAACCCAGGGCGTGCTCCGCGCCGCCGAGAAGTGCAACGGCGTCGGCGAGTGCCGCAAGACCCACCTCATGGGCGGCACCATGTGCCCGAGCTACATGGCGACGCGCAACGAGAAGGACACCACCCGCGCCCGCGCCAACATGCTGCGCAACGTCCTGACCGACGCCCGCGAGGGCATGAACGCCTGGGATAGCAAGCAGGTGAAGGAGGTCATGGACCTCTGCCTCTCGTGCAAGGGCTGCAAATCCGAGTGCCCGTCGAACGTCGACGTCGCCCGCCTCAAGGCCGAGTGGCAGCAACACTACTACGACGCCAACGGCGTCCCGCTGCGCTCGCGGCTCGTCGCCGGCTTCACGCGCTCCATGCGCCTGGCGTCGCTGTTTCCCGCCCTCTACAACTGGGCCGTCACCGCGCCCGACGTCTCGCGCTACATCAAGCGCTTCGCCGGCTTTTCCGTGAAGCGCAGCCTGCCGACGATCCACGGCACGACGCTCGCCAAGTGGCACGCGAAGCACGCCAACCCGGCCTCGCTCGATTACCCGAACGGCAAGGTCTACCTCTTCTGCGACGAGTTCACGAACTACAACGACACGCCCGTCGGCATCAAGGCGGTGCAGCTCCTGAACCGGCTCGGCTACCGGGTCGAGATTCCCGTGCACGTCGAGAGCGGCCGCGCCCATTTCTCCAAGGGCCTCATCCGCCAGGCGCGGCAGTTCGCGATCTGGAACGTCGAGTTTCTGAAGGACATCGTCACCGCCCAGACCCCGCTCATCGGCATCGAGCCGTCGGGCATCCTGTCCTTCCGCGACGAGTATCCCGACCTCATGCCCGACCGCTTCGTCGACGCCGCCCGGGCGCTCGCAAGGAACGCGCTGCTGATCGACGAGTTCATCGCGCGCGAAATCGATGCCGGCCGGATTCGGCGCGAGGCGTTCAAGGCCGGGAACCGCGCCATCAAGCTCCACGGCCACTGCCACCAGAAGGCCCTGTCGTCGCTCACGCCCACCGTGAAGATGCTCGAGCTGCCCGCGGGCCACAAAGTGACCGTCATCCCGTCGGGCTGCTGCGGCATGGCCGGATCCTTCGGCTACGAGGAGGAGCACTTCGCCATCTCCCAGCAGATCGGCGAACTCGTGCTGTTCCCCGCCGTGCGCAGCGCTCCTGAGGACACGCTCGTCGCCGCCCCCGGCACGAGCTGCCGCCACCAGATCAAGGACGGCACGGGCCGAACCGCGCTGCATCCGATCGAGATCCTGCACGCGGCACTGCTGTGAGGCTTATTCTCGTTCTCGTAATCATTCTCTTTCTCGTTCTCTCGTTTTCCCGATCTCAGTTCTAAGGCAGAGAGAAGGAGAACGATCATGAGAACGATGTGGAGCCATGACCCCAACATGACTTCCTTCCTATATCGCCAAGCGGCCGGGACGTGGTAGGCTGGCGGCATGTCCCTGGCAGCTCCGCAAAACTACAAAGGCCACCACTCCGGCAGCCTCTACGGCTCGTTCGCCTTCGGCAGCGTGATCCTGTCGTGTTTTGCGGGGTTCCTCTATACGCGCGGCATCACCGGTTCGGAGTGGATGGTGGTGCTCACATTCTTTCTCGGCGCCGTCTACACGGTGCTGGGGGTGCTGGGCGGCCACTGCACCGAGGGCAAGGGGCCGCTGGCCCATTTCGTTTACTTCGTGGTCCAGTGCGCGCTCCTGACCGCGATGATTTTCTGCAGCCCCGTCCGCGGAATCTTCGGCATCATCGTCCTGCCCGTGATGAGCCAGGCGGTCTTCGACCTGCGCCCCCGCAATGCCGTGCTGGTCGGCGTCTACCTGTTCGCGATGAGCATCTCGGTCTTCGTGGTCGCGTATGGCTGGCAGGCCGGCCGGGAGGCGGCGATCAGCTACCTCACGGCCTTCGCGTTCACCATCGTCTTCACCATCATCACCAAGCGGGCGCTCGACGCCCGCGAGCGCGAGGAGAAGCTCCGGCAGGAGGTCGAGGCCGCCAACGCCAAGCTCCGCGCCCAGGCCGTCCAGACCGAGGAGCTGGCCACCACCCGCGAGCGCAACCGCGTCGCCCGCGAAATCCACGACGGCGTCGGCCACTATCTGACCGTCGTGAAGACCCAGCTTGACGCCGCCGCCGCGCTGATGCCGACGCAGCCCGACAAGGCGCGCGAGGCCGTCATCAAGGCCGCCAAGCTCACCGGCGAGGCGCTGGACGACGTCCGCCGTTCCGTCGGCGCCCTCCGCGCCGACGCCGCGCGCCCGGCCCTGCCCCAAGCCATCAGGGATCTGGCCGAGCACGGCGAGCCCGTGCCGACGGTCGCCATCGAGGGCGCTCCGCGCCCGCTGCCGTCCGCGGTCGAGCATGCCCTCTTCCGCGCCGCCCAGGAAGGGCTCACCAACATCCGCAAGCACGCCCGCGCCACGAGCGCGCTCGTGGTGCTCGATTTCCGCACGCCGCAGCAGGTGCGCCTGGAACTCTCGGACAACGGCGTCGGCGCGGACTCGGGCCGCCGCGATTCCGCCGGCTTCGGCCTCACGGGTCTGCGCGAGCGCATCGAGCTGCTCGGCGGCCGCGTCGAGTCAGGCAACCGCGCCGCCGGCGGCTTCGCCCTCACCATCGAGGTGCCGGCGTGAAGACGGATACTTGGAGGCGGGGTGCCCTCACCCCGCAGGAGTCAAGGCACAGGGTGAGGGCACCCCGCCTCCATTTCAACCCATGAAAAAGCTTCGGCTCATGCTGGTTGACGACCAGTCGCTGTTCCGCGAGGCGCTTCATACCCTCCTCAGCCTGCAACCCGACTTCGAGATCGTCGCCGAGGCCGAGAACGGCGAGCGCGCGATTGCCCTGGCGAAGGTCCACCGGCCCGACGTCATCCTCATGGACCTGCGCATGCCCGTGATGGGTGGCGTCGAGTCCACGCGCCGCATCATGGCCGCCGTGCCCGGCACCAAGGTCGTCGTGCTGACCACGTTCGAGGAGGACGAAGAGATCTTCGAGGCGATGCGCGCCGGTGCGCTCGGTTACCTCTTGAAGGCCTGCTCGGCCGACAAGCTCAACGAGTCCGTCCGCGCCGCCGCCAAGGGCACGTCCGTGCTCGAGCCGTCGGTCGCCGCCCGGATGATGGCCGAGCTCAACCGGCTCTCCGCCAAGGAGGGCAGGCGCGTCCCGCAGGCGTTGGCCGATCCGCTGTCGGACCGCGAACTGGGCGTGCTCAAGCTGCTCGCCGAGGGTTGCAGCAACAAGGAGATCGGTTCGCGGCTGAACATCACCGAGGGCACCGTGAAGAACCACATGACGAACGTCCTCGGCAAGCTAGGCGTTCTCGACCGCACCCAGGCCGCCCTGCGCGCCCGGGAGATGGGGCTCATCTGAGCCAGCCGGGCGCGTTTCCCACGAAAGGCTTGTCTCCTTTTCCCGCCGGCGAAAGTCTCGGGCCGATCTTACCATCCCCATGAGCACCGACTACGCCGCCCGCCGCGCCCGCATCGCCCCCGCCCTCGGCCTGACCGACGAGATCCTGCTCGTCGGCTCCGGGCACCAGATCCCCAAGCCCGAGATCAGCGACGCCCAGCTGCCGTTCATCGCACACCAGGAATATTTCTACCTGACCGGCCACACCGAGGCCTTCGGCGGCGTCATCGCTTACGACGCCAAGGACGCCAAATGGACGTCGTTCGTGCCCGAGGTCACCGAGCTGGACCGCGTATGGGAAGGGCGCGAGCAGCTGCCGGGTGAACTGCTCGGCAAATTTCCGGCGTGGCTCGCCGCCCGAGCCGGCCGCCGCATCGCGATGCTCGGCGCCCCGGTCGCAGGCGTCAGCGCCGACGCCGCGCTAACCGCCAAGGTTCGCGACGCCTACCGGCACGCCCGCCGCCCGAAGGAGCCGGGTGAGATCGCCCTGATGCGCCGCTGCGCGGCGGCCGCGACCGCCGGTTACGCGAAGATCCAGCCGCTGCTCAAGCCCGGCGTCAGCGAGCGAACGCTGCAGATCGAGCTCGAGGCCGAGTTTTTCCGCCACGGCGCGCAGGTCACCGGCTACGACAGCATCGTGGGCGTCGGCACGCAGAGCGCCGTCTTCCACGGCTCGCCGTCCCCGGACCGCATCGCGCGCGAGGGCGACTTCATCCTGATCGACGCCGGCCCGCAGACGGACCGCTATGTGATCGATGTCACGCGCACCTACGTGGCGGGAAAACCCACGGCCTTCCAGCGCGACCTCTACCAGACCGTGCTCAACGCCGAGGTCCGGGCCGTCGACCGCTGCCGGCCGGGCGCGGAGTGGAAGGACATCCATTTCGGCGCCGCCGTGGACCTCATCGGCGGGCTCGTGACCATGGGCGTGATGAAGGGCGACGCCCAGTCGCTCGTCGAGCAGGACGCGCACACGCTGTTCTACCCGCACGGCATCGGCCACATGCTCGGGCTGGGCGTGCGTGACGGCAGCGGCCTGGAGCCCGGCCGCACGAAGGACCCGCGGCCCTGCCTCGCGAGCCTGCGGCAGGACCTCATCCTGCGCCCCGGCTATATCGTGACCGTCGAGCCCGGCCTGTATTTCATCCCCGCCCTGCTCAACGACCCGGCCCGCCGGGCGAAATACCGCGACTGCGTCAACTGGACGCTGGTGGACAAGTGCCTCGGTCTCGGCGGCGTGCGCATCGAGGACAACATCCTCGTGACCGCGGGCGCGCCCGAGAACCTGACAGCCGCGATCCCGAAGGGGTTGTAGGCGTGTCCGACGGTTTTGCAGGGTTGGGTTAACCACTGATGAGTTTCGCCAACAGGCGAAACTTTAGTCGACCCCGGCGACTGATCGTCTCCAGATTAGCATTAGGGGTCTGCTGATCGCAGACCAAAGTTCCCAGCTTGCGATCAGCAAGTCCCCGAAGCCCACCGGTGGCGACGATCAGTCGCCGCGCACCTTGCGGGATTCACCGTGAGATGAATCCATTCGTGGTTAAACTCCTGAAGAGTTTGAGTGTTTGCGGTCGATGTAGGGAAATCCTTTGCGAACGTCGACGGGCGTCGTCAAGCGACGCCCCTGCAGGAGGCGCCTCATCCGGCATGCGGGCTGCTTGAGTGGCCGCATGGCCCTTACCCGCTTCTCCGTCCCGCCCCTGCACACCGTCACCCGCTCGCTTGCCGCCGTGGCGATGGGCCGCGAGGCGCCCGACCTCGTCATCACCGGCGCACGCCTGCTCTCGACCTATACCGAGCGCATCCACGCGGGCCGCGAAATCTGGATCAAGTCCGGCCGCATCGCCGTCGTTAAACCCGCCGGCACCTTCCGGCCGGCCAAGGGCGCGAAGACCAAGCTCTACGACGCCCGCGGCGGCATCCTCGCGCCGGGCCTCGTCGACCCGCACATCCACATCGAGAGTTCCATGATGACCGCCTGCGCCTACGCCGAGGCGGCGCTGCTCAACGGCACCACGACGATCTTCTGCGACAGCCACGAGATCGGCAACGTGTGCGACGCGGCCGGCATCGAGTGGATGCTGCAGGACGCGCGGCAGGCGCCGCTGTCCATTTTCCTGACGGTGCCCAGCACGGTGCCCGCGACGTCGCCGCATTTCGAGACCGCGGGTGGCGACCTCACGGCGAAGAAGATCGGAAAGCTCTTCGACAAATGGCCCGAGGCCGTCGCGCTCGGCGAGAAGATGGACTTCGTCCAGGTCGCGATGGGCGACGTGCGCAGCCACGCGATCCTCGCCGAGGCGATCAAGCGCGGCCGGCCCGTCTGCGGTCACATCTACGGCCGGGAATTCGTCGCCGCCGGCGCCGCGAGCGGCATCAACGACACGCACGAGTCGATCGACCGCGACATCGCCGACGACTTCCTCGAGAACGGACTGTGGATCTTCCTGCGCGGCGGTCCGCCCACCACGCCATGGCACTCGCTGCCGCTGGCGATCAAGACTGTCACCGAACTCGGCGCCAACCCGAAGCGCGTGTGCGTCTGCACGGACGACCGAGACGCGGACGATCTGTTTCTCTTCGGCCTGGACTGGGTCGTGCGCGAGGCGGTGAAGCACGGCATGAAACCTGTCACGGCCTGGAGCATGGGTTCGCTCCACCCGGCCACGCGCTATGCGAAGGACGGCGACATCGGCGGCCTCGCCCCGGCGCGGCGGGCGGACATCGTCCTGACGAACGACGACCTCGTGCCCCAGAACACCTGGTATGGCGGCGAACTCGTCGTCGAGAACCGAAAGGTCATGCCCGTGCTGGAGAAGGCCCTCACCAAGCGCTACCGCTACCCGCGCGCCGCCTACCAGACCGTGAAGGTCGCGCCGAAGCTGAAGCTCACGCCGGCACTCCCGACCAAGCCGGTCACGGCCAACGTCATCCGCACGGCGCTGCCGGGCATCATCTTGTTCCACGACAAGGTCGCGCTGAACCCCGCGCCCGGCGCCACGTGGAAGGACCTGTTCGCGCAGCACGGATTGTGTTTCGTCACCGTCGTCGAGCGCCACGGCAAGAACGGCGCGGTCGCGCACGGGTTGCTCAAGGATTTCGCGCTCACGGACGGCGCGGTCGGCAGCTCGGTGGGCCACGACGCGCACAACATCATCCTCGCCGGCACGAACGAGGCCGACCTCCAGCTCGCGTTGAAAACGATCAAGGCCATGCGCGGCGGCGTCTGCGTGGTGCGCGGCGGCAAGGTCGTGGCCAAGGTCGCCCTGCCCGTCGCGGGCCTGCTTTCGGACAAGCGCGCCTCGGTCGTCGCAAAGGAATCGACCGCGCTCAAGGCCGCCTGGAGCGCCGCCGGCTGCACCCTGCCCTACATGGGCTTCAACCTGATTCCGCTCTCGGTCATCCCGGAGATCCGCATCACCGACCGCGGCCTGGTCACCGTGCCCGGCATGCAGATCCTGCCGCTGTTCGAGTCGTAAGCCCGCGGCGGACTGCTTAACCAATCAACCATCAGACGGATTGGTTCCGCGTGGAAGTTGGGGTTCAAATGAGCCGCCCCATGAACACTCCAGCTCCGCTTTCCCGCCGGCAATGGCTCGGCCAAGTCTCCCTCCCCGTCCTCGCCGCCACGGCCGGGGCGAGCCTCCTGCCCGGCACGGCCCGCGCCGGTGAAGCCGCCGCGGCCGACCGGCTGGCCGGCACCCGGATCTACAACGTCCGCGACTTCGGCGCGACGGGCGACGGCGCCTCGCTTGACACCGCCGCCTTGCAGGCCGCCATCGATGCCTGCCACGCCGACCGCGGCGGCACCGTGCTCGTGCCCGCCGGCGTGTTTGTCACCGGCACGCTTGAGCTGAAGAGCAACGTCACGCTCCATCTCGCGGCGCAGGCCGTGCTGCTCGGCAGCGCGGACGGAAAGCAATATCGCGCGGCCCATGCGATCCCGCTCACCGGCGACCACACGCTCGAGGACGGCAACGTCGGGCTGATCTTCGCGGTCAACGCCGAGAACATCACTCTCGAGGGCCACGGCACCATCGACGGCCAGGGCGCGCGGTTCCGCAGCCCGGTGAAGGGCCAGACGCCGCCCTCCGGCCGCGGGGGCAACGACCGCCCGCACCACCTGCTCTTCTACAAGTGCACCAACCTCACCGTGCGCGATCTCTTCCTCCGCGACTGCGCCTACCATGCGGTGCGCGCCATCTCCTGCAGCTTTGCCAAGTTCGAGGGCCTGCGAATGCACAGCCGCGTCAACAGCAACAACGACGGCTTCCACTTCATCAGCTCGCGCTTCGTGCACATCAGCAACTGCGACGTGCACGTGCAGGACGACGCCTGCGCGCTTTTCGGCAGCAACCAGTTCGTGACCGTGACGAACTGCACCTTCAGCACGCGCTGGTCGGTCTTCCGCTTCGGCGGCGGCACCGCCGAGAACATCACCGTGTCGAACTGCGTGATCTTCGACACCTACGGCTGCCCGATCAAGATGCACTGCGGCGCCGGCGCCCGGTTTGAAAACATCCTCTTTTCCAACCTCGTGCTGCGGAACGTGACCGGCCCGATCTCCCTCGGGCTGCAGTCGCACCGCCGGCGGCGCGACCAGACCGCGGACGCCGCGTCACCCGGACGCGGCGTGGTGCGCAACATCTCTTTCAACGGCATCCGCGCGTTCGTGACAGCCGACGGCCGGCCGTATGACGACATGGGCTGGCCGCAGTCCTACCGGCCGGGCGAACGGCACACCTGCATCGTGCTGAATGGCGTCGGCGACGATTTCCTGGAGAACATCAGCTTCACCGACGTGCACGTCACCTGCGAGGGCGGCGGCACCGCCGCCGAGGCGCGCGCCGAGGTGCCGCCGGTCGCCGGCGAGTATTTCGAGACCGGCACGCCGCCCGCCTACGGCTTCTACGCGCGCAATGTCCGCGGGCTCACGCTGCACAACGTGCGCCTCGAGGCCACAGCCGCCGACCTGCGCCCGGCCATCGTGTTGGAACACGTGACCGATGTAGCGATGAACGGCCTGGCCGCCCAGGGCGACCCGAGCGCGGAGTCCCTGCTGCGGTTCACCGACACCCGCGACGCGCTGCTGACGGCGACGCGGGTGCTGACTCCTGCCGCGACTTTTCTCCAGGTCGAGGGCGCGGACAGCGCCAACATCACGGTCGACGGCGGCGACCTCGCCAAGGCCGCACGGGGGCTCGGCACGGCGCGGGGCGCGTCCGGGACCGCCGCCCGGTTGCGCGGCTAAGCCGGCTCAGGCCGTCGTTTCCTTCGAGGCGAAGAGCTTCGGGAAGAAGACGGCGGCGAACAGGCCGATGACCAGCAGGCCCATCACGAGGACGAGCACGCCGGCCGCCAGCAGCGGCCACCCGGCGAAGGCGAGGAGGAAGCCGCCGAACAACCGGGAGTCCTGCGCGTAGCGGTCGCGCAGGTCGTTGCCCTGCCGCTCCACGTAGTCGGCGGCCGCATCCAGGGCCACCTGGTAGTTGTCGTAGTAGGGGCGGAGCACCTCGGTGTTGAATTTATTGGCCTCGGTCAGCTTGCCGGCCCGTCCGAGAGCGATGAACTGGTCGACCTTCTGGTCGTATTCCTTGCCGAACTTCGCGATGATCCCCGCGTGCCGGGTATCCTTGAACATGGCCAGCCGGCTGACCTCGAGCGCGCGGGCCAGGGCGTTGTTGCTGTCCTCGTCCATCTGCGGGATCAGGTCCTTCCACGCCGTCTCATTTTCCGGGTCGACCACCCGGCGGGCGAGGCGCTGCACGGTGCTCAGTTCCCGGGTGAGGGTCCGCAGGTTGTTGATCACCGGCACGCTGCTGTTAAGCAGGGTAGAATAACGCTCGTCCATCGACCGCAGGAAAAGCAGGCTGAGCACCCCGACCAAGAGGTTCGAGGCCAGCAGGGCGAGGATGAGGACGAAGCGAAGACGGCCGAATTGCATGAGTCACCGGTGACGGCAAAAAATGCGTATTGGTTTCCGGTCCCGGATGAAAGGCGAAACTGCCGCCCCCGCCCCGGCCGGCGCAAAGATTCGGTTCGACAAACCGGCCGCGGACCCTTCTTTTCCCGGCATGGCCTCGCCCGAGAAAAAGCCCTTTTCCATCGTCAACCTCGTCATCGACCTGGTGCTGGTCGCGATCGCGTTCGGCATCTTCTACTGGCTGGTGGAGTCCCATGTGCAGTCCGACGACAAGCGCATGATCATGCTCTGGGGCGGGCTCACCGCCGGGTGCATGTCCGGCGTCTTCTGGCTCGCCCTGCAGATGCTGAAGACGGTCTACCGCTTCCAGCGCGATTCCCGCA
>Ga0265327_10001355_pt1 | contig 31646 bp, 30 predicted proteins | sample 41621metaG_FD_202089 | JGI IMG/M metagenome (GOLD analysis project Ga0265327, IMG submission 202089) | Rhizosphere microbial communities from Carex aquatilis grown in University of Washington, Seatle, WA, United States - 4-16-21 metaG | ecosystem: Host-associated > Plants > Roots > Rhizosphere...
GCCGCCGACGGTGAGGTGCTGGTGCAGAACCTCTACATGTCCGTTGACCCGGCCATGCGGCCGCGCCTGACCGCCGGCCAGGACCTGAACGTCGCCATGATGGGTGGGGCGTTGGGCCGCGTGGTCCAGTCGAAGCATCCGGACTTCGCCGTCGGCGACCTGGTCTCCAACCGCCTGGGCTTTCGCGAGTTCTTCGTCTCCGACGGCAAGGGCCTGACCAGGCTCACGGCCGATCCCGACCTGCCGGTGACCGTCCACATGCATGCGCTCGGCATGACCGGCTTCACCGCCTATGGCGGCCTGCTGCACATCGGCCAGCTGAAGGAAGGCGAGCAGGTGTTCGTCTCCACCGCCGCTGGCGCGGTCGGCTCCGTGGCCGCGCAGATCGCCAAGATCAAGGGCTGCTACGTGGTGGGTTCAACCGGCTCGGCGGACAAGGCGGCCTGGCTCCGCGACGAGGTCGGGCTGGACGCGGTGATCGACTATCACGCCACCCCGATCCGCCAGGCCCTGGAAGCGGCGACCCCCAAGGGCATCGACGTCTATTTCGACAATGTGGGCGGCGACCACCTGGAAGCGGCCCTGCGGCGCATGAACACCCTCGGACGCATCCCGGTCTGCGGCTTCATCTCCGGCTACAATTCCGGCCACTCGGCGGTCTCGAACCTGTCCAACATCATCTATTCGCGGGTGATGCTGCGGGGATTTGTGGGGACGGACTTCATGCACCTCTATGGCGACTTCCAGCGGGACATGGCCGCCTGGCTGAAGGCCGGGAAGGTGAAGTACCAGGAGACCATCCTGGACGGCATCGCCAGCGCGCCCACGGCGCTGATCGGCCTGCTGGAGGGCAAGAACGCCGGCAAGATGCTGGTGAAGCTGGCGGACTGATTTCCGGCGTCCAAATCTCCCAGCCGAGCCGAGCCGCCCGCTTCACGCCAAGTTTCGGCGGTTCAGCAAAGAGGCCTCCTTCTCCCCTTGCGGGAGAAGGTGGCCGCCCGAAGTGGCGGTCGGATGAGGGGTCGCGCTCCCGGAGCGGCTTGGATTGTCAGGTCACGTCGCCGATCGCCGGAGCGCGGGTCTCAAGTCCGCCAAGTGTGGTGAACTGGCATCTATGATCCTATGCCTCTCCATCGGCGCGGTAGCAGTGGATCGTTCCCCAGACAGTACGCTTGCCTGGCTCCAGCGCTTCGAGATTGGCAGAAAGGTGCTCATCCAATTCAGCGGCATCGAGGGGAGTGACCAGGAGCCTCGCCTCATCGATCTCAAGCAAGCGCAAGCCTAGCTGCCCAAGGTCATTCGCCAACCTGTCGCGGGCGCCCTCCTCGCCGATTGAGAGACAGGCCATCCAGCCACATGCGCCTTGGGCCCATTTGGGAAGAACCTCCGACTCGGCGTCTCTTCGCTCAAAGGTTGTCAGGACAGCCCACCATCTTTCCATGCCGCATCGCGCATGGATGTCTGAATCAAGTCAACGTCCGCTGCGTCGAACGCCGACCTCATTCGCGCCTGATGAGCGCCTGCCCAACCGGAATGGTCTGAGAGACCCCTCATCCGTCGGGCCTTCGCCCGACACCTTCTCCCGCAAGGGGAGAAGGGAACATCGTGCCCTCTCGGGGATGCGCACCTACCCACGCCGCCGCAATCCAGGCGGAACCTCATGACACACCCGTAAGCTTTCCTTGCGGCGACCCGGTGCTAGGGTCGCCGCCTGTTTTTCCGGAAGGCCCTTCATGCTGCGCGCCGCCGCCCTCGGTCTGATCCTCTCCCTCGCCGCCGCCCAGGTCGAGGCCGCGCCCGCCAAGGGCCACGCCCATGGCAAGGCGTCGGCCCGCGCCGACCAGGTCCCGCCGATCGCCTACACCCACCGGACCCTGGCCAACGGCCTGGAGGTCTACGCCTCGCTGGACCACGGCACTCCCAATGTGACGGTGCAGGTCTGGTACGGCGTCGGCTCGAAGGACGATCCCGTCGGCCGCTCCGGCTTCGCGCACCTGTTCGAGCACATGATGTTCAAGGCCACCCGGGACTTCCCGGCGGAGAGCATCGACCGCTTCACCGAGGATGTGGGGGGCATGAACAACGCCTCCACCGCCGACGACTACACCAACTATTACGAGGTGGTGCCGGCCAACCACCTGGAGCGGCTGATCTGGGTGGAAAGCGAGCGGATGGGCTCCCTCGTGGTGGACGAGGCCAATTTCAAGTCCGAGCGCGACGTGGTGAAGGAGGAGCTGCGCCAGCGAGTGCTGGCTGCGCCCTATGGCCGGCTGTTCTCCCTCTACCTGCCCCAGGCCAGCTACACGACCCACCCCTATCACCGGCCGGGGATCGGCTCGATCGCCGAGCTGGACGCCGCGACCCTCGACGATGTGCGCGCCTTCCACAACGCCTATTACCGGCCCGACAACGCCGCCCTGGTGGTGGTGGGCAATTTCGATCCCAAGGCCCTGGATGCCTGGATCGACAAGTACCTCGCCCCGCTCGCCAACCCGGCCCAGCCCCTGCAGCGGGTCACCGCCGTCGAGCCGGCGCGCACCGGTCCCGGCGAGTTCACCGGCTACGGCCCCAATGTGCCCCTGCCCGCCGTGGCCATCAGCTGGCTCGCCGCCAAGGCCTCCGATCCCGACGCCCCCGCGCTCAAGGTGCTGGACGCCGTGCTGTCCGGCGGCAAGTCGTCCCGGCTCTATGAGACCCTGGTCTATCACCAGCAGGTCTCCGCCCAGGTGTTCTCCAACGCTGACCTGCCGCAGCAGCCCGGCATGTTCATGGTGGGCTCCATCGCCGCTGGCGGACACACCCTGGAGCAGAACCAGAAGGCCCTGCTGGCGGAGGTCGCCCGTCTGCGCGACGCCCCGCCCACCGCTGGCGAACTCGCCAAGGCCAAGACCGGCCTGGTGACCGGCAAGCTCCGGGAACGCGAGACCCTGGAGGGCCGCGGCTATGCGCTGGGCTATGCGCTGCGCACCTCCGGCGACGCCGCCCAGGCCAATCGGGAGCTGGCCGAACTGCAGGCCGTCACCGCCGCCGATGTGCAGCGGGTGGCGCGCAAATACCTGGCCGACGACCGTCGCATGATCATCCGCTACCTGCCGGAGAGCGCCCGGCCCAAGGGCGAGACCGATCGGACCGAGGCGCCCGCCGTGGTGGCCTCGGCGAAATATACCGGGCCGGTAAGCGAGCTCGCCCCGGAAGCCCAGCGTGTGGCGCCGCCGCCCCTGGGCGAGCCGGTGACCCCGATCCTGCCCCGGCCGGTGGAGAAGACCCTGACAAATGGTCTCAAGGTCATTGTCGCGAAGTCCTCGGACCTGCCCCTGGTGACCGCCAATCTCACAGTCAAGGTGGGCGCCTGGGCCGACCCGGCCGGCTTGGCCGGAGCCGCGGGCATGACCGCCGACATGCTCACCGAAGGGACCGCCACCCGCGGCGCCCAGGCCATCGCCAGCGCCACCGAGGCCCTGGGCGCCAATCTGGAATCCGGCGGCGGCCAGGAATCCTCGGCCGTGACCCTCAATGTCATGCCGGGCAAACTCAACCCGGCCATGGCGATCATGGCCGACATCGCCCGCCATCCGGCCTTCGCCAAGGAAGAGCTGGAGCGCCAGCGGGCCCAGAGCCTGGACGGTCTGTCGGTGGCCTATCAGGAACCGGGCCAGCTGGCGGGCTTCGCCGCCTCACAGGTGATCTTCGCCGGCACGCCGTTCGGCCACGCGCCGGGGGGCACGCCGGCCTCTATCGCGAAGCTCGGCACAGCCGACCTCGCCCGGCTCCACGCCCGCTATTATCGCCCCGACAACGCCATCCTGGTGATGACCGGCGACATCACCCCGGCCCAGGGTTTCGCGCTCGCCCAGAAGGCGTTCGGCGACTGGAAGGCGCCCGCCGGGCCCGCGCCCAGCGCTCCGGCCATCTCGCCGACCTCCGCGCCGCGGGCCGTCGCCATCGACCTGCCGGGGACTGGCCAGGCCGCCGTGGTGGTGCTGAAGGCCGCCATTCCCCGGAGCGACCCGGCCTATTTCCCCGGCGTGGTGGCCAACACCGTGCTGGGGGGCGGCTATTCGGCCAGGCTGAACGAGGAGATCCGGGTGAAGCGGGGCCTGTCCTATGGCGCAGGCTCGGCCCTGACCGCCCGCCGCACCACTGGCCTGTTCCGGGCCTCGGCCCAGACCAAGAACGAGTCGGCGCCGGAAGTGCTGGACCTGGTCCGCGCCGAGATGTCGAAACTCGGCGCCGAGCCCGCCTCGGACCAGGAACTCACCGCCCGCAAGTCCGGCCTGGTGGGGGAGTTCGGCCGCAGCCTCGCCACCACCGACGGCCTGGCCAGCATCCTGGGCAATCTCACCCTCTACGGTCTGCCGCTCTCCGCGCTCAACGCCTATACGGGCCGAATCGAGGCGGTGACCGCCGCCGAGGTCCAGGCCTTCGCCAAGGCGCGGCTCGACCCCGCCCAGGCCAGCGTCATCGTCGCCGGCGACGGCAAGGCCTTCCTGGAGGGTCTGAAGACCCGCCTGCCCGGTCTGGACGTGATCCCGGCCAAGGACCTGGACCTCGACCAGCCGACCCTGCGCAAGCCCGCCAACCCCTGATGGAGGTCTTCCGGTTCGACGCCCTGTCGCTGTTCGGGCTCTGCGCCGTCACCGCCAGCCTGGCCTGCTACATGCTGGAGGCCAGGAGCCCCTGGTGGACCCTCGGCTTCGCGGGGGCGAACCTCGCCGCCGCCGTCTACGGCTTCCTCCAGGGCGCCTGGCCCTTCGGCCTGATCGAGCTGTTCTGGATGGCCGCGGCGCTGCAACGCTGGTGGAAGCAGCGCCTGGCTCAGCCTAGTGCCGGAACACCCGCACCCCGGTGAAGGCCATGGTCACCCCGGCCGCGTCGGCCGCGTCGATGACCTCCTGATCGCGGATCGAGCCGCCGGGCTGGATCACGGCGGTGGCGCCCGCCTCTGCGGCCTGAACAAGCCCGTCGGCGAACGGGAAGAAGGCCTCCGACGCACAGGCTGAGCCCTGGGCCAGGCTCTGGCCCAGGCCGGCGGTCTCGGCCGCCTCGGCCGCGCGGATGGCGGCGATGCGCGCCGAGTCCCGGCGGTTCATCTGCCCTGCCCCGATCCCGGCGGTCTGGCCGTCCTTGGCGAACACGATGGCGTTGGACTTCACATGCTTGGCCACGGTGAAGGCGAACAGCATGTCCCGCACTTCCGCGTCCGTGGGCTGGCGCCTGGTGACGATCTTCAGGTCCGCCGCGGTCAGGTGTGAATTGTCCCGGCTCTGCACGAGGAAGCCCCCGGCCACCTGCTTGAACAGGTCGCCCGTGCTCAGGGGGTCCGGCAGGCCGCCGGTGATCAGCAGGCGCAGGTCCTTGCGCCGGGCGAACAGGGCGATGGCGTCGTCATCGGCCTCCGGCGCCACCACCACCTCGGTGAACACCTTGATGATCTCCCGCGCCGCCGCCAGGTCCAGGCGGCGGTTCACCGCCACGATGCCGCCGAAGGCCGAGACCGGGTCGCATTGCAGCGCGCGCTCATAGGCGGTCTTCAGGTCCGCGCCGAGCGCCACGCCGCAGGGATTGGCGTGCTTGATGATCGCGACGGCCGCAGAGTCCGCCGCGCCGAACTCGGCCACCAGCTCGATGGCCGCGTCGGTGTCGGCGATGTTGTTGTAGGACAGCGCCTTGCCCTGCAGCTGGCGGGCGGTGGCCACGCCGATCCGCGGGGCCTCCTCGCGGTAGAAGGCCGCCGACTGATGGGGGTTCTCGCCATAGCGCATGGTCTGGACCAGCTTGCCGGCGAAGGCGCGGCGCACCGGCGCCGTCTCCCCCAGCGCGCCCGCAAACCAGGTGGAGATCGCGGCGTCATAGGCCGCCGTGCGGGCATAGGCCCGGGCCGCCAGCCGGCGGCGCAGCTCGAGCCCGGTGGTCCCCTGGGCGGTGAGCTCGCCCAGCACCTCCTCCAGGTCCGCCAGTTCGGTGCATACCGCCACATAGCCGTGGTTCTTGGCCGCCGAGCGGATCATGGCCGGCCCGCCGATGTCGATGTTCTCGACGCAGGTCTCGAAGTCGCCGCCGGCCGCCACGGTCTGCTCGAAGGGGTAGAGGTTCACATAGACCAGGTCGATGCCGCCGATCCCATGGTCGGCCATGGCCTTGGCGTGCTCGGGCGCGTCGCGCACCGACAACAGGCCGCCGTGGACGATGGGGTGCAGGGTCTTCACCCGCCCGTCCATCATCTCCGGGAAGCCGGTAAGGTCGGAGATATCCTTCACCGCCAGACCGGCGGCGGCGATGGCGGCCCGGGTGCCGCCGGTGGACACCAGCTCCACCCCCAGCCCCGCCAGGGTCCGTGCCGCCTCCACCAGGCCGGTCTTGTCGGACACGGAGATCAGGGCGCGCTTGATGGGGGCGCGGTCGGCGGGCTTGGGAAAATCGGGAGCGACGGGCACGGCAGTCTCCTGGTTGAACGAGGAAAATGCCCAGGCGAGCGGCGGCTATGGCCCTCAGCGCTCCCCGGTGGTCGCCCACCTTTATCGCCAGTCACACGAGGTCGGCGGCGGTCTAGGCCCGTCGGGGCCGAAGGTCAATGCGCCGGCGCGCCGCGCTCCGCCGCCGCGAGCTTCCAGCGCACCCGGGCGCCGGCGTCCAGGCGGGCCTGGCCGCGCAACACCACCTGCTGGGTCCGCCACGGCAGGCCGTCCTGGTAGAACACCGAGGCCTCGATCGCCACCTCGCGGGCGTCGTTGCGCAGCCACCAGCCGGTGTCGTCGCCCTCGGCCCGCAGCAGCACGCTGCGACCATCCCGGGCGAGACTGGCGCGCACTTCCGGATGCAGATGGAATCGCACCAGGAACGACACGAACCGCCGCGCCCCGGCCGCCGCCGCGTCCCCCAGCGGGGTCAGCCGGTCCTCGCCGCGCAGCTCGTCGGCGGCGATGTCCAGATAGAGTTTGCGCTCGTGCCGCAGGTGATAGCGCCGCGCCCAGCCGTCGTGAGACATGTCCAGCCAGAGACCCTCCTCCGCCTCATGCCGGCGCACCTCCACGGCGTCATAGGCGCCGGCCAGCCGGGCGCCCAGGGCCGCGGCGCGCATGCCGCGCAAGGGCTCTCCGCAGGCGGAGTCCCCCACGGTCAGGGTCGAGCCCCCATCGGCCATGCGCAGGGCCTGGGGCCCGGTGGCGTCCGGCGACCAGGCGCAGGAGACGATCAGCCTTCGCCCATGGGTCAGCACCTCCAGGGCCAGGGGCTGGGCGCAGGCGGTGACGCTCCAGGGCCCCGAGGCGGGCGGCGCGGTGTCCACCACCGCCTGCACGCCCCGGCCGTCCAGCCGCTGAAAGCCGCCGCGCCCGGCCGAGGGCCTGGGGCCTTCCGCCGCCCCGGCCTGGGCCCCGGACACATAGGCGCGCTGGCCGCCCTCGCCCCCCTGCAGGTCCGGCAGGCCACCGTCGTCCAGGGTCAGGAACCGCACGGCGCCCCCCAGGCGATCAATGGCCCGCAGCAGGTCCGCCGGCTCCGCCACCCCGCGCTGCACCAGGGCCTCATCCAGGGTCTTGAGGTCGAACAGCAGCTCCAGGGCGGCCCGAGGGCTGCGGGACGCATGGCCGCCATCGGCCAGCACCGTCGCCGGCAGGGCGCGGGCCAACTGCCGCAGGGCCGCGGCCAGCAACCGGTCGCCGGCCTTGCCGGACAGGGCTGCGCCTGCCACCGCCACCACAGCCGCCCGTTCCGTCGCCCGTACGGGGCTGTCGATGGTGGAGAGCAGCTGCCGGGCCTGGCGCGCCAGGTCGGCGAGAATCCGCGCCCGCTCGGCGTCCGAGGCCCGGGCGCAGAGCACGTCCGCCGCGCAGGCCAGGTTGAACACCCGCCGCTCCAGGATGTCCGGCCGCCACGAAAAGCTGTTCCACCGGCCGAACACCCGGCTCCAGTCCAGGACCAGCCTCAGGCCGGCGATGGCGCCGTCCGGCCCGATACTGGTGAGGTCCCTCAGCCAGTCCATGCGATGCAGCACTTCGGCGAAGCGCCGCGAGGGACTGGGCCGGTCCCAGGGATCGCCGGTGGCGCCCACATCCACCACCTGACCCCCCAGCTGGAATCGCCCGGCCAGCAGGCGCCGCCCCGCCTCGGGATCGGCGGGCCGAAGGTCGAGGGGCGCACAGGCGACGCCCTCCGGCCGGGGCCAGGATTGCAGCCAGCGATGCGGCGGCGAGCCGGCCCATTCGCGCTTCAGCTGGCGGCGCGTCCCCTCGGCCAGGGCCAGCAGGTGAAGGCCGCCGGGCAGCCGCTCGAAGCGCCCTGCCACCATGGCCCCCGCCTCAGCCGCCCTTCAGGGCGGCGATATTGCAGGCATAGGCGTCAGGCCCGCCCTTGAACACCGCCGTGCCGGCCACCAGCGCCGTGGCCCCGGCGGCGACACACAGGGGCGCGGTCTCCGGCGTCACGCCCCCATCCACCTCCAGCGGGATGTCCCGGCCGGTGGCGTCGATCATCTGGCGAAGGCGGCTGATCTTGGCCAGCTGGCTGTGCATGAAGGTCTGGCCGCCGAACCCGGGATTGATCGACATGACCAGGATCATGTCCACCTCCTCCATCATCCATTCGATCACCTCCGGCGGGGTCGAAGGATCGAACACCACGCCCGCCTTGCAGCCCAGCTGGCGGATGCGCTTGAGGGTGCGGTTCAGGTGGGGCCCGGCCTCGGGGTGCACGAGGATATGGTCGGCGCCCGCCTCGGCGAAGGCCTCCAGATAGGGGTCGGCCGGCGCGATCATCAGGTGCACGTCCAGCGGGATCGAGACGTGGGGCTTCACCGCTTTCAGGATATCGGGCCCGAAGGTGATGTTCGGCACGAAGTGGCCGTCCATGACGTCGAAATGCAGCCAGTCCGCCCCGGCCGCCTCGATCGCCCGGACCTCTTCGCCCAGCCGCGAGAAATCGGCGGACAGGATGGAGGGGGAGATGATCGGCGCGGTCATGCCTATGGACTTAACGGCGGCGCGCCGGCGCGCCAACCGGATTCATCTCCGGCCGGGGCGCAGCCCGGACGGGCGATCCTATTTCACCACGAAGGCACGAAGGACACGAAGGTTCACGAAGGGGGCCATCATGGACGTCGTGGGGATTGGAAAGGCGCGCCCATGGCGCGCCGGAAGATTCAACGGCTTCGACGAACCCGGGCTTCCTCGTGAACCTTCGTGTCCTTCGTGCCTTTGTGGTGAACCTTTTCGCCGCCTCGACGCCCCAAGGCGCCCGCCGGTAACCCCCTCACCCCCGCCGGAACCGCGCCACATAGAACCCGTCCGTGCCGCCCTCGCGGTGGTGGGGCAGGATGTGCAGCGTCCCATCGGGCCGCAGGCTGGCGGCCGGCGCGCCACCCTCTTCCGGCGCCATGGGATCGAGGACGAAGCCCGGGGTCCGGGCCAGGAAGGCGGAGGTCTGGGCCTCGCCCTCCTCGGTCTCCAGCGAGCAGACGCAATAGACCAGCCGGCCGCCCGCCTTCACCCGTCGCGCCGCCGAATCCAGCAGCCGCGACTGCACCGCCGCCAGCGCGGCCACATCCCCTGGCCGCGCCGCCCAGAGGACGTCGGGATTGCGCCGGAAGGTGCCGGTGGCGCTGCAGGGGGCGTCCAGCAGTACGGCGTCGAACAGCCGCTCATCGGCCCAGTCCCCGGCCTCGGCCGCCACCGCCTCGGCGGCCAAGCTCAGCCGCGCCAGGTTCTCGCTCACGCGCACCAGCCGCGCGGCGGAGCGGTCCACCGCCACCACCTCTGCGCCCGTCGCCGCCAGTTGCATCGTCTTGCCGCCGGGGGCCGCGCAGAGATCCAGGGCGGTCTTGCCCGGACCCAGCGCCAGCAGGCGGGCTGGCACGGCGGCGCTGGCGTCCTGCACCCACCACAGGCCCTCGGTGAAGCCCGGCCAGGCGGCCACATCGCCGCGCAGGCTGGTGCGCCAGGTCCCGCCGGCCAGCACCTCGACAGACAGCTCCTCCGGCGGCGTCGCGGCAGGATCGCGGGCGGTGAGGTCGGTGGCCGGCTCCCGGGCGATCTCGCCGGCGATGGCTCGGGCGGTCTCGGCGCCGTAGGCCGCCTGCCAGCGTGCGAACAGCCAGGGCGGCGCCAGGGCCTCGGGATCGTTCAGGTCCGGCGGGTCCCGCAGCAGGCCGCGCAGGATGGCGTTCACCAGGCCCTTGAATCTCTGGGTGTCGCGGCCGGCGGCGGCGAGGTCGACACTGGCGCTGACCGCGGCATAGGCCGGAGCGCCCAGCACGAAGGTCTGTGCCGCCCCCAGGCGCAGGATGTTGCGGACCGCATCCGGCGGCGCTTTCTGCAGCTTGGCGTCCAGGGCCCGGTCGATGGGCCCCAGGCGGCGCAGCACCGCCAGCACCAGGGCGTGGGCGAAGCCGCGGTCGCGGGCCGACAGGGCGCCGAACCCGGACTTGGTCTGAGCCTCGTCCAGGCCGGCGCGGCGGGCCAGGGCCGCGGTGAGCAGGTCCAGCGCCGCGCGGCGGGCCGCGAGGCCGGGAAGGTCGTCGGGGGGGAAGTCGGAATTGGACACGGGCGGTGGGGTGCGCGTTTCTGCGGGCGAGGGCAAGCCCCTCAACCTTCGCCCCCACCTTCGCGCGTGACTGGCGAGCCCGGCCGGGAGCGCCTAAATAGGGGCCATGGACGACGATCTTCCCCCGGGCGCCGCGCCCGGCAAGCCCCTGTCTCCCGAAGCCCGCCGCGCGCTGGCCGAAGCCGAGGCCCGACGCCTCGCGGCCGTCGAGGCCCAGGCCACGCCCGAGGACGGCGGACCCAAAGGCCCGGAGCCCACCCGGTTCGGCGACTGGGAGCGCAAGGGCATTGCTGTGGACTTCTGACCGCGGCGACGTCTTGTGATTATGACGCCAGGAACCTCCGATCCGGGTGAAGTCACCTGCTCCCGCCTCGCGCGCCAGGGGCAAGGGCTGGCGGGCCGTGAGCGCCGTTATAGGCTCCGGGCCATGGAAGTTCGGGGCGTGGCGCTTGCGGGACTGATCGTGGCCGGCCTGGCCGGGCCCGCCCTGGCGCAGCCGAATGTGACCCGTGAGCGGGACGCCGGCCAGGTTCCCACCTATGGCGGCGCGGCCCAGCACTATGGCGCGCCACGGCGTGCGCACCGACGCACCACCGCCGCAGCCAATGTGCCGCCAAGCTTTTTCTATGGATCCGGCGGGGTCGGCGCCCAGCCAAGCTATGCGCAGACCTATGTCTTCTATGGCGTCACCTATCCCCGCGCCCGCGCCGCGACGGGCGCCTACGCCAACGCCTCGGCTCACGCGGTAAGCCAGGTCCAGGTGCTGGTGGACGGGCATTAGGGCGGGGGCGCAGTCGGGCGCCGTTTTGAGGGCGGGATACCTTGATACGTCTGGCGCTGGCGCCGAGCCCGTTTGTCGGTCCGAATTCCTGGCGCCCCCTGGCAGATGTGGTCTCGAACTCCGTGGTCGTCGACTACGGCGGTGTCTTGCCCCCGGACTGGTACGAGGGGGTCGCCCAGCGCATTGCCCATGAGGTCGACGCCGAGCCCTGGGTCGCGGTGCTGCATAGCAGCGCCGGCGGGTTCGCCCCCGCGCTCGCCGCAGTCGCAACCTCGCTGAAGGGCTTCATCTTCGTGGACGCGGTTCTTCCCCACCCAGGGAGGAGCGCCCTGGACATCGCGCCCGAAGCCCAGATCGAAGGGCTAAGACGTCTCACCACCCATGGCCTGATGGCGCCCTGGAACACCTGGTTCGACACAGATCCCACGCCGCACTGGATTCCCGATGCGGACGCGCGGGCGGCGTTCCTGTCCGACCTGCCGAGAACGCCCTTCGCCTTCCTCGAAGCCGTCGCCCCGGACAGCGCGGCCTGGGAACAGCTGCCCGCCGCCTTCATCCAGCTCAGCAAGGGCTACGAGGCCAACGCCGCGCGCGCCGAGGCGCGGGGCTGGCCGGTGAGGCGCGCCAAGCTCAATCACCTGGCGATGGTCGCCCAACCCCGCGTCATGGCCGGGCTGCTGGAGGGCCTGCCTTAGCGCCAGGCTGAAACGCCGCCCCTAGATCCCCGCCATCTCCGCCACCACCCGCGCCGCGGCGGCCTGGGGATCATTGGCGCCGGTGATCGGCCGGCCGCAGACGATGTGCGAGGCGCCGGCCCGCAGCGCGTCGGCCGGGGTCGCGGCCCGGGCCTGGTCGTTCTTGGCCGACCAGTCGGGGCGCACGCCGGGGGTCACCACCAGGAAGTCCTTGCCGCCGATGGCCCGGGCCAGCTCCGCCTCGTGCGGGCTCGCCACCACCCCGTCGCAGCCGGCCGCCAGGGCCTGGTGGATGCGCCGCTCCACCAGGGCGCGGGCCGTGGAGGCGAAGCCCATCTCCACAAGGTCGGCGTCGGAAAGGCTGGTGAGCACGGTCACCGCCAGGATCTTCAGGCTGGAGCGGCCCTTGCCGCGCACCGCGGCGGCCATCACCTGCGGCTCGCCATGCACGGTGAGCAGGTCGCAGCCCTGGTCGGCCAGGACCGCGGCGGCCCGCTGCACCGTGGTGCCGATGTCGTGCAGCTTCCAGTCCAGGAACACCTGCTTGCCATCGGCCTTCAGGGCCCGGGCCAGCTCCATGCCGCCGCCGGTGGCGAACAGCTCCAGCCCGACCTTGTAGAAACTCACCGCATCGCCCAGGGCGTCCACGATGGCGCGGGCCTCAGCGACCGTCGGCAGGTCCAGGGGGACGATCAGGCGGGGATCGGCCTTCACGACCGGATCGGCGACAAGGGTCATCGAGCGTCCTCCAGGCAGGCGCGGCCATGCGCCCGGCGGGCGAAGGTCGGCGAGAGATGCGAATTGGGCTAAGACCGTTCCATGAGCCCCCAGGACTTCGCGGTCAACTTCTTCGTCGCCCTCTTCGCCCTGATCGATCCGATCGGCAATGTGCCGCTGTTCGCGGCGGCCACCGAAGGCGTGAAGGGCAAGGATTCGCGGCTGATCTCGGCCTATATCGCCGTCTTCGTGCTGTTTTTTCTGACCTTTTTCTACTTCACCGGCCTCAGCCTGCTGGCCTTCTTCGGCATCTCCCTGCCGGCCTTCCGCATCGCCGGCGGCATCATCCTGTTCCTGATGGGCCTGGAAATGGTGCGGGGCGAGTTCACCAAGACCCTCGAGACCGCCACCGAATCGGCCGACCCCGATCCCCGGGGCAACGCCCGCCGGCGGTTCGAGAAGATGATCGTGCCCTTCGCCATGCCGCTGCTGATCGGCCCGGGCGCCATTTCCACGGTGATCATCTATGCCAGCGAGGCCAAGGAGATGGGCCTGACCGGCGCCGCGGTGGGGGTGGGGGTCATCGCCGCCATCGCGCTTTCCACCATGCTGAGCTTCTGGGCCAGCCCGGTGATCAGCCGGCTGATGGGCCGCATCGGGCTGACCATCGTGGTGCGGGTGCTGGGCCTGATCCTCTGCGCCATGGCCGTGCAGTTCGTGCTCGCCGGCGTGGCGGACAGCACCCACAACGTGATCCTCAAAAAGGCGTCTGCGCCCTATCAGGACGCGAAGTGAGCAACGCCCTCCCCTGAAGAGGAGGGTCAGGTCTTCCGGAAACGCGGCCCCTGGCTGGACATCAGGGCGAGCGCCCAGTCGTCGGGGATCAGCTTGGCCACCGCGGCGATCGCCTTGTTGGGCGCCCCAGGAACGCAGACCGGGCGATTGGCCTCCACGGCCTCATAGCCCGCGGCGGCCACCTCGTCGGCGCCCAGCCACAGCCATTCCGGGGTGGACCGGGAGAGCTGGTCCCGCGTGCCGTTGACGTCGTGGAATTCGGAATAGGTGAAGCCGGGACAGAGCGCGCTGACGTGCACCCCCGTGGCCTGGTTCTCCAGGTTCAGGCTCTGGGAGAACCGCACCAGATAGCTCTTCACTGCGCCATAGAGCGTATGGCCCGCCGAACCCGGGATCAGTCCCGCCAGCGAGGCGACATTGACGATACGGCCGAACCTGCGTTCCACCATGGCCGGCAGCACCCGGTGGATCAGTTCCGTTGGGGCGGTGAGCATCACCTGCAGGACCGCCTGCTGGTCCGGCCAGCGGGTCTCCGCAAAGGTCCCTGGCAGGCCGTAGCCGGCATTGTTCACCAGGGCGTCCACCTGTCGCCCGTGGGCGGCCAGATGGTCAAGGATCGCCGCCGGCGCCCCGGCCTCCGCCAGGTCGGCCGCCACGGTCAGGGTCTCGACCCCGTAGCGCAGGCCGATCTCGTCGGCCAGGCGCTCAAGCCGGTCGGAGCGCCGCGCGGTGAGGGCGACATCATAGCCGTGGCTGGCGAAGATCCGGGCGGCCGCTGCGCCGATCCCGGCCGAGGCCCCCGTCACCAACGCCAGTCTGCGGTCCATCTCAGCCTCTCCGTACAGGCGCCGAGGGTGACGGCTGTCGGGGTCGGGTTCAAGCATCCTTCGCGACGTGCCCGACCTGTCCCAAATCCGCTCATCCCGGCGAATGCCGGGACCCAGATCATATGGCTCGGCGCCTGGAGGACAGGTTGCAAGATCAACCACGGAGGTCACAGAGCCGCGGCTTCAGCCCTCCGTGTCCTCCGTGATCTCCGTGGTAAAAAATCGGGCCTCACGACCCACGCTGCGCCTTAGGATCTGGGCCCGGGCATTCGCCGGGGTGAGCGGTTGAGGGCGGGGAGCTCTACGCCGCTTCCGCCAGTTCCGCCTTGCCCGCATTCCAGCGGCGCGCCGCTTCGGCGATGCGGCGGCCGGCGTGGCGGGCGGTGAGGTGATCGCCCAGGGGCGGGTTGGCGCCGGTGGCCGGGGCGTTGTCCGCCGTGGCCATCACCCCCAGGAACGAGCCCAGGCGATTGATGTCCTCGGGGCCGGTCTTGCCGCTGGCGGTGCCGGGCAGCAGGCCGGTGGAGAGCCAGACCATGCCATGCTGGGCGGCGAACACCGCCAGACTGGTGAGCGCCTGCAGCTTGTCGCCCGAGGCGCTTCCCGACACCGTGAATCCTGAGGCCAGCTTATCCTTCCAGGCCTGGGTGAACCAGGACGGGACCGAGGCCTCGGCGAAGGCGCGGAACCCAGCGGACAGGTCGCCCATGTAGGTCGGCGCCCCGAACACCACCCCGTCAGCTTCCGCCACCGCGTCCAGGAGGGGTTTGAAGTCCTGGCCTGCGCCTTCGATCCGCAGCAGCACCGGCTCGGCGCCCGCCTCCCGGACCCCTTCGGCGACGGACTCCGCCAGCACGTGGGTGTGGCCGAAGCCGGAATGATAGACGATGGCGATCTTGCCCATGGAACTCTCTCCAAAATAGAAACCGTAATGGTGGCGATTACGTATTATGTCCCGGCGCGTTGGCAAGGGTCGGGGTCCACAGATTTTCTGAAATTCCCCCCAGCCGGCCTTGGCGCCGCGGGCGGAGCACGGCTTCATCCGTCGCCACAATCTGCGACACCCGCCCACTCAGGCCAGGTCGGCGATCTCGTCGTCCGTGAGGTCCCCGGGCACAATGGTCACCGGCACCTTGCGCGCGCCCCACTTGACCCCCTCCTTGGCGATGGAGGCCACCAGGGGCCCGGGGCCCCGCCCCCCCACCGCCGCAGCCAGCACCAGGATCTTGATGGCCGGGTCCTCGCCGATCACCTGGCGCAGGGCGACGCGGGTATTGTCAGCGTGCTTGATGATGAACTCCGGCGGCAGACCGGTCTCGGCGATCACATACTCCGCCATCTTCTGCAGGGTCGCCTCGGCGTCCTCCCGGGCCTGGCGCTCGATCTCGTCGCGCACCCCGCTCCAGTGCTCGAACACCGCCGGCTCGATCACCTTCAGCAGGGCCACATGGCCGCCGGTGGATCGCGCCCGTCGGCAGGCGAACCGCAGGGCCGCCTGGAACTCGGGGCTCTCGTCGGCGATGACCAGGAACTTGCGCAGGCTCATGGCGCCGACGGTGGCGTCTCGCCCGCGCCCGCGCAAGCGTCCTTCGTCAGCCGGCCCAATAGCCGACGATCGACTTGACCTCGGCCAGGGTCGGGGCGGCGATTTCCCGGGCCCGTTCCGCGCCGGCCGCCAGGATGGCGTCGATCTCGGCGGGATCGGCCATGTAGCGGCGCATGGCCTCCCCCACGGGCCCGAGCTTGGCCACCGCCAGGTCGGCGAGCTTCGGCTTGAACGCTCCGAAGCCCTGGCCCGCGAACTCGGTCAGCACCTCTGCCGAGGACCGGCCTTCAAGCGCCGCATAGATGCCGATCAGGTTCAGCGCCTCGGTCCGGCCCTTGAGCTCGTCGAGGGTCTCCGGCAGCGGTTCCGGATCGGTGCGGGCCTTGCGGACCTTCTGGGCGATGGAGTCGGCGTCATCCATCATGTTGATCCGCGAATAGTCCGACGGATCGGACTTGCTCATCTTCACCGCGCCATCGCGCAGGGACATGATCCGCGCCCCCGGTCCTTCGATCACCGCCTCGGGCAAGGGGAAGTAGCCCGGGGCCTCGAAGTCGTGGTTGAACTTGGCGGCGATGTCGCGGGTCAGTTCCAGATGCTGCTTCTGGTCCTCCCCCACCGGCACGTGGGTGGCCTTGTAGATCAGGATGTCGGCCGCCTGGAGCACCGGATAGGTGTAGAGCCCGACGCTCTCGCGCTCCTTGTGCTTGCCGGCCTTGTCCTTGAACTGGGTCATCCGGTCGAGCCAGCCCAGCCGCGCCACGCAGTTGAACACCCAGGCGAGCTCGGCGTGGGCCGGCACGGCCGATTGCGGGAAGATGGTGGCGATCTTGGGATCGAGCCCCGAGGCCAGATAGGCGGCGGTGATCTCGCGCACCTGGGACTTCAGGAGCTTCGGGTCCTGCCATTGGGTGATGGCGTGCAGGTCGGCCACGAAGATGAAGGTGTCCATCTCGTGCTGCATCCGGGTGAACTTCACCAGGGCGCCGAGATAGTTTCCAAGGTGCAGCGCGCCCGTCGGCTGGACGCCGGAGAGCACGCGCTTGGGGCCCGCGAAGGTGACGGGAGCTTGTTCGGTCATGGGATCAGGCTTCGAAAAGGAGGACGATGAGGCGCGCGGACACGCGCCGCGAGAGCGGGATCAGGCGCGGCGCCATCGCCAACTGTTGTGTCCGGGGCAAGCCATGCCGTCGCCAATAGTCCCTGGCGCCGGACGGGGCAAGCCTCACGACAGGTCCGGGCCCTCGACGGCGGGGGTGGCGGCATCGCCCTTGCGCCGGCGCAGGGCGGCCCGAGCCTCGGTGAGCGTCAGGCCCCCGGAGGCGAATAACAGGAATGGATACAGGGCCGCGGCCAGCGCGCTGAGGCCCAGGATCACGAACTCCTTGGGATGCAGCGGCCCGATCCGCGCCCAGTGGAACCACGCCTCGATGGAACCGCGGAAATGCGAGGCGGCGGCCAGAAGCAGGCCCAGGGCGACGCTGGCCGCGAGGATCCGGATCAACCGCGAGGTGGCCTTGGGGCTGGGGCGGTAGAGGTCGCGGCGCATCAGGGTGGCCGCCAGCATGGCCACATTGGCCCAGGCGGCCAGGCTGGTGGCCGCCGCGATGCCCGGGACGCCGATCAGATAGAACAAGGCGACCCCGGCCACGATGTTCACCGCCACCGACACCAGGGCGTAGCGCATCGGGGTCCTGGTGTCCTGGCTGGCGAAGAACACCCGGGTGAACAGCTGGGACAGCACGAAGGCCGGAACGCCCCAGCCGTAGTGCTTGAGCGCCTGGGCGGTGGCGAGCGCGTCGAAATGGGTGAAGGCGCCGCGGGTATAGAGGGCGTCGATCAGGTAGAACGGCATGGAGAACAGCGCCGCCGCCGCCGGCAGGGTGAGCGCCATGGCGAACACCACGGCCTCGTCGATGGCCGCCTGGCCGCCGACCCGGTCGCCGGCATGCACCGAGCGCGACAGCCGCGGCAGCAGGGCGACGCCGATCGCCACCCCCACCAGGCCCTGGGGCAGCATGTAGAGCCGGTCGCAGACCGCCAGCCAGGTGCGGGCCCCGTTCACCTGGCTCACCAGCATGCTGGAGATGAACACATTGACCTGGGTGCCGCTGGCGGCGATGGCGCCGGGAATGGCCAGGGCGATCAGGCCGCGGATCGCCGGGGTCAGACGGGGTCGGCGGATATCCACCTTGGCGCCGGACTTGCGGACCCCCCACCAGAGCAGGCCGGCCTGGGAGATCCCGGCCACGATCACCCCCCAGGCGGCGAAATAGGCCGCATCCAGCGAGGATTTGGCCGGCCAGACCGCCACCAGGGTCCACAGGTTGAGCAGGATGGGCGCCGCCGCCGACAGGATGAACCGGTTGCGGCCGTTCAGCACCCCGGACAGGTGGGCGTAGATCGCCATGCACGGCAGGTAGGGCATCATGATCTGGGTCAGGCGCACCGCCAGATCGTGCTTGGCCCCGTGGAAGCCGGGGGCGATGGCGTACATCAGCCACGGCATGGCGAGCTCGGCGATGATGGTCACGGCCAGGGCGCCCGCCGCCAGCACCGCCATGGCGTCGGCGGCCAGGACATCGGCCACTTCCTCGCCGTCGGTCGCCAGCGACTTGGAATAGGCCGGCACGAAGGCCGAGGAGAATGCCCCTTCGGCGAAGATCCGCCGGAACAGGTTGGGGAAGGAATTGCCGATATTGTAGGCGTCGGCCGCGAAGGTGGCGCTGGCCCCCAGATAATATGCGAGCGCCAGGTCGCGGGCGAAGCCGAACAGCCGGCTCACCAGGGTGAAGAACGAATAGACCATCGACGAGCGGATCAGGCCGCTCGACTTCGGAACGGCGGTGGGCGTCGCGGGGGCGGTGTCGGTCACGGTGGCTCTGTGCGCCGGAGGCGCGGCGGGGGTCAAGCAAAGAGCCCCGGCTGAGGGCGGCTTATCCTGGGCGGCGGAAACAGGCCCCACCATGAGGGCCGATTTACGGCCTTCCGGTTAACGCGCCACGCTGGCCCGGGCCCGCTGCAGATTGGCGCGCAGCCGGCCCCCAGTCTGAGCCTCGGCGGCGTCGAGGGCGGCCATCAGGTCGGTCTTGAGGCTGGCCATGCGCTTGGGGTCGGTGAGCTTCTTGCCCTCGGCGTCCACCACATAGAAGGCGTCCACCGCCCGCTCGCCATAGCCGTCGATATGGGCCGAAAGGATCGACAGCCCGGCGTCGGAAATGGGCTGGGCCAGGGCCGCCAGCAGGCCTGGCCGGTCGCGGCCGGACGCCTCCACAACGGTGGAGACCTCCGAGGCGTCATTGTCCAGCATGACCGTGGGGGTGATGGAGAACGCCGCCGCGCGGCCGAGGTCGCCACCGCGCTTGGCCTCGGTCTTCATCGGCTCGCCGCGGCCCGCGGCCTCCAGGCTGGCGGCCAGCCGCTCCAGCCCGCGGGGATTGTCCGCGCCGAAGGGGGACCCCGCCACGTCCTGGATATAGAAGACGTCCAGGGCCTGGCCGTGCCGCGAGGTGAAAACCCGCGCGCCCATCACATTGGCGCCGGCCGCGGTGATCGCCGCCGCCAGCTCCACGAACAGCCTGGGGCGGTCGGAGGCCGCCACCACCACCTCGGCGGCGTTGAGATCGCTGCGGATCTTTCCGACCGCCGCGGCGCCCTCGGCGATGGCGCGGCGAGCCAGGGCCGCATGGGCCTGGACCTCGATGTCGGAGAAGGAGGTGAAATAGGCGTCTTCCATGGCCTGGGCCCAGACGGTCGCGCCCGGATCCACCGCCACCAGCCGCATCCGCGCGTCATAGGCCGCGTTCTCGTGATAGCGCCGCACCGCCGCGGCGGAGTCGGATCCGCGCCCGCCGCGGAACACCGCCTCGGTGGCGGCATAGAGCTCCCGCAGCAGCTGGCCCTTCCAGCCGTTCCAGACCCCTGGCCCCACAGCGCGGATATCGGCCACGGTAAGCACCAGCAGCAGGCGCAGGCGCTCCGGGGTCTCGATGATCCGGGCGAAGTCGATCACCGTGCGGGGATCGGAGACGTCGCGCTTCTGGGCGGTGTCGCTCATCACCAGGTGATGCTCCACCAGCCAGGCCACCAGCTCGATGCGCTTGCGGTCCTGGCCCAGGCGTTCGCAGGCCTGACGCGCCGCCCGCGCCCCGGCCTTCTCCTGTCCCCCCGCCCCGCCCTTGCCGGTGTCGTGCAGCAGCATGGCCAGGAAGAGGGCCTCCCGGTCGTCGATCAGCGGCATCACCAGAGTCGACAGCGGATGGTCTTCGGCGAATCGGCCGGCGGCGATGTCGGCGATCACGCCGACGGCCCGCAGGGTGTGCTCATCCACCGTGTAGGAGTGGTACATGTTGAACTGCATCTGGGCGACGATGCGGCCCCATTCCGGGATGAACCGCCCCAGCACGTCGGCCTCGTTCATCAGGGTGAGCGTGCGCTGCGGGTCGCGACCATGGGCCAGGATGTCCAGGAACACCCGGGCGGCCATGGGATCGCGCCGCACCTTGGGCCCGATCAGAGTGTTGAGGCGCGACGCCGCCGTGAAGGCGTCGGGGTGCAGGTCGAGGTCGCGGCGGTCGGCCAGGCGGAACAGCCGCAGGAGATTGACCGGGTCCTGCTCGAACACCGCGGGACTGTCGATGTTGAGGCGGCCGCCCTCCTCGTGGAACCCGGGATCCAGGGCCTTCTTGCGCGGCCGGCCCCGTCCGGGGATCAGCCGGGAAATGCCCCGGGGCTGGGACTTGACCTGCTCGGATTCCAGCTTGGCGGCGAACACCCGGGTGAGCGCCCCCACCTCCTTGGCGATCATGAAATAGCGGCGCATGAACCGCTCCACCGCCGGAGCATCGCCGCGGTCGCCATAGCCCATCCGCCGGGCGATCTCCGGCTGGACGTCGAAGGTCAGGCGCTCCTCCGGCCGGCCGGTGGTGAAATGCAGATGGCTGCGCACGGCCCAGAGGAAGTCGAAGGCGCGCACGAAGGCCGAGACCTCGCGCCGGTCGAACATGTCCAGCTGGATGACGCCATTGACCTTGTCCACCTGGGCCACGGGATTGAGGTACTGGGCGATCCAGAACAGGGTGTTGAGATCGCGAAGACCGCCCTTCCCTTCCTTCACATTGGGCTCGACCATGTAGCGGCTGGCGCCGGCCCGCTCCTGGCGCTCGTCGCGCTCCTTGAGCTTGGCCGCGACGAACTGGGCCGCGGTGCCCTTGACCACCTCGGCGCGGAACCGGCGGGTCAGCTCGTCGGCCAGCTTCTCGTCGCCAGTGAGCCGGCGCGCCTCGAGGATCGAGGTGCGGATCGTATAGTCCTCGCGGGACAGGCGGATGCACTCCTCCACGGTGCGCGAGGCGTGGCCGACCTTGAAGCCCAGATCCCACAGGGCATACAGCATGTACTCGATGACGCTCTCAGCGTGGGCGGTCTGCTTGTAGGGCCGCAGGAACAACAGATCGAGGTCGGAGAAGGGCGCCAGCGTTCCGCGCCCATAGCCCCCCACCGCCAGCAGGGCCAGGCGCTCGCCTTCGGTCGGATTGCGGGCCCGGAACACGTGGACCGTGGTGAAATCGTAGAGCGCAGTGACCACCTCGTCGGTGACGCCGGACAGCAGACGGGCGGTCTCGATCCCCCCGGCCCCGTTCTCCAGCCGCTCCTTGGCGATCATCCGGCCGCGGAACAGGGCCTGTTTCAGGATCTCCAGGGCGCGGCGGCGCTGCTCGGCCTCATCCCCCGAAGCGTCCAGGGCGGCGGCGGAAAGCTGGGCCCTCAGCCTCACCCCGTCGACAACGTGTTCCAGGCGGGTCGGGCGAAGGCGGGGAGGCATGGCTGGAGATATAGGCCATGCCGGCGGATTCGTCAGGACGCGCCCGGCGCTTTCAGCGTCGCAGGTCAGACCGCCAGGGGCTTGAGACCTGCGCCGGCGGTCGAGCGGCCGACGCGGACCGGCGAGGTGAGGATCACCAGCCGGGCGAATCCCCAGAACGAAACCACCCCGAACCCCAACGCCGCACCGACCTGGGCCCAGAAGGCGAGATCGAAACCGGTGTTGGCGACGAGGGCGCGGTGGGCGTCCCCGGGCCAGACCAGGGTGAAGAAGGTGAGGTCCGCCGCGGAGTGGACGATCATGGCGGGGACCAGGGACCCGCAGCGCCAGGCGATGAGGCCGAAGGCCAGGCCCGCCAGGAAATAGACGATCAGCTTGGCCGGATAGGCGCCCTGGGTGAGGTGGGCCAGGGTGAACAGCAGGGTGACGATCAGCAGGGTCGTCACCGGCCCGAACGCCTTGCGCAGCAGGCCCCAGGCGAAGCCACGGAAGGCCAGCTCCTCGCTCAGCGGCGCGGCGATGATGCTCATCGCCAGGATCGCCGCCAGGGTCGCGGGCGGATAGGCCCCGATATCCGGGAGCAGGTTCTGCGGGGTGGGCAGGATCCGGGTGAGCACGATCCACAGACTGGCGCAGCCGGCGACCCCGGTGAGGCCGGCGAACAGCGCCCAGCCGAAAGCCTCCGGCGTCACCGTGTTCAGCGCCATCATCCGGCGACGCTCGGGGACGCCGCGCCGCGGCCCGATCCAGCCGCCGAGCCCCGCCACCAGCAGAACCAGCAGCCCCGCCATCACCAGGGGCGCCCAGGGCAGGCCGGGCGTGGTCCTGAGATTGGCGATCACCAGTCCGCCCCAGAGCCCCTGGCCGACGCCGGTGATGGCGAAGGCGACCAGGGTCGCGGACATGAGGGCTCGGGCCCGGAGAACCAGGAGACGCATATCGACCTCCGTTGGAAGGGTTTGGGGTGTCTAAGACCTGGCGTTGCGGGCCAGGACGGCGGAGCGCGCGACGCCGATCAGCGGGGGTCCCGCGGCGCAGACCGCGATCGCCGCCGCCAGGGCCCGGGGGTCGCGCAGGACGAAGCCTGCCAAGGTGAGCAGGATCCCGCCCGCGAACATCAGCCGCCCGGTGAGGCGATGGGCTTTGTCCCAGATCCTGGGATCCGCCAGGGTCGCCCGGGTGCGGAGCCCGACGAACAGGTTGTGGCGCGCCTTGCCCAGGCTGTCGCCAACCATTGTCAGGAACACCCCGCAGGTAATGGCCAAGGGGGGCATGAGCTGAAAGTCAGCCTGGCGGGCCACCTGGATGAGGGTGACCTGGGCCACCAGCAGCAGGCCGGCGACCCCGATCAGAATCGCGCTGAACGGACGCCCGGCGGCCTCAAGGGCGCCTTGGTAGCGAGGCCGGCTGGCGCCCCAGGCAAGGCCCGCGACGACGATGCCGGCCACGAAAGGCAGGAGGGCCAGGCCTTCGGCCTTGGGCAGATGCTGGTGCATCCGACCGTCGAGGCCGAGCTGCAGGGCGATGGTGGCGTCCGCAGGCAGCGCCATATAGCCCCAGACGCCGGCGGCGGCGCTGGCGGCCACCAGCATGGCGGCGACCCCCAGGGAAGAGCGATCGGTCATGGCGTTTCTCCCTGCACCCGGGCCGAGGCGGCGCCGCCCGGCTGGAAGAGCTGGAAGGCGTCCATCAGCGCCATCATCGCCTCCTCCAGCACCGAGGCGTTCAGGCGGTAGGTGATGGTGGTGCCGGACTTTTCGGAGGTGACCAGCCCGGCTTCCCGCAAGACGGCGAAATGGCCGGACAAGGTGGGCTTGGCGAGCTGGAAATGCTCGGCGATCTCGCCGGCGGTCATCTCGCGCTCCCGCAGCAGCTGGAGGATGCGGCGGCGGGTGGGATCGGCGATGGCCTTATAGACTTCGGACATGTTTCTGTCTTTCGCTAAACACCAAAATATGCCGATCGGGTTCGAAGGCAAGAGCTATTTTGGCGATGAGCGAAACAGACAGCAAAAAAGGGCCGGCGCTGGCGCGCCGGCCCTTGATCGGGATCAATGTCGTTCGGGCTCAGGCGGCGAGCTTGGCCTGGGCGGCGCGCAGGGTCGCACGCACGCATTCGCCATAGGCGCCGGCCATCAGCGGCATGGCGCTGGTGTCCTTGGCGCAGACCGTGTGGGCGGCGATCTTCAACTCCGCCTGGATCTGCTCGTGGGTCTTGCCCACCAGGGAGACGCGGACCTGAGACGCGTTGGCGACGGGGGCGGCGGCGAAGGTGACGGCGGCGACAAAGGCGACAAAACGGATCATCTGAAATCTCCAGCGGCGCGGGGCGAATGGGGAGGAGGTCCGCGCTCGTCGAAGGGGCTTATGAGGCCGGAAGATTAATCTATGGTGCACTGCGGTGGTAAATGATGCGCTGCAATATGATCGACGATCATATATTCCCCTCACAGGCCCGAATCGGCCCGTGGCCGGCCACCCGGCTTCCCAAGGCGCCGCCCAGCCGCTAGAGCATGATGCGACCAGACGGAATCGTTTGATCGTTGAATCATGCTCTAATTTCAAAAGTTTAGATCCGGATTCAGGCTTCGGGAGAAGCCATCCGGATCCAGGCGTGCCGCCCCCGCGGCCGGGTCCAGAATCAGGTGAGGAAAACGCGCAATGAGGATCCTCACCCCGGTTGTCCTGGGGCTGCTGGCCTTCTGCGTGATCGCGGAGACCATCCAGCAGATCAGCTTCAAGCTGGGCTCCACCCGTCCGACGCCTGAAGGCGGGGGATTCTATGCCGGCATTCTCGCCCAGCCGCTGATCTGGCTGGGGGTCGCCCTGTGGGTGATCGAAAGCATCGCCTGGATCCAGGTGCTGCAACGCGCCCCCCTGAGCCTGGCCTATCCGATCATGACGCTGACCTATGTCGGCGTGCCCCTGGCCGGCCTGTTGCTGCTCAGGGAGACCATGACCCCGCGCCAGATGCTGGGTGGCGGGCTGATCGCCGTGGGCGTCGCCTGTGTCGCCCTGTCCGGGGCCTGACCCCATGGCCGCAGCCCGACGCGACCTGAGCCGGCTGATCCGCCCCCTGGTGCTGGTGGCCATGCCGGTGCTGGGGGTGGTGAACCAGTACTGCGCGGAGCGCACCGCCCAGGCCATGCTGGGCCAGGCCCTCGGGCTGGGCTGGCTGGGCCACGCGCTGGCCGTCCCCTGGGTCTGGGCCTGGATCGGGTTCGAGATCCTAACTCTGGCCGCCTGGACCGTAGTGCTGTCCGAGCTCAGCCTCAGCGCCGCCTTCCCCATGACCGCCCTGGGCTACGCCTTCGTCATCGCCCTGGGCTGGACCGCCTTCCATGAGCCGATCACCGCCCTGCAGGTGGTGGGGGCCGCGGCGATCCTCGTGGGCGTGTGGCTCCTGGGGGACGAGGCCAAGCCGAAGCAGGACCCGCCCCCGATCCCGTTCTAGCCTAAGCCCGCTCTAGGCCTGCGCCTTGGCGGCCCGGGGCGCCGTCGCCGTCGGGATCTTCCAGGATGACGGGTCCAGGAAGCCCAGGAAGTGGGCCGGGCCGATCACCCGCACCCCGGCCGCCTTCTGCGCCGCCCGGGTCTCGGCGCGCAGCTCCCGCATCCGCGTCCAGTGCTGCTTGGGCCGGTGATGGTGCTCGGCGTGGAAGCCGTTGTTGAGGAACACGAAATTGTAGACCGGCTCATAGGTGGAGACCCCCGTGGCCAGGGGCTCCTCCGGGTTGGCGCCCAGGTGTTCGTAATAGGCGATCAGCGCGGTGAAGCACTGGCCCAGATAGTAGAAGGGGGCCAGGAACAGCACGAACTGCCACTTCAGCACGAGGGCGCCGGCGAACACAGCCACCATCACCCAGAACTCGTGGATCGCGCGCCTGCCCTCGTCCGGCCGCTTGGCGCCGATTTCCCGGGCCACGGTGAAGGGGTCGTCATCCCGCCAGAACTGCATGAACACATAGGGGATCACCGGCTCGGCCTTGCGATCGGCGCCGTGGATATAGACCGAGATCGGATCGCGGGTGCGGCCCTCGGCGTCCGGATAGTCCGAATTGCCGGCGTGATGCAGCATGTGGACATAGGCATACATGGTCTGCGGAATGCCGTTCTCCAGGGTCAGCGCGAACTCGGTGATCCGGTTGGCGAGCTTGGACTTGAAGAACGGGTTGTGGATGAAGTTGTGGCTCACCGAGTCCAGGTTCCAGCCGATGGCCAGCGCATAGGCGCAGGCCCCTGCGAACCGCGCTGGCCAGCTCATCCCGTCCCAGGCCAGCATGAACACCAGGATCATGCCCAGGTGAAGATAGACCAGGGCCGCAGGCACGGCGTCCCACCAGGTGTAGCGGAAGATCCAGGCGCCGGAGGTCGGCTTGCGGGGGGAAGACATGCGGCGGGGGTTCACTCAAGGCGGGCGCGAGATCATGCGCAGGGTTCATTGTCCCAAATGGGGTGGACATGCGCAACGGCCAGGGCCCGGCGCGGCGATCGGCCCTTTCAAGCCCGCGACAGATTTGAGCCCCCCTGACCTCGCGGCGCCCTTTCGGCGACGCCGCGACCGGCGCAGACTGCCGCAAAGCCGCCGGGACTGAGCCCGGCGCGGAGGATGGGAGAGCCGGGATGCAGGAACTGAGGGTGAGCGACGACGTGGCCCTGGGCGCGGACGCGGTATGGGCGGTGATCGGGGACTTCTCCGGCATCCGCAAATGGGCCGGCGCCGTGGAGGCCGAGCACACCGAGGTGACGCCCAAGGGCAAGGTCCGCACCCTGACCATGCCGGGCGGGCGGACCATCCAGGAACTGCTCACTGACGAGGGCCCGCACCACTACACCTACACGCTGGATCGGCCGGACATGGAGGCCTATTTCAGCACTGTCTCGGTGGTCCCTGGCGCTGCCGAGGCCTCGCAGATCGAGCTCGTCGTCCGCTTCACGCCGAAGGACCCCTCGGCCCTGGAAGCCACGACCGAGCAACTCACCAAGTTCTGCCGCGGCAATATCAAGGCCATGAAGCGGGCCCTGGGACTCGGCTAGGAACGGCCAGGAGTACGCACTCCGCACAGGCTCCGAGCAAAGCCTCGCCAGACCTGGGGCGGGGCCGCGCGGGGGATAGCGCGGGTCACGGCTGCGTTCGCCCCAGCACGCTTTCCGGCTCCAGTTCGCGGCGCAGATGCTTCACCGAGGCGCGACATTCGCAGGCGCCCTTTTCCAGCCCCGCGCGGTCGGTGATCTCCACCGACCCGCGGACATATTTCAGGAGCCCGCGCTTCTGGGCGTCCAGAGCTATGCGCGTCACCGTGGTGCGTGAAACCCCCAGCATAACGGCAAGGAACTCCTGCTTCAGGGGCATGACCTTCATGTCGCCGGCCAGGTCCTGGCACTCCAGGAGCCAGCGATTGAACCGCGGCCCGACCTTGTGCAGAACGTGGCAGGCGATCGCCTGGCGGCTCTCGGCCTGCAGCAGCTCGATCTGCTGGTGCACGGCCCGGCGCATGGCGGCGCTGGCGTTGAACGCGTCGCGATAGGGTTGGGCGTGAACGCGATAGGCCCAGCCGGGCACCTGCACGATCACCCGGTTGAACACCTTTCCGCTGCCCAGCGCTTCGATGAACCCGACGCCGCCCTCGCGGCCCACGATCGAGGTCTCGATCGCCGCACCCGACTCCATGACGATGATCAGCGACAACAGACCCACCTCCGGCAGATAGACCCAGTCTGCCGGATCCTCCATTTCGTAGAGGGTGGCTCCGATCTTCAGCTCGAAGCGGTGCAGGTGCGGCCCCAGCTTCTCGAGGTCCGCGGCTGAGAGCGACCGCAGAAGCGCGTTGTCGGGCGCGAGCTCAGCCATCATTCACCTCGGCATAAGCGCAAAAGCGCAACCATAAGTGCGCTGGGCGACAGACCCCCAAAAGCAGAGTGTGCCAAGAGGTCGATATTCTGGTCGCCTCAAGGTTCATTGATGATTGTCCAAAGCGTTTCGGAAGACACGGCCTCGACGTGTCGGCCTCGAACCCTGCGGCCGGCCCTTAGCTGCGGCCGTGCACGCCTTCGTTCCTCAACAGTCTTTTCCCCTGGGAACCTTCGACTGTGATGTCCGCTGAGGAATACCGCGCCCGGGCGGCGGCTCTCATCCAACTGTCGGACATGACCACGGAATATGGCCTGATCCTCGAAATCGAGGCCGTCGCCGCGGAATGGCGCAAGCTGGCTGGCCTCGCCGATCAGCAGGAGGCGATGCACGCGTCGCTCAATGCGACCCGCGACTGACGGCCACCGCCTCACATTTCGCCACAGGGCCAGCTGACGTCCTCCGATGGGCGGCGCGATTCCGCCAGGCTCGATTGCGTATCGGGTAACGCCCGGGGAAGCGTTTCGGTCCGGGTGGTCACGACCACGAGCTCGCGGGGGGCGCCGCTTCGGCATTCACCTGTTTGCGATAGCGAACCTTCAAGACCAGGATCAATCCGGCGAGGCTAAGGCTGACAAGGTTTGACCCGGTCAGCGGCCAGCTCGCCAGCATGACGCCGTAGACGGACCAGAGGGCGAACCCCACCACGGTCACGACGTACATTCTCAGCGACACCGAGGAGGCGTCGCGCTCGCGCATGATCTTCACGACCTGCGGCAGGAAACTTCCCATCGAACAAAGCGCTGCGACGACGCCAACCGCATTGATCAAGAGGTCCCGGCTCATAGGGTTTCACGCTCCCCGCCTTGGACCTGCTGATTGCGATTTCGGTCCAGGCCCGCCCTCACGCTCCCACCCTGTCTGGTGGCTGACCGCGGGCGCCTAGGGAATGCCTGGTCGGATGGGTCGTTCCTCGGCGCAGCCTGTCGGCGGCTGGGTATCGTCACCGGCAAGGGGATTGCCTTCCTGCGCCGCGGAGCCGAACCGCTCGCGAACCTAGCCGGCCGGAACGCTCGCCGCGACGCGCCATACCACGCCGCCCACATCGTCCGCGACCAGGAGCGCGCCCCTGGAATCGACGGCCACGCCCACCGGTCGCCCCTGGATCTTGTTGTCGCGGTTGAGGAAGCCGGTGAGGAACGCCTGCGGCGGCGTCTGGGGTCGGCCGTTGGCGAAGGGGATGAATACGACCTGATAGCCGTTCAGCGGCTGCCTGTTCCATGAGCCGTGCTGTCCGACGAAGGCGCCCCCGCGATACTGGGCCGGAAAGGCTGCGGCGCGATAGAAGGTCAGGCCCAGAGAGGCGGTGTGCGGCCCCAGGCCGTAGTCGGGGACGAGCGTCGTGGCCACCAGGTCCGGGCGCTGCGGCTTCACGCGCGCGTCCAGGTTCCGACCCCAATAGCTGTAAGGCCAGCCATAGAAGCCACCCTCCTTGACGCGGGTCAGATAGTCGGGGGGCACGTCGGCGCCGATCTCGTCGCGCTCGTTCACGACCGTCCACATCGCCCCCGTGGCCGGCTCGAAGTCGAGGCCGTTCGGATTGCGCAGACCGGTGGCGTAGATCCGGGCGTGATGGGCGCCGATATCGTATTCCCAGATCGCCGCACGACCCGTCTCGGCGGCCACGCCGTTGTCCCCGATGTTCGAATTGGACCCGACAGTGGCGTACAGCTTCGAACCATCCGGGCTGGCCACCAGGTTCTTCGTCCAGTGGTGGTTGATCGGCGGGCCGGGCAGATCGAAGACCTTGGCGCCCGTCCCTGACACCGCCGTCTCGCCCGTCACATAGGGAAAGCTCACGACCCCATCGGCGTTCGCGACATAGAGTGTGCCGCCGACCAGCGCCATGCCGAACGGGCTGGTCAGGCCCTGCGCGAAGGTGGTGCGGGTCTCAGCTACGCCGTCGCCGTCACCATCGCGCAGCAGAATGATCTTGTCAGGACTGGGGACGGCCGACTGCACCTTCTTCATCAGCAGGTGCTGAACCCAGGCCCGGATGCCGGTATTCGTCCGGTCACCATGGCTGGGCGGCGCGGCCGCCTCGGCCACCAGGACATCGCCATTGGGGAGCACCGTCAGCCAGCGGGGATGGTCCAGGCCTTCGGCGTAACGGGTCACCGTGAAGCCGGGGGGCGCCTGAGGGGCGGCCGCCGCCGGCCAGCGGACCACGTCCGGCACGCCGACCGAAGGAATCAGGCTCGTGTGGGGGGCCGACAGGGGCGGGTTCGGGCCAAAGCCGACAAAGGCGTCCTTCGAACCCGGCGCAGCGCAACTGGTCACGGCGAGCGCCGCACCAACCGCCAGGCATGTTCTGTTCGTGGGAGCCTCCATTGGCAGCGATCGCAAGATGAATGCCGGCCGCGCCGATGTGTTGCGGTGCGCCGGCGACCCTGCCGCCCTGGACGAGCTGGACGACGCTGGCTGAATACGCGGGACCTCACCTATTGGCGTCCAAGACCTGGTTGCGAGCCCACCGGCCCGTCGAAATTTGAAATCAAGATCATGGGATCGAAGGCCGCACGTCTCCGGCCCCTCGCCGCCACCCGCGGGCGGCGATCCCGTGAGTCCGCAGGCTCGAAGAAGAAATGGCGCGCCAAAGCGGTCGCTGCCGAGACCTACGCCTGCGCTTGAGCCCTCTAGCCAAGGATTGCCCCGAGGCGCGATTGACCGCTCCGCACCCGCTTGGTGTCTGGCGGAGCCTGAGCCCGGAGGCCTCGGCGGTGCCTGACGCCCGCCGCGTTGTGACAGGTGCTGGAAAGAACGGGCGCCGCCAGGGCGGCGCCCAGGTCGTGGGAGTTAGAAGGTCTTGGTGAGTTTGAGGCCGTAGGTCCGCGGCGCGCCGAGATAGCCGCGCATCAGGGTCGCGCCGGTAGCCGGGACCCGGACGCCGAACAGGCTGTCCAGCACCTGGGGGAACTTCAGGCGGAAATACCGTTCGTCCGTGAGGTTCTCCACATAGCCGGTGAGGGTCCAGGACTTGCTGGGGCTCAAGAGGGTTGCCCGGGCGCCGAACAGGGTCTGGGGCCGGATCAGACTCTGCGGGTTGTCGTCATTGCTGGAATAGAGCCGGCCCACATAGCTGACGCTGGCGCGCAGCTGGGCGGTGAAGCCGCCCTCGAAGGGCTGGGTGTCATATTCCGCCGCCAGGTCGCCCTGGTACTTGGGGGCATAGCTGGTGGGACGCCCGGTGAGGTTCTGCACGGTGGGGCAGGAGGCGGCCGTGCCGTTGCAGGCCGGAAGGCCGGGGGCGGTCTTGTTGTCGGTGAAGATGGAGTCGAGATAGGAGGCGCCGAACTCGAGCTTCACCTGATCCGTCGGTCGGGCCTGGCCTTCGATCTCCACACCCCGGGCGCGGACGCTGCCGGCGTTGCGGATGATGAAGCTGGTGCCGTCGAAGGATCGGTCCTGGAAGTTGTTGAGATCGGTCTGGTAGACGGTGGCGTTCACCAGCAGGCGGCGGTCCAGCAGCACGGACTTGATCCCGGCCTCCACGTCCGTCGAGGTTTCGGAATTGAACAGCCGCTTGGCCCCGAGCGGCGCGGACCCGCCGGCCGAGTTCAGGCCGCCCGACTTGTAGCCCGTCGAGTAGGTCAGGAAGGCCATGATATCGGGGGTGGCGTGCCAGGTGATATTGGCGCGCCAGGAGGGCTTGGAGTCGGAGAAGCTCAGATGGGTGTTCTCCGGCCCGCGGACCAGCACCGCCGTCGGATTGGTGAGGGTCTCGACGAAGCTGCCGGACTTGCGGTCGCTGGTCTCCCGGGCGCCGAGGATGATGTCGACGGTGGGGGTCATCTTGTAGTCGGTCTGGACATAGGCCGCGAGGCTGGAGGCGCGCTGGGTGAACAGGCCATTGGCGGCGCCTACCTTGGGACTGGCGTTGCAGGCCCCCACCAGGCCCGGCGCGGCGGCGGCCACGGCGAAGCTGCAATATTGCGAGCCGAGGTCGAACACCTCGCCGATCGAGTAGTCCTCGTCGAAATAATAGAGGCCGGAAACGAAGTCGAAGCGTCCGTCC
>Ga0265327_10001356_pt1 | contig 31619 bp, 31 predicted proteins | sample 41621metaG_FD_202089 | JGI IMG/M metagenome (GOLD analysis project Ga0265327, IMG submission 202089) | Rhizosphere microbial communities from Carex aquatilis grown in University of Washington, Seatle, WA, United States - 4-16-21 metaG | ecosystem: Host-associated > Plants > Roots > Rhizosphere...
CGCCTCGGAATCCGTCAGCGCTCCGAGCGGGATGTCGGAGTGGCCGTAGGCAGTGTCGATGGCGTCGATGGCCCCCACCGCAATCGGATTGGGGATGTCCGACATGACGGCCAGCACGTGGACCTTTCCCCGCTGCTGGAGCACATTGGCCATCCCGATGGCGGTGGCATCGTCCCACCACAGCGAGAGATCCGTGTCGATGATGATCCGCGGTTCGGAGGCGGCCTGTTGCGAAGCCGCTGAGAGTGAAGGCACCGACAAAGCCAACGACGACGCTCCGCCCACAACCGCCACCGCCATCCAGATCGGAAGCATCCGCCGCAGGATCGTCACAACCACCCCCAGTGACCCCTGGGGAAGAGGCTAGGTCACAGGTGCCGCTGGCTTATCCGTCGCGTCTGTCTTCTTTGACCGGCGATGCCGGGACGTAGACCGTCCGGCCCATTCCCGGCCGATCACCGAGGGAGGCGAACATACTGGGACGCAGCGCCCTCGTCGCCACCATGACCACCAATAGCGCCATCCCGCCGGCTGCGGTGACCTCGCGTACGCCGCTGTGCGTCCCGATGGCACCCTGCAAGATGGCGCCCACCGGGTACAGGACCCCCAGCGACAGCATGTAGAAGCTCAGCACCCTGCCACGAGCCCCTGTCGGTGCCCGCAGCTGGACGACGGTGTTCAATCCCGAGAGCACGCCGATATAGCAGGCGCCTACCAGCAGGAGGGCCACCGCCGCCCACCAGAGCGACGGGGCGAGGGCGTAGCCCACCAAGAGGACCGGCAGCACGAACAGGGCGGCCGTCAGCTGCGCCTTTCGCCCGACTCGGTAGGCCAACAACGGGAGCAGGATCGCACCGAGGACCGCGCCGACACCCTGCGCCGTGACCAGGACGGCGGTGCCGATGCTGCCCCGGTGGCCCGAGCCCAGGTGCAAACCGACGATGGCCATCGCCGGGACCAAGGCGATGAAGGGTGAACCCAGCAGCGCCACCACGCCGATCAAGATGATGGCGGCACGGCAGCCGGGTTCGTGGATAGTTACTCGCGCGCCGTCCACGATGCTGTCCCACACCCTGGGCCGCCCGGCCGAATGTGCCCGCCTCGGAAGGTGCACGAACGCCAGGGCAATGAGCACAGCCGCAAACGAGGCTGCATTGCAGGCGAACGCCAGTTGGTAGGAGCCGAGCGCCAGGACGACACCGGCCAGCACCGGACCAATTACCCTCCCCAGGTTGTACTGGGCCGACGAGAGGGCCACGGCGGCGAGGACGTCCTCTCGCGAGGCCACGAGGTCCGGCAGCATGGCCTGGTAGGAGGGGAAGCCGATCGCCCCGGCCGCCCCGCCGAGAAACGCCACGAGGACGGCAATCGTGGGTGACGCCTTCCCGGTGACAAAGAGGGCGGTCAGGACGGTGGCCATCAGCATCTCGGCGGCCGTGGTCAGCATCAGCCACCGGCGCCGATCGAGCCGGTCCGCCATCGCACCACCCACCGGCGACAGCAAACCCACCGGGATGAAGGCGGCGGCGGCAACCAGGCCGGTCCAGAGGGGGTCGTGGGTGCGTGCCGTCACGTAGATCCCGAGCGCCACCGCCTGCATCCACGACCCGACGCTGGAGACCAGGGCGGCTGACCACAGCAGCGCGAAATTGCGGGACTTGAGTGGCCGGAGCGAGCGCACGGGCACCTTCGGACAGTACCCCGGGGCCTTGCGACGCCGACCGCTGACGACCAGGTCCGGCAACGGAAGGCGACATGGGGCGCCTGCATCCGGCACCCACGGTCACGATGTCCGCTGCCGCTGGGTACGGTGGCACATGGCGTCCACCCGACTCGGCAACTATCCCGAACGATTCGCCGCTGGCGTCATGCTGGTCAACGCCGGCCTCGGGAAGCTCCAGCGCGACAAGGTTGACGCCGTCGAGGTGCACGCCGAGGTCGCCGCCGGGTATCCCTTCCTCGAACAACTTCCGCCCGAGCAGCTGGCCAAGATCCTCGGGGTGTCGGAGATAGTGCTCGGCGGGGCGCTGCTCGTCCCCCTGGTCGGCGACGGCCTCGCCGGCGTGGCCCTCACGGCCTTCGCCGGGGCCATGCTCAGTCTGCGGGTGAGGGACCCCGAGCTTCGGCGGGGCGGTGGTGCCCCCCGCCAGAAAGGCGCGGCCATCGCCCGCGACGTGTGGTTGCTGGGCATCGGGGTGGGGCTCGCCGCTGACGCCGTGCGACATCGGCGCCGGCTGGCCAAGGCTGAGCTGTAACGCGGCTCACGGGACCAGCCACTCCGCCAGCAGCTCGGCCTCGCCGGCAAGGTGCTGGCGGTAGCCGTTCACGATGCCCTGCTCGGCCTTGGATCCGACGAAGGGAACGCGCACGCGGATCTCACCCTCCGTCCGCCGACGCGTCAACCCGTTCTCTTCCGTGAAACGATCCCAGCCCGATGCCGTCATGCGATCGGGGTAGTGGTCGGGCACCACGTTGAACTCGATCGTGCTCTGCTCCGGCCTCACCAGCGCCTCGATGACCCAGGTCAACTTGGACGGGTCGACCACGGCCCGCACCGCCGCCGAGACCTGCCCGGTGAAGGCGAAGCGGACCCGTACGCGGACGCCTTCGGCCTCCTCGGTCCGCTCGAGCAGCAGGGGCGCGCCGAGCTTCGGCATGGAACCGAGCGCCTCGTAGAACGTGGGATCGCAGTACGCCTCGAGGATGTCGGCCCGCGGTGCCCGGATGACCTGGTCGAACTCGAAGTGCACGGCGCCGTCTATGAGAGCAGCCGTCAGGCCCTGGCCGGCACCACGCTGAGCGTGTCGCGCCCCGAGCGCAGTACCGTCCCGGGGACGGCGCCCGTCGGCTCACCGTCCACGATGGTCTCCGTCCCGTTGACCAGCACCCGGACGACGCCCGTGGAGGCGGCGAAGAGGCGGGGGGTATCGCCCGGGAGGTCGTAGACGAGGCGGGCCGGTTCCGAGCCCACCGACGTCGGGTCGAAAACGAACAGATCGGCCTGCATACCTTCGGCGATCCGACCTCGGTCTCGGAGCCCGAAGAGGTCGGCCGGCTGGGCCGTCATCATCTGGATGGCGCGCTCGACGGGGACGAGTTGCCGGTTGCGCAAGCAGTCCCCGAGGAATGCCGTGGGGTAGTTGGAGCCGCACATCCGGTCGAGGTGGGCACCCGCGTCTGACCCGCCGACCATCGCCCGGGGGTCCTGCCAGGCCTCGGCCCGCATCGCCCAGGTCGCCTCGTCGCGGTCGGTCGGCTTGGGCCAGAGCACGGTTCGCAGATCGTCGGCGATCACGATGTCCAGCAGCGTGTCGAAGGGCGCGGTGCCGCGCTCGGCGGCGATGTCGGCGACCTCCCTCCACTCGAGCCCCTTGTTGGCCTCGGCGTAGGTGTCCCCGATGATGTAATTGCCCCAACCGGCCAGCCGGCGAAAGACCCCCGCTTCCTTGGCGTGAGCAAGTTCGTCCAGCCGCATGCGCACCTGGGTGTCCCGGAGCTTCTCGATCCGCTCGGGCACCGGTAGTCCCATCACGTCTCCCCAGCCCGGGATGAGGAAGAGGGCGCAGTGGTTGAGAAAGCTCATGTTCATGGGCACGAGCGTGGGCATGGTGAGGGCCACGATGCGACCGCCGGCAGCGGCGGCGATCGTGGAGGCTTCGAGCTGGCGCTCCAACTTCTCGGGGGCCCGAGAGTCGACGGTGAGGAGGTTCCAGTTGAGTGGTCGGTGCGCGGTGGCGCTCATGGTGGCCATGAGGTCGATCTCCTCGTCGGAGAAGGCGTCGAGACAACCGCTGGTGATGTACTCGAGGGTGGTCCCCTCGTGCGCCGCCACCTCCTCGCAGAACGCCAGCATCTCCCGGCGGTCGGCATGGCGCGAGGTGATCGGGTTGCCGTCGCCGTCAGAGTGCGTGCGGGACTGGGACGACGAGAAGCCGAGCCCCCCCGCTGACAGTGACTCGGCCAACAGGGCGCGCATGGCGGCGATCTCCTCGTCGGTGGCCACCTCGGCCGAGCGGTCGGCCCCCATCACCTTGCGCCGCAGCGCGCAGTGGCCCACCAGAAAGCCCGCGTTGACGCCGAGCCCGCCCTCGAGCCGGTCGAGGTACTCGCCGAACGTCTTCCAATTCCACGGCACCCCGGTCTCGAGAGCGGCTAGCGGCATCCCCTCCACCTTGGCCATCATCCGACGGAGGTAGTCGGCGTCCTCGGGGTCGAGCGGCGCCAACGTGAAGCCGCAATTCCCCCCGATGACCGTCGTCACACCGTGCAGGTTCGAGGGCGAGGCCGAGGGGTCCCAGAACAGTTGGGCGTCGTAGTGGGTGTGGGGGTCGATCACCCCCGGGGCGACGACCAGCCCATCGGCGTCGAGCTCCTCGCGCCCGGACTCCTCCACCTCTCCGAGCGCCACGATCCTGCCGTCACGCAGGCCGACGTCGGCCGTCCGGCCGGGAGACCCGTTGCCGTCGATGACCGTGCCGCCGCGGATCACGTAGTCCAGCATCAAGAACCTCCTGGGCCGGCGGGACCGGGCCGCCATGTGGGCAAATCTGACACGGCGTCAGCTTACGGTGGAGGGAGGGCTTTGCACCTAAAGGCCCCTAATGACCCCATATTTGGTGCAATGGGGATTCCTGCACCAAAAGTCGGTGCGCCTAACTGAGAGGGCTTAACCGCCGATGGCGATCCAGCCCTTCCTCATGATTTCTCCGTAGACAGCTTCGGGGATCACAACCAGCGTTCCCTGCTTGTCCGGATTTAGCGCGACCCAGACCAGGTCTCCGGAACCGACGCCGACAGCCTTGAGCTGGTCGTCAGGGAGCGTCACCTGATGACGCTCGCCGACAACCCGTGGCCCATCTGGCAAGAAACCATCCACCACCTGAGGATATGTATTTTCATATCATTCGTCTAGTGGGTATCTCACGAGGGGACTGCCCAAAGCGGCCCATGAGAGGAGGTGACAGGATGAACGAGGTGAGCGGAAACGAGCCGGGTGCCCCAGAGCCAGTCGGGTTTGACGAGCTCGACCGCCTAAATAGGCGACTGGACGACTTCTTCGACGGCAATACGCCTGCCGCAGAGGCGGTTAGTTACGAGCTTCGACTTTCAAACTCCACGGCAATCCGGCGACCTCATCGGTAGGCGTGGTATCAACGTCGGGTGCCAGATTGGAATTCTCTTGTAGATGAAGTCCAGGACGCTGGCGCCACCCATGACATTGTCCGACGCAAATACCTGAAGCGTCTTCAGCAGTACACCAAGCGCAACGTCATCGTTTATTACTCAGCCTGGCTCCAGAAGTCCAGCTTGGCGAGAAAGGGCGTATCCGGATTCGAGATCAACGATCTCGACAAAAATGCGCTGATGGCGACGATCTACCAGCTAGATCGCGATAAGGGACTGGATCTCTTCTTACACACTCCCGGTGGCGATATAGCCGCCACCGAGTCCCTCGTCGATTACCTCCACTCCCTTTTCGGGGAGGACATCCGTGTCGTCGTTCCGCAGCTTGCTATGTCGGCGGGCACGATGATTGCGTTTGCGGGTCGCGAAATCGTCATGGGTAAGCATTCCAGCCTGGGGCCTTTCGATCCGCAGCTCGGTGGAACGCCAGTGATGGCAATCATCGATGAGTGGAATCGCGCAACGGAAGAGACCAGAGTCGATTCCGTCAGGGGGCAATTCTGGGCTCAGATCATCCGGAACTATCCGCCTGGTCTTGTCGGTTCCGCAGAGCATCTCAGGGATTGGGCACAATCATTGGTGACGAAGTGGTTGACGGAATGCATGTTCAAAGACAAGGACGATCCGGCAGCGTGCGCCAAGGAAGTCGTTGACGAACTGGGAAGCCACGCAGCCACCAAGGCTCATAACCGACACATCTCGGCACAGAAGGCCCGGGATCTTGGGTTGAACGTTGCGATGCTGGAAAACGACCAGCGGCTCCAGGAGCGTGTCTTGACGGTGCACCATGCCTGCATGTTGTCGTTGTCAGATCAACCCATCATTAAGCTCATCGAAAACCACAATGGCATTGCTTACAACCAGCTATACGAGCTGACGTAGGATCAGACACGTAGTGCTCCCTGAAATTGGGGGGCCTCAATACCAAGCTCATGCAGGGCGCTGATTATGCAGCACAGATTGTGAGCGACAACCTTGCACAAGATCTCGTTCATCTGACCGGTCTCGGACTTGCTCCGGAGACTGTCGCCAAACTTCCGCTTGATCATTGAGAACGTCGTCTCGACGTTGCTTCTCTGGTGGTAGTGGGCGAGGAACGTGTCCCGCTGGTAGGCGAACATGTACTGCATCCGGTAGAAGGCGCTGGTGTTCTCGGTCATCGTGGGCATGTAGCCCTGGATGGCTGGTATCCCACCCCTGAAAGGGATGTAGGGAGTCGCACCTTCGTCCGCAACCGCTTGCAAGATTGCCTTGCTTGAGTACGCCTTGTCCGCCGACACGTCCCTCATATCGAAATTCTGGGCCGTGGTGGCCAGTAAAGACTTGAAATAGAGACTGTCGCCGGAGTGACCACCGCTCAGCTCGACGGCGGTAACGACGTTGGTCCGAACGCCCGTCATCGCGTGAAGCTTGACCCATTGTCGTCGCGTCTTTTCCTTGCCCCACTTGTGGTCGTACCAACGCTCGAATCGAGACGTGGTGAAACCCGTCGAGTCGACTGCAAAGTCGGTCTCGACCGCTTTCAACGGGAGGGCCGAAAGCTCGACCAGGCCGCGAAGGGCTGCGGTCATGCTGGGCGAACGCAGGTAGCGGAGGACGCTGTTGAAATGCGGGTCCTGTTCGGTCAGGCCCTTCTCCGCAGCCTCTCGCACGTCGCTGTCGAACCGACGAGCTGACAGTCCGGAGTAGACCCGGGAAACGCACGCGAAGGCCATGTCGCTCACAGGTAGCGGCGGGCGTCCGCGGCCGCCGTATGGGCGGCTGAGAGTCCCGCACAGATCCGCCAGCATCGGCAAGAGCTGTTCTTTCTCCTGGCACTGCGCGGCGTTGTAAGCGGGCCAGTTCTGGGGGTAGGTGGGCCGACGAAGCTTCACCACGTCGGCATCCGGAGTTGCCTCGCGCTGCATCGTGAATTCGACTGCAAGGACATGCTTGCAAGGGCCCTGGCGCTCGTCGAAGTCCGGGCAAGTGCATGCGAGTCCGGAGCGAGCACCCGGCACATAGCGAAGGTTGGTTGGTTCGCTGACCCGGTAGGAACCGTGGCCGGCCTGGGAAGGCACGGTCCACACGTCCCCCTTACGCTTGACGGGGAGCGTCGCTGCGATTTCCAGCGCCTTGGCTTCCCTGGTGTCCATCGGGCTCTCCCTCGTACTATGTACTGAGAGATAATATACCAAGGGGTACAGTGAGAGTCAAGTACTAACAGGGTGATATTTGACAGGACCCCCCAATAGGTACATACTCCCCACCATGGGCACCGTTGAGCGAACTGTGACGTTCTACGTCTGCGAACGGTGCGGCCATGAGTGGTTCCCGAGAGGCTCTGAGAAGCCGCGGGTCTGCCCGTCGTGCAAGTCGCCGTACTGGGACCGCCCCCGTCGAGAGCCGAAGTCCTAACGCGTCTGCCCAGGTCGCCGGCCATTTCCCAGGGGTGTGACATTGGTGGTTATAATATAACCATGGATCTCACACCTCGAAATGTGCTTCCTCTCCTCGACTGCGTGTCGGATGATCTCCGAAACGCACTACGCAAGGGCATCGCCCGCGCCGAGGAGATCCAGAGCGAGCGAGAGGCGCGTACACCCTGGTATTGGTCCCATACGGCCCGGTACGAAGCCAAGAACTACCTACTGGACAAGTCTCAACTAGAGGTTGACGGTTATAGGGTGCGTCCGGGGGTGCCGAACTCCGGCATCCATCTCATCGTGGGGGACCTGCACGTGGTACGAGTTGTGCGATCAGTCGCGGGCACGACGCCAAGTCCAGGTGGCACCCGAGCCCGACGGCTCGCATGGATGAACCTCCCGGCACAAGGTCAGCTTGCCCTCGCCGAAGATGGCTCGCTTCCCCCGCTGACTCTGATCGCCGACTGGCAGGACAGCGTCGAGGGTGAGCCGATCGTCCAGATTGGGCTTCCCCGTGGGGAATGGAACTACCGACGCAAGCCCCTGCTGTTCTGGCGCAAGCCGATGCCCGAGGTCGGCGCAGATCTGTCGTCGCTGGAATTTGCAGTCACAGACGCCGAGGACGACCTTTTGGAACTCGATGTAGACGAAACGGAGTTCGACGCCGGTGGAGGGTGAGCGCGTTCACCATGCTCGCACCTACCACGGGTGGTCTCAGGGGGATCTAGCAACCATGGTGGGGAAGTCGCAGCCCGCGATTTCCGCCATTGAGAAGGGCAAACCGGCAAGCGCGGAGATGATTGCCGCCATCGCAGAAGCCACTCAGTTCGCCCCCTGGTTCTTTGAGAGGGGGCGGCTTCCAGACCTACCGGCAGGATCCCTGCGCTATCGGAAGCGAGCCGCAGCGCGGGTTCGAGACGATGAACGAATCCGAGCCCACGTCCGGCAAACGGTCGAGATCATGGACGACATGAGGGAGGTTGCGCACTCACTACCGATCCGTATCCGCCCAGTCCCGCGTGATGAGCAAGTCGGGGACGACGACATTGAAGAACTCGCTCTTCGTTGTCGAGAGATTCTGGGAGTCGGCCCACTCGATCCGATCCCCAATCTCACCCGCGCAGTCGAGCGGGCCGGTGTTGCCGTCATCGGGTCAAGTCAAGAAATTCTGACCCACGAAGGCGCTAGCTACTGGCCAGACTTCCCTACAGGCCGGCCAATCGTGTGTCTCAGCCGCGGACGCCCGGGGGACAAGCACAGATTCAGCCTGGCTCACGAACTCGGCCACTTATTGCTGCACCAACTTCGCGGTACAGAGGATCTTCAGAAGGGCGAAGCCGAGGCGTTCCGATTTGCTGGCGCCCTTTTGCTCCCCCGCGGTGCGGCCTACGAGGTTGTGCAACCCCCAGTAACGCTTCAAGAACTTGCGATGGTCAAAGCTCGCTTTGGGATTTCGATCCGCGCGCTGGTGCGTAGGTGCCTGGACCTTGAAATGATTACCCCGACCCGCCGAACCTCGTTGGAGAAGCAGATTTCGGCCAGGGGTTGGACCAAAGTCGAGCCGGTGAAGGTGGACGTTGAGCGACCTGGCTTGGTCCGTCAGATCGTGGCCCGAGCTACGGGCACCGATAATCCGGCCAAGCTTCACCTGGCCCTGGGACTGCCGCCAATCGCCATTCGGGACATGGTGGCGTAGGAAGGGAACCGCGTGCCTAGAAAGCGATCTCAGGAAACGCCGGCACAACGCAATCTGATGATCGGCCTGGGTCTACTGATCGTCGTGTGTTCCACGATTTCGCTTCCCATCATCAACGTGGTGACCAACCGACCCCCTACCCTCCCTGCCTTCCTCTTGGTCGTGGCGGTCTTATCGCTCATCTGCGTGGTCGTAGGCGGGATCTTCTGGAAACGACTGGGGGACAGCGAATCTCCTCACCCCCACTGATCGGCGGATTTCTGGTGCAGAATCCCGATTTTCGGTGCAAGAGGGTGTTTCAGGTGCAAAGCCTGGAGGGAGCCGTACTGGCGCCCGTGGGTCCGAGCCCGAGCTTTCGATGGTCCCAACTGACCGTACGCTCGACGTGCAGCTGCACCACCACGCGCTTGTGCAGCATGGCCTCGACGAAGGGCTTCATCTCCTCGGTGTAGGGACCGGTGTAGCGCTCGAACACGCTCACCCCGAGGGCCCACATCTGGTCGGGGTCGTCCACGATCTCGGCACGGCCGACGAGCTCCACCCCCCGCAACTCCTCGTAGGAGTCGCCGTCCTCGATCAGCACCGTCATGCGCGGGTCACGGCGGAGGTTCTGGACCTTCTGCGACTTCGTCTTGGTCTCGACGGCGATCGATCCATTCAAGAACCCGTACCACATGGCCACGGCGTGGATCGAGCCGTCGAAGTTGATCGTGCACATCGACAGGGTCCGCTGCTCGGACAGAAAGGCCTCCACCTCGTCGGGGGTCATCTTGATGACGTCGCGTTGCTTCACCCCGTGCCCCATCGCCTGGGTCATGACACTCTCCTCGCGGCCTGGGCCCACCCGGCGCTGCCTGAGAGGCAAGAGTTCACCTCTCCGTCATCTCGCTGTCGCAGCCGGATCGCGGGCCGTTCATCTGACTTCCGTACGGTTCGGACTATGGCACAGCCGTCCGACCTCAACCGGGGGTTGGAGCGCTTCGGCGGCAGTGAGAGCTCAGCCGAGAGGGGACATCCTTCCCGTACCCCGACGGCCACCATCCTGGCGTTCCCCGTGGCGGCGCAGCCTCGGCGACGGTCCATCTTCGGGCGGCTGCTGTCGCCGTCGGTCCACGGCCGGCCGCGCTCGGCCCCCACCGGCGCGCCCAGTGCAGCGCCCCGACCCCGCTGGCACCCCTCATCCGGCCCCCGCTCGCCGGATGACGTCGCCTGACCTGTCCGACAGCACGGACCCCTTCGTGACTACCTCGACCATCGAAAGCCACGATCTCGTCGGGCGAACCGGGCGGGACACGCGCCCGGTGGTGCTGGTCGTCGACGACGAGGAGTCCTATCGCCAGGCGCTGGAGTCGGGGCTGTCGCGCGAGGGGTTCGCCGTGGAGCTGGCGGCCGACGGCCACGAGGCACTCCGCCTCTTCCATCGCATCCACCCCGACCTCGTGCTGCTCGACGTCATGCTGCCCGACCAGTCGGGCATCGAGCTCTGTCAGCGCATGCGCGCCCTGGCCCCCGTCCCCATCATCATGGTCACGGCCCGCGATTCCGAAGTCGACATCGTCCTCGGTCTCGAACTCGGCGCCTCGGACTACGTGGCCAAGCCCTTCCGGCTGCGCGAGCTCGTCGCCCGCATGCGCGCCGTCTTGCGCCGTGGGTCGACGACGCCCGCTCCCCGCGAGGAGTCGGTCCAGGTGGGGCCGGTCCACCTCGACACCGGCCGGCGCGAGGTGACCGTCGACGGCCAGCCGGTGGAGCTCTCCCGCAAGGAGTTCGACCTGCTCGCCCTGCTCATGTCCCACGCCGGTCAGGTGGTCACCCGGGAATGGTGCATCGACCGTCTCTGGTGGGACCAGGATCTGTCCGACACCCGTACCCTCGACACCCACGTGAAGCGTCTACGCCGCAAGGTCGAGCCCGATCCGGCCAACCCGCGCCATCTGCTCACCATCCGAGGCGTGGGCTTCCGCTTCGAGCCGTAGGTCGGCGCAGACCCGGGCCGCCGGGCCATTGGCTTGGTACGCTGACCAAATGAAGCAGGGTGACGTCGTTCCCGACTTCGAGTTGCCCGACGAGAACGGGACGCCCCGCCGCCTGAGCCAGCTGCTGGCCACAGGGCCCGTCGTGCTCTTCTTCTACCCCGCCGCCATGACCTACGGCTGCACTAAGGAGAGCTGCCACTTCCGCGACCTGGCGGCCGAATTCGCCGCGGCCGGCGCCCAGCGGGTCGGCATCAGTGCCGACAAGGTCGAGAAGCAGAAGCAGTTCTCCGACAAGCACGCCTTCGACTACCCGTTGCTCTCGGACCCCGACTACACGGTCTCCAAGCAGCTCGGCGTCAAGCGATCGATCAACGCCCTCGGCAACCGACGCACCACCTTCGTCATCGACACCGACCGCACGATCCTGGGCGTGATCCACACCGAGATATCGATGGGCGCCCACGCCGACCGGGCCCTCAAGATCCTGCGCGCCCGGACCGCACCGGCCGCCTGAGCACCCCGACCCCGCCCGTGGTCGGGGCTCACCCGGACGCCGCTGTTTCCCGAGCCGATGATCGGCTCGCGCCGACCGAGCGCACCGCGCTCCGCCGCAAGAAGGAACGCGGCCACCTCGACCTCGACACCGTGCGATCCATCCTCGACGAGGGCCTCCTGTGCCACGTGGGGTTCAACGATGGCGGCTCGACCTTCGTCGTCCCCATGGCCTACGCCCGGGTGGGCGACGTCATCTACCTCCACGGCGCCGCCGCCAACCGCACGCTCAAGACCTTGGGCGGCGGGGTCGAGGCGTGCCTCACGGTGACCCTGCTCGACGGCCTGGTCCTGGCCCGCTCCGCCTTCCACCACTCCATGAACTACCGGTCGGTGATGCTGCTGGGCACCGCCACCCGCGTCACCGACGAGGAAGAGCAGCTGCTGGCGGCCCGGTCGCTCCTCGACCACGTGGCGCCGGGAAGGGGCGGCGACGCCCGCCTGCCCACCTCCTCGGAGCTGCGCAGCACGCTCATCTTGCGGTTCCCGGTCACGGAGGGTTCGGCCAAGGTCCGCACCGGCGGTCCGATCGACGACGAGGAAGACCTGGACCTCGACGTCTGGGCCGGGGTGATTCCGTTCCGGTCCGTGGCGGGCCGACCGGTCTCCGAGCCGGGGCTGCCCGAGGGCGTGTCGGTCCCCGACTACGCCGAACACCACCGCCGTCCGACGGGGCCCGACCGGTGAGCACACGGGTCGTCGTCGTCACCGGGTCGGCCTCGGGCATCGGCGCCGCCTGCTCGAAGCGGTTGGCCGCGCAGGGCGCGACCGTGATCGGCATCGACCTGCGCGAGGCCGAGATCACGACCGACCTCGGCACCGACGACGGGCGCCGTTCGGCCCTCGACGCGGTGGCCGACCGCACCGGTGGCCGGCTCGACGGCCTCGTCACCTGTGCGGGGGTGGCCGGCGCGCCCTCCCGGCCCGGCTCCACCGTGGCCTCGGTCAACTACTTCGGCTCGATCGCCCTGCTCGAGGGGCTGCGGCCGCTGTTCTCGAGTTCTCCGATGCCGGCCGCGGTGGCCATCAGCTCCAACTCGACGACCATCCAGCCGGCCATCCCGTCCGACCTGGTGGCGGCCCTGCTCGACGGGGACGAGGAGGTGGCCCGAGTGGCCGCCGACGGCGCGGGAGCGGTGGCCACCTACGCCGCCTCCAAGCTGGCCATCGCCTACTGGGTGCGCCGCCACGCCGTCACCGAGGAGTGGGCCGGCAGCGGCATCCGGCTGAACGCCGTGGCCCCGGGGATGGTGGACACGCCGCTGGTGGCCGAGCCCGAGATGCGGCCGTTGGTCGAAGCCTTGCCCATCCCCGTCGGACGGCCCGGCCGTCCCGAGGAGATCGCCGCGCTGGTGGACCTCCTCCTCGGTCCCGACGGCGGTTTCTTCTGCGGCTCGGTGGTCCTCGTCGACGGCGGCACCGAGGCCTTGCTCCGGCCCACCGACTGGCCGGCGGCGTGGGACGTGGACCTCCGCACCCTTGGCAAGCTGTTCTCCGGCGAGAGCTGACCGCTCGTCACGCGGGCAGCAACCCGCTCGCGGCGCAGCCGGGTCCGTAGGCTCGGTCAAGTGCGGGGCCGGATCCTGATCGACGTCTCCCCGCTGCGGGAGAGCCGGGACTTCCGCCTCCTCTTCTTCGGGCAGATCGTCGGCTCGGTGGGGAGCCAGCTCACCCTGGTGGCCATCCCCTACCAGGTCTACGCCGAGACCAAGTCGTCCCTGCAAGTCGGGGCGGTCAGCCTGGCCCAGCTGGTGCCCCTCATCGTGGGGGCTTTGGTGGGGGGCTCGCTGGGCGACGCCCTCGACCGCCGCACGCTGTTGCTGGTGTCGTCGGTGGCGCTCTCCCTCACCAGCGTCGCCCTTGCCCTCAACGCCGTCCTCGACCACCCCTCCATCGCCGTCATCTACGTCGTCAGCGCGTTGGCCGCCGGCCTCACCGGCTTCGCCACCACCGCCCGCAACGCTGCCGTGCCCACGTTGGTCGAGCGCCGCTTGCTCGCCCCCGCCTACGCCTTCATGCAGATCATCTTCCAGGTGGGCACGGTGGCCGGGCCGGCCCTGGCCGGGCTGCTCATCGCCGCCATCGGGGTGCCGTGGGTGTACGGCATCGACGCCATCACCTACGGGACCACCATCGTCACCGTCGCCCTCATGTCCCCCATCCCACCGGTGGCCGGGGCCACCCGGCCCGGCCTGGGATCGATCATGGAGGGGCTCCGCTTCTTGCGCGGACGCCAGGCGCTCCAGGGCGTCTACCTCATCGACATCAACGCCATGGTTTTCGGCATGCCCCGCGCCCTCTTCCCCGCTCTGGCCGACACGGTCTTCCATGGAGGGGCGGTCACCTTGGGGTTCCTCTACTCGGCCCCTGGGGCCGGGGCCCTGCTGGGTGCCGCCACCACCGGATGGGTCACCCGGGTGCGTCGCCAGGCCTGGGTGATCTTCGCCGCCGTCGTGGTCTGGGGCGCGGCCATCACCGCCTTCGGTTTCAGCACGGTGCTGTGGCTGTCGCTGATCCTCCTGGCCGTGGCGGGCTGGGCCGACGTCATCTCGGCCGTGCTGCGCAACACCGTCCTCATGTCGTCGATCCCCGAGCAGTTCCGCAGCCGGATGTCGTCCATCCAGATGGCCGTGGTCCAGGGTGGCCCGCGCCTGGGCGACCTCGAGTCCGGGCTGGTGGCCACCGCCGTCACCACCGAGTTCTCGATCGTCTCGGGCGGCCTGGCCTGCATCGTGGGCGCGGTGGCCTTGATGGCCACGCTCCCGGGCTTCCGCCGCTACACCGACGATCAGGGCGCCCCGCCGCCGGCCTGACGGGCCGGCCACGAGGTGGCGTCCGAGCCCCAGGGCCTCCGTCGGGGGCTGAGAGCACCCCTAGACTTCGCCGGCGATGGCCGGCACAAGCCGGTCGCGACGGGGGAGGCCGGCGTTGCGCGTCATCCACCACTCGGCCATCTGCGTAAGGGACGTCGAGGCGAGCCTGCGCTTCTGGCGTAACGGGCTCGGCTTCGAAGTGACGATGGACCAACGTTTCGAAGGGGACTGGCCCACGCTCCTGCACGGCCCCTCCACCCGGCTCCGCTCGGTGTTCCTGGGCGACCCCGAGCATCCGGCCTCGGGGACCGTCGAGCTGGTCCACTTGGGCGACGTCGACGGGCCGGTGGCGAATGACGGGCCGGCCACCGCCGGCTTCTTGTTGCTCTCGATCATGTGCGACGTGGAGCGGGCGCTGGCCCGCCTGGCCGACCTCGGCCTGGGCGGTCCGCCCCGCCGCATCGAGGCCTACGGCACGGCCATGGCGGTGGTGGCCGACCCCGACGGCGTCCTGGTCGAACTGATCGAAGCCGGCGACGGGTGAGCGACGCGGGCATGGACGAAGGCGCGGTGGAAGCGCACGAGGTCACGGTGGTCGGAGCCGGCTTCGGTGGGCTGACTACGGCCCATGCCCTGGCCGAGATCGGCGTCGACGACGTGGTGGTGCTCGAGCGCGGCGACGGGGTGGGGGGTACCTGGCGGGCCAACTCCTACCCGGGGGCAGCCTGCGACGTCCCCTCCCACCTCTACAGCCTCTCCTTCGCCCCCAACCCCAACTGGTCGCGCACCTACGCCACCCAGCCCGAGATCCTCGCCTACGTAGAAGACTGCTACGACCGTCTCGACGTCCGGCGCAAGGTGCGCTGCGGAACCGAGGTGGTGGCGGCAGCCTGGGACGACGGACAGTCGAGGTGGGAGGTGACCGACCGCGCCGGGGGGCGCTGGCGCTCCCGGGTGCTCGTCTCGGCGGTCGGTCTGTTCCACACCCCTTACGTCCCCGACATCAAGGGCTTGGACACGTTCGGCGGCACGGTCTTCCACTCCGCCAACTGGGACCACGACCACGACCTCGCCACAGAGCGGGTGGCCGTGATCGGGACCGGGGCCAGCGCCGTCCAGGTGGTCCCGGCCATCGCCGAGCGGACGGCCCACATCGACCTCTACCAACGCAGCCCGGCCTGGATCGTGCCGCGCCTCGACCGGGCCTTCAGTGAGGAGGAGAAGGCGGCCTTCGCCGACAACCCTGAGCTGCTGGCTCGCCACCGCGAGGAGATCTACCAGTTCTTCGAGCAGAGCCCGGCCTTCGCGGTGGGCGATCCGTCGGCCGCCATGCTGGGCGGCCTGGCCTTCAGCTACCTCGAACGCAAGGTCCCCGACCCCGCGCTACGGGCCCTGCTCACCCCCGACTACCCGTTCGGGTGCAAGCGCGTCCTCATCACCAGCGACTTCTACCCGGCCGTTCAACGCGATGACGTGGACCTAGTGACCACCCCCATCGAGCGGGTCACTGAGCGGGGCGTGCGCACCGCCGACGGCGCCGAGCGCGCCTGCGACACGATCGTGCTCTGCACGGGATTCCGGGCTTCGGAGTACCTGCTCGGCCTCGACGTCACCGGGCGCGCCGGCCTGTCGCTCCGCGACCACTGGGGCGGCGTTCCGCGCGCCTACCACGGCATGGCCGTCCCCGGCTTCCCCAACCTCTTCCTCCTCTACGGCCCCAACACCAACCAAGGGGGCAACTCGATCCTGCTCATGCTGGAAGCCCAGGCCGGCTTCGTGGCGGCGGCCACCGAGGCGATGCGCGACCGCGGCCTGGCCAGCGTGGAGGTCTCCGACCCGGCCATGCGCCGCTACCTCGACGAATTGGAGAGCGCCCTGGCCACCACCGTGTGGCGGGGCTGCGCCACCTACTTCCACTCCCCCCAGGGGGAGATCGTGACCCAGCTCCCCCACACCGCCGGGTGGTATGCAAAGGCGGTGCGCACCTTCAATGCCAGCGACTTCGTCCTCACCGCCACCAACGACGCGGTGGCCCGATGACCGCCCAGGTCTTCGCCCCGGCGGCGCTCGGACCGCGCACGCTGCGCAACCGCATCGTCAAGGCCGCCACCTTCGAGGGCGTCGTCCCCGACGGCCTGGTGACCGACGCCCTCATCGACTTCCACCGCAGGGTGGGCCAGGGCGGCGTCGGCATGACCACGGTCGCCTACCTGGCCGTCTCGCCCGAGGGCCGCACCGACCGACACTGCATCCACCTTCGCCCCGAGGCCGCCGAGGGGCTCGCCCGCCTGACCGAGGCGGTGCACGAGACCGGGGTGGCGGTGGCCGCCCAGCTGGGCCACGCCGGCCCGGTGGCCAACCCCCGCTCCAACCGGGCCCCGGCGCTCGCCCCCAGCCGCCGGGTGAGCCCGCTGGGCACCGTCTCCCAGGCCATCAGCGAGGCCGAGATCGAGCGGGTCACCCAGGACTTCGCCACCGGGGCGGTCATGGCCGCCGACGCCGGCTTCGACAGCGTCGAGCTCCACTTCGGCCACAACTACCTCCTGAGCGCCTTCTTGAGCCCCAAGCTCAACCGGCGCACCGACCGCTACGGCGGGAGCCTGGAGAACCGGGCCCGCTTCGCCCGCCAGGTAGCCGCGGCAGTGCGCGAGGCGGTCGGCCAGCGGGTGGCGGTCACGGCCAAGCTCAACATGGCCGACGGGGTGGACGGCGGGCTCTGGCTCGACGAGAGCGTCGAGGTGGGGCGGATGCTCGAACACGACGGCCACCTCGACGCCCTCGAGCTCACCGGGGGCAGCTCCCTGTCCAACCCGATGTACCTCTTCCGGGGCGAGGCGCCGCGCCGGGAGTTCGCCGCCACCCTGCCCCCGGCCGCCCGGTTCGGCTTCCGACTGGTGGGGCGCCGTTTCCTCCCCGAGTACCCCTTCGAGGAGGCCTTCTTCCTCCCCTACGCCCGCCAGTTCCGCGACGCCCTCACCATGCCGCTCATCCTGCTCGGGGGCATCACCCGCCTGGAGACGGTGGAGCGGGCCCTCGAGGAGGGGTTCTCCTTCGTGGCCATGGCCCGGGCCCTGTTGCGCGAGCCGGACCTGGTGAACCGGATGCAGGCCGGCACGGCCACCGAGTCGCTCTGCATCCATTGCAACAAGTGCATGCCCACCATCTACCGCGGCACCCGCTGCGTCCTGGTGGACCCCGGCCCGGGCTGAGCCCGGCCCCCGCTCAGCGGATGAGGCCCAGCCCCTCCTGGCAGTGCGGCCCGCCCCAGTGCTCGGCGATCTGGCCGTCGCGGATGCGCAGGATGGCCGTGCCGCTGATGACGACGGGCTCGCCCGAGGGCGCAACGTCGTAGAAGGGGGCGCCGGTGTGGGTGCCGCGCACCGTCCAGTGCGACACCACGAGGTCGTCGCTCTCCACCAGCAGGTCCACGGTGAAGGTCATGTCGGGGAAGGCCGCCCGGGCCTGGCGCCACCACTTCTGCTCCTCGCCCCGGACGTCGGCGCCGACCCGCTCGGGGCTCACCCGCTCGGTCACGTGGCTGTGGAAGTCGGGCGAGAAGAACTCGTAGACGGCCTCGGTGTCGCCCGACTCCATGGCCGCGCTGTACTTGCCGAGGAGCCGCAGGTTGTCGGACATGTCCTCTCCTCCTGCCCCGGACCCGTCGGCCGGACGTCGTGCGGCCACGATCCTCGCGCGCAGAGGGCCACGCCGCCCCGGCGGCGGGCTACACCGACTTCAGGTTGTCGAAGCGCGCGTACTGGTTCAAGAAGACGAGGTGGGCCGAGCCGGTCGGCCCGTTGCGGTGCTTGGCCACGATGATCTCGGCCATCCCCCGACGGTCGATGGGCGTGTCGGGGTCGTACTGCTCCTCGCGGTAGATGAAGAGGACCACGTCGGCGTCCTGCTCGAGGGAGCCCGATTCACGCAGGTCCGACAGCATGGGCCGCTTGTCCTGGCGGGCCTCGAGGCCACGGGAGAGCTGGGAGAGGGCCACCACGGGGCAGTTGAGCTCCCGGGCCAGGATCTTGAGCCCCCGGCTGATCTCAGCCACCTCGACCTGGCGGTTCTCGGCCCGCTGGCGGCCGGTCATCAGCTGCAGGTAATCGACCATCACAACGCCGAGGTCGCCCTGGCTCTTGCGGAGCCGCCGGGCCCGGGCCCGGATGTCCATCACCGTCAGGTTCGGGTTGTCGTCGATGAAGATCATCGAGTCGCTGAGCCGGCTCACCGCCGTGCCGACCTTGGCCCAGTCGGGGTCGTGCAGGTCGCCGGTGCGCATCCGCTGGGCGTCCACCCGGGCCTCGGAGGCGAGCATGCGCTGGGTGAGCTCCAGGTGGCCCATCTCCAAGGAGAAGAGGAGCGCCGGCTTCTGGAGCACGGTGCCCACATGGGCCAGGATCCCCAAGGCAAAGCTGGTCTTGCCCATGGCCGGGCGGGCACCCACGATGGTCAGGCTGGCCGGCTGGAGGCCGGCCAAGATCTTGTCGAGGTCGCTGTAGCCGGTGGCCAGCCCGGTGATGTCCCCGCCCTTGGAGGCGAGTTCTTCGATTCGGTCGAGGCTGGGGCCGATCAGGTCGCGCAGCGAGGCGATCGACTCGGTGGTGCGGCGGTGCGAGAGGTCGAAGACCATCCGCTCGGCGTCGTCGACCGCTGCGGTCACGTCGTCGGGGACCGAGTAGCCGATCTCGGCGATCTCGCCGGCCACCCCCACCAGCCGGCGCAGGAGGGAGTGCTCCTCGACGATCCGGGCGTAGTACTCGGCATTGGCCACCGACGGGGTGTTGGCCTGCAGCGAGACCAGGACCGCCGGGTCCCCTATCGCTTCGAGCAATGTGGCCCGGCGCAGCTCGTCGGTGACCGTCACGGCGTCGACCGGCTCCCCCTGCCCGTAGAGGGACTCGATGGCGCCGAATATGTGGCCGTGGGCCGGCTTGTAGAAGTCCTGGGCCGAGCAGATCTCGAGGGCCCGGGAGGTGGCGTCGGCCGAGAGCAGCATCGACCCGAGCAGGGATTCCTCGGCCTCGAGGTCGTGGGGCGGGACCCGGGGGCCCGCCGCCGGCGCCGCGTGGAGGTGCCGGGGCGGGGCGTTATCGAAGGCCTGAACCATGGTCTACCTACCTTGCGGTAAGCGGGCTGTGAAAAGGAAGGGGCGCAAGCTGGGGATTCCGTAGGGGAAAGGCCAGTTGGCCTCTGTGGATAAACGGTGGACGAATGGCGGGGGGGTGGGGAGAACGCCGCGCCGACGCCGTCGAGGCGCGCCGTAGGTGACCATCCACCAATGGTGGCCGCGGGGTGTGACGCTCGGGTGGACGGTCCGGCGGGGGGGTCCCCCTACGCTTCGGCCGCCACCACCTCGACGCTGATGGCGACCGACACCCCGCCGAAGAGGTCGAGCGGCACCTCGTAGGTGCCGACCTCCTTTATGGGTTCGGCCAGCACCACGCGGTGGCGGTCGAGCTCGACTCCCGTCTGGGCGTGGACCGCCTCGGCCACGTCGGCCGCACTGACCGAGCCGAAGAGCCGGCCGGCCTTGCCGGCCCGCACCTCGATACGGAGCGCCGCACCGGTGAGCAGGGTGGCCTGGGCCTGGGCCGACTCGCGGTCCTGGGCCTCACGCAGGTCGCGGCTCTTGCGCATGGCCTGGGCCTGGGCCTGGACGCCCTCGGTGGCCACCATGGCTCGCCCCTCGGGCAGGAGGTAGTTGCGGGCAAACCCCCCGGCGACCTCCACGATGTCGCCGCGGCGGCCCACGCCGTCCACGTCGCTGCGCAGCACCACCTTCATCAGCTCTCCCCCTCCGCCTGGGCGGTCGCCTCGACCGGGGCCGCCCCCACGACTGCGGGCTCGGCGGCTGCGGGCGCCGGCTCACTCGCCGGCTCGGTCGCCGCCGCGGGTGCATCCCCCGCCGGGGCGGCCGGCCGTTCGGTCCGCTCACCCCCAGGGCGATCCCCGCGCGGTCCGCTCGGGCGATCTCCGCGATCTCCGCGATCTCCGCGATCGCCGCGATCGCCGCGGTCACGCCCGCCCCGTCCGCTGGGCTTCTCGGTCACCGTGCGCTGGGTGTAGGGGAGCAGGACCAGCTCGCGGGCGAGCTTGATGGCCTGGGCGATGTCGCGCTGGTGCTGGGCACAGTTGCCCGTCACGCGGCGAGACCGGATCTTGCCCCGGTCGCTCATGTACTTGCGCAGCACCGGCAGGTCCTTGTAGTCGACCCAGTCGACGCCCTCTCGGCACATGGCGCAGGGCTTCTTCTTGACCCGGCGCCCCAGGTCCTTGGGGGCGCGCCGCTTTGTCGTTCCACCCCGGTAGTTGTTTCTCGCCATCAGAAGGGCTCCTCGTCGTAACTGCCGCCGGCGGCGGGTGGCTCCTCGGCCTTGGGCGGCGGCGCCTGGCGTCCGCCACCACCGCCGGGCCCACGGCGCTCGTTCTTGGTGACCTGGGCGCTGGCCCAGCGAAGCGACGGCCCGATCTCGTCGGCCGTCACCTCGATCTTGGAGCGGCGGTCGCCGTCGGGCGTTTCCCAGCTGCGCTGCTCCAGGCGGCCGGTGACGACCACCCGGGAGCCGCGGCTCAGGCTCTCGCTCACGTTCTCCGCCATCTCGCGCCAGCAGACGATTGTGAAGAAGCTCGTCGACTCCTCCCACTCCTGGGTCTGCCGGTTCTGCCAGCGCCGGTTGACGGCCAACCCGAAGTTGGCCGTGGGCTGGCCGGAGTTGGTGAACCGCAGTTCAGGGTCTCGGGTGATGTTGCCCACCAGAGTCACGCTGTTGTCGGGCATGGTGCTCCTCCTCGCTCCTCGGGGGGCGCCTAGGCCCCGGCCGGTTCGGCCGCGGGCTCTTCGGCCGTCGCCTCGTCACCATTAGGAACCGTCGCCTCTTCGTCACCTGAGGTCGCGGGAGCCGCGGCCTCGACCGTCTCGGGCTCGGCTGCCGGCTCGGCTGCGTCCTCGACCCCTGCGCTCGGCACTGGCTCGGAAGCGGGCTCTGGCTCGGCTGCGGCCACGGGCTCGGGCTCGGGGGTTGCCGTTTCGGGCACCGGCGCGTCGGGACGGGGCCGCTCGGGCAGTGGCGCCGACGGCGGTGGGGCGGACCGTCCGCCGCGTCCCCCTCCAACCCGCTTCACGGCCTTCTCGGGGAGCCGAATCACCTTGTGACGCAGCACCTCGTCGGCCAGGGTGAGCATGCGATCGAGGTCGTTGACCGTCTGGACTTCGCCGGCGAACTCGACCAGGACGTAGTAGCCCTCGCGCTTGTGCTTCACCTCGTAGGCGAAGGGGCGCCGACCCCAGCGGTCGACCTGACCGGGGGTGCCCCCGCTGGTCTTCACCGTGTCCAAGAGCCGGTCGACCACTGCCTGGATGGCCGGCGGCTCAGTGCCGGTGTCGAAGATGACCATGACTTCGTAGGGCCGCACGGGCGGCTCACCTCCCTCCGGACCGGGCGGCGATGCGCCCGGGCCCCGATTCTCGGGGCAGGGTGTTCGAACTCCTCGCCCGGCCTGAACGGCTGGACGACCGCGGAATGCTAGCCGCCCCGCACCCCCACCGGCTCCCGGCCAAAAGCGGGGTGCGTCAGGGAGCCTCCCCGACGTCCCCCTCGTGAGCCTCGAGCGCGTGGCGCAGGTCCTCGGAAGCGTGGTAGCTCTCGGCGTCGCTCGGGAACGTGCCGGCCCGGACGTCGGCGGCGAAGGTGGCGATGGCGCCGGTGGCCACCTCGGCCAGGTCGGCGTAGCGGCGGACGAACTTGGGCGGGGTCCGCGCCCCCAGGCCGAGCAGGTCGTGGAAGACCAGCACCTGGCCGTCGCAGCCGGCCCCGGACCCGATGCCGATGGTCGGGACATCGATGGCCTCGGTCACCGTCGAGGCCACCAGGTCGGGCACCCCTTCAAGGACGATGCCGAACACGCCGGCCGCGCTCAGGGCCTTGGCCGCGTCCACCAGCAGACTCGCCGCGTCGGCGCTACGGGCCTGGACGCGGTAGCCGCCCATGGCCAGCACCGACTGGGGGGTGAGGCCGATGTGGCCCATGACCGGGATCTCGGCGCGGACGATGGCCTCGATCACCGGCAGCCGGCTGCGGCCGCCCTCGAGCTTCACCGCCCCCGCCCCGGCCCGCACCAGCGCCGCGGCATTGCGCACGGCGTCGTGGGTTGTCAGGTGGTAGCTCATCCACGGCATGTCCCCCACCACCAGGCCGCGAGGGTTGGCCCGCGACACCGCCGCCACGTGGCGCACCATGTCGTCGATGGTGACGTGCAGGGTGTCCTCGTAGCCGAGCACGTTGTTGGCCACCGAGTCGCCCACCAGCAGCACGTCGACGCCGGCGGCGTCGACGATGCGGGCGCTCGGTTCGTCGTAGGCGGTGACCATCACCAAGGGCTCGGCGCCGTCGCGGCGCTTGGTGGCCCTGATTCGCGGCACGGTGACGGGACGTTCTTCGGTAGGGCTGCTCATCGCATGCCCTCCTTTCGTCTCGGGGTGGTTCAGCCTCCCTGGCGGGCGCGTGAGGCGCGGGGGACGCGACCCCCCGCCGGGTACTTCCTGGTGAGGTGATGCCACGCGCACGACGGGCAGACCTCGACCTCGTAACAGAGGACCGGCTCCTCCCGTCGGCGCAGCCGGTTGAGCTCGGCCACGGTCCCCGGGCACCGGCCGCCGGGTGGCAGTCCGGCACCGAAGACGTAGGTCACCTGGACGGTCCCCGATTCTTCGCAGATCGGGCAGTCATCGCCCAATTTCCTGCCCACGTTCCGGGCCGCCCGCAAGAGCTCGGGATGCGCGTCGCAGACGTCGACGACCTCGACCTTGCCCTTGCGCACGTCTCGCACCACGTTGTTGCGCACCAGGCGGTACTCGACCCGCGCGCCACCACCGTCCGTCCCCGGGCTCCTCTGCGCCGTTGGGCGGGAGGTGATGGTCATCGTTCGAGAGGCTAGCGCCGCGAACGCCCAATTTGGTCGAGCTTTTTCGGGGTTCGCGCTTTTTCGGAATCCGCGGGCCGTTCGCGTTAAGTGGCATCCGCTATATCGAAGCGATATACTGACCGCGTGCTCGACCTCGCCATCCTGGGGCTGCTCGAAGAGCGCGAGCTCCACGGCTACGAGATCCGCCGCCAGCTCCGCGACGGGCTGGGCCTGCTGGCCAACGTCTCGTTCGGCTCGCTCTACCCGGCCCTGGCCCGCCTCGAGGCGGGCGGGGCGGTGGAGGCCACCGAGGCCGATTCGGCCCCGGCTCGTCCCGCCGCGCCCCCGACGGGATCGCTCAGCGGCGAGCGGGCTGTGCTGCGCGCCCGTCATCACCAACCCGGACGCGGCCGTCGGTCCCGCAAGGTCTACCGGATCACGAACGAGGGACGACGGCTGTTTGTCGAGCTATTGGCCGGCGGGGCGCCCGACGACGCCCGGACCTTCGGCCTGCGCTTGGCCTTCGCCCGCCACCTCGCCCCCCAGGCCCGCCTGGCCCTCTTGGAGCGACGCCGGGCCCAGCTCCTCCAACGGCTGGCCGAAGTCCGCGCCGCCACCGGCGACCGGGAGCTCGACATCTACGCCCGCTCGGTGGTGGAGCACACCGCCGAAGGGGTGGAGCAGGACCTCCGTTGGCTCGACCGCCTCATCGAGGCCGAGCGCCAGTCGTCCGGCCCGCTGACGGCCGTGGCCGGCGGAGCGGAGTGAGCCGTCGATGAACCAACCAGTGCAGCGTCCGTCCGTGCAAGCGGTCCGTCCACAACCCGCAGGAGGAACCCCCCGATGAGTACCGTCCGTGTCGCCATAGCCGGCGTCGGCAACTGCGCCAGCTCGCTCGTGCAGGGCATCTCGTACTACCGCGACGCCCAGCCCGGCGAGGAGGTCCCCGGCCTCATGCACGTCGTCCTCGGCGGCTATCACGTGGGCGACCTCGAGTTCGTGGCCGCCTTCGACGTCGACGCCGCCAAGGTCGGGACCGACCTGGGCAAGGCCGTCTTCGCCGGCCAGAACAACACCATTCGTTTCGCCGAGGTGGGCGAGCTGGGGGTCACCGTCCAGCGGGGGCCGACCTTCGACGGCCTGGGCAAGTACTACCGCCAGGTGGTGGAGGAGTCCCCGGCCGAGCCGGTCGACGTGGCCGCCGCCTTGACCGAGGCCCGGGCCGACGTCCTGGTCGCCTACCTGCCGGTGGGCTCCGAGGCGGCCCAGCGCCACTACGCCGAGGCGTGCCTGGAGGCCAAGGTGGCCTTCGTCAACGCCATCCCGGTGTTCATCGCCTCGGACCCGACGTGGGCCCGGCGGTTCCGCGAGGCCGGTGTGCCCATCGTCGGCGACGACATCAAGAGCCAGGTGGGCTCGACCATCGTCCACCGGGTGCTCACCCGGCTGTTCGAGGACCGGGGCCTCGCCCTCGACCACACCTACCAGCTCAACGTGGGCGGGAACATGGACTTCAAGAACATGCTCGAGCGCGAGCGGCTCGAGTCCAAGAAGATCTCCAAGACCCAGGCCGTCACCAGCCAGATCGAGCACACCCCGCTGGCCGAGGACGACGTGCACATCGGTCCCTCTGACCACGTGCCGTGGCTGGCCGACCGCAAGTGGGCCTACGTGCGCATGGAGGGCCGCAACTTCGGCGACGTGCCGCTCAACCTCGAGCTCAAGCTCGAGGTGTGGGACTCGCCCAACTCGGCCGGCGTCATCATCGACGCCGTGCGCTGCGCCAAGCTGGCCCTCGACCGCGGCGTCGGCGGACCGCTGCTCGGCCCCTCGGCCTACTTCATGAAGTCCCCGCCGGTGCAGTACCACGACGACGTGGCCCAGACGATGGTGGAACAATTCGCCGACGGCAACGTGCCCGACGACGTCTGGCCGGCCGACTGAGCGAAGCGACGCTCAGGGGCGGGCGGCCCACCACCCGTCGAGGCGGCGGCCGGCTTCCTCTTTGCCGAGGGGCCCTTCGTCCAGCCGAAGCTCCATGAGGAAGGCCAGGGCCTCGCCCACCGCGCGGCCCGGGGGCACCCCGAGCCGCTCCATGATCTCGTTCCCGTCGAGGTCGGGGCGGATGGCGTCGAGCGACTCCTGGCGGCGGAGCTCTTCGATGCGGCGCTCCAGCTCGTCCATGCGGCGGCCCAGCGCCTTGGCCTTGGCCTCGTTTCGGGTGGTGCAGTCGCAGCGGGTCAACTGGTTCAGCCGGTCGAGGAGCGGTCCGGCGTCTCGCACGTAGCGACGGACCGCGCGGTCGGTCCAGCCCAGGCGGTAGGTGTGGAACCGCAGGTGCAACTCGACCAGGGTCACCACCGTTTCGATGTCGTCGCCGGGGTAGTGCAGGGCCTCCATGCGCTGGCGGGTCATGCGGGCCCCCACCACCTCGTGATGGTGGAAGCTCACCCCCCCGCGATCGAAGGAGCGGGTCTTGGGCTTCCCCACGTCGTGGAAGAGGGCCGCCAGGCGGAGCAGCCGGTCGGGCCGCACCGCGCCGGCCGAGGTCTTGTCCACCACGGCCAGGGTGTGGGCCAGCACGTCCTTGTGCCGGTGGATGGGGTCCTGCTCGAGGGCCATGTCCGGCAGCTCGGGGAGGAACTCCCCCGCCAGCCCGGTCTCCACCACGAACCACAGCGCCCCGGACGGCTTGGGCAGCACCACGATCTTGTCGAGCTCGTCGCGGATGCGCTCGGCAGAGACGATGGACAGGCGTCCGTGCCCGGCGCGCACCGCGTCGACCAGCGCCGCGTCGGGCCGCAGGTCGAAGCGGGCGGCGAAGCGGGCGGCCCGCAGCATGCGCAGCGGATCGTCGCCGAAGGACACGTCGGGGTCGAGCGGCGTGCGCAGACGGCCCGCCGCCAGGTCCTCCAGCCCATGGAAGGGGTCGACCAGGGCCATCTCGGGCAGCTTGAGGGCCAGGGCGTTCACCGTGAAGTCGCGCCGTGAGAGGTCGGTCTCGATGTCGGTGCCGAAGGCCACCTCGGGCTTCCTCGAGTCGGCGCGGTAGACCTCGGCCCGGTGGGTGGTGATCTCGTAGACGCGTGGCCCCTTCCGGCACCCGATGGTGCCGAACCGCTTGCCCTGGGTCCACTTGGCCTCGGCCCACCCCTCGATGATCCGCTCGATCTCATCGGGCGTGGCGTCGGTGGTGAGGTCGTAGTCGGGGGCGGGAGTCCCCTCTCCGCTCACATCTGCGTCGTCGGGGGTGGCCGGGCTCGGGTCCCCGGCACCCGGGGCGACCAGGGCGTCGCGCACCGAACCGCCCACGAGGTAGAGGGTCCGCTGCGCCGCGGCGAACCGTTCGGCCAGTTCGTTGGTGGCCTCGACCAGGGGACGGAACCGGTCCGGGATCGTGGCCTTCGGCACCGGACCACGGTAGTGCCGGCACCGACGGCGCCTGGACCCCGCGTCGGGCGTGCAGCCATTTCGCGGGTCCCACCGGTTAGCGTTGTCCGGTGTTGTTGAGGCGCGCTCGGTCCACCGGGCCGGCGGTGCTCGGCCTGTTCGCCGCGGTCATCCTGTCGACCCTCGGCCTGCCCACGACCCAGGCGGGGGCGGCTGTTCAGGTCGCCGACGCGGCACAACCGGCGCTGATCCTGACCGGCCAGACGCCATGGGTCGTCCCCTCGCCCCCCGGGTCACCGCAGACCTTCACCCTCGACCTGCGGCCCGGTGCCGGCGCCGCGCCCAGCGACGAGGTGGTCACGACCCTCTACACAGTGTTGAAGACGCGTTCGGCCCTCGAGCAGACCTTGAAGGGGGCCCCGAACGGCACAGTGCTGGACCGGACCCACCCCGTCGCCCTGTCCGACATGCCGGTGGCCGGGAGCAGTCGGTCCCTGGCCATCTCGATCCTCCCCGACGCCACAGCGACCCCGGCCCCGGCGGCGGGGACCCCCACCCTCGACCTGCACTGCGTGGGCACAGGGACCTGCACAGGCGTCTACCCGGTGGTCGTCTCCCTCGAGCGGCCGAGTGCCGGCGGCCACCCGACGCCGGTCCCCCACGGCAGCTTCACCACCTACCTCACCTACGCCGCCGGCAAGAGCGCCACCCCCCTCGGCTTCGCCTGGGTGGCCTCGGTGTCAGCCCCCGTCTCGATCCGCGGCAGCCACGGCACCACCTCTCCCGCGGTCTCGGCGCTGAGCGCCGCTCGGGCCAGCGCCCTCGAGGGCATGACCTCGACCCTGGCCGCGCATCCGACGGTGCCGGTCACGGTGGCCGCCTCGCCCCAGACCCTGCAGCAGCTGGCGGCCAAGGGGTCGCGGGGCAGCCAGGCCGTGACGCGTCTGGCCACCATGTCCTCCTCCCAGCCGGCGACGCGCCAGTTCCTGCCCGAGACCTATGTCCCGGTCGACCTGGGCGCCCTCTCGGCGGCCGGCGAGGGCGAGGAGATCTCGGCGCAGTCCGAGCTCGGGGCCTCGGTGCTCCGGTCGCTGGGCGTCACCACCACCCACCCGGGCACCTGGGTCGCCACCGGCACAGTGGGTTCGGCCCTCCCGTCGGGCATGAGCCAGGTAGGTGCCACCCATCTGGTCCTGCCCGACGGCGACCTGGTCCCCTCCCGGGCCACCGAGGGGACCTGGACCTCGGCCGCCACCGTGTCGCTCGGACGCGGGGCGCCAGTGGTGGCGGCCCCGTCGGATGCCGAGCTCGCCGCCCACTTCACGGCCAACCCGTCGGAACCCGCCCTCGAGGCCTCCCAGCTCCTGGCCGACCTGGCCATGATCCACTTCGAAGCGCCCAACACACCGACACCGCGCGCCGTGGTGGCGGTGTCCCCCGCCCGCTGGGTGCCCAACCAGGCCTTCGACGAGGCGCTGTTGGCCGGCCTCACGACAAACCCGGTCGTGCAAGCAACCACCTTGAACGGCTACTTCTCGTCGTTCACCGGGTCCCCCGGGACGACACTCCCCTCCCGTCGGCTGTCCTCGGGCGGGACCGGGCCGAACCTGCCCGACGCCTTGGCCCACAAGCTCACCACCTCGCGCCTGCACCTCACGGCCTTTGACACGGCGGTGGCCGGCGCACCGAAGGTGAAGACCGCCCTCGACGAGCTCCTCCTCGACGCCGAGTCCTCGGACCTGTCGGCCCACGACATGGAGGCCGGCGTTCGGTCCTTCGGCAAGACCCTGGAGGGACAGCTCTCCCAGATCCAGCTGGCCACCCAGCGCACCGTGACCCTCACCGCCAGGACAGGCCTCATCCCGGTCACCATCCTCTCCACTGCCGGCTACACGGTGGTCGGCACACTGGTGCTCACCGGGGGTCGGTTCGTGTTCCCCCGCGGCAACACCCGGCACCTGACCCTCGACCACCCGACCAACCCAACCCGGGTCGCCATCGAGGCGCGCACCTCTGGTGACCTGCCGATGCAGGTGGCCTTCCGATCGCCCACAGGATCACTGGTCATCGCCAGCGGCCAGCTCACCATCCGCTCCACGGCCACCTCCTTCGCCGGGGTCGTCCTCACGGTGCTGGCCCTGCTGGTCCTCGGCGGCTGGTGGGCGCGGACCTGGTGGTCGGGTCGGAAGCGCCGGCGCACCGAGGGCGAGCCGGCGTGAGGGGCGACCCCCCAGGGCCGGGCACAGGGGGCGGGGGCGGTCTAGGCCGGCTGGGCCGGGCCACGGTCTGGATGGCCGCCGGCACCGGACTCTCCCGGCTGACCGGGCTTCTTCGGGTGCTGGCCCTGGCCTATGCGCTGGGCGCCACCCACCTGGCCACAAGCTTCAACCTGGCCAACACCACCCCCAACATGATCTACGACGTCGTACTGGGCGGCGTCCTGTCGGCCACCTTCATCCCGGTCTTCGTCGACTGGCTGTCGACCCGCGGGACACGCGAGGGGTGGCGGGCCATCTCGGCCATCGTGAGCCTCTCGGCGGTGGTCCTCGTGGTCATGACGGTGGTCTTCTTCGTCGCCGCCCCTCTCGTCATCGACGCCTTCACCTCGCTAGGTCACAGCTCGGGGGTGCGCGGCCACAACCTGGCCCAGGAGCAACAGGTCGCCACCGAGCTGCTGCGGTGGTTCGTGCCCCAGGTCGCCCTCTACGGCTTCATCGCGTTGCTGACGGCGTTGCTCAACACCCGCCGGAAGTTCGTGGCCCCCATGTGGGTCCCGATCGCCAACAACCTCGTGTGCATCGCGGTGCTGCTGTGGTTCGCCCACCTGACTCACACACCGTCTTTGGCCGGGGCCCAGGCCCATCCCAGCTGGATCGTCCTCCTGGGCCTCGGGACGACCCTCGGCGTCGCCCTCCAGGCGGGCCTCTTGGTGTTCGCGGCACGGGGTGCGGGGCTCTCGGGGCTCCGCTGGCGGTGGAACCCCCGGCACGCCGCGGTCCGCACCGTGGTCCGGCTCGGTGGCTGGACCTTCGGCTTCGTGCTGGCCAACCAGCTGGCCCTCTTCGTCGTCCTGGCCCTGGCCGTGGGCGTTCCCGGCCCCGACCCGGTGTCGTCGTACACCTACGCCTACACCTTCATGCAGATGCCCTACGCGGTGGTGGCCGTCTCGGTCATGAGCGCCGTGACCCCGGGGCTGTCCGAACGGTGGGCCACCGGGGACACCGACGGCTTCACCAAGCGGCTCTCGGGCGGACTGCGGGCCGTGCTCGCCGTCATCCTGCCGGCGGCCATGGGCATGTTCGTCCTGGCCAAGCCGGCGGTCGACCTGCTCTTCGCCCACGGCAACTACTCGGTCGCCGCCTCCGCCACCACCGGCTCGACGCTGGCCATGTTCGCCCTCGGCCTGCCGGGGTTCTGCACCTTCCTCTACTGCGTGCGGGTCTTCCAGTCGATGCAGCGCACCCGGGTGGCCTTCTGGCTGTACCTGTTGGAGAACGGCATCAACGTGGTGCTGGCCATCGCCCTCGTCCATCCCCTCGGGGTGCGGGGCCTCGCCCTCTCCCTCTCGATCGCCTACACGGTGGGGGCCGGCGCCGCCCTCGTCGTCCTGCGCGGCTGGCTGGGTCGGCTGGGCGACCACCGCACCTGGGCCCCGCTCCGCCGCAGCGCCGCGGCCACGGTGGTCATGGGGGTGGTGGTGTTGGTGGTGTCCAACCTCTCGGGCGCCGACCACGGACCGGCGCTGCTCGCCCGGGTGCTCGGGTCGATCGCCGTGGGGGCGCTGGTGTTCGTGGGTGTCTCGGTCCTCTTGGCCCAGCGAGAGGTGCGGACGGCCGGGAGGGCGGCACCGGCCGAGCCGCGACTGGTGTCGCGTTCGGGACCCGCACCCGCCGAGGACGGGCGACGCTCCCTCGAGTTCGAGGGCGGCATCGCGTATGAGAGCGGCATGGGGCCGGGCACCGGGATGGTGCCCCCGGTCGGCCAACTGGCCACCGAACGCCGGCCGTGGTCGGGCAGCGGCCTCGGCCCCATCTACCGCAAGAGCGATTCCGAGGCGCCGGGGTCGCAGGGCCCCGAGCTCGGCGGGCAAAGGAACGACGGCCTCCCCTACGACGCCGACGATCCCGATGGTCCTGACGGTCCCGACGGCGTGGGTCCTGAGCGATAGCTTGCAGCGGGCGCCGTCGAGCGCCGGTCCCACAGGCGAGGGCCGGGCGCGTCGTCCGAGGAGGGGAGGCACCCATGGGCGGAGTACGCGTGGTGACCGACAGCGCCTGCGACCTGACCGAGGCGCTGGCCGAGGCCAACGCCATCACGGTGGTGCCGCTCACCATCCGCTTCGGCGACGAGGCCCTGGCCGATCGGCGCGAGCTCAGCCCGGCCGAGTTCTGGCGCAGCTGCCGCGAGGTGCCCACCCTGCCCGAGACCTCCGCCCCCTCCCCCGGTGACTTCCAGGCGGCCTACGAGGCCGCGGCGGCCGACGGTGCCGACGGGATCGTCTGCCTCACCATCTCCTCTGGTCTCTCGGCCACCTACCAGTCCGCCCTGGCCGGGGCCGAGGCGCTCGGCGACCGGGTGCCGGTCACCGTCGTCGATACCCGCTCGGTCACCATGGGCCAGGGGCTGCTCTGCCTGGCCGCGGCCGAACTGGCTGCGGGCGGCGCCGACCTCGACTCGGTGGTGGCCTCGGTCGGGGACCTCA
>Ga0265327_10001357_pt1 | contig 31598 bp, 28 predicted proteins | sample 41621metaG_FD_202089 | JGI IMG/M metagenome (GOLD analysis project Ga0265327, IMG submission 202089) | Rhizosphere microbial communities from Carex aquatilis grown in University of Washington, Seatle, WA, United States - 4-16-21 metaG | ecosystem: Host-associated > Plants > Roots > Rhizosphere...
GCGGTTGCCAGGTAGGGGTTCGAGGCGCCGTCGCCGACCCGCAGCTCGACGCGGGTGGCTGGGCCGCGCTCCCGGGGGACGCGGGCCATCGTCAATCGGTTGTCGTGACCCCAGCTGACCAGGGTCGGCACCAGCGCCTCCTCGTGGATCCGCCGGTACGCGTTGGTGGTGGGGTTGAAGAAGGCCATCAGCGCCGGCCCGTGCTCGAGCAGCCCGGCGAGGAAGTGGTACGTCAGCTCCGAGAGCCCTTCCTCGCCCTTCGGATCGACCAGCAGGTTCTTGCCCCGCCGGTTCGCCAGCGACAGGTGGAGGTGGAAGCCGGATCCCTCGTCGTCGTTCCAGGGCTTGCCGATGAAGGTCGCCAGCAGCCCGTCGATCGCCGCCATCTCCTTGACCGTGGTCTTGAACAGGAACGCGCGGTCGGCCGCGTTCAGGGCGTCGGTGTGGCGGAGGTTGATCTCGTACTGGCTGCGGCCGAACTCGTGGTTCGCGGCGTAGGCGCCCAGGCCGAGCTCGGCGCAGGCGTGGAGCATCCGCCGCAGCACGCCCCGGGGGTCGGCGACAGCGCCGACCGTGTACACGTGGCTGTGGTTGTTGACGTACCGGCGGTACCCGCGGGGCTCCGACGGGTCGGGCTCGCAGAGGTAGAACTCGAGCTCCGGCCCGACCACCGGCACCAGGTTCTCGGCCGTGTACTCGGCGACCGCGCGCTTCAGCACGCCGCGCGGGTCGACCCCGTAGGGGGAGCCGTCCATCCGCTCGAGGTCGGCGATGCACCAGGCGACCTCCGGATCCCATGGGATCCGCACCAGGGTCGAGGCGTCCGGCCGGGCGACGATGTCCTGGAAGCCGTGCTCGAATCCGGCGACCACGTTGTGCTGGAGGTCGACCGTCATGATCGCCTCGCAGTGGGCGGCGCCGTCCCCGACCAGGTGGTCGAAGTACTGCACCGGATACTCCTTGCCCCGGGCGATCCCGTGCAGGTCGGGGTAGCTGAGGCGGACGGTGTTCACTCCCTGACCGATCAGCGCGGTCAGCTTGGGGTCGCTCATTGCGGCTGCTCCGTGGTCGGGTTGCGGAACTCTCTCACGCGGTCTGGACGCGCACCGGCATGGACTTGTAGGCGTTCGTGAAGTTCGACTCCATCCGCCGGGCCGGGCCGGTCAGCTCGATCGACTGCAGGCGTGGCAGCAGCTCCTCGAACATGACCTTCGTCTCCAGCGCCGCCAGGTGGGCCCCCAGGCAGAAGTGGGGGCCGCCGCGGCCGAACGTGACGTGCTTGTTCGGCTTGCGGGTGATATCGAACGTCAGCGGATCGGGGAACTGCTGCTCGTCGTAGTTGCCCGAGATCAGCCAGACCACCACCTTGTCGCCCTCGGCCATCGTCACCCTGTGAAGCTCGGTGTCGGTTGTCACCGTGCGCCGGAAGTGGATCACCGGCGAGGCCCAGCGCATGATCTCCTCGACGGCGGTACCCATCAGCGAGGGGTCGTCGGTGAGCTGCTGCCGCGCGTCGGGGTGCTCGATCAGCGCGTGCATCCCGTGCGCGATCGACTGCCGCGTGGTCTCGTTCCCGGCCACCACCAGCAGCAGAAACATGGTGTCGAACTCCTGCCCGGTCAGGCGCACGCCGTCCTCGTCCTCCCACATGACGAGCTTCGAGACCAGATCGTCCTGGGGATCCTGGCGCCGCTCGGCCGCGATCGCATGGCCGTAGTTGAACAGCTCCATCGCGTAGGGGCTGCGGAACGGGTAGAGCCGGTACTTGGCGCTCTCGGGACTGCCCGGGTGGAGGCCGCCGAGGTCGGGATCGGTGTTCCCGATCATCCGGTCGCCCCACTCGATCAGCCGGTTGTCGTCCTCCAGCGGCACGCCCAGGATCCGGCACAGCACCTGGATCGGCAGCTGCTTCGCGACCTCCTCGATGAAGTCAAACTCGCCCATCGGCAGCGCGTCGTCGAGGATGTCGCGGGTCAGGTGCCGTAGCAGCTCCTCGTAGGCCGCGACGGCCCGTGGCGTGAAGCCCTTGTTGACGATCGCCCGCAGGCTGGAGTGCTTCGGCGGGTCGGTGTCGAGCATCGACTTGCGGGCCTCGATCTGGTCGGGGTCGAGGTCCTCGAGCGCGGTGGCGCCGGTCTCCGACGAGAACGTTCGCCAGTCCTTCAGCACCGAGACAACATCGTCGTAGCGCGTGATGCACCAGAACCCTTTGCCGTGCTCCCAGTCGTACCAGTACACCGGGGCCTCGTGGCGGAGCAGCGTGAACACCTCGTGCGGCACTCGGTCGCGGAAGGCACCGTTGTCCAGATAGACGTCGTCGAGGGTGAGCGTGCTCACCGGGTCGTCCCGTCCATGATCTGCAGCGTTTTCAGGTCGGAGTAGAAGTCGAGCGCGTAGTCGCCGCCCTCGCGGCCGATGCCGCTGATGCCGACACCGCCGAACGGCGCCGTCAGGTCGCGGACGAGGAAGGTGTTCGCCCAGACGGTGCCGGCGCGGACGGCGCGGCCGACCCGCTCGGCGCGCCCCTCCGAGCCGGTGTAGATGATGGCCGACAGGCCGTACTGCGTCGAGTTCGCCAGCCGGACAGCCTCCTCCTCGTCGCGGAACGTCTGGAACGTGAGCACCGGCCCGAACACCTCGCGCTGGACGATCTCGGAGTCGTTGCTCGCCGGCTCGATCAGCGTCGGCTCGTAGAACAGCCCGCCCAGGGAGGAGCGCTTGCCGCCGCGGAGGATCGCGTCGCCGGCCGTCCGCGCGCGCTCCACGAAGCCCTCGACACGGGCCAGGTGCTCGGGGTGGATGAGCGGCGAGACGGTGGTCGCGTCGTCGCGCGGGTCACCCAGCACGTGCTCGTCGGTGTAGGCGTTGAACAGCTCCAGGAAGCGGTCGCGGAGCGGCTCTTCGACGAGCAGCCGGGTTCCCGCCAAACACACCTGCCCGGCGTCGTCGTACTGCCCGGCCGCCTTGCGGGCCGCCGCGTCGAGGTCGGCGTCGGCGAACACGAGGAACGGCCCCTTGCCGCCCAGCTCGGCCGTGAAGGGCACGATGTTGGCGGCGGCCGAGCGGCCGATCAGACGACCGGTCTCGGGCGAGCCGGTGAAGCTGACCCGGCGCACGCCGGGGTGGGCGACCAGCGCCGCGCCGGCCTCCTCGCCGATCCCCTGGACGACGTTGAAGACGCCATCCGGCAGCCCGGCCTCGGCGGTCAGGTCGGCCAGCAGCGAGCACGTAAGCGGCGCCCACTCCGGCGGCTTCAGCACCACCGTGCACCCGGCGGCCAGCCCGGGGCCGGTCTTCCATGTCGAGAGCATGAACGGCGCGTTCCACGGAGTGATCACCGCCGCCGGGCCGCTGGGCATCCGGATCACGCGGTTGCGAGTGCCGCTCGACTCCCAGGTGCGTTCCGCATAACCCGCGGCGAGGTCGGCGTAGGCGCGGTAGTTGCGCGCTCCGCGCGAGATCACGCGTGCCTTCAGCGAGCGCTCGAGCATCGCCATGTCGAGGCACTCGACGGTGGCCAGGCGGTCGACGTTCTGGTCGATCAGGTCGGCCAGCCGCCGCAGGTGCTGCGCGCGCCCCTCGGGACCCAGAGCCGCCCAGGCGGGGAAGGCGTCCTGCGCGGCGGCAACTGCCATGTCCACCTCGCGCGGTCCGCCGCGGGCGACCTCGGCGATCGGCCTCCCGTCGATCGGCGAGATCACCTCGAAGCGCTCGGTGCTGGGCTCCCGCCGGCCGCCGATGAAGTGGTCGGGGGAGACCTCGATGCCGGCGACCGCGTTCACCGCGAGAACTCCAGCGTCGCCGCGTCGACGATGGCCGCGCCGCCGTCCACCGGGATCGCGGCGCCGTTGATGTAGGACGCCTCAGGCGACAGCAGCCAGGCCACGACCGCGGCCACCTCGGCGGCCTCGGCCGGCCGTGGAGTGGGGAGGGCGGCGTGCGCCAGGGTGTAGGCGCCCTCGCGGTCGGTCGCGCGGGTCCCCGCGAGCTCGTCCATCGAGGAGTCTGCCATCTCCGACCGTGTCCAGGCGGGGCAGACGGCGTTTGCCCGGACGCCCAGCGGCCCGTAGTCGCGTGCGATGCACTGGGTCAGCATCACCGCGCCGGCCTTGGAGGCGCAGTAGGCGGCGGATTCCTCGCTCGCCCGCAAGGCGGCCAGCGAGGCGACGGTGACGATCCCGCCGTGGCGCTCGACCAGCTGGGGCAGCGCGGCGCGGCAGGTCAGGAAGACGCCGGTCAGGTTGGTGCCGATCACCTGGTTCCAGCCCTCTGGGGTCTGCTCGGTGACGGTGCCGCCGCGGCTGATGCCGGCGCAGGGCACCAGCGCGTCGAGGCCGCCGAACGCAGTCACGGCTTCGGCGACCGCCCGCTCGGCATCGGCCGGCAGCGACGTGTCGGCGCTGACGTAGGTGCAGTCGAGCTCGGCTGCGAGCGCTTCCAGCGGCTCCAGCCGGCGGCCGCTGATGCAGATCTGGTAGCCGTCGGCGGCCAGCCGCCGGGCGATGGCGGCGCCGATCCCGGTGCCCCCTCCGGTGATCAGAGCCGATGGCATCAGATGACCACCCGGCATCCCTCGTGGTGTCCTGGGTGGCGAGAACCAAGCCTCGCAAGGACGCAGGGAGCACCAATACTCGTAGATCGTATTGGTGCGACCGAGGACACAGCGAGGTGACGGTTCGCAGCCGCAGCCACACCCAACCGGCTGCCATAACGGACGTCTTGGAGCGGCCAGGCCCGCGAGGGATGTCGGGTGGTCATCTACAGCTCCTTCACCGTGTCGAGGTCGTCCACTGTGTAGGCGAACTGGAAGCGGAAGCCGTTGCCCATCTCCACCGGGGACAGTGCATCGTGCTCCTCGTTTGGCGCCGGGTAGAGCTCGAGCGTGGCGGGGCCCGTGCGGATCTCCGAGATCGACCGGTCGCGGCTCTTCGCCCGTACCAGCTCGTGCACGGCCGGATCGCGATGCCGTCCTGCTGCCAGCCGCGGGAAATGGCGGCGGTTGATCAACGGCGGGTCGTTGTGGGTCGGCCCGTGCTCGGCAACGTCGGTTGGCAGGACTGTGCCTGTCGCCAACCGCCTGTCGTTGGCAGCCAGGGTGCCGGCGAACCGTTGCCCTTCCGCCTTGCAGTCGAGGCCGAAGCTGCGGGTCATGTGGATCGAGCCGAGCTTCTTCGGGAACCCCTGTATCCAGCCGCGGATGAGGGCGAAGTCGGTGTCCACCCAGATGTACGGGCAGGTCGTGACGTGGTCGCCGTCCAGGATTGCGTTGACCACCAGGAAGAACTCGCGGTACTGCCCACGCACCGGGTCGAGCAGCTCGTCGCCGGAGTCGGTGCACGACTGCCAGTCGACGAACAGTGCGGCGCAGCGGCCGGGGTCATCGGCGAACGGCTCCATCCCCTCCGGCAACACCGCGGCGACGGCCGCTGGGTCGGCCCAGTACTCGATGACCAGGAAGTCCCCGACGTAGTGCCAGGGCGGCGCAGGGATGATCGACGACCGGCCCTCCGGCGTGAGTGGGAGCGAGTAGCCCTGGCTCGTCATTCGTCCAGGAACTGTTCGACAAGGGACTCGGCGAAGGTCTTGTCCGCGATCTTGTAGGCCAGTGCGGTCATCCGGTACGAGTCCGACAGGTAGAAGCGCTCGTACAACTCGCCGCGGCCGGCCAGGTCGGAACCGATGTAGTCCCAGGCCAGCCGGAACAGCTTGATCCGCCGCTCGGCGTCTGCGCCTGCCGCCTGGTAGTAGCGGGCGATGTCGTCGCGCAGTGGCCCGTTCAGGTCGGCATGAGAGGGGGTGCACATGAAACCGCCGCCGCCGATCAGCTGCAGCAACTCGTTCGTGTAGGGCAGCCACTTCGGCATCTCGCCGCGGAGCGCCAGGAAGGGCCGGTCGTCCGGGTACCAGACTCCGCCGTCGTCGAGCCCCGATCCGGCCTCGGCCGCCACCAGTGCGCTGCGCGTCAGCTCGACCATGTTCCAGATCTGGCCCAGCTTCTCCTGGATGTGGTCGAAGCGGGCGACGCCGGTGGTGTTGGCGATCATGTGACCCAGCCCGAACGCGAACGACAGCTTGACGTAGGCGCGCGTGAACGCCTGGTGCATGATGTGGCCGCGCCAGCCCGTGTCGGTGATGACCTCGGAGTAGCCCTCGGTGTCGCCGCACAGGAACAGCCGCTCCTTGGGGATCTCGACATCGTCGAAGATGGCAACGGCGTCCTGCTCGTCGAAGCGCGACGAGAGCGGGTAGTCGAACCGGTCGCGCAGCTTCGCGTAGCTGTCGCGGCAGATGAACTTGAGGCCGGGCGTTCCCATCGGGATCGCAAACGCCAGCGCGTAGTTGCCGTCCTGAGGCCGGATGTCCGATCCCGGGTAGACGGTCAGCTCGTCGGCGTAGGGGGCCAGCGTCGCCAGCATGCGGGCGCCGCGGACGGTGATGTGGTTCTCGGTCTCGCCCACCTTGTGCAGCGCCACCTCGCCTGCGGCCTGCTCGGCCTCGGGCTTGCTGCGATCGACCTGCGGGTTCATGATCGAGTGGGTGGTGGAGAGGTCGCGGTCGCGCATCTCCTTCTGGTAAGCGACCAGGCTCGCGGCTCCCTGCTCGTTGCCGCGCCGCGCCCAGACGTCGGCCCGGCCGGCGAAGCAGGCGAACGTAACGTTCAGGTAGTCGGGCGTGCGGCCCATGAGGCCGGCGGTCATCGACGCGGTCAGCTCGATCGCCCGCCGCCGCCGTTCCAGGTCCTCGCGGGACTGGGGAATCAGGTGCGTGACGTTGACCAGCCGGCCGTCGTCGGGCGAGGGCGCCAGCATCTCGTCGGCGTGCTCGTGCTGGAGGTCGAACACGCGCGCCATGGTCAGCGCGGCCGCTTCCAGCTGGGGGTGCTCCAGCGGGTGGGTGATCTTCTCGCCGTTCAGCCAGATCTCGCGGGCGTCGCCGCGCAGCCCCTCCAGGAACTGAGCGCCGGTGCGGGCCGCGACTGCGGGCGTCTGTTCGGTCGTGGCTATCGGGGCACCTCCATCGGCGGGGGCGGCAGGACGTGGCCCTGCGTCTCCAGGCTCTCGCGCTCGTAGCGGATGGCTTCCTCGTCGAACCGGAAGTAGGAGCGCGGGGGCAGCGGGCCCCAGGTGTTCGACGAGTGGCGGTCGTCAGGCCAGTGACGAGGCTGGTGGTCGGACTGAAGCTGCTCCATGTCGCAGTAGAGCTCCACGAACATCGGCTCCTCGGTGATCCGCACGTACCCGCACATGTTCTGGGCGATGCCGTGCCGCACCGGGCCCCAGCCCAGCCACCGGCCGTGCTGGGCGAGGTGGTCGAACGCGACCCGCAGCATTCCCCAGTCGACCATGTCGAACGCGCAGTGGTGGAAGTGCGGGTAGCCCATGTCGACCAGGGCCATCACGTGGTGGTCGGAGTTGACGTGGAACCAGACGCCGCCGTCGCCCAGCCAGTCGGAAAGTTTCATGCCCAGTACCGACGTGTAGAAGTGGGCCTGCTCGTGAATCCGGCCGGTGAGGAAGTTGACGTGACCCAGCTTGCGCGGCCGGTACCCGGGCAGACCGGCGCCGTGGCGGGCGATGTCGGGCCGCAGGTCGGCGTCCTCCCTGGGCCGGAACGGCACCAGCTCGATGCGGTTGCCGTCGAGGTCGGCAAGGTGCAGTGAGTCCTCGCGCAGCTCGTAGGCGATCCCCTGCGTGTCCAGGTGAGCGGCGGCATGCTCGAGCTCGCACCCCCGGCGCAGCTCGAACCCGGTGTGGTCGTGGCCGGGCTCCCCGGGGATCAACTCCACTGAATAGGGCTCGTAGCCACACCGCAGGTAGGCGTGGCCGCCGTCCACGACGCCGGGCGTCAGCCCGAACTGCACCGACCAGCGGGCGACCGCCTCGTCCAGGTCGGCGACGCGGAGGGCGACGTGGTCGATCCCGCGGATGTCGATCACGTGACTCCCTCGGCGACGGCCCGCTCGGCCTCGTCCTCGGGCATCGCCAGGGCGACGTGCAGCGTGTTTGCCGAGACGGCCAGCTGCTCGCCCGGCCCGGCCAGGTCGACGTCCCAGTCGACCACCGTGTTCTCGAGCCGGCCCAGCCCGGTCACCTCGACCGCCACCACGTCGCCCGGCTCCATCGGGCGCGAGTGGGCGGGGGTGCCGGACAGGACAACGTCGCCCGGCTCCAGCGTGATGGTGCGGCAGAGGTCGGCCAGCAGGTAGCTGATCGGCCAGATCAGGTCACTCGCGCCGCCCTCCTGCACCACCTCGCCGTTGAGGTAGGTGCGTAGCTGGAAGGAGGTCGGGTCGAACTCGCTTGCCGGCACCAGCTCCGGCCCGATCGGGCAGAACCCGTCCTGGCCCTTGACCCGCAGCATCGAGCCGCGGTCGGCGTGACGGAAGTCGTGCAGCCCGACGTCGTTGGCGCAGGCGTAGCCGCCCACGTAGTCGAGCACCTCGTCCTCGGGCACCTGGTGCATCGGCTTGCCGATCACCACGGCGACCTCGCCCTCGTAGTTGAGGAACCGCGCGCCGCGGGGACGGCGCAGCAGGCCGTGGTGCCCGTTCAGCGTGGTGGGGGGCTTCATGAAGTACGACGGCTCGGGTGGAACCCGCGCCGCGTACTCGTCCACGCGGCTGCGGTAGGTCAGGTGCGTGGCGATGATCTTGGTCGGCTCGACGGGTGCCAGGAACGCTGCATCGGCGATGGGAACCCGCTTTCCACCTTCGAGAGACACCGCGTCACCATCCAGCCGACCCCAAGCTGGCGAGCCGTCTACCATCAACCGGACCCGGCGCTCAACCACGATTGGATACAATATTCCGTCCGCCGGGCGTGGTCAAGGAGGCCTTCCAGATGGACGAATCGGACCGCAGGCAGCGAGGCCTGGCACGGCTGGCAGAACTCGGGGATGAGCCCGGAGGGGACGCCTTCCTGGAGCGGATGGGCAGCCCGATGAGCGACTGGCTGATCGACTGGGTGTTCGGCGAGGTGCACACCCGGGGTGGCCTCTCGGTGCGCGACCGCGAACTGCTGATCCTGGCCGTTCTGACGGCGCTGGGCAGTTCCGACCCGCAGGTGGCGGCCCACGTCCGCGCGGCGCGCGTGATCGGCGTGACCGACATGGAGATTGAGGAGACCATCCTGCAGACGGCACCCTACTCCGGGATTCCCCGGGCGATCAACGCGCTCAAGGTGCTGCGGACGGAGCAGGGCCGATGAGGGCGGTGCGGTTCGTCGACCCGGCGGGCGAGGTCAAGATCGGAGCGCTGCAGGGTGACGTCATCCGCGAGGCGGGACCGGCCGGACCTGCGGGCTTCATCCCGACCCCCGAGGCATGGCGCCGCGTCGCCGCAGCGGCCGGCATGGCCCACCAGGTCGAGGACGTGAAGCTGCTCCATCCGGTGATCCCGAACAAGCTGATCGCGATCGGCCTGAACTACCGCGACCATGCCGAGGAGTCGGAGCTCGACATCCCGGCCACGCCGGTCGTCTTTGCGAAGTGGACGTCGTCGCTGATCGGCCACGGTGCGCCGATCGTCATCCCGCGGGAGGAGACCCGCCCCGACTTCGAGGGCGAGCTCGCCGTTGTTCTCGCCAGCCGTCTCTACCGCGCCGACGCCGAGCAGGCGCGGGCCGCGGTTGGTGGGATAACCGTCGTCCACGACGTGTCCGGCCGCCGCGCCCAGCTCGAGACGCCGCTGCGCCAGTTCACGCTGGGCAAGAGCTTCGACACGTTCACCCCGATGGGTCCCTGCGTTGCCTCGGCGGACAGCACCGATCTGGCCGACATCGACATCACGACCACCGTTTCCGGCGAGCAGATGCAGTCGTCCAACACGTCGAACCTGATCTTCTCGGTCGTCGAGCTGATCCAGTACTGCTCCCGCGGGATGACTCTGGAGCCCGGTGACGTGATCGCGACCGGGACGCCGGGCGGCGTCGGCGACTCGCGGCAGCCGCCGCGCTACCTGCGCGAGGGTGACGTGGTCGAGATCGAGGTCGAGGGGGTCGGAACACTTCGCAACCCGGTCGAGGCGGAGCGGTAGCTATGCCCGGTGGACCACCCGGCCGTCGACAACGGTCAGCACGACCGGGAGCTCCATCAGGTCGTCCGGGTCGCATTCGACAGGATCCTCGCCGAAGGCAGTGAAGTCAGCTCGGTAGCCGGGCGCGATCCTGCCGGCGACCGCCTCATCCGACACCGCCGCCGCTGCGTGCGTGGTGTAGCCCTCCAGCGCCTCGATCCCGCTGATGATCTGCGACGGCGTGAACGACTCCCGGTCGCGGTGGCCCGGCGCACGGCGGAGGCGGGCGAAGCCCATGCCCTCGCGGGGGTCGTAGCCGGCCACCGGCCAGTCCGAGCCCAGGGCGACCGTCGCCCCCGACCGGCGCAGGTCGCCGATCCGCCAGCCGCGGTCGCGGCGCACCGGCCCCAGGGACGTGCACCATGGATCGTCGCGTCCGGGTGGGATCCACTGCATGTGGTTGGCCTGCTGCGACGCCACGACGCCCTCCGGTGCGAACCGGGCGATGATCTCGTCCGGCGCGGTCTCGATGTGCTCGACCCGGTGCGGGCCGCGGGTCGGCCGCGGCGACGCGGCGTACGCGTCCAGCGCACAGCGGATCCCGCGGTCGCCGATCGCGTGGGTGATGCACGGGAACCCGGCCTCGGCGAAGCGGCGCACCGTCGCGGCGTAGCGCTCGGGGTCAGGCCAGTTCGGCTCCATGCCGCGGCCCAGGGTGTCGGGCTCCTCCAGCCACGCGGTGCCGGTCTCGACAACGCCGTCGATGAAGAACTTCGCCCAGCCCGACCGCCACAGGCGGCCCTGCTGCGCTCCCGCCGCGATGGCGGCTTCGATCAGCTCGTCCTCGGCCGTGGGCTGGACGGTGAAGGGCACCACCTGCCGGCAGTGCAGCCGGCCGCTCTGCTCGAGCGCGCGGCACTCATCGGGTGTCGCGAGCGTGCCGTCCATCATGTGGATGGCGGTGACGCCGACCCGGTTCATCGCCGCCAGCGTGTCGGCGATGCACTGCAGCCGCTCCTCGCCGGTGGGCATGGGCACCACGTCGATCACCAGGCCAACCGCGCCCTCGCGTAGCTCGCCCGTAGGCCGCCCGTCGATGCAGACGATCTCCGAGCTGTCGTGGAACGTGCGCGGGCCGTCGATCCCGGCCGCGACCAGCGCGGCTGGGGTTGCCAGGGCGGTGTGGAAGTCGAAGAAGGTCATCACCGCGGGGCCGCCGCCGACGGCCCGCTCGAACAGCTCGCCGGAGGTGGTCATGCCCTCGAACACGCTGTACTCCAGCGAGTAGCCGGTGATCCAGGCGCCGTCGCCGCAGCGCAGCCGCTCGCCTGCCAGGCGCTCGCGCACCTGGTCGACGGTGGCGGCGCCGGCCAGGTCGACTCCCCGCGTCTCGACGGCGCCCAGGAATGGGTGCTGGTGGGAGTCGGTCAGGCCGGGCACAACGACCATCCCCCGGCCGTCGATGATGTCGGCGCCCGGCGGGCATGCGCGGCGCACCTCGTCGTCGCTGCCGACGGCAACGACGACGCCGTCCTTGCCGGCGACGGCGGTCGCCGACGGGCGGTTGGGGTCGAGCGTGCGGATGCGCGCTCCCAGGATGGCGATATCGGTCATTAGTCAGGCTCCACTGGGGGATGGGCAGCTATGTGGTCGCGGGTGAGGCGCTCGGCCGCCTCGGCCTCTCCGGCTTCGATCGCATCGATGATCCGTTCGTGCTCGTCGGCCCACGCCTTCGCCCCGCTCGGCTCGGCAGCCTGGGCCTGGTAGATGGGGACGCCGATCCGGGGCACCCAGAGCATCTCGGCAAAGCGGTTGAGGTGCGGATTGCCGGAAGCGGCGGCCAGAAACAGGTGGAAGCTGCGGTTGGCGGCGAAGCTCCGGTCGCGGTCGCTGCCGACGGCGCGCTGCTCGGCCACGGCGTCGCGCATGGCCGCGATCGAGTCGGCGTCACGGCGCTCGGCGGCCAGCCGCGCGGCACCCGGCTCGAGGGCGACCCGTGCCGACCAGGCGTGGCGCATGTCGCCGAAGTCCAGCTCAGAGACGGTCGCGCCGCGGTTCGGTGAGAAGTCGACCAGCCCCTCGGTCGACAGCCGGCGAAGCGCCTCCCGGAGCGGGGTGCGCGAGACGCCCAGCTCCTCGGCCAGCGACGCCTGCCGCAGCTTTGTGCCCCGGGGGAGGTCGCCGGACAGGATCCGCTCACGCAGCGCCGTGTAGACGTGGTCGACCACGCTCTGGATCTGGAGTGGGGCGATCGCAGGTTGTACGGCCATGGCCTTTGCATACATTACGCCGCCGTCCCGCCGGGTCAAGGTTGGACCGATCTGGCGGTCTTGACAGCCATCCGCTCTGGGTGCGAATGTATCCAATCCAATCCACCGAGGAGGGAGTCATGGCTACATCGGCACCGCCCCCAACCCGCGGCGGTGAGCTCGGAGAACGGCGGCTTGGCACGATGGCGGCAGTCGCGCAGGCGCTGGCGATCGGCCCCATGTTCTCGACGGCCCTGGTCCTGAGCCTGGTCTCGAATCCTGCGAACGGGGCGTTGTTCAACACCACCCTGTCGGTGCTGGTCGCCGGCCTGGGCGTGCTCGCGATCGCGTACGCGATCTCACTCTTCGCACGTCGATTCCAGGGCGCCGGTGCGATCTACGAGTACCTCACCCACGGCGCCCACCCTGCGGTCGGCGTCTTCTTCGCAGGCGTTTTCTTCGTCGGCACCCTGTTCCTCGGAGGCGGCGGCATCTACCTCGGCCTCGGCATCCTCACCCAGGGCTTCTGGGCCGAGCACATGGACTGGCTGACGAGCACGCTGCCCGCCTGGTGGCTGTTCGCGCTGGTCTTCCTGGTCCTCGTCCTGATCCTGAACTACGTAGGTATCCGATTGGCGATCGGCCTCATGCTCGGCTTCGCGGCGGTCTCGTTCACGGTGATGACCATCCTCGCCCTGGCGATGATCTTCAAGGGCGGCGCAAACGGCAATACGCTGGAGGTGTTCAACCCGGCGACCACGTCTCTGAGCACCGTCTTCGACGGCGTGCTGCTGGGCATCCTGCTGTTCGTCGGCTTCGAGGCGGCGGCCTCGATCGGCGAGGAGAGCCACGAGCCGCACAAGTCGATCCCGCGGGCGCTGCTGTGGACGGTCGGCGTCTCGGCTGCATTCTTCGTGCTGATGTCCTACGCCATCTCGATCGGCCTCGGCAAGGCGGCGGTCGACCAGGGGGCGTGGCTCGACCCCACGGTGCTCGACAAACTGGCGACGCAGTACGTCGGCAGTTGGTACGCCTGGATCGTCGACCTGGTGGTCATCCTCGACGCCACCGGCCTGGCTCTCGCGATCTGTGTCACCATCGGCCGCGGCTACTTCGCCCTCGGCCGTGACGGCCTGCTGCCGTCGGTGTTCGCAAAGACATCGCGGCACAACACGCCGTGGGTCGGCAACCTGATGGTCGCCGTCGGGGGCATCGGACTGGTGCTGGTCGGCGCCTATAGCCACACGATGGACAAGTTCATCCCGATCGCAGGCTCGCGCGAGTTCGCCGCGTTTCTGGTGTCGGCGACCGCTGGCTCGTTTGCAATCGAGCTGGTCTATCTGGCGCTGGCCGTTGCGGCGATCGGCCTGCTCGTTCGGAACGGCGGTGTCTGGTGGCAATACCTGGTCGTGCTGGTCGCCATCGCGACCCCCGTGCTCGGCTTCTACGGCGCGCTTCACCCGGCTCCGCACGACACCACCAACCTCAACTGGCTGGCGGTGTACTGGGCGCTGGGAGTGGTGGTGCTGTCGGCTGCCTGGTACGGTGTGATGCAGGTCTGGAAGCCGGACCGGATCAAGAACGCCGCTTCGCATGCGGCCGCGCACCACGGTGTCGCACCGCTGGACGAGAACATCGACTTCACGCCGGCGCCGCCCGACACCACCATCTAGTAGGCGACAAAGCGGCGCAGTTTGCATGTTGACGGCCGGGACAACACTGTCCCGGCCGTCGTGGTATCGATGCCCGATCCCGCGCGTGCGCGGGGCCGGACGCGTGCCGGTGCGGTGCGGACTTGCGCCCGCCCCGTAACGGCGCGCTTCGGCTGTGAACCGTCGCCTGGGTTCGTCCTCGGTCGCGCCAATACGACCTGCGGGTATTGACGCTCCCTGTGTCCTGCCCAGGCAACGGTTCCCAGTCGACCAGCCCTCACGCCCGCACGGCACCGGGCATCGTCTGCTACAACATACGCAGCAGCTAGTAGCAGGAGGCACGAATGCGACTCGCCGAGATCATGCAGACCGATCTCGTCACCTGCCCGCCCGACGCCACCGTTGCCCAGGCGGCGGCGGTCATGCGCGAGCGGCGAGTGGGGGCGTGCCTTGTGATGGAGGGGCCGGCCATGGCCGGGATCATCACCGAGCGCGACCTCGTCGGGCTGGTCGCCGACGGCACTGACCTGCGCGTCATGCCGGTCGCCGAGGCCATGTCCGGCCCGGTGACCACGGCGCCGCCCGATGCGGACGTGCTGTGGGCGGCCGACACGATGAGGCGCAAGGGCGTCCGCCACCTGCCGGTGATCGAGCAGGGCTACGTGGCGGGCATGGTCAGCCTCCGCGACCTGTTCGCGGCTGCCGAGGCCGTGCTGCGGCTCGATCCCGAGGGGACAGACACCGCTCTGGAGATGCTCTCCGCAACCAGGAGCTGACGAAGGGAGGACCCAGAATGCAACCCGCACCACAGTCAGATCGGGCCATCAAGATCGGCCTGCTCGCCGTGATCGCGCTGATGTCCTGGCCGGTCTGGATCGCCTTCATTGCGGCGAAGCCCTACTTCGACTGGTCGGTCGCCGCCGGCGGGATCATCCCGCTGATCCTGACCCTGCTGGTGGTCGCGCTGGCCTTCGACCTACCCAGGAAGATGGGACAGCACTACCACCACGGCCTGCACTCGCTAGGCGAGCACCTACACGGCGGTTTCCACCGCCACGCTTAGCACCGGACGCTGAGTCCGGTCGGGCTGCGGCCGGCCAGCGCCGCGGCTGGGTTCGTCCCACGCGGCGTGCGGTGCTCGACGTAGCTTCCAGCTACGCCTGCGCTCCGCTCACCGCTCGATCCTGCCCATCCACGCCGCTGACTGCGCCTCGCGAACGACCTGCCTCCGCATCCGGTGCCGAGCGCTCGAGCACAGCCCCGAACACCTCGGCGATGCGCTGGATCTGCTCCTCCGTGATCACGAAGGCCGGCGACACCTGCAGCGAATGACCGGCCAGGCCGCGCGTCAGCACGCCCTGCCTGCGGCATTCGGCGACCAGCCGGTCGACCAGTCCGGGCTCGGCCGCCCGTGCGGCCGCATCGATCTCCACGGCGCCCAGCAGGCCCAACCCCGCGCGCACCGCTGACACGATCGGAAGCGACGCCAGCGGCTCGAGCGCGGCGGCCAGCACCGGCTCCAGGTCGCGCACGCGGGCGACCAGCTGCTCGCGCTCGATGATGTCCAGGTTGGCCAACCCCGCGGCGCACACCGAGGGGTGCCCCGAATACGTGTAGCCATGGCGGAACATCGTGCCCGGCGTTGTCCAGAACGGCTCCTGCACGCGCTCCGAGGCGATTACGGCGCCGAGCGGGAGGTAGCCGGAGGTGATGCCCTTGGCGCAGGTGACCAGATCGGGCTCGATGCCGACACGCTGGCACCCGAACCACTCGCCGAGCCGGCCGAATCCGCAGATCACCTCGTCGGCGATCAGAAGCACATCGTGCTTGCTGCACAGCTCGCGCACGCGCTGCCAGTACCCGTCGACCGGGTGGAAGACGCCGCCCGCGCCGATCACGGGCTCGCCGATGAACGCGGCGATCCGGTCGCCGTCGCGCTCGAACATCTCGGCCAGCGCGTCGGTGTCGTCGGTGGGGACGCCGGCGATGTCGGCCACCAGGGGGCCGAAGCCCTCGGAGTTGGCCGGGATGCCGGCCAGGCTCGTGCCGTAGGCGTTCATGCCGTGGTAGGAGCGGTCCCGGTGGACGATGATCGTCTTGCCGGGCCTGCCGACCGCGTGCCAGTAGCGGCGCGCCAGCTTGCCCGCGGTGTCGACCGCGTCCGACCCGCCGCTACCGAAGAACACCGCGCCGTTGGGCATAGGAGCGATCGCCGATACACGCTCGGCCAGCTCCAGCGCCGGCCTGTTGGCGGTGCCGCCGAAGGTGTCGTAGGCGGCCAGCGTCACCATCTGCTCGCGCGCCGCGTCGGCGATCTCGGCCCGTCCGTGGCCGACCGCGCAGTACCAGAGCCCGCCCTTCGCGTCGATGTACTCGGTGCCGTGCTCGTCCCATACGACGGCGCCGTCACCGCGCGCGACGACGAACTCGTCGTCCTTGACGATGGCCATGTCGGAGAAGCCGTTCCAGAGCCGGGTCACGGCCGTCAGGTTACCAGTGCATCCGCTATGCCCTGCAGTTCAACCTCCAGCGCGTCGATCTCCGCATCCTGGGTGAAGTCGTCCGTCAGGTTCGGTGCGCGAAGCAGGCGATCGAGCTTGACCAGGGTTGCCGGGTCGCCCTGCCCCTTTTCCACGCGGGTCGCGATCGAGTCGATCAGCGCCTGGTGGTCTGACAGCGTGTGTGCCGTGTGCTTCGCGATCGGCCGTCCCGCCCGGTGCCCGCTGGCGGCCATCCGTCGCCGGAGGCCTGTGGCCAGCTTCCTGCGGTATGCCGGCGTGTCGATGGACCGGGCCCGCTTCGCCACCAGGCGGCTGGTTCGGTCGTCGCGGCGGTCGTACGGGTAGCGGTGCAGGATGAACTCGTCGGCGCAGCGGCGGATGCCGTCGTTCGCTGCGATGTACAGGTAGATCATGAACGCCGCGCCGCAGAGGGAGGCGATTGCCACCAGTCCGCCAAACACCCGGTAGTGCCCGCTCGCCGCGACGGCGCCAGACACGACGGCTGCCGTTAGCAGCCCGAGCGCCCGATCTGCCAGCTTTCGACGTTCGGCGGCGAGGTCGGTGAGATCAAAGCTGCGCCACACCCGAGGGAGTATGTCGCGGGTGAGGGGCGCCCACGCGCCCCTCACCCGCGTACCGGTGGGTCAGTCGCCGGCGGCGAGGGCGAGATCCTCGTTGCCCTCGATCGGCTGGGTGACCATGTCGGCGCGCGTCGGGGCGCCGAGCCAGTAGAAGATGACGCCGGCGACCATCGTCACACCGATGGCCACGAGCGAGATCGTCTCGTACTTCAGCCGAGACACGTTCGACGGCAGATCGCTGTCGTTCAGGATGTGACCGCTGAAGATCGCGTGCGGGCTGAAGTCAAGGAAGCCCGGGAAGATCGCGACCAGCGTGGCGAACACCGCCCAGAACGTCGTCAGTCCTGCGCAGACGTACACCCCGGTCATGCCGCCGGGCACCTTGTAGGGCCGGTGGACGTCGGGATGCTTGCGACGCAGGATTGCCAGCGTCGGGAAGATCACGATGTAGGAGATGGTCGTGAAGGTCAGCACCACGCCGATCATCACGTTGAATGCGTCGGCGGCGCTGCCAGAGGTCAGCTCCGACGCGATGACGAACACGATCGTCGAGAACACGCCGGACAGGAAGTTGACCCGCACCGGGGTTCCCAGCTTGGCCGAGAACTGGCCCAGGAACCGCGGGCCGGCACCGTCGTAGGACGCAACGGCCTGGCTCCGGTCGGAGCCCATCAGCCATGTGCAGGCGCTGGAGACGACGGCCATCAGGAACCCGAACACCACCAGGTCGAGCAGCACGTTGGCGGCGCCGCCGTAGACCCCGTTGAACACGGTCGAGACGGCGTCCAGGAACGCCGACACGCCCTTGCCCTTGATCTGATCCGGCGGGACGACCGAGATGATCGCGAGGATCGGCAGGCCGTACAGGAGGATCGAGGTGATGCAGGCACGGAGCACGGTGAACGGCACGTCCTTCTGTGCGTCCTTCATCTCGTCGCCCGCTGCGTTCGGGAGCTCGAAGCCCACGTAGTTGAAGAAGAGCAGCGGGGTCAGGGCGATGAAGCTGCCCCAGGTCGGCGAGAACTTGCCGGCGGCCGGGAAGTGCAGTCCGTGCTTGAACGCGTAGATGATGGTCGTGACCGCAAACACCGAGATCACGATGATCCGGCACCACGCGCCGATGGTCGGGATCCACTTGCCGACGCCGAACGACAGGATCGCCGAGTAGACCGAGAACCAGATGTAGATGATGCCCACGGCGTAGTACGGGAAGCTGTTGTTCGAGAAGTTCCACCAGTAGCTCTGGATTGCGGCGCAGGCCAGCAGGGCCAGCGTCGCCCCGATCCAGATCGGGTTCGAGAACCAGTAGAAGATGGCGTTGATAGCCGCCGTCAGGCGGCCGTACGCCATCCTCGTCCAGACGTACTGCCCGCCCTCCTCAGTGAAGGCCGATCCAAGCTCGGCCGTGAGGAGCGCGTACGGGACGAAGAAGACCACAGCGAGAATCAGCAACCACAGGAATCCCTGGGCGCCGTTCTGGGCCACCTGGCCCAGAGTATCCACACCGACGATGGTGCAGATCAGGAAGAAGTAGATGTCGAAGCGGTTGAAGTGCTTCTGGAGCTTGGCCTTTTCCTCGAGCGCTGCGGACGTCGTCTGCTCGACGAACTGATCCGATGCAGCCATACTCACCCTCCTTCACGGGTCGTGGCGTAAATGTCCGGGCCGTGGGGAGCCGGACCGCACAAGTATGGAGCATTACGCGCCCCTTGCATAGGGGCGCGGGACGCCGTGCTTTCGGCGGCCGCGAGCCGAGGCGAAAGGTCAGCGGTACATCAGCCGGCGGCGTCGAGCGTGAGGGCGACGAGTGCCGCCCCGCCAAGCTCGCGGGCGCTGCTCTCGATACCGCTCAGGCGGCGGCCGATCTCGAGCTCGAGGCGCTCGGTTGCCCGCGCTGCGAGCATCCGGCCCTCGTCGGTCAGGCAGGTGCGGCCGTGGGCGCCCCCGCGGGTGGCGTAGCCGTAGCGGGCCAGCCGGAGAGCGATCTGCTTCGCCTGGCTGGTGCTGGCTGCGATGCGATCGGCCAGCTCACGGGTGGTGACCGGCTGGCCGGGAGCGTCGTCGCTGAGCAGGATCAACGCGTAGAGCTCCATCGGCCGGAGCCCGACACCGCGGGCGACCTCGAGCACCGCGCGGTCGAGAGAGCGAAGGAGCCGCAGCCCCGCAGGCACACCGGTGGGCGCGTCCGGTGCAGCGGGAGGGGGATCGGTGACAAGCGCGAGCCTGGCGGCGCTGCGGCTGGGGGAGTGAGTCACGCCCATGCCAGGGATCATCCTGGACGCGTGGCCGCAGCGCATTCCTCGATTTGCGGTATTTGACTCCCCGGTTAGTGGTCGATCAGTTAACGACGAACCAGCTCAGTTAACGACGAACCAGCCGACCTGCGCGGTTTGACCGGCTGCGACGGCCTGGTTCAGGTGAATGTCGAAGGTGCCGGCAGCGACCTTCGGCACGGCGGACTTGACGAACGCCGGTCCGGCCACGTTCTGCATCACGGCAAGCACGACGCTCGATGCGGTCAGTCCCCCCGGCACGCTGACCGTGACCTTGCTGGCGCCGGCCGCGATTGCCGCCACGCCGCTACGCGAGAAGTCAGACCGGCCTACCACGCGGAGTCCCGCCCCACCGCCGGTGTTGATCGCGTTGACGCCGTTCCCGGTTGCGCTGGTGCTCGTCCCGCGCACCCCGTCTCCCGTCGAGCTGCCCAGCACGCCGGCGAGACCGCCGGTGCCCTGGACCCCTGTCCCGTCGGAACCTCCTGACCCCGACACGCCGGTCCCGCTCGAGGTCGTGGCGCTTCCCGTGACGCCTGGACTGCCGATGCCTTGCACGCCCGCCCCGCCGTCGATCGCCTCGCCGAGGACGGCAGGGAATGCACCCTTGCCGAAGCCGGCGACACCGCCGCCGCCGGCACTCGAGCCGGTCCCGACCACCCCGGTGCCGCCGGACGTCCCGCCGGTCCCCCTGACCCCGCTGCCGGTGCCGCCGCCCAGTGCGACGACGCCCGTGCCGCCCGGCGCCCCGCCGGTTGCGTTGAGGCCGTTGCCGCCGCTCGGTCCGCCGTTCGCGACGACGCCGGTGCCCGTGCCCGTGCCGCTTGCGACCACGCCCGCGCCGTCCGGCGCGCCGCCCGCGGCGGACACGCCGGGCCCGCTGGATGGGCCGCCGGTCGCCTTCGCTCCGGCGCCCGTACCTGCGCCGGTCGCGAGCACCCCGACCCCGTTCGGCGCACCACCGACCCCGTTGAGGCCGCTGCCGCTGCTGCCTCCCCCCAGCCCTGTGACACCGGTTGCTGTGCCCTGCCCGGCGCCGACCACGCCTTGACCGTTGGGCCCACCGCCGGTCCCGATCAGCCCGACGCCGCTTGATGCCCCGCCTGTTCCGTGCGCGCCGGCGCCCGTCCCCGCGCCGACGGTGTTCGCGCCGTTGCCGTTCGGGGTTCCGCCGTGCGTAACCAGTCCGATCCCGCTGCTGGTGCCGGCCGCGACGACCAGTCCGTTGCCGCTGGACGTGTTCGAGATCAGCGTCTGGGCAGTCTCAGTGTTCGTTGTGCCCGCCACCACGGGCTGCCCCTGCGTCGCGCCTGCGGCTTCGGGATCAAGCACGGCTCCGGCAGCGAGCGCACCCAGCGCCCCCGCCGCTCCGGCCAGAACATCCCTGCGCGAGCGCGATCCGTCCTCGCGCGGCGCGCGACCCTCGGTGTGCTGAGTCATTCCGGTTCCCCCCGTTGTCCCCGCTGCCTGTTGTCTACGTAGCATGACGCTACAGGCCTTGGCGTTCGGTTTCAAACGCTCGCGGAGCCAACCGGCGCGTGGCCGGTGCCGTTCTAGATTCCGGCGGAACGGTCGATGGTCAAGACGTCCGCCCTGTCGGGCAGGTAGTTGGCCATGCACGGCGTCAGTGTGACGTCGATCTGCACACGGTCGACGAGTCCGGTCACATGGATGTCCGGCAGCTGGTCGGCGTGGGTTTCGAGGCAGATGACGGTCTTGCCCGCATCGGACGCGCGCTGGAGACGGGCCGCAGCCGAGCACGGCGGGTCGCCCGGCTGGCAGGGGATGGTGCCGATCTTGCCGTCGCGCAGGTAGGCGGCGCAGTCCTCGGGGTCGGTCCCCGGCGGGCACGTGCCGCCCTTCGGCGTGTTCCAGACCCGCCACAGAGTGAGGTGGCCGTTGGAGGGCTGCGGTGTGGAGGACGAGCCGTAGCAGCCGGCGCAGATCCCCGCGGTCAGGACGAGCAGGAGCATGATTCGCACCGCACGAGCATACGTCAGGCTTCACACCGTCATCGCAGGCGTTTAGGCTGAATCATGGACTCCGCCGCCCAGCCCCCCGTGCGCCGCGTCGACGGGCGGTTGATGGTCGAGGGCGTGCCGGCCGTCGAGCTTGCCGAACGGTTCGGCACCCCGCTGTACGTGATGTCCGAGGCGCAGCTCCGCGCGAACATCCGGAGCTGGCAGGCGGCGATGGCCGGTGCCTGGGCGCACGGGCCGGCGCGCGTGCTGGTGTCGCTCAAGGCAAACCCGAGCATCGCGCTGCGGCGGATCCTGAACGAGGAGGGCGCAGGCTGCGACGTGTTCGGCGCCGCCGAGCTCGAGATCGCGCTGCGTGCCGAGGTGGCCCCCGAGCTGATCTCGGTCAACGGGTCGACCAAGCCGGTATCGCTGATCGAGCGGGCGGTGGCGGTCGGTGCGCGCCTGACCGTCGACAGCCTGGAGGAGCTTGCTGCCGCCGGCCGCGTGGCACGGTCGGCCGGGGGCACGGCGCGGGTTCGCCTTCGCCTGCGCCCGGACATGACCGACGTGCACACGACCAGCGAGTTCACCGAGGACGCGCCGTTGGGCGAGGTGGCCGACGCGTACAAGCCGGGCATCCCACTGGCGGAGCTGTTGGCCGCCCTGCCCGGGCTCGACCTCGGCGGCGTGGCGCTGATCGGGGTGCATGCCCACCTGGGCCGGCACACGGCCGACCCCGAGCCGATCCGGCTGCACGCCGGGAGGATGGGCGGGCTGGTCGGCGAGCTACACCAGGCGCTCGGGACCTGGCTGCCGGAGGAGATCGACCTCGGCGGCGGCTACTCGTTCGCCGGCGATCCCACCGGGCGGGGGATCCGCCCGGAGCTGGCCCCGGGCTCTCCCGCCGAGTACGCGGACGCGATCGCCTCGGGGCTCGCGGAGGGGCTGGCAGGCTCCGGTATCGACCCGGCCGGCATCGCGTTGGAGATCGAGCCCGGCCGGGCGGTGTACGGCAGCGCAGGCCTGCATCTGTCGCGTGTACTCAACGTCAAGCGCCAGTCGGCGCCGGTGCCCAGGACGTGGGTCGGCTGCGACAGCTCGGAGGTGCTGCTCAGCGACACCACCTGGGAGCACAGCCGCTGGGAGCCGGTCCCTGCCGAGCCGGTCTCGGGGGAGCTGACCGAGGTCGACGTGGTCGGTGTCAGCTGCGGCTTCGACACGATCGCGCCGTCGACGCCGCTGCCCGCCGGAGTGGCGGTCGGCGACCTGCTCGCGTTCCTGGCGACCGGTGCCTACGAGGAGACGCTGGCCGGGAACTTCAACTCGATGCCGCGTCCGGCCTCGGTGCTCGTCTCGGGCAGCGAGGCCGAGGTGATCCGGTGCGCTGAGACGCTGAACGACGTCCTCGCCCGCGATCGGCTGCCGCGTTCGCTGCGCACCGACCGGCCGCGGGTGCTCGGCGTTGACCACGTCGCGGTGGCCGTCGGCGACCTCGACCGGTCGCTGGAGTTCTACGTGGGCTTGCTCGGGCTTCGGGTGCGCGACCGGGGGCCGCTCGATCCCGGTCTCGTCGAGCGGATGACCGGCCTGCCGCGCGCCGATGTCGAGTACGCCGACGTCGAGCTGGGCGGTCGCACGCTGGAGCTCTTGCAGTATCGGTCGTCGCAGCCGCGCGGCACGGCTCCGGCGCGGCCGGAGCGGCCGGGCTCGCTGCACATCGCGCTCGAGGTGGAGGACGCGGCACTGGTTCACGACCGCCTGACCGGTGCCGGCTTTGCGCCGTTCTCAGCCCCGCAGCTGCTGGAGGAGGACGGCACCGACTGGGCCGGCTCCCTGGTGTTCTACGTCCGCGACCCGGACGGCGCACTGATCGAGATCGTCCAGCGCCGACCCGAACGGCGCCCGAGCGTCGAGCCGCAGCTCAGCGTCGCCTACAGGCCGTACGCGTAGAGCGTGTCGGAGTTGATATCCGGGATGATGACCTGGCCGCTGTCGACGATCGGCGACCCTTCCACGATCGACTCGGTCGACGAGAACAGGGGTGCACCGGTGCTCTCGTTGAACGCCACCAGGCTGCCCAGGCAATCGTCGTAGACGACGCCGTTTGCCACGGCCGGCGAGCTGTCGTTGCTGCTGTCGAACACCGCGCCGAGCCAGTTCTGCACGCCGGTGCCGGCGTTGAGCGCCAGGACGCCGCTGTTCAGTTCGCCCTCCGTGGTGACGAAGATCTGGTGGTTGTCATAGGCGGGAGCGTTGTACGTGGCGTTGACGTTGTCGGCCCAGATCTTCGCGCCGGTCAACCCGTTGAGATCCCACAGGTCGTGGGTGCCGGAGCCCGTGGCGACCACGTAGACCTCACCGTTTGCGATGTCGGGCGTCGTCTCCGGCAGCCCGCCCACAGCGTGCTTCCAGTCCTGCTTCCCGGTCGAGCGGACGATGGCGTAGACGGCGCCGCTGTCGTCGGGCACGTACACATCCTGGGAGGACAACGACGGTGATCCGGCGACCGTGGTCGAGGCCAGCGGATGCATCCAGTTCTGCTTGCCGTTGGTCTCGTTGAGCGAGTACAGCGCCTGGCTGGTGCCGTTCCAGCCCGTGAAGAAGACCTCGTTCGAGCTGATGGCCGGTGAGCTGATGACCGAGCCGCTGGTCCCGAACGACCACTTCGTCTTGCCGTTGGCCGTGTTCAGCGCGAAGAGGCTGAACCCGTCGCCGACGAGCACGGTGGTGCCGTCGACAGCGGCTGCCCCGAAGACGTCGCCGCCGGGCGTGACCATCCACTTCTGCGCGCCGGTCGAAGCGTTGATCGCATAGAAGTCGCCCTTGCTGTCGCCGATGTAGACAACGCCGTCGGCCTCGACCGGCTGGCCGGCAGGCCGCCCGGCGAGTGTGAACGACCAGTGCTTGACCATCGATCCCACGTTTGCGGCCGAGATCGAGTTCTCGCTGCCGTCGTCGCCGCTGCCCGCGACGTCGTGGCGGCCGTAAGCCCAGTCAGATTCGACGATGAACGTAATCGGGAACGCGAACGCGCCCGAAATCGCAAGCAGGTCGTGGGGGCCGAAGGGTGCGTTGGGCACGGTGAAGTCGAGCGCTTCGAAGCCGCCCTGTGCGTTGGTACGCCCCTCGGCGACCTGCGCCCCGTCGAAGTCGAGGACGACGTCGGCGCCCGGCGGGAAGCCGGAGCCGCTGGCAGCCACCGGCTCGCCTGGACCGGCGTACCTCGGGTTGGTCACCAGGCCCGTCGTCACCGTGAACGGCTGCGGGCTCTCGGTGCTCCCCGACCTGGTGGTCACGGTCACCGTTCCCGTGACGGCTGTCGCGGGGACGATCGCCCGCACCTTGCCGGCGGTGAGGACGGTGAACGTTGCCGACTGACCGGCGAACCTGACCAGCATCGTGTTCAGCAGGTGGTGCCCTGTGATCGTCACCACGGTGCCGGCCGGCCCGGAGGTGGGGGACAGCGATGTGATCGAAGGCGTCGCCGCCGCCGCGGTCGACGGCCATGCCATGGCCGCCACGGCCATGACCATCAATGCTGCGAACCGGCCCATCCCCGAACCCCCTCGGTCTGGTCAGCGTCAGGACGAACGTATCAGGAGTTGCGAGTCTGCGCAACGAAGATGCCCGAGACTCTTGAGAGCTCGGCCCGTGTGTCCGATACCTCCCCGGGAACCGCAATGTCGATGCTTGCGAACTTTGTCCAGGTGGAGCCGGATCTGCTCGAGCGGATCCGTCGCGAGCCCGGCCTGGCCGAGCAGCTCTTCATGCCGCCGCTTCCCGCCTCGGCGGGATTCGACACCGACAAGATGCGGGCGCTGATCCTTGCTCGCGGCCCGGGGCTGCTGGCGGGCGCGCTCGACCAGCATCCGGGGATGCGCGAGCAGGTCGAGCAGCGCCTCGGCACGACCCGGGACGCGCTGCGCAGAGGAGAGGGCGGCGAAGCGGTGCTCCGGCTGATGCTCGAGCGGCTGGGTGGATCGGCAGCGGCGCCGCTCCCGGGCAGGCATGCCGAGCTCTCAGTCGACAAGGCCTGGCACGGTCTCCACTACCTGCTGTGCGGCTCGGACGAGCCCCAGCCCACACCGCTCGGTCAGGCCGTGCTGGGAGGCGACGAGGTGGGGGACAACTTCGCCGGGTACGGGCCTGCGCGGGTGCACGATCGGGCGGCGGTGGCCGCCATCGCGGCTGCCCTGACGAACCCGGAGCTCGACGCCGCGCTCCCGGGCCGGTACGACCCGGTCGTCATGAGCGAGCTGCAGCTCTACCCATTCGGCTGGGACGATCAGGACAGCGGCTGGCTGCTGGACGCGTTCCGGGATCTGCGCGGCTTCTACGTAGAGGCGGCCGCTCATGGCTGGGCGACCGTCTCCTGCCTGGTGTAGCTGCTAGCCGGCCACGGCGAACGAGAAGTACGAGCCGCCGAAGCCGGTCAGCCGGCGAGCGACCGGCCGGCGGCCGATGTTGACGACGTACAGCGCCTGGTGCCGGTCGTTGGGGCCGTGCTCGTAGATCAGGTAGTGCCCGTCGGGCGACCACTGAGCGCAGCACGAGCCGCCGTTGGCTGCGCGGGTGACGATCACGTGGGTGTTCGAACCGTTCGGGCGAGTGACGAAGAGGTCGTGATGGAAGGGAGCGTCGTTGACCCGGTCAAACGCGATCCAGTCGCCGGTGGGCGACCACTTGGCGCTGGTCGTCCACTGCCGCCATGGCGTGATCCTGACCCGGAACGCGCCGTCCGCCCGAACGACGAAAACGGCGCTTCGCGACGCGTCGTGCGCTGCGCCCCCATTGAACACGGCGAAGACGACATGGCTTCCGTCGGGAGACCAGCTCGCCGGCGTACCGAAGTAGCAGCACCAGCTATAGGAGTGAGGCGGCGTCAGCCGTACCAGCCCTTGCCCGTGGGCGGCGGTGCCGATGGTGTACAGCACCCCTACGCCGCGCTTGTTGCCGGTCGCACGCGCCCGGAACAGCAGCAGGTGCGTCCCGTCCGGGGACACCGACAACACCCGGTCGATGGCCTGCGGCGGCGTGCGGGTGACCAGGCGGAGCGGTCTGCCCCCGCCGAGCGTTCCGATGTAGACGCCCGCCGGCTGGCCGTTGTCCGCGACCGACCGCGTAACTGCGATCCAGTTTCCCTGGGGCGCCCAGCCGCCCGGCAGGAGCCCGGTCGACGAACCTTCGAATGACAGCGGCCGGTACGTGTCGACGCCGACCCGAAGTGTGGCGAGAGCCGGGCCGTCAGGCCCGTCCACCGAGGCTGCGAGAACGTGCCGCGTCCGCGACCAGGCCGGGCAGCAGGTGATCATGCTGCGGGTGATCTGGACGCGATCCGGCCCGCCCAGCGCGACTGCCGACAAGCCGCGCGTGTCGTCGGAGAACACCGACTCGCCGACGTTGCGCCCGAACACCACCGAGCCCGCAGGCCGTGGAGGCGTGGCCACCGGCAGCTGCGTAGGGCGGACGCCGTCCTGCGGGTGGCCGACGCGGCTCGCACCCCGCGAGGTGCCCAGCAGGAGCGCTACCGCCGCCCCCACCACCACGAGGGCGGCTGTGAGCAGCCTCAGCCACATCGTGACTGCATTCTCCCCCGGACGATCGCGGCCGGCAACCGCCGAGCGCCGATCTAAAGCCCGGACTGCACCTCGATCTTGCCCGCCTTTGCCGCCTTCGCGAGCGTCGCATAGTCGCGCTCGTTCTGGTCGGCGTATGCCTCCGAGAACTGGCAAACGGCGCGGTCGAAGGCATCGCCTCCGCCGAGGTACGAGGCGATCGCGATCCGGTCGCCCGAGCGGGCGTGCGCCCGTGCGAGCGTCCACCCGCACAACCTGCCGTAGACGCCCATCGCTTCGGGCGTCATCCCATCAAGCTCCGCCGAGCCCTTCCAGTCCTTCAGCTGCCGGACGTAGAAGTCGCGATCGATCTTCTCGACCGGGTTGCTCATCGTGCGCCAGCCCAGGAAGATGTCGCTCGACGCTTGCATCAGGTGCTGCCCGGCGACGACGCGCTCGCCGTGGTTGGAGTAGCCGCTCTTGCCGACGAACTCCTCGAGCACCGATGCCTGGGCCTCCTTGACCTGCAGGAACAGGGGATCCTCGCCGTCCTTGCCGAGGAACAGGCCGATCCAGGCCCGCGTGCCGACGCTGCCGACTCCGACCACCTTGCGTGCCAGGTCAACGAACCGGAACTGCTCGAGCAGGATGCGGCGGTCGGTCTGCAGCGTACGCCTGTACCCGCGGATGAACTCGTGCACGGTCTCCAGCATCTGCTGCGCAGTAGCGGTCGGAAACAGTTCCTCGACCCGGACGATCAGTGGCGGGTCGCTGATGATCCGCGGTTCCCCGTCGACGGTCTCGGTCAGCTTGGTGAACGCGTGCATGCTGTCCTTGGTGCGCGCCTTCGCCAGGTTCTGCTCGGTGCGCCGCACCTGCTTCTCCGCGAACTGGCCGCGCACGCGAGCGATCTCGGACTCGACGTCGAGGCTCGCGTACCAGACGTCCAGGTTCCGCATCCCTGCGAACTGCCGCATCGCCAGCCGGTAGGAGCCCACCGTCTGGGCGACGATCTTCGCTCGCTGCTTGTCGGTGTACTCGTTGTTTCTGGCAGCAACGACCATGCTGACCGCGAGCCGCTTGACGTCCCACTCCCAGGGACCGGGGAGCGTCTCGTCGAAGTCGTTGAGGTCGAACATCATCCGCCGCTCCGGCGATGCGAACACCCCGAAGTTCGACAGATGCGCATCGCCGCAGATCTGGACGGTAAGGCCCGAGCGTGGTGTGCCGGCCAGATCGGAGGCCATGATCAGTGCGGCCCCGCGGTAAAACGTGAACGGCGAGACCAGCATCCGCCCGTAGCGGATGGGAACGAGCTCCGGGACGCGCGACTCCGCCTGGCTCTCGAGCAGCGCCACGGGATCCGCCCGGTGGGCCGGGGGGGCGAACACGGCGTGGCTGGAGCGCGGCACCTCGGAGCGCGCCGCCTTGCCGCGCGCCGCCCGCTCGGCGATAGTCAGGTGGGGCACGGTCGGTTGCGCCGATTCCCTGGTGCGGGTGCCCCGGGTCGCCCGGGTTGATTCAACGTCGGTTGCCATCGCTCGGTCCTCCATCCGCCGTCGGCAGGAAGCCACCCGATTGTTCACCACACGCGTGCGGTGCGACGGGGTGGACGCACCACATCCGCTTCGGCCCCGGTCACCGGTAGGTTTGTCTCATGCTCGACCCGGAGTCAGCCCCAGAGATCGCCCGCGCGTTCGGGCTGGGGGAGGATGCACGGTTCACCGGTCGCGTCGGCCGCGGCGAGCAGGGATGGGTGGAGGAGCTGCGCACCTCCACCGGCGCGTTCGCGGTGAAAGCATCGTTCGACCCGCCCGAGCTGGACGGCGAGGACGCCGCGTTCCAGACGGCGGCGTGCGCCGCCGGTGTGCCGGCGCCCGTCGTGGTGCCGACCGCCGCCGGCGCCTGGCACGCGGACATCGGCGGCCAGCCGCTGCGGGTCTACGGCTGGGTCGATCTGCTCCCTCCCGACAGCATGTTCGACCCGGCCGAGGCTGGTCGCGTCGTGGCGGGGATTCACACCACGCGCTTCTGCGGGGTGCGCCCGGAGGATCCCTGGTACACCGACCCGATCGGCGCTGCGGCGTGGGAGGCGGTGATCTCCGACGTCACGGCGGCCGGTGCGGGGTTTGCTGCTGACCTGGCCGCGATGCGCGACGAACTGGTCGCGCTGGAGGCGCTGCTCGACCGGTCGACGACTCTCCGCACCTGCCACCGCGACCTGTGGTCTGACAACCTGCGGCCGGCGGCATCGGGCGGGCTGTGCGTGATCGACTGGGAGAACTGCGGTCTGGCAGATCCGGGCCAGGAGGTCGCCGGCGTGATCTTCGAGTTCGGGTACGGAGACGCGGATCGGGCGCTCGACGTGTACCGCGCGTATCGGCGGGCGGGCGGTCCGGGCACTGTGCAAACGCGGGCCGATTTCTCGATGACGATTGCCCAGCTCGGCCACATCCTGGAGATGTCCTGTCGCATCTGGCTGGACGCCGAGACCACGGAGGATGAGCAACGACGCCAGGAGTCCCGCGTCGCCGAGGCCGTCGACCAGCCGCTCAGCATCGCGGTGATCGACGCGTTGCTCGAGGCCGTCGCTGGTGTTCCCTGACCCGGGCGGCGGTATGATCGCCCACGGCAGGGAGGCGGTCATCGGATGGGCAGCTCGCAACCACAGGCATTCTTAGGCCCGCTGACCGAGGCGGCCATCTTCCTCGTTGCGACGGTGGACCCAGGAGGTGAGGAGGCCGCCCGAGGGCTGCTCGCCGACGTTGGTGGCCTGCGCCGGTCGGTCGGTTTCCGCGGGCCTGGGGAGGAGCTCAGCTGCGTCGTTGGCATCGGCGCCGATCTCTGGGCGCGGATGTTCGGCGAACCGCGCCCGGCGGGCCTGCATCCATTCGCCGAGATCCGGGGCGGGAGCCACACGGCGGTCTCGACGCCCGGGGATCTGCTGTTCCATCTCCGCGCTCACCGGCTCGATCTGTGCTTCGAGCTCGCCATGCGGCTGGCAGACGCGCTTGCCGGGTGGGGGCGGATCGTCGACGAGGTGCACGGCTTCCGGTCGTTCGACCAGCGCGACCTGCTCGGCTTCGTCGACGGCACCGAGAACCCGGAGGGCCGGGCGGCTGCCGATGCCACGGTGATCGGCGACGAGGATCTCGACTTTGCCGGCGGCAGCTACGTGATCGTCCAGAAGTACCTGCACGACCTGGCCGGGTGGGACCGGCTGTCGGTGGAAGAGCAAGAGGGGGCCATCGGCCGCAGCAAGCTGAGCGACATCGAGATGCCCGACGACGTGAAGCCGTCGAACTCGCACGTCGCCCTGAACGTGATCGAGAACGACGAGGGAGAGGAGCTGGCGATCTTTCGCCTGAACATGCCGTTCGGCAGCGTTGGCGACGGGGAGTACGGGACGTACTTCATCGGCTACTCCAGCACGCCTGACGTGACCGAGCAGATGCTGCGCAACATGTTCATCGGGGTGCCGCCCGGCAACCACGACCGCATCCTCGACTTCTCCCGAGCGGTCACGGGCAATCTGTTCTTCGTGCCGACCGAGGACTTCCTGGACGATCCACCTGGATTGTCATCTGTCCAGGCGACGGCGACCGACGAGGCGCCGGCGCCCGAGGTGTCGCCGGCGGGGTCGCTCGGCATCGGCAGCATCCGTCCTGGTTGATCTCAGGCGGCGCAGACCGCCTTTGCGTGGATCTTGACCGCCCCGCCCGTGAGCGCGTTGACGAGCTCGTATGCCCACTCGACGCCGCCGCCCGCGTCCTGCTCCCCGCCGAGGGAGACCAGCGGATTTGGCCCCGTCACCACGGTTCCGCCGCCGACCGTGGTGGTTCCCGCCGGGCAGACGGCCGCGCCGTCGACCGAATCCGGGCCCATCGTGTCGGTGAAGCTGGCGGTCACGATGTTGTATCCGGGCGGCTGATCTGCGCACACGGCGTACGCGGTCAGCGTCTCGTCCGCGCCGGTGCCGTTGTAGTTGACCGCGCGGAACTTCGTCGAGCTGAGCGGCCCCTCGCTGAGCAGCCAGGAACCGGGGGCGTCTGCCGTTGTCTGCGCACCCCCGTTCAGCACCACCGTGCCGGCCGGGCAGGTCACGGGCCTACCGACCTTTGCGCCGGCAGGATCGTCCACCGACTTGAAGACGATCTTGTACCCCGCGGGCTTGTTCGCGCAGATCGCGTCGGAGATGAATTTGACGGACCTGGCGCCTGCGTTGTTGTACTGCGCGAACCACGAGGCGTTGCTGATCGGGAACGTCGAGACGATGTTCTGGCCGAACCCGGCGCTCCCGCCGGAGATCGTGACGCCGCCGCCCCAGAGCACCTTCCCGGCAGGGCAGGTCGCCGTGCTGGGCAGCACATAGCCTCCGGCGGGCGCCACGTTGACCGTGCTGACCACCCGCACGTAGCCCGGTGGCGCTCTGGCGGCGAACGACGCGGCCGCGCCCAGCCAGACAACGACAATGGTCGCCACGGCACCGATGACGATTGCTCGCAGACGTCGCATGATCCCCCATTTTTAGTCTCTCTCCAGGGCAGAGAGCGTACCGCGCAGCGGAATCGGCGTCCAAGGTTGCCAACGACCGGTGTGCGGCTCAAGCGATCCGGGCCGCGCGGCGCGAGTCACCGCCGAGGCGGCCGCTCTGATGGGCGAGTTCGGCCGACTGACAAGGGCCTACGGGTAGAGTCGCCCGTGATGGCGCCGGAACCATCTGACGCGAACACCCCCTCTCGCGACCGCCAACCAGGAGGTCTGTTCCATGCCCCCCACCAACCCGACCGACGCTCTGGCCGGCAAGCTCAAGC